>Ga0209013_10000319_pt1 | contig 42189 bp, 39 predicted proteins | sample Cruoilmetagenom2_FD_187291 | JGI IMG/M metagenome (GOLD analysis project Ga0209013, IMG submission 187291) | Oil polluted marine microbial communities from Coal Oil Point, Santa Barbara, California, USA - Sample 2 (SPAdes) (version 2) | ecosystem: Environmental > Aquatic > Marine > Oil seeps ...
CTACCTACAGCGGTCGGTTTTTGCATGGCCTTGTCCTGCAAGTCACTGAATACCCTTGGATTGTTTGACGAAAAAACTTTCGGCCTGGGTTATGGCGAGGAAAATGATTTTTCCATGCGCGCGCAGCAAGCCGGTCTGCGTAATGTCCTGTGCGACGACGTCTACATAGTCCACCTGGGCGGCAGGTCTTTCGGCCCACTAGGCCTCAAACCGGATGAATCAACCATGCAAAGACTACTAAGCCTCCACCCGGAATACCTGTTGCAGGTCCAGGAGTTCATTGCATCTGATCCACTGGCTGAACGTCGCAATGAACTGCTGGAGGCATTGTATAAAGCTCAGGCACTGGAAACTGCCTCGATGGGTTAAAATCAACGGCAGTTTAGAGGCGCCCCGGAGCACAGCTTGTCCAAACTGATAGAATTCACAGGTGAGCGATTCACGCCCGAATGCGTACGGGAAATCTGGTACGAGCATTTCCACCGCTATGTTATGGCGGGCGAATTGGCCACTGGCAAGCGGGTGCTGGATGCAGCCTGTGGTGAGGGATATGGTTCAGCTCACCTTGCCCGTACGGCAAAAACAGTAGTCGGGGTGGATATTTCGAAAGAATCCATCGCCCACGCGAGTGAGCGCTACCAGGCCGGCAACCTGGAATTTCAACTCGCTGACGCTTGCAGTCTCCCCTTCAAAGACAATGAATTCGAATGCATAGTCTCGTTTGAAACCCTGGAGCACCTTGAGGACCAGTCAGGCCTGCTGAAAGAATTCAGGCGGGTACTCGAGCCAGGCGGGTTCATGTTGATCTCCTCGCCCGATAAGGCGGTTTATTCGGACCGCCACCAGAATAAAAATGAATTCCATGTCCGGGAATTGTACCGCGATGAACTGGAGACACTGCTTGCCGGGCAGTTTCCCGCCTGCAGGCTGTTGCGGCAGAAGCTTGTTTTTCATTCCGCTATCTGGTCAGAGGAAGCCAGTCCCCGGGTTGCCTTTCACCAGTCAGAAAACGGCAGGATATCCGCACTGGAAAGTCCCGGTCACGAGGCGATGTACTACATCGCCATCTGCGCCGCCAATGAAGCCTGCCTGCCGGAAACGGGCCTGGGCCTGTGGTTATTCGATGACGCGGAAGAATCGGTTTACGAACATTACTACCACGAAATCCGCAAGAACATGTCTGCCGGCGAATTGCTTACTTCATTGGAGCGACAATTAGAGGAACTCAAGGCCGCCGTACGAGAAACATCACCGGGGCCCCAAAGCCCCGGAAGATGGTGGCAGAGGCTGTTCCGAAGCTCATGATCCCTGCCGTGCGCAAATGACAGCCGCAATCCAGGTCATTATCGTCAATTTCAATGCCGGCGAGACGCTTACCCGCTGTGTCCAGTCGGTACTTTCTGCCCGGGAAAAACTGAACATCACGATATTCGACAACGCCTCTGCAGATGGCAGTGCAGAGCAGGTTCAAAGCCTTTTTGGCCGCCTGGAAAACGTTGAAATATTTTGCAATGATGAAAATATTGGCTTTGCCAGGGCGGTTAATGCCGCAGCCGGGATGGGAGATGAGGAACTCCTGCTGATCCTGAACCCGGATTGTGAGTTGCTGCCCGGAGCGCTCGGGTATTTGAAACAGGCGCTGGAAAATGATCCGGACGCCGCTTTGGCCGGTCCAACGGTGGTTGACCGAACAGGCGTCATCCAAAAAGGCACCCTGCGCCGCTTCCCGGATCCATGGAATTCCCTGGTCACGCTGACCGGTTTATGGCGCCTGGGCCGTTGGTTTCCTGCATACAAAGGCGTGAACCGTCATCAATCCCGGCTGCCTGAAAGTAATGCGATGGCCGAAGCAGTTTCCGGTGCATGCATGCTGGTCAGGCGGCCGGCGTTTGAGAGTGCCGGCAACATGGACGAGGCTTATGGGCTGCACTGTGAAGATCTTGACCTGATGTATCGTCTGCAGCAACAGGGAAATCATTGCATCTTCGTGCCTGCTGCCCGTGTTTTCCACCAGCAGGGTGTCTCATCACGCAGCCGGCCCTTTTGGGTGCACCGCCAGAAGCACCTGGGCATGCAGCGTTTCTTCCTCAAATTCCAGGCTGAACGCTATCCTTTTCCGATTCGCTGGCTGGTCATCGCCGGAATCTGGCTGCGTTATCTGCTGACCCTTCCACTGGTGTTGATCCGAAATTGAATGCGAGATATTCCACTGTCCTGTTAACTGGGGCCACCAGCCAACTGGGCGTTTTCCTCATTCCAAGATTGCTCGCAGCAGGTTTCAGGGTGATAGCACTCAGCCGCCAGGCAAATGATGATTCCGCGGCGCCGGATGAGCGTCTTCTGTGGAAACATCCCGGCTCATTCGGCATCGATACCTCCGGGGGGGAATCCAGCTTGCAGGGGCAGGTGACGATGCTTATTTCCTGCGGGCCTGTCGAGGTCGCAACAAACGCTATTGCTTTGTGTCCACGCCTGGAGCGTGTGGTGGCCTTCAGCACCAGTAGTGTGTTCAGCAAGGCCTCATCCCCGGATGGGTCCGAAAACAGGCAGATAGCGGATATCCTTGCCCGTGAGACGCAATTGCAGGCACTGTGCTTGGAAAGTGGCCTGGCGCTGGCAATCTTTCGGCCGACCCTGATCTATGGATGCGGACTGGACCGGAACATCAGCCTGCTTGCTGCCTGGATCCGGCGCATGGGATGGCTGCCCCTCGCTGGCAAGGCATCAGGACTGAGACAACCGGTTCACGCGGATGATCTGGCCGGGCTTGCAGTTAACGCGCTGATGGCTGATAAGCCAGTAAACCTGGACAGCCCGGCCTGCGGTGGCAGCACGCTGAGCTACCGGCAAATGGCCGAACTGATTTTCGACGCACTCGACAAACCCAGGCGAATAGTCAACCTGCCGCCTCGCTTGATGGCGGCCCTGGTGAGTATGGTACGCTTGCTGCCGCATTTGCGCGGGGTGAACAGGCAGATGGTGCGCCGCCAGAATATCGACCTGGTGTTTGATGATTCGGCCCTGAAAAAGCTACTTGAGTATCAGCCGCGCCCGTTCAGGCCTTCAGCGGGAGATTTCGAAATCCCATCTGAGTCGGAGAAGTACAGACTGTTTCGGTGAACTTTCGCAGGGCCGGGGTCAGGTACCCCTAATTGAGCCTCCGGTACCTCATGCGGTGGGGTCTGGCCGCCTCGTCGCCCAGGCGCCGTTTCAGGTCTGCTTCGTACTCGGAATAGTTGCCTTCGAACCATTCCACGTGGCTGTCGCCCTCGAAGGCGAGCATATGGGTGGCGATACGGTCCAGGAACCAACGGTCATGCGATATCACCACGACACAGCCGGGGAATTCCAGCAGCGCCTCTTCCAGTGCTCTCAGCGTTTCGACGTCGAGGTCATTGGTGGGTTCGTCAAGCAGCAGAACGTTGCCGCCTGAGCGCAACACCTTGGCCAGGTGAACGCGGTTGCGCTCGCCACCGGACAGCTCCTTGACGCGCTTTTGCTGATCCGAACCGCGAAAATTGAAACGACCGGCATAGGCCCTTGACTGGGTTTTGAAATTGCCGACCTGGATGAACTCCTGGCCGTCTGCAATTTCTTCCCAAACCGTTTTGTCGCCGTCGAGAGTGTCGCGGCTCTGGTCGACGCTGGACAGGTCAACGGTGGATCCGATGATAATTTCCCCGCTGTCTGGTTTTTCCTCCCCGGTCAGCATGCGAAACAAGGTTGTCTTGCCGGCCCCGTTGCCGCCGATCACGCCGACGATCGCCCCTGGAGGAATCTTGAAACTGAGATCGTCAATCAGCAGGCGGTCTTCGAAACCCTTGGACAGGTGTCCGATCTCGATCACCTGGTCTCCTAGCCTGGGGCCTGGTGGAATGAATATCTCGTGGGTTTCGTTGCGCTTCTGGTGTTCCTGCGAGTTCAGTTCCTCAAAGGCCTGTAATCGCGCCTTGCTTTTTGCGCGCCGCCCCTTGGGGTTGGACCTGACCCACTCCAGTTCGGCGTGTATTGACCGCTGCCGGGCTTTTTCCCTGCTTTCTTCCTGTTGCAACCGTTGTTCCTTCTGTTCCAGCCAGGAGGAATAGTTGCCCTTCCAGGGGATGCCGTAGCCCCGGTCCAACTCGAGGATCCACTCGGCGGCGTTATCCAGGAAATAACGGTCATGGGTAATGGCGACGACGGTACCGGGAAATTCGGTCAGGAATTGCTCGAGCCAGCCTACGGACTCTGCGTCCAGGTGGTTGGTCGGTTCATCGAGCAGGAGCATGTCCGGATTGGACAGCAGCAAGCGGCAAATCGCAACGCGGCGGCGCTCGCCGCCCGAGAGGTGAGATATGCTGGCGTCCCAGTCAGGCAGGCGCAGGGAATCGGCAGCTACCTCCAGAGTGCGATCCAGTTCCCAGCCATTGGTTGCTTCGATATCCTCCTGCAATTCAGCCTGTTCCGCGAGCAATTCGTTCATAGCATCTTCATCCATCGGCTCAGCGAATTTCATGCTGACCTCGTCGAAGCGGCGCAGCAGGTCTTTGGTCCCGGCGACACCCTCTTCGACGATTTCCCTGACCGTCTTGCTTACATCCAGCACCGGCTCCTGTGGCAAGTAGCCGATTCTGACGCCCGGTTGTGGCCTGGCCTCGCCCTCGAAATTCGGGTCTTCGCCTGCCATGATCCGGAGCACAGTGGACTTTCCGGCGCCGTTAAGTCCCAACAGGCCAATTTTAGCGCCGGGAAAAAAAGACAGGGAGATGTCCTTGATGATGGTTCTGTTGGGCGGGACGATCTTGCTCACCCCGATCATGGTGTAAATATATTGGGCCATGGTGTGATCCGGAAGAAAGGGCGAATTATGCGCCAGGCGCGGGCGCTGGTCCAGACCGGGTGAGTACTTAACGGCCCGGTTTTATGGACGTTGGCATGTGTAAAAAATGTTAGAATTGACTGTTACGATTCAGCAAGGGAAAGATATGTTTGACGAGAGTTATCGCATTCGCGGATTTGATGATGAACTGGCCGACGCGATCGATGCCGAGAAGGCCCGGCAGGAAGACCACATAGAGCTGATTGCATCAGAAAACTATGCCAGCCCACGCGTGCTGGAAGCCCAGGGTTCAGTCCTGACCAATAAGTATGCCGAGGGCTATCCGTCGAAGCGTTATTACGGCGGATGTGATTACGTGGACCAGGCAGAGGAACTGGCCCTTAAACGCGTAAAACAGTTGTTTGGCGCCACTTATGCAAACGTGCAGCCCCATTCAGGGTCGCAAGCCAACTCCGCTGCCTACAGCGCTTTGCTGGAACCGGGGGATACGATCCTGGGCATGAGCCTGAACGACGGGGGGCATCTCACGCATGGCAGCCCGGTGAATTTTTCAGGCCAGCTGTACAACGCGGTCCAGTACGGAATCAACCATGAGACCGGCCTGATTGATTACGACATCATTGCGGACCTGGCTGAGAAACACCGTCCAAAAATGTTGATCGGTGGCTTTTCCGCCTATTCAAGGGTGATCGATTGGGCCAGGATGCGTGAAATCGCCGATTCCGTGGAGGCGTATTTCCTCGTCGACATGGCGCATGTTGCCGGCTTGATTGCCGCTGGTGTTTATCCCAATCCGGTGCCGCATGCCCACGTAACCACATCAACCACGCACAAAACCCTGTGTGGCCCGCGGGGCGGAATTATCCTCGCCCAGGGCGATGCCGAAGCCAATAACGGGCTGCATAAAAAGCTTAATTCCGTCGTGTTTCCCGGTAACCAGGGCGGGCCCCTGATGCACGTTATCGCGGCTAAAGCGGTGGCGTTCAAGGAAGCGCTGGGCCCACAATTCAAAGCATACCAGGAGGCAGTGATTTTCAATGCGCGCACCATGGCGAAAACCATGATGGACCGGGGCTACAAAATCGTTTCGGGCGGCACCGACAATCACCTGTTCCTGGTCGACCTGATCGGCAGGGAATTTACGGGAAAAGATGCGGAGGGAGCACTGGGCCGGGCGAATATCACTGTGAACAAGAACACCGTTCCTGGCGAGCCACTGTCTCCGTTCGTGACCAGCGGATTACGCCTGGGGACGCCGGCCGTTACAACTCGTGGCTTTGACCGGGATGACTGCGCGACGTTGGCCGGGCTGATTTGCGACGTGCTGGACAACATCAACGATGCTTCGGTGCAGGACCAGGCTAAACAATCGGCACTGGCTTTGTGCCGCAAACACCCGGTGTACGCCGCCTGAAACCATGTGGTGCCCGTTCTGTAACCATAAAGACACCCGGGTGGTGGATTCCCGCCTCACCGGGGATGGCATGCAGATCCGCAGGCGGCGCCAGTGTGAAGATTGCGGCTCACGCTTCAATACCTATGAAACGCCCGAGCTCAAAGCACCTCGTATCATCAAGTCGGATGGGACACGGGAGACATTCTCGGAAAATAAACTGCGCGACGGCATGCTGCGTTCACTCGAGAAACGGCCCGTAGAAACCCGCGACGTGGAGCGGACCATACGCTCATTGTTACGGGAGATCTGCAGTGTCGAGGATGCTGAAATACCCGCCTCCCTGCTCGGCGAGTGGGTCATGCGCGAACTGAGCAAGCTCGACCAGGTCGCGTACGTACGCTTCGCTTCCGTGTACAGGCGATTCGACGAAGTCCAGGAATTTCTGGACGTGATCGAACGGCTGGAGCGGGATGCGGGCGGGGATGGGGACAAACGCCAGATTTCCCTGCTGGACCCCAATCGCAAGTGAGTTTCTCACCCTTTGATCACCAGTGCATGGCCACGGCTTTGAAGCTGGCCGCAAGGGGCCTTTTCAGCCCCCACCCCAATCCCCGGGTCGGCTGTGTAATCAGCAACGGGCAGAACATCCTGGGCCGGGGCTGGCACGAATTTGCCGGGGGACCACACGCGGAAATTGCTGCATTGCGGGATGCGCGGGAGGACGTAAAAGGATCAACAGCTTACATTACGCTGGAGCCCTGCAGCCATCACGGTCGGACTCCACCCTGTACGGAGGCCCTGTTGAGTGCGCGTATTTCCCGCTTCGTAGTGGCATCTGCAGACCCTAACCCACAAGTGAATGGCCAGGGTTTGAAGAAGCTGCGCAATGCCGGTCTGGCAGTGGAAAGTGGACTGATGGCGGATGAGGCTGAAGCCCTGAATCCGGGATTTTTCATGCGTATGCGCAAAGGCCGCCCCTGGATCAGGGTGAAATCGGCGATCAGCCTGGATGGAAGGACGGCGCTGGGCAATGGTGACAGCAAATGGATCAGCAGCGAGGCTTCACGCCGTGATGTGCAGAAATGGAGAGCGCGTTCTTCGGCCGTTCTGACCGGCATCGGGACCGTGTTGGCCGACAATCCCGCCATGAATGTCAGGCTGGATAATAAGCAGCCTGGGCAAAATGGACAGAATTGGCAGCCTGGGCAACCCCTGCGCATCATTGCCGACAGCCGCTGGCGAACGCCCCCCGGCAGCCGGATACTGGCTGACCCTGCAACGGCGATAATTGCCGGAACCCGGGACGTGGCGGTGCCCCCGGAACTGGAAGCGACAGGCGCCCGGTGTATTTCGCTACCGGCAGTAGCGGGCAGGACGGACCTGGTTGCGCTGTTTTCCCGGTTGGCTGAGATGGAGCTTAACGAAGTCCAGGTAGAGGCCGGCGCTCGCTTGTGCGGCGCCTTGCTTAAGGACAGGCTGGTGGATGAATTGCTGATATATCAGGCGCCACAACTCCTGGGGAAAGGCGGTCCCGGCCCATTTAACTTCGGGCCGCTTGAATCCATGGATGAGCGAACGCATTTAAAGTTGCTGGAAAGCAGGCGTCTTGGAAATGACTGGAGGCTTCGCCTCGAGCCCCAATACTAGCCCGCATAATGCACGAAGGAACTGAACATGTTTACTGGAATAGTCAGCACAAAGGGTACATTGAAAGAAAAGATTGCCGTTGGGGGCGACAGCCGGCTCCGGATTGAATGCGGCGGTTTGGATATGCAAGGCAGCCGGGAAGGTGACAGCATAGCGGTTTCAGGTGTGTGCCTGACCATGCTCGAGCCGGATGAATCCGGATTTTTGGCCGACGTTTCGATTGAAACCCTGGAATTGACTACGCTGGGGGATTTGGAGCCGGGCCTGCCGGTCAACCTCGAGTTGGCGCTTGCACTGGAAGATCGCCTGGGTGGGCATATGGTCAGCGGCCACGTGGACGGCATGGGACGCCTCTTATCCCGTCGGGAAGATGCAAGGTCGGAGCGTTTCGAGTTTGAACTGCCGGCAGATCTCGCTCGCTACGTGGCCAAAAAGGGATCGGTAACGATCGATGGCGTCAGTCTCACGGTCAATGACGTGGATGGTGCAAGATTTTCCGTATGCCTGATACCGCATACGCTGGAAGTGACAACGCTGGGGACGTTACAGTCCGGTGATGTGGTGAACATTGAAGTCGACCTGATTGCCCGGTATCTCGAACGTCTCATTGATCCGGAATTACAAATGACAGAACAGTCGGCCCTGATCAGGTCTGGCCGGGAGTACTAAGTGGCTTTGAATTCAATCAACGAATTGCTGGATGACATCAGGGACGGCCGCATGGTCGTGATGATGGACGATGAAGAGCGGGAGAATGAAGGCGACCTGGTGATGGCCGCTTCCAAGGTACGCCCGGAAGATATCAATTTTATGGCCCGCTTCGGGCGTGGATTGATTTGCCTGCCGCTGACCCGGGAGCGTTGCCATCAGTTGCGTCTGCCATTGATGGTGAACCAGAACCAGGCCCGTTTCGCCACCAATTTCACGGTTTCCATCGAGGCGGCAGAAGGCATTACCACGGGAATTTCCGCCTACGACAGAGCGCACACGATCCGCACCGCAGTGACCCCCGATGCAAGTCCCTCAGATATTTCACAACCCGGGCATGTATTTCCCTTGATGGCCCAGCCAGGCGGCGTACTGGCGCGTGCAGGCCATACCGAGGCCAGCCTCGATATGGCCATGTTGGCGGGACTGGAGCCCGCAGCGGTACTGGTTGAAATTCTCAACGACGACGGCAGCATGGCGCGTAGACCTCAACTGGAGCAATTTGCACAGCAGCACGGCCTGAAGATCGGAACCATCGCCGACCTGATTCATTATCGGATGGAAACTGAAAAAACCGTAAAACACGTTTCCCGGCACGATGTAATGACGGATTTCGGGCCATTTGTATTGCATACCTACCGCGATACCATTGACGAACGCCTCCACCTGGTCCTGGTCCGCGGAACGGTCAACCCGGAAGAGCCGTTTCTGGTCAGGGTGCATGTCCAGAATCCCCTGAGTGATGTGCTGTCCATCCAGCGGGCGGATTTTGGATTTCCGCTGCGCACCGCCATTGCGGAAATTGCTTCGGAGGACAGCGGCATGGTGCTGGTGCTCGGCGGCCACCGGGATGATGATGAACTGCTGCGCCAGATTCAGCAGGTCCCGGAACCCCCGGTGGCGCCCAGCGGCGACGACCGGCGCGCCAGGGAACTGAGAAATTATGGAATCGGCGCCCAGATCATAGCGGATTTGGGGGTGCGCAAGATGCGTGTTCTGAGCGCACCCTGGAAACTGACCGGCCTGGCGGGTTTTGGCCTGGAGGTGATTGAATACACTGAGTCCCAGGGCGGAAGCGGGGATACCACATGACTGAGTTTGAGGCGGAGTCCGCGACCGGGCTTGATACAAAGTTTGGGAAAGAGTTCGGCAACGACCTGGGCGGTAATGATCTGCGTATCGCGATCGTTGCCAGCCGTTTCAATCGTTTTATCGTGGACCAGTTGGTGGAAGGTGCGGCAGATGCCCTCAAACGTCACGGTATCGATGAAGACAGGCTGCTGCTGGTGTGGGTTCCGGGGGCTTTCGAGTTGCCCCTGCTGGCAGACCAGTTGGCCTCATCGGGTCGCTTTGACGCAGTGATTGCGCTGGGAGCAGTGATCCGGGGCGGTACGCCTCATTTTGATTACGTCGCCGGAGAATGTGCACGCGGTCTTACCCGTGTGGCGCTGGATAACGGGTTGCCGGTCACTTTTGGAGTACTTACCACCGATACGGTGGAACAGGCCCTTGAACGGGCCGGCGCCGGTGAGGGCAACAAGGGTTATGATGTGGCCATGACGGCCATTGAAATGGCAGAGACCATGAGAGCAGTTGAGAATCATCTGCAAGACCCCCGTGATGATGAGCAAAACTGACCGTTTCGAGCCACGGAAACGAGCGCGACGCCGTGCTTTACAGGCCATTTACCAATGGCAAATCACCCACCAGGAAGCCGATGAAATTTTCCGCCAGTTCCGGGAAGTACAGGACCTGAGCCAGGTCGACGTGGAGCATTTCGAAAATCTGCTACGGGGTGTGATCAGTGATAAAGAGCGGCTGATCGATGCGCTCGAGCCGTTCCTGGACCGGCCGATGGAACAGGTGGACGTGATGGAGCGTGTGGTGCTCCTGATCGGCGCCTGGGAACTGCTGGATTGTCCGGAAATGCCTTACCGCGTCGTGCTTGATGAGTCCGTGGACCTGGCCCGCCGTTTCGGTTCGGAGCAGGGACATTCCTACGTCAACGCGGTATTGGACAAGGCGGCCAGGAAATTGCGCGCGGACGAAGTAGCAACAACCGGCAAGGGCTAGGTCCCCTGAATTTATGTCAGAGTTTGACCTGATCAGGCAACTGCATGAACGCATCAATGGTGCCGATGGGAGTGATCTATCCGCCTGTGTAGTCGGGATTGGCGATGATTGCGCCGTGCTGGAAATTCCGCAAGACAGGCAGGTCGTGGTGACTACCGACACCCTCGTGGAAGGTGTTCATTTTCTCAAGACATCAGATGCGCAAAGCCTGGGCCACAAGGCTTTGGCCGTGAACCTGAGCGACCTCGCATCTATGGGGGCTCAGCCCGCCTGGTTTTTCCTCGCACTGACTTTGCCTGCGCCTGATCTTTCCTGGCTTGAGTCCTTTGCGCAGGGTATGGGAGACCTGGCCAGGTCGGCTGGCATTGTGCTGGCCGGTGGCGATACTACTTCGGGGCCTCTCAGCATCACCGTCACCGCAATAGGGTTGATCGAACCTGGCATGGCTCTGACCCGTGACGGGGCCCGAAATGGGGAACTGGTCGTGGTTTCAGGCCAATTGGGTGAAGCGGCCCATGCCCTTGAAATTCTAAAGGCTGGTGGCGAGCCAGGCCCCGCAGGCCGTGTTGCACTTGAACGACCTGAACCCCGCCTGCAGCTCGGGCGGCAGCTCCGGGGGCTGGCTACCTCCTGTATCGACATCTCGGACGGGCTGGTTGCCGATCTGGGTCATATCCTGGAGGCATCGGCTGCCGGCGCTGAAATCGATGTTGATCTCCTTCCCGGTTTCGCCATCCTGGCCAGGCTTCCCGAGGAGCAACGGCGGCAGTTGCAAACTTCCGGAGGCGACGACTACGAACTGTGTTTTACCATCCCCGGGAACCGGCGCGAAGAACTGGGCAGAATGGCTGAAGAATGCGCTTGCCCGTTGACCGTCATCGGTAGAATCAACGATTCGGGTAAGCTGGTTTGCACCATGGCCGATGGTACCGCGTTTGTGCCCCGGGGACGCGGTTACGACCACTTTCCTGGGGATACCAATAGAGCAGGCGGCCGGTGATACCATTACTGGAGCAAGACAGGGAGCTCCGCCGGGTTGCACTCGGCACACCCCAGGGCTTGCTGGCTTTTGGTTTTGGATCCGGCCTTGCGCGATACGCGCCGGGAACCATGGGCACAATCGCAGCCATTCCATTTGCAATCCTGCTTAAATCCCTGCCTTCGATCGTTTACTGGCCGGTGCTTCTTGTGCTGTTTCTGCTTGGGATTTACGTCTGTGGAATCACGGCACGCCGGCTGGGGAGGCACGACCCGGGCGGCATTGTCTGGGACGAGATGGTTGCTTACTGGTTGACCGTCGCTTTCCTGCCCGTCCAGTGGACCTGGTGGCTGGCCGCTTTTGTGCTGTTTCGATTATTCGATATTTTAAAACCCTGGCCCATCCGCCAGTCCGAGAAGTTCTTCAAAGGCGGCCTGGGCATCATGGCCGACGACATTATCGCCGCCCTCTACACCATGGCCATCCTCGCGCTTCTGTAAGAGGTCGCTTGCGGCCGATTATTCCAGAGCTTTTCGGCCGCAGGCGACCTCTTACGAAAGCCGGGGTCAGGTTCTCGAACCTGACCCCGGTTTGCGGTTCACACGGCGTCGAAGGCGTTGCGAACCCAGTTAAAGAGCACTCGGCCTTCCTCAGTTCCGATCGAAACCACATCAAAACGGCAGGCCAGGGAAGTGTGATGCTGATGATGCTGGAGGAAACGCTGTGCTGCGCGCGTTATGCGCTTCTGCTTGGTGAAAGTCACACTTTCCGCCCCGCTGCCATGCGCGCTGTCACGTCGGTACCGGACTTCGGCAAAAACCAGCGTTTGCCCGTCCATCATGATCAGGTCAATTTCACCAAAGCGGCTGTTGTAGTTCCGCTCCAACGTCCTGAGACCACGCTTGTTCAAAATAGACTCGGCCAGTTTTTCCCATTGACCACCCTGTAATCGCCGGTTGTTCATTCAATTGCCGGCTTCGACAAATCCGTCAGTCTCCTGGTTTTCCACAGGCAAGACGACCAGGGGCACAGGACGTCCCCGGCTGAATACTGCCCAGGCCGGCTCGCGCCGCAGGTTTCCATTGCTTCCTGCCCGGTACACGCCCGATTGTCCCGGGAAATTGAAATCCGGATCTCTCCTGATCAGTTCAAGCCAGGGCAGCAGCTTCCAGGCGTCGTAGCCAATGGAATAAAGCGTAGCGAGATTTCCACCACGGATACTTTCCAGCTCCGGTATATCGCCCGGGTTGGCGTGTTCCAGCTGCCAGGGGGTAATGGGGAAACGGATGCCGTTAAGGTCCTGGTTCCGGACCGGGTTGGGCTGACCGGAATATACACGGCCGGTCGCATAAACGGGAATATCCCCTGCATCAAAGAACTTGAGTTGCGGCCGAATCAGCTTTGCCTGGGTGGCGTTGGCCGCCAGGAAGATCATGTCAATGTCATTTCTTCTCACGGCTTCAAATTCCAGTGGCATTTGCAGCGTATTCTCCAGGCGGTTTTTGCGTGCCTTACTCTCATCGATCTTCAGCATCCGCTCGATGACCGGGCTGTGGTCATTATCCGACTCTGCGTAACGGACCGCAGCTATCAATTCCCTGTTTTCCTGTAGGAATTCTCCTTGGAAGGCGAGCGCCATCCTTTCACCCCAGGCGCTTTCCGGCGCCAGCACAACCGCACGCTCGAAGCCAGACCTGACCGCATGCTCCGCTACTGATGCAGCCTCTTTCTCCTGCGAAAGCGATATGCCGAATATCTGGCTGGACAGGCCTGGAGAGGCTAAGAACGAAGGTGGAAATTCATTGAGCGCCAGGATCGGCGTTGCGAGGCCTGCAAGCTTGAGTATGGCCTCAATGGATGATTTTTGCAGCGGCCCGATGATCCAGTCGACCCCGGCGTCCATCGCGCTGAAATAGGCGGAGATAGCTGATTCCGGCTCATCACCGGTGGCGAAGAAAAGAATCTCGGTGCTGCCGGGATTCTCAAGGAAAGCGCTCATCAGGCCATCCCGGACCGCTGTGCCGGCTGCGCTGAGCCGTCCTGTCCCGGGCAGCAGGACAGCGAGTTTACGTGGAGGTGTGAATTGCTGTCGATACCTCAGCCAGAGGTCCAGCGCCTCATTCTCAGACAGAGGGTGATCGGGATGGCGCGCTTTCCAACTGGCCACTGCCAGGTTTACCTGGTCAGGCATAACCAGGTTCTGCCTGATGACCAGTGCAAGATCCAGCCATCCAGTTAAGTGCTGCTCATCCCCGGGGTGGTCTGCACGAACCTCCAGTTCTCCCGAGGTGACATAATCCAGGGATTTGATCACTGCAAGTGCCGCATGGGGATCATAACTGTCAATTGAGCTGCTGAGTTTTGCTGCACGGGAAATGTCCATGGAAACGGGCAAGGACAACCGTTGCTGAAGTCGGGCGGACAGATTGTTGTAGCGATTCAGCGAACTTGATGGAAGATTGGGCCTGGCCTGCCTCAACAGTTGTTCCGCTTCATCCGGGCGCTCATGGTGTAAAGCCAGGTCTGCCAGAACCAGGTCCAGCCGGGCCTGGTCCCGGGAGCCCAAGTCTGCTCGTGAAATCCATTTCAACAGGTCTTCCGCCTGTTTTACCTGTCTGGCCAGCAGCCAGGCATCGGCTGCCCGCACCCGATAACTTGCTGCCTGTGCCGGCCGTGCTTCAATGGCGTCCTGCTGCCAGATTTTCGCTGCCTGCCTGAAGTCTCTCTGCGCAAACGCCTGCTCAGCGCTGCCCTGGAAATCCTGGTCCACCACTGGCGCTCGAGGTGACGTGGCGCAACCTGCTAATGTGGCCAGGAACAACATACCGAGGAGAATAATTGCCGTTTGAAGTGGTTTAATGGTCACGCGTTAACTCTCGGAATCTATGCTGGGCCGAAATGATACCTTACTATTATTAAATCTGACCATATTCCGTTCCGCCTTCGTGCAATATGCGGGTTAAGCTCAATAATGCGGGGAAATGTATGTCTTCCAGCTCTCTTTATGTCGTTGCAACACCCATCGGCAACATGAACGATATCACCTTGCGTGCGCTGGAGGTGCTGAAGGAAGTGTATGTTATTGCAGCGGAAGATACCCGGCATACACATCAACTCCTTTCCCGGCATGGAATCGATACACCTTTGCTTGCATTGCATGAGCATAACGAAGAGCAGATGGCCCCCCGTCTGGTGGAAAAGTTGCAGGGCGGGCAGTCGGTTGCGCTGGTGTCCGATGCGGGCACTCCTTTGTTGTCCGATCCGGGGTACCGCCTGGTCCGGCTTGCCGCCGCTGCCGGAATCAAGGTATCTCCCATTCCAGGACCCAGCGCCGTAACTGCGGCACTTTCCGTTAGCGGCCTGGCTACTGACCGATTCACATTCGAGGGCTTTCTTCCAGCGCGTCGCAACGCTCGCATCAAGCTGTTGGAATCCTTGCGAAATGAACAACGCAGCACCGTATTGTTCGAGTCGAGTCACCGTATTCTTGCCTGCATTGAAGACATGGAGGCTGTAATGGGCAGTGATCGACAGGTGGCGATTTGCAGGGAAATGACCAAGCAGTTTGAAACGGTCCTGCGTGGGACCCTGGCGGAGTTGCACCAAAGGCTGGCCGATGATTCGAATCAGCGTAAAGGTGAATTCGTAATCGTGCTGGCAGCCGGCCACAGCGGGCAGTCTGAGGATATGGCCAGGGCGCTGGAGTTGGGGTCTGCGCTGCGGGAGCACCTGTCCGTTAGCCAGGCGGCACGCGTGGCGGCCCGAATCTGTGGCGTTTCCCGCCGTGAACTCTACGTGCTGATGGACAACGAGCCGGGGTCAGGTTCTCGAACCTGACCCCTTCGAACTGCAGTATGAGACAATATATCCGGGAGTCGGCCAGGCAATCGCTCCATCTGCGTGATGGGGAGGAAAGTCCGGGCTCCACAGGGCAGGGTGCCAGGTAACCCCTGGGGGGCGTGAGCCTACGGAAAGTGCAACAGAAAATATACCGCCTGTCCGGTTTGAAAGAATCGGGCCGGTAAGGGTGAAATGGTGCGGTAAGAGCGCACCGCGCAGGTGGCAACACTCTGTGGCTAGGTAAACCCCACCTGGAGCAAGACCAAATAGGAAAGCAATGCCGTGGCCCGCGGCGCTTTCGGGTAGGTCGCAAGAGGCCGCCGGTGACGGCAGTCCCAGATGAATGATTGCCCACGACAGAACCCGGCTTACCGGCCGGCTCCCACTCTTTTACATGCAAGGCGGCGGTTACTGCTACCTCTTACAGTAAGCGTCTTTTTATCCATACTTTTGACATATTTGCGTCGCATGGCCGCCATAGCAGCCTGTTGTAATCAATCTTTAGCTATTCGCTAAGTTATTGGCGTGCTTGATATTCGTTCTTGACATTCGACAAGGAAATCACTATCGTGCACTTTAGTGGGGATTTGTGGTTAATTGTGTAAGATCAGTGGGGAAGCAGTGTTCTTTGGTGAGACCGCCATCAATCTGGACGCAAAAGGGCGTCTGGCAATGCCGATGCGCTACCGGGATGCAATCCAGGAGCAGTGCAACGGGCGGCTGGTGCTCACGTACAGTGCTTTCGATTCCGGGGCTTTGTATCTCTACCCGGAAGAAGAATGGGAGCGGGTTCGGGACGAAGTGACGGCTTTGAGCACGTTCAATCCCGGACACCGGAGCCTGCAAAGGAAACTGGTGGGGAGTGCCAGCGCAGTTGAACCGGACGGAAATGGCCGGATTCAATTACCGCAGACGTTGCGGCAAGTGGCCGGCCTGGAAAAACGGGTTGTACTGCTTGGAATGGGTAGCCGTTTTGAGATCTGGAATGAAACCATTCTGAATCAGAAGCGGATAGAAGAAGAACGCAGTCTTGACGAAGCTGCATCGGAGGAGATGACCCACCTCGTTTTATAAGGAGGGTGTACGAAACCAAAGGTGAAGTACGGATCAGATGGGCGATTACCAGCACCGGCCTGTTTTATTGGAAGAAGTGGTGGAAGCGTTCCAGATCCGGCCAGACGGGAAATACCTTGATGGCACTTTTGGCAGGGGAGGTCACAGCCAGGCGATCCTGGCTGGCCTGTCCAGGAAAGGCTGCTTGTTTGCCCTTGACAGGGACCCGGAGGCAGTAGCTGCCGGGAAGGAATTGTTGGGAAACGATCCCCGATTTTCCATAGTCCAGGGAAACTTTGCAGAGTTGGAGCGTTACGTCCATGAGTGGGGCGTTGAGGAAGGCCTGGATGGCATTTTGTTGGATCTGGGCGTTTCTTCACCACAACTGGACAATCCGGATCGGGGATTCTCCTTTATGGGGGATGGTCCACTGGATATGCGTATGAACCCATTACAGGGTGTTCCGGCCGCCGATTGGCTGGCTGAAGCACCGGAACGGGAATTAGCCCGGGTGTTTTGGGAGTTCGGAGAGGAGCGCTATGCGCGCAGGATTGCCCGGAGCATCGTGATGACCCGGCAAAAGCAGCGGCTTGAAACAACAGGTCAATTGGCGAGATTGATCGAAAAGACGATAGGCCGCCGGGAAAAGAAGAAGCATCCAGCAACACGATGCTTCCAGGCAATCCGGATTTATATAAATGATGAATTGGCTCATCTGGCCCAAGGGCTGGAAGCTGCAATAAACGGGTTGCGCCCTGGAGGAAGACTGTTGGTTATCAGTTTTCATTCCCTTGAGGACCGCCTGGTTAAACGGACAATCAGAGAAGCCGTACGACCAGGCCAGGTTCGCAAAAACATCCCGCAGCATCCAGATCAGAAGCCGGTATTGAAACAGATCGGAAAAGCCATTCTACCCTCTGCAAAAGAACTCTCCGTCAATCCCCGTGCAAGAAGTGCTGTCATGCGGGTTGCGGAGAAACTTGGTTGAATGCTCGACTCATTGTAATTCTGATTGTTCTCACTTTCGTGATTGGTAGCGCGCTGGGCGTTGTCCACACGCGGCATGAAAGCCGCCGCCAGTCTGTTCAGTTGGGACTGCTCGAAGATCAACGTGACGCTTTCATCGCTGAATGGAGCCGTCTTCAGCTGGAACAGGCCTGGCTGGCCGATGCCAGCCATATCGAGAGCAAAGCGCGGGATCAGTTGGGCATGCAGCCACCCGGTAATATCCGGATCCTGGTAGTGAAACCATGAGCCACAAGCAAAAGAAGGTCGCACCCGTGAGCAGGCTTTATGCATTCCTGCTGCTCTTTCTGCTGTGTTCGGTAGCGCTTGTCGCAAGAGCCGTGAATCTGCAGATCATGGACACCGAATTCCTGCAGGAACAGGGTGAGGCGCGGTTCCTGCGTGAAGTCAAAGTGCCGACACGGCGCGGCAATATTCTCGATCGCAATGGCGAACCACTGGCAGTGAGTACCCCGGTGGATTCCGTGTGGGTAAACCCTCGTGAAATTTTACAGGCGCCGGAGGACATCACACCATTGGCCGCGGTTATTGGCGTGGATGCTGAAGAAGTCGAGCGGCGCCTGTCTCAGCGTTCAGGTCGTGAGTTTGTCTGGATGCGCCGGCGCCTGCACCCGGATGTAGCCGCCAAAATCAAGTCGCTGAAATTGCACGGAGTATTCCTGCAGAAAGAATATCGCCGGTTTTACCCGGCGGGTGAAGTCACTTCGCACGTGATCGGCTTCACCAATATCGATGACGTGGGCCAGGAAGGGCTTGAACTGGCCTACAACGACTGGTTGCAGGGAAAGCCAGGCCTGAAGCGGGTCATCCGTGACCGGCTTGGGCGCACCGTCGAAAATGTGGAAATGCTGCGCGAAGCGGTCCCTGGCCAGGACCTGGCGCTTACGATTGATCGCCGCCTGCAGTACCTCGCCTACCGGGAGCTCAAACGCACCGTTTTAGAACACGGTGCACGCTCCGGTAGCGTGGTTCTGTTGGATATTGCCAGTGGTGAAATACTCGCCATGGTCAACCAGCCGTCCTATAACCCGAATCAACCCGATTTTGACAGTGGCGGCCTGCGCAACCGGGCACTTACCGATGTATTTGAACCGGGTTCGATGATGAAGCCATTCGCGATCGCATCGGCCCTGGAATCGGGAAAATTTACGCCCTCCACGCCGGTGGATACGACGCCCGGCTGGATCAGGATTTCCGGTTATACGATCAAGGACCACCGTAACTACGGTCCCATCGATATCACGAAGATCATCACCAAGTCCTCGAATGTCGGAGTGACGAAAGTCGCCCTTCAGCTTGAACCGGAGCACATGTGGAACACCTATGACCGTTTTGGATTTGGTGATGTCACCGGCACCGGATTCCCCGGCGAGTCGGCCGGCGTCCTGCGCAACTACCGCCGCTGGCGCAAAGTTGAGCAGGCGACCCTGGCCTATGGCTATGGAATATCTGTCACCACCCTGCAGCTGGCTGAGGCGTTTGCGGCGCTCGCTGACGATGGCCGCCTCCGGCGCCCAAGCCTGATCCAGGGAGCCAGCAACCCGGCAATATCGGTGCTTGATCCCGTGATTGCGAGGCAGGTGGCGGTGATGCTTGAAACGGTGACGGGCCCCGAGGGTACGGCCATGGCTGCACAGGTCGAAAACTACCGGGTTTCCGGCAAGACCGGCACTTCACGCAAAGCCAGCGCCTCGGGCTATGCCGCCCGCTACATAGCCAGTTTTGCGGGCTTTGCGCCGTCCAGTGACCCCAGGCTGGTTTGTATCGTGATGATCAACGACCCAACGGCCGGGAAATTTTACGGCGGGCAGGTTGCCGCGCCCCTGTTTTCTACCGTAATGAGCGGCGCCCTGCGCCTGATGGACATTCCGCCGGATAATTACAAGGGCCTGCTGGCCCATGCTGAGGCTGATACACCCGGGAGCGAACAATGAGCTGCCCAATGAGTCTGCAGACACTTTTGGAGGGTTGGTGCGATGCAAGTCCGGGAGTGATTATCGAAGGACTGAGTCTCGATTCCCGTGCGGTCAGGCAGGGCCAGGCGTTTGTAGCGGTTAGCGGCGAGCAGACGCACGGCATGAAATATGTACTCCAGGCCGAGGCGCGCGGCGCCACTGCCGTCATTCACGATGGGCTGGCCGAACTTCCCGCCCTGAACATACCGGCTGTGGAGGTTCCCCGTCTGGGTGAGCGCTTGTCTGCACTTGCAGCACGCTTTTTTCACGCACCATCGGAACACCTGACGGTTGCCGGCGTGACCGGCACCAATGGAAAAACATCCGTTGCACATTTTATCGCACAAGCCTGGCAGAGGGATTCAGGGGACGCCGGGATCATCGGCACCATCGGTTACGGTCCGCTCGACAAGTTGCAACCCGCTGCAATGACGACACCCGATCCGATCTCGCTGCAAGCGATGCTTGCAGGCTGCCTTGACCAGGATATCGAGAAAGTGGCGATGGAGGTTTCTTCGCATGCACTGGCCCAGGGCCGTTGCGATGACATCGCATTCGATGCCGCCGTATTCACCAACCTGAGCCGCGACCACCTGGATTACCACGGCAGCATGGAAGCCTACGAGGCAGCCAAGCGCCGCCTGTTCACGGATTGCAAACCCAGGTTTGCCGTCATTAATCATGATGATGCGGCCGGCAAGGCCCTGAGCAGGCACGTGGCGCAATCGACCCAGGTGCTCAGTTACGGCACCAATGGTTCCACCGAGTTGAGAGCCGCCATCATGAATATGGACTCCTCGGGAATAACGCTCAGTATCGCCAGTCCCTGGGGTGGTGGAAAGCTGCATACCGGCCTGCTGGGCGCCTTCAATGTCTCCAACCTGCTGGCCGCCGCCGGCACGCTGGCCTTGCTGGGAATGCCGTGGAACCGGGTTATGCATCAGATTGAAATCATGCACGCGGTGCCGGGGCGTATGCATTGCCTGGGCGGAGAGTCCAATCAGCCGGTTGTGGTGGTGGACTATGCGCACACACCTGATGCACTGGAACAGGCGCTGCTGGCTTTGCGTGCGCATCTGCACGGCCACCTGATCTGCGTATTTGGTTGTGGTGGCGACCGGGACACCGGCAAGCGGCCTATGATGGCCAGGGTGGCGGAATCCCTGGCTGACCGGGTTATCCTGACCAGCGACAACCCGAGAAGTGAACTGCCGGAAGAGATTATCAAGGAAATGATGACCGGGCTGGATGATCCCGCACGGGCGCAAGTATTCACGGACCGTGACCAGGCCATACGCCAGGCCATACTCGAAAGCCACTCCGGCGACATCGTTTTGATTGCCGGTAAAGGTCATGAGACCTGGCAGGAAGCGGGTGGCCGGAAAATTCCCTTCAGTGATGAGAACTCGGTGCTTTCCGCGCTGGAGGATGCCGCATGATTCAATTGAACCTCAGTGATCTTGCCGGGGTGCTCAATTGCGAAACTCCCGCCAGTGATGTGCTGGTGGACAACATTGTCACGGATAGCCGGAAAGTACATTATGGCTCGCTGTTCGCCGCCCTTCCGGGCAGCCAGGTGGATGGCCACGATTTTGCCTCGACTGCAGTGGAGATGGGCGCCGTTGCACTGCTGGTCAGCCGGCGGCTGGACCTGGACATTCCGCAGCTTGTGGTCAAGGATGTTTTGCTGGCGCTGGGACAACTGGCCCGGCTGATCCGCGACCGGATCAACCCGCGTGTGGTTGGTATTACGGGCAGTAACGGCAAGACCACGGTAAAGGAAATGCTGAGCAGTATTCTTCGGCTGCAGGGCAAGGTCCTTGCCACCCGGGGCAATTACAACAACGAGCTTGGTGTCCCTCTCAGCCTGTTTGAACTTGAAGCGGACCACGGTTATGCCGTGCTGGAACTGGGCGCCAATAAAGCCGGTGATATTGCCTATCTCACGGGCATCGCCAGGCCGGATGTGGGCTTGATCACTAATGTCGGTCCGGCTCACTTGCAGGGGTTCGGCGATGAGAAGGGTGTAGCTGAAGCCAAGGGCGAGATTTACGCCGGCCTGCCTGAATCCGGCTGGGCGATCATCAACGGAGACGAGCCCTGGTCGTCAGACTGGCAGAAAACCAGCACGGCCGGCCATACGCTTACCTTTGGGACCAAGGCCGGTAACGATGTGCGCCTTGAGAAAAAGGAAGGCCAGGCCCGGATCGTGGCGCCGCAGGGCAGTTTTGACCTTGAGTTGCCACTGCCGGGCGAGCATAACCTGCTCAATGCCACTGCCGCCGCCGCCGCAGCCATCGCCCTCGATATTCCCCTGGATGTGATCCAGAGTGGGCTGGCGGCGGTGAAACCTGTTCCGGGAAGACTCAACCTGTTACCCACCGCTTCGGGCTGTACCGTAATCGACGATACCTACAACGCCAATCCCGCGTCTTTGTACTCAGCCTTGCAGGTCCTGGCGAATTTGCAGGGCAAAGGCTGGCTGGTGCTCGGTGACATGAAGGAGCTGGGTTCGGGTAGCCGAAAGTTGCATTTGGAAGTCGGTGACGCAGCCCGCTCGATGGGTGTCAGCCGGGTGTTCGCCACGGGTGAAATGTCCAAATCCACCGTGGACGCTTTTGGCGAAGGAGCCACCCATTACGAAGATCGTGAGGCATTGATCGAAGCCCTGATCCCGGAATTGAGACCGGGTATCAATTGCCTGGTCAAGGGATCACGATCCATGGGAATGGAGGCCGTTGTTGAAGCAATCCGGCAGGACCGTGGCATGAGGGAGGCCAGCTGATGCTTTACTGGTTGTTCCAGCAACTGGCTGAAGTCAACCCTGGTTTTAACGTCTTTGCGTACATCACCCTGAGATCCATCCTGGGTGCATTAACGGCCCTGCTGGTTTCACTGTTGCTTGGCCCGTGGTTCATCAGGCGCCTGGTGAAGAAGCAGGTGGGTCAGCCCATTCGCAAACTGGGCCCGGAAAGCCATTTTTCGAAAGCGGGCACGCCGACGATGGGCGGAGCACTCATCCTGTTTTCCATTGTGCTCACAACCCTGCTCTGGGCAGATTTATCCAACCGTTACGTGTGGGTGGTGCTGCTGGTGACCCTGGTTTTCGGGTTGATCGGCTGGATTGACGATTATAAAAAGCTGGTGCTGCAGGATTCGGACGGTTTGTCAGCCCGGTGGAAATACCTGGCCCAGTCCATTGCCGGGCTGGTCGCGGCATATTTCCTGTGGTCCAGCGCTGATGTGCCGGCAGCCACCGAGTTGATCGTTCCTTTTTTCAAGGGAGTCGCTATCCCGCTGGGTGTTTTTTACATTGTGACCACCTACTTCATGATCGTGGGCTTCTCCAACGCGGTAAACCTCACTGACGGCCTGGACGGACTGGCGATCATGCCTTCGGTGTTCGTGGCCGCCGCACTGGGGATATTTGCCTATGTTGCGGGTAACTCGGTGTTTTCGGATTACCTGGCCATGCCGTCCATTCCTGGGGCAGGTGAGCTGTCCATTTTTTGTGGCGCCCTGGCCGGAGCAGGCCTGGGTTTCCTCTGGTTCAATACATACCCGGCGCAGATTTTCATGGGTGATATCGGGGCTCTGGCGGTAGGCGCAGCGCTGGGGGTGATCGCGGTGATCGTGCGCCAGGAACTTGTTTTTATCCTGATGGCAGGCGTTTTCGTTATGGAAACAGTTTCCGTCATTTTGCAGGTCGCCTCGTTCAAGCTGACCGGCAAGCGGATTTTTCGCATGGCGCCGATCCATCATCATTTCGAACTCAAGGGTTGGCCGGAACCCAGGGTCATTGTCCGGTTCTGGATTATATCGGTCATTCTCGTACTGGCCGGGCTGGCGACACTGAAGATCAGGTAAACGGATCGGGATGAAAAAAATAGGGAAAAAAACCGGGATAAAACGGCAGGGGACAACGCGACAGGCGCGGCAATCGGGTTCAGTTGCAGTGCCCGTCCGCCCGGACTCCTGGGTGCTGATACCGGCCTTGATGTTGCTCTCCATAGGCATCGTTATGGTAGGTTCTGCATCCATCGCCATAGCGGAAAGCCAGGGGGTAAGCAGCAATTACTATTTGCTGCGGCACCTGGTTTACGTTTTCCTGGGCATGTTGCTGGCCCTGTCGTTTCGCGTGATTCCCATCGCTTTCCTAGAACGTGTCAGTCGGCCCATGTTGCTGTTATCGGCGCTTGCGCTGCTGGCGGTCCTGGTGCCGGGCATCGGTCATACCGTGAATGGCAGCACGCGCTGGATCCGCCTTGGTTTTGTCAATTTCCAAGTGGTCGAAGCGGTCAAGTTGATGGTAATTATTTACCTGTCAGGTTACCTGGCGCGCAAGGCCGGACTGGTCCAGACGCGGTTTTTCGACACCCTCAAGCCGCTGATTTATGCCGGTTTTCTCTCCGCCATCCTGTTGGTGCAGCCGGATTTGGGTAGCGCCGTGGTGATAACGGCGATTGTCGCCGGAATGGTTTGGCTGGCTGGCGCCGCCTGGCGGCATATACTGGTCCTGGGTCTCCTGACCCTGCCGGCTTTCGGTTTCGCAGCGATGGAACCGTATCGATTGCGGCGGATTGTCAGCTTCATGGATCCCTGGGCGGATCCTTTTGCCAGTGGTTTCCAGCTGACACAGGCATTGATTGCGGTGGGCCGGGGAGAGTTGTTTGGAGTGGGACTGGGCGCCAGCATCCAGAAACTGTTCTATCTGCCCGAAGCCCATACCGATTTTATTTTCGCCGTTCTGGCCGAAGAATTTGGTCTGGGTGGCGTCATCGTGGTGCTTGCGCTGTTTCTGCTGCTGGTCACCCGCATCATGGTGATTGGCGTCATGGCGCACCGCCTGGACAAGCCATTTTCCGGTTTCCTCGCTTACGGCATTGGAATCTGGATTGGTTTGCAGGCACTGGTGAGCGTGGGGGTCAATCTCGGTGTGCTTCCCACCAAGGGACTTACCCTGCCATTGATCAGTTCCGGCGGCAGCAGCATGCTGATGACATTGCTGGCCCTGGGCCTGGTCCTGCGCATCAAGTATGAAATGGACCGCAGCAACGGTGTACAGCACGTGCGCAAAAAAGTTCTGAGGGGCGCCGGCGAATGAAAGGGCAGAATAATGGCGTGCTGATTATGGCCGGCGGAACAGGGGGGCATATCTTTCCCGGCCTGGCAGTCGCCGAGAGCCTGCGCTACCACGGAGTTGCCGTCCGTTGGCTGGGCGCCAGCGGCGCGATGGAATGCCAAAGGGTTCCGGCGGCGGGAATTGAACTGGACACGGTCGATATTTCAGGCCTCAGGGGCAAAGGTTTCGGCCGCTGGCTGGTCATGCCGTGGCGATTGGCGCGGGCTGTTTACCAGGCGTTTTGCATACTGGGCGCCAGGCGCCCCGCATGTGCTATCAGTTTTGGCGGCTATGCGGCAGGCCCGGGTGGGCTGGCAGCGAAGTTGCGTGGTGTGCCTCTATTGGTCCATGAGCAGAATCGAGTGCCGGGGATGACCAATCGCGTTCTTTCGCGGATGGCGAAAATTGTCCTGCAGGCGTTTCCCGGTACCTGGGAAGAGAAGCTTAACGCCCGGACTTGCGGTAATCCGGTCCGTGGGCCGGTCGTGTCCCTGCAATCCCCCGCTCAACGTTTGTCCGGCAGATCGGGCGCCAAACGCATTCTGATCACCGGTGGCAGCCAGGGCGCCCGTTTCCTGAATCACTTGATTCCGTCTGCGCTGGCATTGCTGCCCCCGGGTGAGCGGCCCGAAGTACGCCACCAGGCTGGAAAGGGCGGACAGGAAGAAACGGGAAAACAATACCGTGAAGTGGGAGTCGAGGCAGAAGTCTGCGAATTCATCGACGACATGGCCGGTGCTTACGGGTGGGCGGACCTGGTGGTTTGCCGTGCTGGTGCGCTGACCGTATCGGAACTGGCCGCAGCCGGTGTCGCGGCGGTTCTTGTGCCGTTTCCCTTCGCCGTGGATGACCACCAGTCGCGCAATGCCGAGTTCCTGGTCGAGGCCGGTGCAGCTGAAATGATGCCTGAGGTAGATTGTGATGCCCAGTCAATGGCCGCAGTGCTGGGACGTCTGTTGGGCAGCAGGGATGAACTGGTGAGGATGGCCTGCGCCGCACGATCGGTGTCCATTCCGGACTCCGCCGACCGGGTGGCCGCACTGTGTATGGAGTATATGCCGGCATGAAAAGCAGCGGTTCACACCTGCATCCGATGCGCCGCATCCAGCGGGTACATTTTGTCGGTATCGCCGGCGCAGGCATGAGCGGCATCGCCGAGGTGCTTGTCAACCAGGGCTTTGAAGTCAGTGGCTCCGATATTGCTGACAACCGGGTCACAAACCGCCTGCGCAAACTGGGAGCGACTGTTTTCCTGGGCCATGATGCCCGCCAGGTTGAAGGCGCCAATGTACTGGTTGTTTCCAGTGCGGTGTCCGAAGACAACCCTGAACTATGTGCTGCCCGGGAACTACGGATCCCGGTCGTTCCGCGAGCGGAGATGCTGGCTGAACTGATGCGGTTCCGGCGCGGAATTGCGGTTGCCGGTACGCATGGCAAGACCACAACGACGAGTCTTACCACCAGTTTGCTGGCCCAGGCCGGCATGGATCCCACTTTTGTAATCGGTGGCCTGCTCAATGCCTGGGGCAGTAATGCACGTCTCGGCAAGGGCGAGTACCTGGTTGCCGAGGCCGATGAAAGTGACGGTTCTTTCCTGCTCCTGCAACCCGTTGTCGCGCTGGTGACCAACATAGACCGGGATCACCTGGAAGCTTACGACAATAGTTTTGATAATTTGAAAAAGGCCTTCCTTGAATTCCTGCACCATCTTCCGTTTTACGGTGTGGCCGTGTTGTGCCTGGATGACGAAAATGTCGCCAACATGATCCCCGCGGTAACCCGTGCGGTGGTGACATATGGACTGTCGGAAGAAGCGGACATCCGTGGAAGTGATCTCCAGCAGGAAGGCCGGGTGATGTATTTCAATGTGCATCTCCCCAATCACTCCCAGGCACTGCCGGTCAGCCTGAATTTGCCCGGTGTGCACAATGTGCGTAACGCGCTGGGCGCCATTGCCATTGCCTGGGAATTGGGCGTGGATATAGGCTTGGTAATAGAAATCCTGGCCGGTTTTGAGGGCATTGACAGGCGCTTTGCGGAAGTGGGGCGGTTTGAAGTCGGCACCGGCGGGGTGACGGTTATCGAAGATTACGGCCATCATCCCTCCGAACTGATCGCGACCATTGCGGCGGCACGCTCAGGCTGGCCGGACAAGAGAATCGTTACGGTATTCCAGCCCCACCGTTACAGCCGCACACATGCCCTGTTCGACGAATTTTCCCAGGCCCTGGCAGACTCCGATGCGGTGGTGCTGACCGATATATATCCGGCAGGTGAAGAAGCAATAGATGGGGTGGACAGCGGCGCCTTGTGCCAGTCCATCCGGGCCAGGGGGCGGGTGAACCCCGTTCTGATTTCCAACGTTCTCGACCTGCCGCGGGAATTGCCGGCGATGCTGGAAGATGAGGACCTGGTCCTGCTGCTGGGGGCCGGAAGCATAGGCCAGGTTGCCCAGGAGATTCGGGACAAAGGTTTCTGCGCGGAGGCTGTCTTGTGAGCACTGTAGCGCAGCGAAAAATTCACAACGCCGCTGATTTCGGCAAAGTCGGCCTGGTTATCGGCGGTGACAGCGCCGAGCGGCAAGTCTCCCTGGATGGCGGCAAGGCGGTGGGCGCTGCGCTCGCCCGGAATGCCGTGGATTATTCAGTCTACGACGGTCCAATGCCCCTGTTCGAAGCCATTCACCGGGGTGAAATTGACAGGGTATTCAACCTGATCCACGGGCCGGATGGGGAAGACGGTTCACTGCAGGGTGCGCTGCAGTTGATGAAGGTGCCCGTCACCGGCGCCGACCTGCCATCTTCCGCTTTGACTATGGACAAGATCCGGTCCAAGTGGGTGTGGGAGCGCAATGGAATCAACACACCTCCGTTCGAGTACTTTGGGCCGAATGATCAGGCGTATGGCCGGGCCCTCGAGAGGTTTGACCTGCCCGTATTCGTCAAGCCCACCGGTTTGGGCTCCAGCATTGGCATCTCGAAGGTGTCGGATGCCGGCGATCTGGAAGAGGCCGTAAACCTGGCCCGGCGTTACGGTGACACGGTCATCATAGAAGCATCAATTACCGGCGGAGAGTACTTTGCCGGCGTGCTGGAACGGCTGACGCTGCCCCTGATCCGCATTGAGACACCCCGTGAGTTCTACGACTACGAGGCCAAATACGAATCGGACGATACTTCGTATTTTTGCCCCTGTGGGCTGCCTGCGGAGATTGAGTCCGGACTGCGTGAGATGTCGCTGAAAGCCTTCGACATCCTCGGCACTTCCGGCTGGGGCCGCGTGGATTTCCTGCTGGATGAGGCAGGCATACCCTGGTTCCTGGAAGTCAACACCACCCCTGGCATGACGGACCACAGCCTGGTGCCGCAAGCAGCGGCGCAGCTGGGTATCGGCTTTGATGAACTGGTATGGCGCATCCTGGAGACAAGCCTGTGAAGCGGAGCAATATGCGGGCCAGCGGAATCAACTACCACGACAGCCGTGGGTTCAGTCATGGGCTGCTGACCATACTGCTCCTGTTCATGATGACCACCGCCGGTTTTGTCTGGGTCAGCATGGGTATCGTGGCCAGGGACCGCTGGCCGATTCGCTGGCTCGAGATCAATGGGTCATTCCAGCGCGTGAGTGCCGAACAATTGCGGGCCAGCCTGACACCCCTGATCGCCTCCAGCTTTTTTACCATCGATTTGCAGGCTTTGCGTGATGCCGCGGACAGGAACTCCTGGGTCTCGGCCATCAATGTGCAAAAGCGCTGGCCCGATACCGTCGTCGTCGAAGTCGAGGAGTTCGTACCCTTTGCACACTGGAACCGGGGGCAACTGATTTCAAGCCGGGGCGAAGCGTTCTCCGTGTCGGAAGCAGATGACTTACAGGGTTTGCCATGGTTGAGCGGCCCGCAGGACCAGCTAGGCCAGGTTCTCAAAAACTGGACCAAATTTAACGATGAACTGGCATCCGCCGGCCTGGAAATACAGCAAATGACACTCGACCGGCGCGGCGCCTGGTCGATGGTTCTGAACAACGGAACCAGCGTACACCTGGGCCGTGACGCGGCCTGGGAGCGGCTTCAGCGTCTGATGAGCAGCTGGAATGCGTTGCTGCAGGACCAGATCGTACCGCCGCGTGATGTCGACTTGAGATATACAAACGGGTTCGCGGTCCTCTGGCCACGCGAATCCGGCAAACGGGAAGGGAAAGACAGCTGAATGAAGCCAAAAAAATCTGAAAAATCACTGGTTGTGGGACTGGATATAGGCACGTCCAAGATCGTGGCCATCGTAGGGGAAAGTCAGCCTGACGGCACTGTCGAGGTCATTGGCCTGGGTTCACATCCTTCACATGGCTTGAAACGCGGCGTAGTGGTCGACATGACTTCAACTGAACAGGCGATACAGCGTGCGGTTGAAGAGGCGGAACTGATGGCCGGTTGTGAGATTCACTCGGTATTTGCGGGAATCTCCGGCAATCACATCCGCAGCCTGAATTCCGACGGCACGGTGGCGATCAAGGACAAAGAAGTATCGGAAGGCGATTTGGAGCGCGTACTGGAGGCAGCGCGCGCAGTACCGGTGGCAGCCGACCAGAAAATCCTTCATGTGCTTCCCCAGGAATACGTTATCGATAACCAGGACGGCATTCGCCAGCCCATTGGCATGGCAGGGGTGCGGCTGGAAGCACACGTCCACGTCGTCACGGCGGCTTTGAGCGCCACCCAGAATATCAACAAGTGTGTTGCACGCTGCGGACTGTCGGTTGACGAACTGATCATGCAGCCGCTGGCAGCCAGCTACTCTGTATTAACTGAAGACGAAAAAAATCTCGGCGTCTGCCTGGTGGACATCGGCGCCGGAACGACGGATATAGCTGTTTTTACCCAGGGCGCGATTCGCCACACGGCTTGCATCCCGATTGCCGGCGACCAGGTGACAAACGACATTGCTGTCGCCTTGCGCACACCGACACAACACGCCGAAGAGATCAAGGTCAAGTATGCCTGCGCGCTGGAACAGTTGGCGCGTAACGACGAGAGCATCCAGGTGCCTAGTGTAGGTGACCGCACCACGCGTCACCTGGCCCGCCAGACCCTTGCACAGGTGGTGGAAGCACGATACCGCGAGTTGTTTTCGCTGGTGCAGGCGGAATTGAGGCGCAGCGGCTTTGAAAACATCGTGTCTGCAGGGCTGGTCATGACCGGGGGCGCTTCCCGGATCGAGGGCGCCGAAGAATTGGCCGAGGAGATTTTTCACATGCCGGTCCGGTTGGCGACTCCGCGGTATGTGACCGGGCTTTCGGACGTGGTTTCCAACGCGATCCACGCAACCGGTGTTGGATTGTTGCTGTACGGCAACCAGGCTGATTCCAGCCGCGCCCCGCTTCCGACAAGCGGGGGAGATACATTTTTTGATCGTGTCCGGAGTTGGTTCCGGGGCGAATTTTAGTGGGAGTTCACAGGGCAGGACGGAATAAGTCACAAGAACCGTTTAAAGACGGTCGACACTCCGGAATTCCAGTGATTACATCAACGGCGAGCGAGAGGAGAAATACCAATGTTTGAATTAGTAGAAAATTACACACCCAGCGCGAATATCAAGGTCATAGGCGTAGGAGGGGGCGGCGGAAATGCAGTCGCGCAGATGATTGACGCCAGTATCGATGGCGTGGAATTTATTGCGGCCAACACGGACGCGCAGGCACTGCGCCAGTTCAAGGGCAAGACCATCCTGCAGATTGGCTCCAGCGTCACCAAGGGGCTGGGGGCAGGCGCCAACCCGGAAGTCGGCCGGCAGGCGGCACTGGAGGACCGTGATCACATCATTGAAATGCTGGCCGGCGCCGACATGGTATTCATCACCGCGGGAATGGGTGGCGGCACCGGCACGGGTGCGGCCCCGGTTATTGCCCAGGCGGCAAAGGAACAAGGCATCCTTACTGTTGCGGTTGTTACCAAGCCGTTCTTTTTCGAAGCAAGGCGCCGCATGACGATCGCAGAAAAGGGTATCGAAGAACTGGCTGCACATGTTGATTCCCTGATTACGATACCCAACTCCAAGCTGGCGGATGTACTCGGCGGCGAGATTCTCCTGTTGAACGCCTTCAAGGCCGCCAACGATGTCTTGCAAGGCGCTGTTCAGGGTATTGCAGAGTTGATTACCCGGCCCGGCCTGATCAATGTCGATTTCGCCGACGTCCGTACCGTGATGTCTGAAATGGGTATGGCGATGATGGGCTCCGGCCAGTCATCCGGTGATGATCGGGCCATCATGGCGGCCCAGTCGGCAATTGGCAGTCCCCTGCTTGAAGACGTAAACCTGTCCGGCGCTTGCGGCATCCTGGTTAATATTACCGCGGGTACCAATCTTACGATGAAAGAATTCGAAGAAGTGGGCAGCACCGTATCCGACCTGGCCTCAGAAGATGCCACCGTTGTCCTGGGTACTGTGATCGACTCCGATATGGGTGACGACTTGCGGGTTACGGTTGTGGCGACCGGCATTGGCGAACCCATACGCAGCACCGGCTTCCATGAAAAACCGATCCGCCTGGTAGCCAACGGTACATCGGGGCTTCCTGACACAGGCCTGCCTGATAAAGGAGCCGTTGAGGAATTCAACCAGGATCGTGACAGGCGCATTGCGGGTGCAGCGAGCAAGGATTTGTTTGAGCAGCAGAAGGATATCGACTTCCTGGATATTCCGTCTTTCCTTCGCACCCAGGCGGATTGACCAGCCGGCATATCGCACAAGATTGTGTTTAACGGCGTCATCCCCCCTCTCCGGGGATGCAAGTCCGGTAACCGGAAAACCACACTCGCCGTACCGGCCTGTGTTCAGTCCGGGGTTTTTCGGTTGCCGGAGCCACCTGTACTCCTTCAAGGAGCACTAGCCATGAAACGGCTTTGTGATGGACGTGTCAGGACTTGTTAAAATGTTGTTAAATTACCACAAGTGTTGCACAAATGCCGATTTAGCGGCTATGAAGCATACCCCTGGTGTGCTAATATGCCGCAGGTTTTGAGGGCTTGAGGAGTTCCCAATTATGATTTATCAGCGCACCCTCAAGAATGTTATCCGCGCTACCGGAGTTGGCATTCATACCGGTGAAAAAGTTTTCATGACGCTGCGCCCCGCGGCCGTCAATACGGGCATCATTTTCCGGCGTACAGACCTCGACCCCGTGGTGGAGGTTCCGGCCTTCGCAACTCATGTTGGCGACACCAGCATGAATACTTCTCTGGAAAAGGATGGTGTCAGGGTTTCCACCGTGGAGCACCTGATGTCGGCTTTTGCGGGCCTGGGAATTGATAATGCATATGTTGATCTCAGTAACCCTGAAGTGCCGATTATGGATGGCAGCGCGGGTCCATTCGTGTTCCTTATCCAGTCTGCGGGCATCGAAGAGCAGACTGCCGCCAAACGATTCATTCGCATCCTGGAACGGGTTGAAGTACGGGTGGAAGATAAGTGGGCCCGTATCGACCCCTATGATGGTTTCCGCGTATCCTTCAAAATTGATTTCAACCACCCCGTGTTCAAGTCCCATGTGTCGTTTGCCTCCGTGGATTTCTCAACCACTTCCTACCTGAAGGAAATTGCCCGGGCCCGTACCTTTGGTTTCATGCGCGACATTGAAATGCTGCGCGAGAGAAACCTGGTTTTAGGCGGCAGCATGGACAACGCGGTTGTGCTGGATGACTATCGCATTCTGAACGAAGACGGTTTGCGCTACGAAGATGAATTTGTGAAACACAAGGTTCTGGACGCAATCGGTGACCTTTATCTGCTGGGGCATGGCCTCATCGGGGCATTCTCGGGTTACAAATCAGGCCACGAACTCAACAACCTGTTGCTGCGTGAACTCCTGGACAGACCCTCAGCCTGGGAAGAAGTCACCTTCGACGACTCAGAAGCCATCCCCGTATCCTACGCCCACCCCGCGCACGCCAACTTGTAAGAGGTCCCTTGGGGCCGACCGCTCAACTGCAAAAACCAGCCCAAAGTCAACGACATTTGCTTGAATTTTTGATATTATCCGCCGACCGCGAGTTTGTAACGTTTATTTTGGCGTTTATTCCCCGGTTTTGCTTCTAAAGCGAGCCATGTGACCCAGGGCCTGTTTTGCAGCGGCAGAAAGCGGTCTTTTTGATCGCGTACCGGTTGACAGATTTACAAGCGGGGCAACCCGGATATCGATGTATTCGATGTGCTGGAGGCCGGCTGCGTGCAATGAACTGATCAGACGCGGCGCCTGCATGCGCAGCCTGGTAGCCCAGGACGCGCTGGGAGAGATCAGGATCAGCCTGTTTTTCCTGGCCGCGGCAACCTGGAATTGAGCCGCCAGGTCAGGATCGAGCAGGCCAGTGAGCAGAGTCTCGAGTTGCATCAAATAACCGGCGCGCTCGAGTAAATTGCTGAGGCTGGAATCGGGGTCATTGAGGACCTCGGCAACGCGTTGCGTTGTTTTACCGGACTGTGGAAGACGAGTCATACATGAAGCGTACTTCAGATACATTGCCAAATGCCACTTTTAGCTGGCTGACCGCCTTACCGGGACGTGGCCGGACCAGAAGCGTGCTAATGTTCGCGACTATTGTATGCTGCGGCGCCTTGTTGTTCCTGGCCGGCAGAAGCTCGGTTGGCATGCCTGAACAACTAGAAAATGAATTCGCTGCACTGCAGTTGGAAATCCAGTTGCAACAACGGCAAATAGACCGGCTCTCGCGGGAGAACGAACAAAACGTCAATGCCCTGGCGGTACGCCTGTCGGAACTACAAGCGGCTTCGACCCGTATGGACGCCCTGGGTGAACGGCTGGTTCAAATGGGTCAACTGACCCTTGATGAGTTCAATTTTCATGAACCCGCTCCCATGGGTGGCCCTGCTGACCCGGAAACCATTGGGGCAGCCAGCGAACCTGAATTGCGGCTTGCTATAAATTCCCTGGGCATCAAGTTGCACCGCCAGTCAAGCCAGCTGGACGCCTTGCAGTTCCTGATGATGAACCGGCAGATAGAAAATGACCTGACACCCACAGGCTGGCCGGTCAGGAAAGGATGGATTTCTTCGCGTTACGGTGAACGTAACGATCCTTTCACCGGTGAACGGGTGCAGCACCGCGGACTGGATTTCGCCGGCATAAAGGGAAGTGAAGTACTGAGCGTGGCCAGTGGCGTAGTGATTTGGGCGGCGAGCCGGAGCGGTTACGGCAAGTTGGTGGAAATCGACCACGGTAATGGCTACCAGACCCGCTTTGCACACAATGAGAAACTGAGTGTGGAAGTCGGCGATCATGTCATCGCAGGCCAGGTTATTGCTCTGATGGGCGATTCAGGCAGGGCATCGGCGCCGCACGTACATTTTGAAGTTCTGCGGAACGGTACCCGCATCAATCCCTCAAAATTTGTCGGGCAGCTTCGCTAGGTCTTGTTAACATTGTCAGGGCTCAGGACCTAATTAACGCTGCATATGTCTTGCATGGACCCTGCTCAGACCCCAAATACTTTCCAGCGCTTCTTTAGCCCGCATATTGCACAAAGGCGGACTAATAATTGACTGATTATGAATTTTAAGAACGAGTAATGATTAGAATAATTGCCATGCGAGAAACACAATTTGTCCTATCCGGTTTTGCACTGCATCTGGCTTCACATTTCGGCCGATCCTTCAAAAACCATAGCTATGGCTATGCTTGTTTGAACGATCGACCAAACTGTATTGCCAGCTACAGCGCAAATTCCGGATCCTTCGTGCAATATGCGGGCTAGAAGAAAAATCCCATGCTGAACAAGTTGATTACAAAAGTCATCGGCAGCCGTAATGAACGGCTGGTCAAGAAAATGTCCAGGGCCATCTCCAAAATTAATGACCTTGAACCCTCCGTCAAGAGCCTCTCTGACGAGGAGATGAAAGCCAAAACAAGCGAACTACGTAGCCGCCACCAGGGGGGTGAAAGCCTGGATGCACTGCTACCAGAGGCATTTGCCCTGGTGCGCGAAGCCTCGCAGCGTACACTCGGACTGCGTCATTACGATGTACAGATGGTCGGTGGCATGGTGCTGCATCGTGGATTGATTGCAGAGATGAAGACGGGTGAGGGCAAAACCCTGATGTCGACCCTGGCTGTCTACCTGAATTCTCTTACCGGCCGTGGTGTCCATGTGGTGACCGTCAATGACTACCTGGCGCGTAGGGATGCGGACTGGATGCGTCCCATTTACGAGATGCTGGACCTGGACGTTGGTGTTGTTATCCCGGGAATGACGCCGGCTGCCAAGCGGGCCGCGTATGCCTGTGATGTCGTATACGCCACCAACAATGAGCTGGGTTTTGATTACCTGCGTGACAACATGGCGTTTTCAATCGATCAGCGAGCGCAACGTGACCTGTATTTCGCCATTGTCGATGAAGTCGACTCGATCCTGATCGATGAAGCGCGTACACCGCTGATTATCTCGGGTCCTGCGGATGAAACCCCGCAACTCTATGTGCAGATCAATCAGATGATCCCCTACCTGGATCCGGCAGAGGTTATTTCGGAAGTGGAGGGCGAGTATGGCCCGGGCGATTTCACTATCGATGAAAAGCAAAAGCAGGTTTTCCTGACCGAAGACGGCATGGCGCATGTTGAGGAATTGATGGCCAAGTCCGGGCTGTTGAAAGAAAAGGACAGTCTCTATGACGCCAACAACCTGAACCTCGTTCACCACCTGAACGCAGGCCTGCGAGCGCATCACCTGTTTGCAAAAGACGTGGACTACATAGTCAAGGATGGCGAAATCGTCATCGTCGACGAATTCACCGGCCGGACGCTGGCTGGACGCCGTTGGTCCGAGGGTCTGCACCAGGCAGTGGAAGCGAAGGAAGGGGTGCCGATCCAGAAAGAAAACCAGACACTGGCTTCCATTACCTTCCAGAATTATTTCCGCCTGTACGACAAGCTGGCCGGGATGACCGGTACAGCGGATACCGAGGCCTACGAATTCCAGTCCATCTACGGTCTTGAAGTGGTAGTTATCCCCACCGCGAAACCGATGATCCGCGATGACAAGGATGACCTGGTATTCCTGAAGATTGGCGCCAAGTACCAGGCCATCACCGATGATATCAAGGACTGTAAAGAGCGCGGCCAGCCGGTACTGGTCGGCACCACTTCGATCGAGACTTCGGAGCTCTTGTCCGGTTTGCTCAGGAAGGACAAGGTCAAGCACGAAGTACTCAACGCCAAGCAACATGAGCGTGAAGCAGCCATTGTCGCCCATGCAGGTGCACCCGGCTCGGTGACCATCGCAACCAACATGGCCGGTCGTGGCACCGATATCGTTCTCGGCGGCAGCCTGGCGGCGGAACTGGAGCAACTGGCAGAGGACATACCGGAGGAACAGAAAGAAAAGATCCGTTCCGAGTGGCAGATACGCCATGAAAAGGTCATTGATTCGGGAGGCCTGCACATCATTGGCACCGAACGTCACGAGTCACGCCGCATCGATAACCAGCTGCGCGGTCGCTCGGGCAGACAGGGTGACCCGGGTTCCTCGAGATTCTATTTGTCCCTGGAAGACAACCTGATGCGTATTTTCGCCTCGGATCGTATGTCATCGATGATGCAGCGTTTCGGCATGAAAGAAGATGAGGCTATCGAGGCTGGTATGCTGAACCGCGCGATTGAAAACGCACAGCGCAAGGTCGAAGCGCACAACTTTGACGTACGCAAACACCTGCTGGACTACGACGACGTGGCCAACGACCAGCGCCGGGTTGTTTACTCCCAGCGCACCGAATTGATGGAAGCCGAGGAAATTGGCGAGACCGTCGTCGATATGCGGCACGATGTATTCCACGACGTTATAGACCGGTTCATTCCCCCGGGAAGCATTGACGAGCAATGGGAAGTGCCTGCACTGGAAAAAGCGCTGGAAGGTGAATTTGGCATCCAGGTTCCGGTGAACGAGTGGCTATCGGAGGACGAGCAGGTCCATGAGGAAGTTTTACGCGAGCGAATTATCGAAGCCGTGGATACGCATTTCCTGGCCAAGGAAGAACAGACGGGCGCACCGGTCATGCGGCATTTCGAAAAAGCATTGATGCTGAATGTCCTTGACCAGCACTGGAAAGACCACCTGGCCAGCATGGACTACCTGCGCCAGGGCATCGGCCTGCGCGGCTATGCGCAAAAACAGCCAATGCAGGAATACAAGCGCGAATCCTACGAAATGTTCACCGAACTGCTGGGCAACATCAAGCAGGAAGTCATCCGGATCCTGGCCCGAGTGCAGGTCAAAGCCGAAGAAGACGTCGAAGCCGTGGATGCACAGCGCCGCCAGGAAGCCCAAATGGAGTTCCGCCACGACGAAGCCGGCATGGCCGGGGCACAAAATCCAGACCAGACGCCCCCTCAAGGCAGCGAACCTTTCATGCGCGAAGGACGCAAAATCGGCCGAAACGAGGCCTGCCCCTGTGGCTCCGGCAGAAAATACAAACATTGCCACGGCAAACTAACCTAAGAGCCCGCCTGGGGCATACTGTAAGAGGTCCCTCGGGGCCGACTGTCTATCTATCCCTGTAAGAGGTCCCTTGGGGCCGACGGGCTATGTATCGTCCCCCAGGGACCTCTTACAAGAGAAATCCGCTGAGCTAGCTGTCGGCCCCAAGGGACCTCTTACAAGAGAAATCCGCCGCCAGGGTGGTGTATTTGTGGTATAGCTTGTCGACCCCGACTTCAAGTTCTTCGAGGCTCCCGCTGTTATCCAGGATGTCATCTGACAGTGCCAGGCGTTGCCGCCGGCTGGTCTGGGCATCCAGGATGGACTGGGCCTGTTTCTGGCTGATTTTGTCTCGCGTCATGACCCTTTCTATCTGGACTGACTCTTCAACGTCTACCACCAGCACGCGATTGATCCACGAAAACAGGCTGGTCTCCGCCAGCAGCGGAACTACCAGGATGCACCAGGGCGCATCGACTTGCGCAATGAGTTGGTCGACTTCTGCAGCAATTGCAGGGTGCAGGATGCTCTCCAGGCGGCTTTTCTGCTGTGGGCTGGAGAATATGACATTGCGCATCTTTTTCCGGTCCAGGCGCCCGTCAGCGCCGAGAAACTCCTGTCCGAACGCCTTGACTATCCGCTTCAGCGCCGGTCGGCCCGGTTCGACTATTTCGTGCGCTATTTGATCGGTATCAATGACGGGCACACCCCGCTGTGCAAACAGGTCTGATACGGCGGTTTTGCCGGAAGCGATACCGCCAGTCAGGACGACGACATATGTTTCAGAATTAGCCACTGTCCAGGTAAAAAAACGGTGCAGTTCAGCCGAAATTGCCGAAGCGGGTGTAATGGTCCATGATCTGCTCTCCCCAGATCAGGGCAATCCACCCGGCAGCCGCGATAAAGGGTCCGAATGGCATGGGTTTGTCGCGTTTCATTTTTCCCGTGCTCATCAGGATCAGGCCAAAAAGTGCGCCGACGACGGAAGAAAGAAGGATGATCAATGGCAGCATCTGCCAGCCCATCCAGGCGCCCAGTGCGGCCAGCAGCTTGAAATCGCCGTAACCCATGCCTTCCTTGCCGGTCAGCAGGCGAAACAGGTGGTAGACCGACCATAAGGCCAGGTAACCGCCAATAGCGCCCATGACGCTGGAAGCAAGGTCTGTGTGCACGGACCAGAAATTCAGAAGAATGCCAGCCCACAGCAGCGGCAGGGTCATGTTGTCCGGCAATAGCTGGTGGTCTGCATCGATTCCCGCCAGCGCTATCAGGAACGCGGTCAGGAACAGCGCCGTCAGGCCCTGCAGGTTCGGCCCAAAATGCCAGATGGTCAGCGCAAATAAAATAGCCGTGGTGAGTTCGACCAAAGGATATCGGGGTGATATCCGGGCCTTGCAGGCAGAGCACTTGCCTTGCAGCACCAGGTAGCTGAGTACAGGGATGTTCTCGATTGCGCTAATGTGGTGGTCGCATTTGGGGCACTTCGACCGGGCATAGACGATGCCGGGTGGCCGGTCATCCTCGTTCGGTTTCAATTGCAGCAACTCCTGGCACTGGCAACGCCAGTCATGCTCCAGCAGGGGGGGCACCCTGAGGATGACGACATTCAGAAAACTGCCGATCATCAGGCCGAAACCAAACACCCCTGCAAATAGCAGGGGTGTGGACTCTAAAAGAGTTTCAATCATATTGAAAGCCCATTCAAATGACCCGATTAAATGATCAGGTGCAAATGATCAGATAACAGCCGCCATCTTGAAGATGGGCAGGTACATGGCGATTACCATGGTTCCCACGACAACACCCACGAATACGATGATCAGCGGTTCGAGCAGGCTACTGAGCGCGTCAACCGCATTGCTGACTTCTTCTTCGTAGGCTTCCGCGACCTTGATCAGCATTTCGTCCAGTGACCCGGCTTCCTCGCCGATGGACGCCATCTGGATGACCATATTGGGGAACACGCCGGTCTGTTGCATTGACAGTTGCAGCGAATGGCCCACCGCCACATCCCCACGAATCCGGGCCGCGGCATTGTCAAAGACCGTATTACCGGTAGCGCCGTCTACAATACCCAGTGCATCGACCAGCGGGACACCGGCTGCAAAGGTAATGGCTAGCGTGCGGCAGAAACGGGCAATGGCTGCCTGTTCCAGAATGTGGCCGACAATTGGTATTTTGAGCGCAGCACGGTCAATAAAATGCGCGAATTTCGTTGATCTTTTTTTGACCATGATAAACGCCACCACCGCGGCAATGAAAACCAGCAACATGTAGAGGCCGTTGGATTTCATGAAACGGGATGCGCCAACGACCATCTTGGTGAAAGCCGGCAGGTCCGCGCCAAAACTCTGGAAAATGGCTTCAAATTGCGGAATCACAAAGATCAAAAGAATTGAAGAAACGATGACAGCTACTGCTACCACCGCGGCCGGGTAATACATGGCCTTCTTGATTTTCCCCTTGATACTTTCGATTCGTTCCTTATGCGTCGCGATATCATCCAGGATGGTATCCAGCACACCGGCGCTTTCACCCGCCTTGACCAGGTTGAGGTAAAGTTCATCGAACTGGACCGGGAATTCACCCAGGGCCTCGTGCAGGCTGCTGCCGGATTCCACGTCGGCGCGAATTTTATCCACCATCGTTTGCATGCGTGGATTCTTCTGCCCGCCGGAAATGATCTGGAAAGCGGTCACCAGGGGGACACCGGATTTCAGCATCGTCGCCAACTGGCGACTGAATACCGCTATGTCCTTGGAACTGATGCGGCTGCCTGCACCGCCAAAAAGCGGTTTGGCCTTTTTCTTGACAGTGATGGGATTGATGCCCTGGCGTCTTAGCTCAGCCCGAACGAGATTCGGATTTGTAGCGATCTGCTGTCCTTTGAGCTTGGTGCCACGTTTGTCGCGGCCCTGCCATAGAAATACGGATTGTTCTGCTTGAGTCGTTGCCATAACCTAGTCCTTGGTTACCCGGTTGATTTCAATAAGGTCGGTTTCCCCTGTCGCTACTTTTTTCAATGCGGATTGCCGCAAGTCCAGGATTCCTTCCTTCCTCGCCTGTTCGGTGATGCGCAGTGCGTTTCCTTCCTCCAGGATGATCCTGGCAATATCATCAGAAAGCGGCATCACTTCAAATATTCCCGTCCGTCCCCGGTAGCCTTCGTTGCATTCAGGGCAGCCGATGGGTTTGAAAATTTTCAGATCGTCCAGGTCTTCCCTGGCGAAACCGGCTTGTAGCAGTGCTTCCCGCGGAAGTTCATGTGGCTGCTTGCAAATATGCAACTTTCGGATCAGCCGCTGGGCCAGTACCAGGTTGACGGCCGAGGTAATGTTATAAGTGGGAACACCCATGTTCATCAGGCGCGTAATGGATTGGGGTGCATCATTGGTATGCAGCGTTGACAGCACCAGGTGACCCGTTTGTGCCGCCTTGATTGCTATTTCGGCCGTTTCCAGATCACGAATCTCCCCGACCATGATCACGTCCGGGTCCTGTCGCAGGAAGGCCCTTAGCGCCCGGGCGAAAGTCATGCCTTGCTTGACATTCTGTTGGACCTGGTTGACACCCTCCATGCGAATTTCCACCGGATCCTCTACCGTGGAAATATTTCTACCCTCGTCGTTGAGCAGATTTAATGCAGTGTAAAGGGTTACGGTCTTACCACTGCCCGTCGGGCCGGTCACGAGTATCATGCCATAGGGCTTGGTGACCATATCGTTAAACCGCTGCCGCTGCTGAATTTCGAACCCCAGTTGCTCGATGCCCATTTTAGTGACCGAAGAATCCAGGATACGCAGCACCACTTTCTCACCGAACAGGGTGGGGCAGGTGCTGCAGCGAAAATCGATGCTCTTGGTACGGGACAGGTTCATTTTGATGCGGCCGTCCTGGGGAACCCGCTTCTCGGCAATATCCAGCCCCGCCATCACCTTCAGCCTGGATGACAGGCGCCGGGACATTTGAATGGGCGGGCCGGCGACATTCTTGAGCACACCGTCCAGGCGATAGCGGATGCGGTAGCGGAATTCATAAGGTTCAAAATGAATATCGGAAGCGCCTTTTCGAATCGCATCCAGCAAGACTTTGTTGATAAAGCGCACGACGGGGGTTTCATCCACGGCCGGGTCAGCACTCTGATCTTCCTCGCCCTCCGCATCCAGCTGATAGCCAAGGTCTTCCAGCCCCTCTTCTTCGTCGAATTCGTCAAATGCCGGGTTGGTGGATTCCATAGCCCGCTCGATGGCAGGCATCAACTGGTGGGCTGCCACCAGGATGGGTTCGACATGGAAGCCTGAGCTGAAGGTAATCTCGTCAATGACTTCATGGTCCGTAGGATCCTTCAGCCCGATGAACAACTGGTTACCGCGAAGATGGAGCGGCAGGGCTTCATGCTTTTCAATCAGGGTTTCGCTGACCAGGCTGAGAGGGGCCTGGCTCAGGTCGAAGGCTCGGATGTCGATCAGGGGAATACCGAATTCTTCGGCAGCTGCCGCGGCGAGCGCAGCCGGGTCTGCTGAATTGTTTTTGATCAGCCAGGCAAGTAGTGTTTTATTTTTTTTAGCGGACTGGGCACAGGCGTGCTCAGCCGTGGCTGCATCGAGAATGTTTTCTCCCACCAGGCGGCGGGCGAGTCCATTCAAATTGCTGGTGACTTTCAATTCCGTGTTCATCAGCGGGTTTCTCCTTTTACCCGGAAGCTATTATACCTGTTTATTACCTGCTTGTTGCAAGTTATTGTCGATAAAGGCAAAGTTCATTCCTCTAAAGCCAGTGAAATCCAAGCTTTTAACAAGGATCATTACGGCTTTTCCTGATCAGTTTCCATGAAAAAACCGAAAGGTGCAAGAATCTCCACTGATTGATCGTAGGCCACTAGATGGCATGTTCAGCTTCGGCAGGTCTCAGGTGCATGGATATTCAGGCCGGAACTCACACAGGTCCATGTGATTTGGTTAGTATCAGATGAGTGTAAAGCCTTTGATCGCGGGAAGAAGTTTCACTTTGATAATCGATTTATTATCTTGCAAAAAAAAACGACCTCCGCATAGATAGCGGAGGTCGTTTTTTTGGTTTTAGAGCTGATAACGATG
>Ga0209013_10000320_pt1 | contig 42158 bp, 37 predicted proteins | sample Cruoilmetagenom2_FD_187291 | JGI IMG/M metagenome (GOLD analysis project Ga0209013, IMG submission 187291) | Oil polluted marine microbial communities from Coal Oil Point, Santa Barbara, California, USA - Sample 2 (SPAdes) (version 2) | ecosystem: Environmental > Aquatic > Marine > Oil seeps ...
GGATCTTAGGCTAACTCATTGAAAGCACTGGCGCACCGGGGAGGATTCGAACCCCCGACCCCCAGATTCGTAGTCTGGTGCTCTATCCAGCTGAGCTACCGGTGCTAATTGCCGCGATTGATCTGGCCCCATGGGCGAACCGATTGACTTGCCATCCGCTTGTAGGATCAGCGACGGCCGCCACTACTAATCGCTCAGCGAGGGCCACGCAAGTCCCTTCGATACCCCCCTGGGCACACGAACGGGGCACTGGGGTGGTGCAATCCTCAATGCGCGCGCCGGTCCGGAATTTCAAACTGAAAGACTGCACCCTTATCTGAGTCGATGAGCCGCAAATGACCGCCGTGCACGCCTACAATCTCCGAAGCAATTGCGAGCCCCAGCCCTGTACCGCCCTTTCGCTGCGAACCGATGAAAGGTTCGAATAGATGTTCGCGCGCCTTCGGCGGCACGCCAGGGCCATTGTCGCGCACCTCAACCAGGACGTGACGACCATCGCGCCAGGCCTTAATCCCGATTTTTCCGCCCGGCTCGCCGCGGCGCTGCCCTTCAATCGCATCGACAGCGTTGCGCACTAGGTTGGACACGATACGGAAGAGATGCTCGCGGTCAGCATCAATGCGCAAGTTGCCGTCGATATCCAGCACCCACTCGATGCTGCCCTCGCGCGGCAATGCCAACGCTTCGCCGACTTCCTCCACGAGCGGCCTTAAGCGCATCAGCTCCCGCCGTGGCGCTGCTTCTTCCGCACGTCCAAAACGCAAAGTATCATTGCAAAAGTTGATCGCACGATCCAGTGAAGCAATAAGTTTGGGCGCAAAACGTTGAACAGTGGGATCGGGGATGGCAGTCAAACGGTCGGACAGCAGTTGCGCGCTGGCCAGCATCCCTCGCAAGTCGTGATTAATCTTGCTCACCGCGAGCCCAAGCTGCGCAAGACGTGTCTTCTGCAGGAGCACTTCGGAGAACTGACGCTGCATTTCCGCGAGCTCGTGCTCCGCCGTGCCAATCTCGTCGAGACGGCCCGACGGCGTAATAATCCGGCTTGAGTCTTCGGGGTCTTCTGAGAAGTGGACCATATTGCGGGTGATGTGCATCATTGGACGCACGAGCAGCCGGCTCAAAGCGAAGTAGACGAGCGCTGCTGTCACCAAAGAGATGATGATCGAAATTCCAAGAATATTTAGGGCATAGGACGTCATCGCTTTTTTGAGCGGCGCCTCTGGCATGACGATCTCGACGAGGTCGTCCGGGTCATCTCCAATGCTACCCAACACACGGATTGTGCGCCCTTCGGGTTTAAAAAATACCGCGACAGCATCGCCAATTTGTTCCATGCGCAGAGTAAGTCCATCCCAGAACCCCTCGGGACGCTGGCGAAGATCGTAGTGATCATCGATCGTCATACGAGGATCGACGGGAAGCACGAGCCGTCGCAGGCCCCTGCGTCGTGAAGCCACCGCTTTCACTTGCGCCGTCCGCAGCATCTCCATGCGCAAGCCTGATGGAACATCGCCACCCGGGAAGCCCTCTGCGGCCAACGTCGCCAGCCGAGCCCCGATCAGGCGTTCCTCGAGCCAATTCAGGCGATAGTCGGAGATGGACGGAACAAAAATTAGAATCTCGGCCAGCATGACAAAGACTGCCGTCAGCAACAGCAGCTTTGCGGGCAGTCCGAGTCGGCGCCAACCCCACCGCGGCGCCTTAGCCCACTTGCGAATTTGAAGGCGGGCGCCATCTGGCTCGGGCTGAATGCGCCGCAAATGTTCTTTGTTCTCGCGAAGCACAGGAGTCCTCTCAATACCGAGGAACCCTAGCCGAACTTTGCAAGAAAACCGATAATTTTGCGCAGGGTCGGGCTACTCGGTGCCGTAGCATAATACCGGTAGGCGGCACGCTTGTTGACCTCGTTCAGCGTGGGATAGGGCGAAATCCACTCGGTCATGGCCTTGATTTTCAGCTTCTGGGAGATCGCGAGGGACCACATCGAAATGAGCTCGCCCGCCTTGGCGCCGACTATCGTCGCGCCCAGGATCACTCCGCTCTTGTCGGTGATGACCTTAACGTGACCGATGGTCTCGCGCTCGGCCTGGGCGCGGTCATTCTCCATGTAGGGCCAGCGCAGGACATTAATCTTATCTCCTGTGGCCTTGCGGGCTGCCTCCTCGGACATACCCACGTTGGCAAGCTCAGGGTCGGTATAAGTGGTCCAAGGAATGATGTTGGGGTTGACCTTGGCGGGAAGCCTAAATAATGCGCGCCGGATCACGATGCCCGCATGGTAGTTTGCGACATGCGTGAATTGGTGCTGGCCAGCTACGTCGCCAATAGCGTAAATGCGCCGGTTGGAGGTTCTCAGGCCCTTGTTCACTTTGATTCCACGTTTGTCATAGCGGATACCGGCTGCTTCCAGCCCGAGGTCTGACACGTTGACTTTTCGACCAACGGCGACAAGCAAGTGCGTCCCTTCGACGACATACTTTTGGCCGCCGGAATCGACATGTGCGAGAATGCGACCTAGGCCGCCCTCAACACGCTCCACCTTCGTACCTTGACGCAAGTCGATGCCTTCCGCTGTGAGTTGCTCTAGGACGACCTTGGACAGTTCTGGATCATCCCGACCCAACGCCTTGGAGCCCTCCAGAACCGTGACGTTTGAGCCGAGCCGGCGATGCGCCTGCGACATCTCCATTCCAATGGGACCGCCGCCGATCACGATGAGATGATGGAGACGCTCGCGATTGTCGAAGATTGTCTCGTTGGTGAAGTAGGGCACGCTGTCGAGCCCGGGGATGGGCGGTACGAATGGCGACGACCCGGTGGCAACGATAAAGCGGCGCGCCTTGATGCGGTACTCGCCGGCGGCGACCGTCGATTTGTCGATGAAACGGCCAGCAGCCAGGATGACACGCACACCCAAGCCCGTGAAGCGCTCGACTGAGTCATTAGGCTCTATTGCCGCGATTACACTCTTTACGTGATCGTTGACTGCAGCCGGATCGATTTCCGGATCAACGTCTGCGATCCCGAACCCAGAAGCAGTGCGCATCGCGTGTGCCCGCTTACCCGCGGCGATGAGCGCTTTTGACGGAACGCACCCATAGTTGAGGCAATCGCCTCCCATCTTGTGCTTTTCGATGAGAACTACGCTTTGGCCGAAGGCAGCGGCGGCTGCAGCAACAGACAAACCACCAGAGCCCGCCCCGATAATGCAGATGTCGGCTGAAATCTGCTCACTGGGGGCCGCAGAGTCCGCATCGGGGTTAGCCGCGGCATCAGGGCGGTTAGCTGACATTGCGCTTGCTCCACTTTTTTAAGGCCACGGGGATTAGGGCGACGACACCGAGAAGCGCAAAGGCAACAATCAGTTCCGTTGTGACTATTGCGCTGGCGTCAATCTCATAGGGGCAGGCCGTCGTGGGATCGGCAGGATTATTCGCAAGGCAAACGTCATGGATCTCGTTCTGCGCCTCTATCACGCTGCCTAAACCGCTGCCGGCGACGGAAAACGCAAGGGTGCCGGGAATGATTCCGATGGCCGTACCGAGAACATAGGTGCGTAGCGGCACACCGAGCAAAGCAGGCGCCAGGTTGACGAGCCAAAACGGAAACGCGGGAACTAAGCGCAAGAACAAAAGATAGCTCAGCGCGTTCTCCTTAAAACCCTCGCGTAGCTTACTGAGCCAAGCTCCAGCTTTATCAGCAAGCGCCTCCCCCAGCGAGGACTTGGCGATCAGAAAGATGATCGTCGCGCCAATAGTAGCCCCGATAACCGTCCCAATAGCACCAGCCAACCAGCCGAACAGGAGGCCTCCCGTCACTGTCAAGACAAGTCCACCTGGAAGAGAAAGCGCAACCATCGCCACATAAATGAGCATGTAAATCAATATCGCGACAGCAAAGTTCGAGTCTATGAAGTCCTTGAGCACCTGATAGTTCGTTCCGATCGTCTCGAATGAGATGTATTTGTGCCATCCCATCGCAAAGACTAGGACCATGAGTAGAACGAGCGCGATTAGCGGGCCCCAACGGCGCAAATGGTCCAGAATTGAGCTCTGGCGTGGAGGACTGCCCAGTTCAGGCGGATCATTGGTCATCGATTTTACTCCGCCGATTTTGCCGGCGATCCATTATATTAACAGTTGGACATACGCATGCGACATCATTCGCCGTACCCGATACCAGCGCCGGCCAGCAAAACAGCTTTTCGCGTATTTGCATGTCCGCGAAAAGCTGCGTCGAACTTCACCGCCGCGACTTCACCTAACATTGGCTGAACCAATGGCTCAGCAAGAGTGATTCCGGGCGAGTTCCACTCGTTGACTTGCACGAAGCCACCCCGTATAAGCCCCGCAATCTCTGACTACGGGCATATTGCCAACGGCGACTGCAGTGCTCATCAAGGTCTTATTCGCGCCGGGCTAGGGAATTGTAACGTGAAGCGCACATATCAACCGAGCCGGCTCGTCCGGAAGCGCCGTCATGGGTTCCGTAAGCGGATGATGACAAAGGGCGGAATCCGAGTTCTCATGCGGCGGCGTGCAAAAGGTCGTAAGCGACTTTCTGCCTGACCGGCGCGCCGAAGCTGGCGCTAGAGCGCAACCCTCGATAGCGAGGACCGTGCGCAGTGGCTCTCAATACCCTCAAGAAGCGCACCGAGTTCCTCCGCGTCAAAGGTGGACTGCGGTGGTCCACGCCATTCCTTGTCGTGGAAACGGTTCTGCGGCCTGATACCGAGGGCGATGACGGGGCTCCTCGTATTGGATTCACGGTCTCTAAGAAGATCGGCAATGCCGTGGTGCGAAATCGCGTTCGCCGGCGCCTGAGAGCCGCCGTCAGCACGCTCAATCCAACGCGACTGCGGTCAAGCCACGATTACGTGGTGATAGCGAGGACCGGTGCGGCCGAATGTGCCTACCAAGAGCTCGTGGCAGACCTTGAACAAGCGTTCCAACGCGTGCATCAACGGGGGAGACGCGGACGCGGTAGTCAGAAATCACGGTAATTTCGGGTTTGAGAAACCCGCAAGGCGCGGTATTGGCCTGGCGGGTAAGGCTCAGCGCATTGAGGTGCAACGTTCCATCATCGCCCTATTCAGCAATGGAGGGGTGCGGCTCTGAGATCTGACACAAGAACGGAATAGGCCGAGGCCACGGATGCAATCGCAAGACCCTGACCAACAAAAAAACCTCTTGATTGCGGTAGCGCTGTCGATGTCGGTCCTGTTGGGTTGGCAGCTTTTCTACGCCGGGCCGAAGATGGAGGAACAGCAAGCACGGGAACGCGCCAAGCAGGAGCAAACCCGAGCGGCCACCCCGGACGGAAAGACTAAATCAGATTCGCCCGTTGCGATTCCTGAAAGCGGTGCCGTGCCAGGCGCCGCTGCACCGCCAGCTCGCGTCGAAACACGCGCACAAGCACTTACGGCGTCACCCAGACTTGCTGTCGAGACGCCATCTCTTAGGGGCTCGATCGCACTCAAGAGCGGGCGCATCGACGACCTGGTGCTAACGAAGTATCGAGAAACGATCGATCCAAACAGCCCCAACGTTGTGCTTTTCTCACCGGCGAACAGCCCCGCTCCCTACTTCGCTGATTATGGATGGGTTCAGCAAGGCGGGACGCCCCACAAGCTGCCCGATCGTGAGACCGTCTGGCAGCCGGAGAGCGATGCGCCGTTGACGCCGACGAATCCTGTAAAGCTCACTTGGGATAATGGGCAAGGCCTCGTCTTCCAGCGCACCATCTTCGTCGACGACGACTACATGTTCAAAGTCGCCGACGCGGTCAAGAACACTTCCGGCGAAACAGTCACGCTAATACCCTACGCGCGCATTCACCGCTATGGCACGCCTAAAATCGAGGGCTTCTTCATCCTGCATGAGGGCCTAATAGGCGTTATGGGCGAAGAGGGGCTGCAAGAAATTGATTACACTGATGCCGCCGAGGAAGACGGAACACAAACGTTTAAGAGTGTGACAGGAGGCTGGCTCGGCTTCACGGACAAGTACTGGGCCTCAGCACTCGTTCCCAGTCAGACCGAGCCCTTCCGCGCTCAGTTCTCCGGGCAAGAGCCGACATCGGCTGCAGGAAAGGCGACCTATCAGACAGATTACCTGCGCCAGCCCGTCACGATCGCGCCAGGGCAGAGTCGCGGCGTCGAAGCCCATCTTTATGCCGGGGCAAAAAAAGTCAGCATTATTGAGCGCTACCAGGCTGATCTCAACATCAAGAACTTCGATCTAATGATCGATTGGGGCTGGTTCTACTTCATTACCAAGCCCTTGTTCTACTTGCTGGAGGCGATCAATTCGGTCGTGCACAACTTCGGCGTCACCATTCTGATACTCACCGTGCTGGTGCGGCTTGCCTTCTTCCCGCTCGCCAACAAGCAATTCGCCTCCATGGCAAAGATGAAAAAACTGCAGCCGCAGATGGAGCAGCTTCGTGAGCGCTACAAAGACGACAAGATGCGTCAACAGCAGGAGCTTATGGACCTGTACAAAAAGGAAAAGGTCAACCCGATCTCGGGCTGCTTGCCAATCCTCTTGCAGATCCCAGTGTTTTTTGCGCTCTACAAAGTGCTCTACGTCACGATCGATATGCGCCATGCACCGTTCTTTGGCTGGATCAAAGATCTTTCGGCACCTGATCCGACATCACTATTCAACCTGTTCGGCCTTTTGCCGTTTGCGGTACCAGAGTTTCTGCACATCGGCGTGTGGCCGCTTGTCATGGGTATCACTATGTGGCTGCAAATGCAGCTCAACCCGCAGCAGCCCGATCCCGTTCAGCAGCAAATCTTCAATTGGATGCCCGTGCTGTTTACGTTCCTGTTGGCCTCGTTCCCGGCCGGGCTCGTCATCTACTGGGCTTGGAGCAATATCCTTTCGTTGGCGCAGCAGTCGTACATAATGAGAAAGCATGGGGTCGAGATCCATCTCCTGGGCAATTTGGAGCGCACCTTCCGGCCTGTTGCGAGCATGAGTGATCGCCTTGCGCGCACGGCAAAAGAGAAGGTGCCTGGATTAACGGCACCGAAAGGTGCGACTGATGAGCAAGATGACAAGACTGCTAAGGCCAATGACAACGCGAAACCGCGACCGGCTGCTGATCCCGGTGAGAAAGACAAGCGGTCGTAAATACGGAATAGACAGCGCTCAATTCGCGACACCAAACATGGCCGACCCAGTTGCTTCCCATCTAGACGCCGGCGAGCGGCTCTTTGAAAGGCAGTGGCGCTTCCTCAAGAGTGTCCCCGCATTGGAGTTCCTACCGTCTGCCGACCGAGTTGAAGTCGCATTCGCGGGCCGCTCAAACGTCGGCAAGTCGAGCCTCTTGAATTCACTCGTGCGCCAGAACGGTTTAGCCCGCACTTCTAACACGCCCGGCCGCACGCAGGAGCTCAACTTCTTTTTCGCCGAAAATGTGCAGCTATATCTGGTCGACATGCCCGGTTACGGCTTTGCGAAGGCGCCCAAGGAGAAGGTCGCGGCGTGGACCGAACTTGTCTCAGACTATCTCAAAGGTCGCACAACGTTGGCGCGAGTCTTTCTGCTGATCGATGCGCGCCATGGCCTCAAGCTTGTCGATGAACAGATCATGGAGTTACTCGATCTTGCCGCTGTCTCCTATCAGGCGGTGTTGACCAAGGCGGACAAGATCAAGTCAGAGGCGCTGACGGATCTCATGGTAGCAACCACTAAGGCGCTGATGGCGCATCCAGCTGCATTTCCACAGGTCGTCGCAACGTCGTCAGAAAAAGGTACCGGCATTGCCGATTTGCGCGCCGAGATCGCCACGATTCTCGCTGAGCGTGGGTAGAGCGGTCAATTCGCCATGATCTTGGCGAAGGCTTGAAGGCCAGCGTCGTAGGCGCCTTCGCCGAACCTCGCCAACAGTCCGCCAACGAGCGCTGCAACGGCCCATCCCGCCCAGCGCGACATCGACTTTGCGTAGTTGGTCCTGACGCGAACAGTAATCACTTGATCGGGAAGTGCGGTCTCCGCGGCTAAGCCATCAGCGCCGACGGTGCGTGCTGAGATAACGAGCTGCAGGCGCTTCTTGCCTTTCTCGCGCGGCGTTACGTTCCAGCGCCAGCTCGCGAATTCGTCAGAGGAAAGCAGCAGCGCCTCCTCAATCCATTGCGTTTCCGGAGAAGCGGTCTCGATAAAAAAACCGCCGTCCGGCGCGCGCAGGCGTACAGACATTGCTTGGGTGACGGTTACCTCGTGCCGATAAGCGGCACCCCCACCTTGGAGTCCTTCTGCCAATGCCTTTACCTCGCCGCGCGCAATGCGAACTTCCGCAAGGACAGGCACGGCGACGCGCATGCTGCGCGGAATGTTTTCCGCCAACTGACCGATTTCAGTCCGTGGACTTGACCTCGATTGCTGGCCACGACGCGCTCGGGAAGAACTTTCAGAACTCGGGCTGACCAGCATGGGCTGGCGCGGCGCAGCCTCGCGCGGACCACGCGCCTCTGGCCAGGGCGCGATCGGAGGCGGACTAGGACGCTCCGCTGCTGGAGACGGCGCTGTTACAGCTGCGGGTTCAGCTGGACCCGATTGAAGCGACGGCGCACCAGCCAACACGGGCGTCGGCGGCGGTGTCCAGGGCCGTGGCGGGGGTTCCGCCTGCGATCCGGGAACTGGAATGGGGGGCGGAAACGCCGCAGACGACGGCACCCCCGGCGGCGGCGCCCTAGGTGTCGGCTCAGACACTTCGGCGGACTCATCATCAGGCACAGCGGCGGCCTCGGCCTGATCTTCATCGAATTTTGTTTGAGCCTCCGGGTGGACGGTAGACGGTGGGGCCTCTTCAGTGGCGACAACGGGATCCGCATCCTCAGCAGGTTGTGGCTCTTCTCTACTATCCAGCTCGGTCTGTGGCGGAGTTGGTTCTTTTGATGCCGAGCCAATGTGCTCACTCAACCCCGGGGCGGCGTGCGTTTGTACGCGCTCGCGGGCGTTCGCTAGGATGTCATCGGTATTGGCGCCTCCTGAGTCGGACTGAACGGGGACCGGCGCGCCAGCTCCTTGCTGAATCGCACTGATTGCATCTTCGAACGTAAGGCCTTGGGATCGGAGAATATGCGCCGCCGGACTCTTGCCATCACCCACGATAGCAGCCAGAACGATCGCCCCGTTGATCTCACGCCGGCGTCCACCCTTCGCCGCGGCTGCGGCTGCCTCCAGAATGCGCCGCAAGCCAGACGATACAGCAGGCTCGTCGTCGCCACCGGACGAACCGTGCTCTTTTAGGCTGCGGAGATAGCCAGATACATCAGCGACGAGACGTGATAATTCGATATTGCTGGCTGCAAGCACGAGACCAGCATCAGGATCCTCAGCCAGCGCCAACAGCATATGCTCCAGCGTGACTTCGGTATGGCCTTGCGCACGGGCGAATCCAACGGCGCGCGTTAGCGACTCACCGAGCTTAGACGACATGGCAATGCGACCGACGTCGCCGGCGTTCATAGCCTAAACTCTCCTTAACGGCTTGGCGCTGCAAATACGCCCGTACCAGAGCCTTTCACCCCTATCGGCGCAGCCTGATTCAGCCTTGTGCAGGCGACGTTAACTGATTGCCAGCGCCAAAGCACTTATACGACCGGTGTAACCGTACGGTGGTAGTTGCTATCACCTCATTGTGGGGGAAATCGGTAGGCCCCCAGGACTGAGAGCACATCCGGAGCGACTCGGTTAGCGGCAATCTGCCGGTATTTTGTGCTGGGTTCGGTTGCCAGGACATCCTATGTGAAACTTAATCCGGGCTAATCTTCAGGTAAGGGCAAGCGCAGGCTAAGAACGATGACTAGGAAGAATGAGTCGCACGACGGACAAGACGCCGCACCCGAGCCGGAACCTTCACCGTTTGTCCAGGCGCGCGTCCTGGCGGAGGCTCTGCCACACCTCATTCGTTATGACAACCAGACCGTTGTGATCAAGTTTGGCGGCAACGCTATGGGCAACGCTGCGCTCGCGGACGCGTTCGCTCAGGACGTCGTCTACCTCAAGCGCTCTGGCGTTAATCCTATCGTCGTGCACGGCGGGGGACCGCAGATCGCTAACATGCTCAAGAAGCTGGAGATCAACTCCACCTTCCTTCAGGGCCTAAGGGTCACTGACAAACCGACGGTCGAGGTCGTCGAAATGGTGTTGTCAGGTGCGATCAATAAAGACATCGTATCGGCCATTAATAGGCAGGGCGGCAAGGCCGTCGGAATCTGCGGAAAAGATGCCAACTTGATGGTGGCAAAGAAGATAACCGAGATGCTCGATCCGGAATCGAGTCTAATGAAAAAGGTCGACATCGGATTCGTGGGTGACCCGGTGGAAGTTAATCCCCATATCGTGGATGTGATCGCGCAGTCTGACCTCATACCCGTCATCGCACCGGTTGCTATCGGGCGTAAGGGCGAGACGCTAAATGTCAACGCCGACACGTTTGCCAGTGCGCTTGCAGCGCGCATGAAGGCGAAGCGGCTGCTATTGCTGACAGACGTCGCCGGCGTACTCGACAAGAAATCGGAGCTTGTTACTCAGCTCACGACCGAAGAGGCGCGCCGCCTGATCAAAGAAGGCGTCATCTCCGGCGGGATGATCCCTAAGGTCGAGGGCTGCATCGAGGTAGTTGAAGCGGGCGTCGAAGCCGTCGTCATTATCGACGGGCGCGTGCCCCATTGTGTGCTCTTGGAGCTATTCACGACACACGGCGTCGGCACGCTGGTCGGTCGTCCACAAAGGAACCCAAAGGTGAGCGCTTAGTGAGTAAGCTAAAAAAAGAAGAAACCAGAGGTTCCCCACTTCTCAATGGAGCAGCAGGCCGCGTCGATCGTCCGTTTGCTGCACGGAAACCACACTCGCAGCGGCACTTCGAACGCACATGCGTTTGGATCTTCGACCTCGACAACACGCTCTATCCCGCGGCATGCAATCTGTTCGCTGAGGTCGACGTGCGCATGACCGAGTTCATCGCCCAGCAGCTCGGCGTGCCCATGACCTACGCGCGCCACCTACAAAAATCGTACTATAAGCAGTTCGGCACCACTCTGTCGGGGCTCATGCGTGTTCACAAATTTGATCCGCAGCCATTCCTCGATTACGTGCACAACATCGACCTTTCGGTCATCGACGAGGCGCCTGATCTCGCCGCGGCCATTGAAGCGTTGCCGGGCCGTAGACTAATTTACACCAACGGCTCACATCGCCACGCCGAGCGCGTCGCCGAAAAGCTCGGGGTTCTGCATCTCTTCGAGGACATCTGCGACATTGCCGCTTGCGAGTTCGTGGCAAAGCCCGACCCCGACGCCTTCAATCGAATGATGCGCCGGCATAATGTAGGGGGCGTCGAGGCAGCAATGTTCGAAGATATGCCGCACAACCTGGAGGCCCCGCACATGCTCGGAATGACAACGGTACTTGTGCAGCCCGACCACGAAGACCACCCCGCACATGTGCAAATCCGTCGCTGGGAAACACCGCCCGAGCACATTCACCACACGACCGATGACCTGGCGCGCTTTTTGGAAGACATCCAAACACAAGTGTCCAAAACTGCACCAGGCTCAAATCCAACCGAGCAGGTCAAATAGGCGGACATCACGGCTCAACGCGTCGGCACCGGCGTTTCGCCGCGATAGTCGTAGAAGCCCCGCTGCGTTTTGCGCCCCAGCCATCCAGCCTCGACGTACTTAACTAGCAGAGGACAAGGCCGGTACTTGGAATCAGAAAGCCCCTCATAAAGCACTTGCATCACCGCAAGGCACGTATCAAGGCCAATGAAATCAGCCAGCTGGAGCGGCCCCATAGGATGGTGCGCACCGAGCCGCATCGCCTTGTCGATGGACTCGACCGTTCCGACACCTTCATAGAGTGTGTACACGGCCTCGTTCAACATAGGCAGCAGGATCCGATTGACGATAAAGGCAGGAAAGTCCTCAGAGACCGCCGTGATCTTGTCAAGGCTCTCAACGAACTCCCGCGCCGTGGAAAACATAACGTCGTCCGTGGCAATTCCGCGAATAAGCTCCACAAGCTCCATTCGCGGCACCGGATTCATGAAGTGCATGCCAATGAAATGCTCGGGCCGGTCCGTAGTCGAGGCAAGCCGAGTGACCGAAATAGAGGAGGTGTTCGTGGCAATCAGCGCCCCCTCCGGCAGCTTGGGACAAAGTGCGGCGAATATCTTGCGCTTGATCGCTTCATCCTCGGTTGCCGCTTCAATAACGAGATCACAATCGGCTAAGTCATCGAGGCTGGGAACGAAGCCTATTCGCTTCAGCGCTGCTTTCGCGTCGCCCTCCTTAATCGTTCCCTTCTTAGCCTGACGCGCCATGCCTTTCTCGATCTTGGAGAGTGCGTCATCAACAATTTCTTTCCGAAGGTCGTTCATCGAGACCGAGTAGCCGCCCAGCGCGATAACATGCGCGATGCCGGAACCCATCTGTCCAGCGCCGATAACACCAACTTTCTTGATGGCCTGGCTCATCTTGGTCTCTTTCTTGGGTCTGGCTTGCGATTTGACCGCTACATTCATGACCGATAGTCCTTCTGTCCCCGAGCTCACGCTCTTTGCCAGTTAGTGTCCGACCTTCTTCAGTTCCGCCTCCAGTTCGGGCAAAGCTTGGAAGAGATCAGCGACGAGGCCGTAGTCCGCCACCTGGAAGATCGGTGCCTCGCCATCCTTGTTGATCGCCGCGATCACCTTTGAGTCCTTCATGCCCGCGAGGTGCTGAATGGCACCAGAGATCCCCACCGCCAGGTAGAGCTCCGGCGCAACGACTTTGCCGGTTTGGCCGACCTGCATGTCGTTGGACACGAAGCCCGCGTCGACCGCGGCACGCGAGGCGCCGATCGCCGCACCGAGCTGATCGGCCACGGGCTCCAAAAACTTCTTAAAGTTCTCGCTCGACTGGAGGCCACGGCCACCCGAGATTACGATCTTTGCCGACGCAAGCTCTGGCCGGTCCGAATTCGTCAGCTCCGCCTTATGAAATGAAGAAAGACCGACAGCCGGCGGCGGTGTAGTTGCCTCGATCGGCGCAGCATCGTCCTCGGCTACCGAGGGAAATGCTGAGGTCCGCACTGTGACAACATTCTTCTCTTCGGGCGAACGCACGATCTGGATGGCGTTGCCAGCGTAGATCGGCCGCTCAAAAGTGTCCGCGGAAATGACCTTGGTTATGTCGGAGACCTGCATCACGTCGAGCGCAGCGGCAACGCGTGGACATACGTTCTTGCCCGAAGCTGTCGCCGGTGCAATCAGCGCGCCGTAGTTTGCCATTAGCGGAACGATGAGCGCGGAAACCTCCTCCGCAAGACCATGAGCCAGTTGAGGTGCGTCAGCCACGAGAACCTTGGCGACGCCGGAAAGCTTAGCCGCTGCTTCGGCGGCCGGTTGGCAGTTATGACCCGCCACCAACACTTCTATATCACCGCCAATTTCGTGTGCCGCAGACAGCGCCTTACCAGTGGCCGCGTTGAGCGCATCATTGGTGTGTTCGGCAAGGACAAGAAGCGTCATCACAGCACCCCGGCCTCGGTCTTAAGTTTCTCGACCAGCTCGGCAACGCTATCGACCATGACGCCTGCCTTGCGCGTGGCGGGCTCTGAGATGTTTTGAACTTTTAGACGCGGCGTAATATCAATGCCAAGGTCCTCAGGCTTCTTAATCTCAAGCGGCTTCTTCTTCGCCTTCATGATGTTGGGAAGGGACGGATAGCGCGGCTCGTTGAGACGCAAATCAGTAGTGACCACCGCTGGCATTTTGAGCTTCAAGGTCTCGAGCCCGCCGTCCACCTCTCGCGTCACCAGAGCGCTGCCCTCATCAAAAACGACCTTGGAGGCAAACGTCCCTTGCGGCCAGCCGAGCAGCCCCGCCAACATCTGACCAGTCTGGTTGCAGTCGTCGTCGATTGCTTGCTTACCGAGAATCACAAGATCTGGCTTCTCATCACCCACGAGGGATTTGAGAAGTTTCGCAACTGCCAAAGGCTCGACAATTGCCTCACCCGGGGTCTCGATGAGAATTCCACGGTCGGCGCCGATGGCTAGCGCCGTGCGGATTGTCTCCTGCGCCTTGGCGGGTCCGATGGAAACGACGACGACCTCGCTGGCCCCGCCTTTCTCCTTGACGCGCACGGCCTCCTCGACGGCAATTTCGTCAAAGGGGTTCATGGACATCTTGACGTTGGCCAGGTCTATGCCGGATCCGTCCGGTTTCACCCGAATCTTGACGTTGTAGTCAACAACACGTTTGACCGGCACCAAGATCTTCATGCCCGTCGGCTCCCCAAAGCGCGCGCTGGCGGTCTGCTAGATTGAAACATGGCGGTTGTGCAGCGCGGTAAAAATCGCTTAATCCGCAACAGAAAGTCCCAGCAGCAGCCTTGTTTGTCCTATTCGCAAGTGCGAAAGGCAAGCCTACGGGGGCAGCTTCGTCAAGTCAATCGGGGGCCTGTCAACTGCCAGTGTGCGCTTGAGGAACTCAGTCCTATAGAGGTCTTTTGCCAGGATCTACGGCCTTGGCGGCTCAGGCCAGTTGCCGGCCCTTGTCGAAAAGCGGGACGCCAGGCCTGCGCATAAAGACGATAAGCACGGCCCCGGCAATCAGGCCACCGATGTGGGCCCACCAGGCGGTGGGCCCTGCGTCGGCAAGGGCAATCATGACTACCTGGAAAGCGATCCAGATCCCCAGCACAATTCCTGCCGTGATGCGCAGCGGAATGACTTTGAACGCGAGAACCCAGACGCTGACGCGTGGATGCAGCATCAGGTAGGCAGCGATGACGCCAGCAACAGCACCGCTGGCACCAATTAACGGCAGCTCCGAGTTTGGCAACATCCAGGAATGGAAAAGCGCGGCGAAGACCCCGCATAACAGGTAGAAAAAAAGAAATCGGATGTGCCCCATGGCATCCTCGACGTTATCGCCGAACACCCACAGAAAAAGCATATTGCCGACAAGGTGAAAGAGATCAGCGTGAAAGAACATGTAAGTGACGAGCGTCGTGCCCTCTGAGATCTCGAGCGCTCCCGTCGCGTTCGGCGCAATGCTTGAGAAGATCCCGACGTCAAACAGCTCTTTGGGCACGACAGCAAAGCTTGCAATCGCGCTTTGCCCCAGCGTGCCGACCTCCAGCATGAAGACGATCAGATTGATTATGATGAGGGAAACCGTGACGTACTGAAACGGGATTGATCTCAGCGAATTCTCGTCGCGAATGGGAATGAACAAAGGTCAGCTCCTGCTTGTCTTTCGGGAGCTTGATCGCTACCGGTTTTGGCCCGGCACCCACAGAACGTCGATATTACCGCGATCATTGGCATAGCGGCTGGCTACGAAAAAAAAATCCGAAAGACGGTTGATAAACTTGAGCGCCGCTACGCTGACTGGCTCATCGGGCAACGCGGCAAGCTCCACCATCAAACGCTCAGCACGCCGCGAAATAGTGCGCGTCACGTGAAGTGCAGCAGCCGCTGGCGTTCCGCCCGGCAGCACGAACGAGCGCAAAGGCTTGAGCTCGGCATTCATCTGGTCGATCTCGTGCTCGAGCCGAGCGACCTGCTCGTTGCTGATACGAAGCGCTTCATGATCAAGCTTCTCGCCGCGATCAGGCACGCACAGATCGGCGCCCAGATCGAACAAATCATTCTGGATGCGCAGCAGCATCGCATCGAGATCGGGATCGCCGTGCGCCAGGTGAACGCGTACCATACCGAGACTGGCGTTGGTTTCATCGACGGTACCGTAGGCGGCAATGCGTAATGCGTGCTTGGCTACGCGCTGACCATTGCCAAGCGCTGTCGTCCCAGCGTCCCCAGTTCTTGTATAAATCTTGTTCAGTACGACCATCCGCAGCCCGGCGCCCCTCAGTATCGAGATACGTAAACAAAGAGCATGATGAGTACGATTGCGACGAACTGCAGGCCAACGCGCCAGCGCATCAGCTTCTGGCTGAGATTGGGGCTCTTTCCCCGAGAAAGAGACCATAACCCCATGAGCAGGACTATGAACACGGCCGCCACCGCCACCGTCGTTAGGTAGTAGAGCACCGATTGCATGGGGGTTCGACCTCCGTTTTATTGCCCTCAGATAGAACTTTCCTGGGGATGGGGCAAACGGCGCGTGGCCCGCAAAGTCTCGTCGCCCCCGCGTCTCCGATGACCTCGCGCGTCAAACTTGCCGGGCAGATTGCGCGCCGTCGTAATGGAGTAGCAAGGCGTGACGCACGATAATCGCCTCATTTCTCACTTCTGGTGACGCGAAGTCTCCCTAAGAATCAGGTTGCCTGCGGAGACAGAGCTAAATCCATGTTTTCGGGGAAGCACGACTTTGAACCGGGTAGGACTCGAAAATCGAACGCTGCTCCGCCTTAAGGGCTTAATCGCCGGTCTGATTTTTACCGCGGCAATGCCCCTCTGCCACAGCGCGATCGCACAAGCGCCGGCCACGAGCAAGGAAGCCAAGAAAAACCTACAAAGTCGCCGCATCGAGCTTGAGAACGTGCAGAAGCGCACAAAATTGCTCAAGTCGGACATGTCTGCCATCAAGGCGGAACGTGAGCGTCTAAACGCCCGATTGGTGGGAACGGCAGCCCTCATAAAGACGAGCGAAGCCAAGCTCACTGCTATGGAAGACCGGCTGGGTGAACTCGAAGCACAAGAGAAGCTGCTTCGCGGCTCGCTCAATCAGCGTCACGGTCAGATTGCAAAGCTCTTGGCCGCGTTGCAACGCATGGGCCGAAACCCGCCGCCCGCGTTGATCACACAGCGCGAGGACGCGCTGAAGATGGTGCGCAGTGCAATGATGCTCGCGGCAGCTTTTCCGGAAATGCGTGGCCAAGCCCTCGCGTTGGCCAACCGTCTCACCGAGATGGTCCGCGTCATGACTGAGATCCGAGATCAGAGCGAGCAGCTCAAGGCGGAGATGACGCGTCTGATGGACGCGCGCACGCGCTTATCTGGTCTACTGGAAGCTAAGAAGGTGTCGCTCGATGAGCGTCAGTCGGAACTGAAAAGCATGCGGCTCGCCGCCGCCGAGATTTCCGACAGCGTTACCGATCTCAACGAGCTAATTGCGCGTCTCGACAAGGCCGTAAAGACCAACACGGGTCTTGGCGCCTACGATGCAGAAACGAAGCGCCAGGAGCAGGCCGAAAGGATGCCCGCGACGGCAACACCTGAACCCATCTCCAAGGCTGCCGCCAGTGCGGTAAAGCAAGACAAGAGCAAAAAAGTTGCCGCCCTGCCGTCGACGCCCGAATCGCCGAATTACGTAGAGCTGGCGCCAGGCGCTACGTTGCTGCCTGGCAGCCCCGGCCGAATCAAGCCGGCTCTACCCTTCGCCAAGGCCAAGGCACGGCTACCCCTGCCCGCGCAGGGGCGCCAGGTCCTCTCCTACGGGGAAAAAACGCAATATGGTGGACAATCTAAAGGACTTGTACTCGAAACTCGCCAGGGCGCCCAAGTGACGTCACCTTGTGATGGCTGGATTGTTTACGCTGGAGAATTCAGGAGCTACGGGCAACTCTTGATAATAAACGCCGGGGGCGGCTATCATGTGTTGCTCGCCGGGTTGTCACAGATCGACGTGCAACCGGGCCAGTTCGTTCTTGCCGCGGAACCTGTAGGTACTATGAGCGGTTGGCCGCAGCAGATAAAAGCAGCTGCGGCTAAGAGTGCGCCCGTCCTTTATGTCGAATTTCGTAAGGAAGGACGGCCTATAGACCCCAATCCGTGGTGGGTTGCAGGTCATCAGAAGGTGCAAGGATGATGCGCAAAACGGAATTCGCGTTTTGGACATTTCTACTCATGGCCGGCGTTGCCGGTGCAACGACGCTGCTTAATGTTACAAGCACTTACTCGGCAACATCGAGCAACTCCGAACTTTATCGTCAGCTCGACCTATTCGGAGATGTCCTGGAACGCGTCCGCTCCGACTACGTGGAGAAGCCGGACGATACCAAGCTGATCGAATCCGCGATCAACGGCATGCTCTCCGCACTCGATCCACACTCATCGTACATGAGCCCCAAACACTACCGCGATATGCAGGTACAGACGCGCGGCGAGTTTGGCGGCCTGGGCATTGAGGTCACGATGGAGAATGGCGTGGTCAAGGTCGTGTCACCGATCGATGACACGCCGGCCGACAAGGCGGGCCTGCAAGCCAACGACCTCATCACTCATCTCGACGATGAGCAAATTGTGGGCCTCACACTGGAGCAAGCGGTCGAAAAGATGCGCGGACCGGTAAACACGCCTATCTCTCTTACCATCGTGCGCAAGGGCGTCGAGGAGCCCTTCGATGTCAAAGTCGTACGCGACATCATTCGCATCAACGCGATAAAGTTCCGTGAGGAAGGTGACGTTGGTTACGTCAAAGTTACGACCTTCAACGAGCAGACACATACCAACCTCGTTAAGGCCGTATCGAAGCTGAATAAGTCCCTAGGCAAGGACCTCAAGGGCTACATCATCGACCTTCGCAACAATCCTGGCGGACTATTGGATCAAGCGATTGCGGTATCCGATGATTTCTTGGAGCGCGGTTCAGTCGTGCTCACAAAGGGTCGTAACAACGAGGAAACCCAGAGAGCACAAGCCCGTACGGGCGACATTGCCAACGGCAAAAAGGTAGTCGTACTCATAAACGGGGGCTCAGCCTCAGCCTCTGAGATCGTTGCTGGCGCGTTGCAGGACCACAAGCGGGCAACCGTTATTGGCACGCGCTCGTTCGGCAAGGGCTCGGTGCAGACTATCATTCCGCTTGGTGCCAATGGCGCAATCCGCCTAACCACGGCCCGCTACTACACACCCTCAAATCGCTCAATCCAAGCCAAGGGGATCGACCCTGACATCATTATTGAGCAGGAGCTGCCCCAAGAGCTGAAGAAGAATGCGGCCGCTAAGAAGCTACGCGGTGAGGCGAGCCTGCGCGGTCATCTCAAGAACAACGAAAAGGACAAGAGCGGTAAGGCCGTGAAAGAGAGGTCAGGCTCTTCTGCTTATGTCCCAAAGGAGCCGGAAAAAGACACGCAACTTCAGTACGCCCTGTCGTTCCTGCGCGGCACGGCGACGGACGCAAAGACGGCTGGCAACTCCATTGATCCGCAGCTGAAGGCGCCGGGCGCTGGGGCGAAGGACAAGGCAAAGAACTGAGGCCTGGAAGCACAGTCGGCTGCCTACCTATTCGCGGGGCCAGTCGTCGCGATGAGTAGTAGACAGGGATGGGCGCCCGTTGCGGCGCCCATCTTTTTTCTAGATGGTTGGTAACGCCCTCGCTGTGCAGTCCCTGCTTCCTTGATGCGATCAGGAGCTCCTCGCGCATGAGCCGCCAAAAAGTAGACCCGAGCAAGCTCGGTTACCGGCCATGCGTGGGCATCGTCCTTCTCAACGCCGAGGGGCTCGTGTGGGTTGGTCACCGGGCCAATGTGTCCGATGACGCGGAAAGACATGGCTCGTGGTGGCAAATGCCCCAGGGCGGCATTGAAAAGGACGAGGACCCAGCAACGGCTGCCCTTCGCGAGCTTGCGGAGGAAACCGGCATCACCAGCGCACGAATCATTGATGAGACGGCCGGGTGGCTCCGCTATGATCTGCCGGCGGAATTGCTCGGAAAGGCCTGGAAGGGAAAGTACCGAGGCCAAAAACAGAAATGGTACGCGGTACGGTTCCAGGGTCTCGACGCAGAAATCAACATCACGCCAGCGCCGCCACACAAGGTCGAGTTTGACGCCTGGAGGTGGGTGCCACTATCCGATGTCGTCGACCTGATTGTGCCGTTCAAACGGCCAGTTTACCGGCAGGTAGTGGAGGCTTTCGATGCGCACACATGCCCCGCCCCGTCGAATGGGTAACATTTTCTATCGGCTAGCTCGACATAAGATCATAGAAAAGTTGAATAATTCGAGTTGGATTCTTCCTCATTTTGGCTGTGGAAAGCGCTCCTGCGCATCCCCTTCCAGTTGATTTGCCATTGCCTCCTCGGAACCAACTGGATCGGCGCGGCCGCAAGAGGGGCCACAGCTGCGGCAGCGTGGCATCGACAAAAGCGCAGTCGAGCACTCAAGCGGCTCGCTTGCGCCCGACGGCGCCAGCTCCTTTGCTTCCGAAATCAGGAGAATGTAGCGGTAAACACTTTAGGCGGCCTTCGCCTGGAGGCGCTTAAGCTGGTGGATGAGAGTCTCGGCCAAGAGTTTAGACTGATCGTCCTGCGCTTCGGCAAGCTCGACCTCGGCGGCTTTCAACTCATCGGCGATACGTCGGGAATCGAGTTCGTCTACATCAAGAGCTGTTTGAGCCAGCACCGTCAGCCTTTCAGGATCGGCCTCGGCCACGCCCTTCTTCACGAATACGCGCCTCTTGGTATCTGTCATGGTGATGTCGACGATGCCGGGCCGCAGCGTAGAGATGACCGGTGCATGACCGGAAAGTACAGCAAAGTCGCCGTCCACACCCGGGACAACCACTTGCTCCGCCTCACCCGCCAGCAGCAAGCGCTCCGGCGTCACCAGCTCGAAATGAAATGTGCCTGCCATTGCCTCTTATGCCCCGCCGTTATCGGCACCATTTGTCTCGCCAGTCTTTGCGCGAACCTCTTCGACCGTCTGCAGCTCCTTCCCGCAGAAAGGGCAGTAAAACATCGGATGGTCCACCAGACCCGGCTCATCATCCTCGAGTTCGATTTGACCGACTGACATGTAGAGCACATCGTCTGAGCCGACCGTAATGAGGGGCTCAAATTCCGCGCCGCTCATAACCTCTTCCAAATCTTCGCAACACGAGCCGAAGCCATCGCTGTCGGAAGTTTCCTGGGTCGCGTCGTCCTCAGCCATATAGGTATCCTTTCGCGGCTACCGCCGAGTCCGCTACCTAGGCTACCTAGGCAGCTTCCGCAAGCTGCTCAGCCTTGGCGACAGCTTCTTCGATCGTGCCGACCATGTAAAAAGCCTGTTCCGGCAAGTGATCGAACTCGCCATCACAGAGCCCCTGGAAGCCCTTGATGGTATCGGCAAGTCCGACGAGCGTTCCGGGCGAGCCCGTAAACACTTCCGCAACGTGGAACGGCTGCGAGAGGAAACGCTCAATTTTTCGGGCCCGTGCCACTGCCAGCTTGTCGTCCTCGGAAAGTTCGTCCATGCCGAGAATGGCGATGATGTCTTGCAGCGCCTTGTACCTTTGCAGAATCTGCTGGACCTTACGCGCAACGGCATAGTGCTCCTCACCGACAATGCGCGGATCAAGCATGCGCGAGGTGGAATCGAGCGGGTCGACAGCGGGGTAAATGCCCTTCTCCGCAATACCACGAGAGAGCACCGTCGTAGCGTCAAGATGCGCGAACGACGTGGCCGGCGCGGGGTCAGTCAAGTCGTCAGCCGGCACATAGATAGCCTGCACGGACGTGATAGAACCCTTCTGTGTTGTGGTGATGCGCTCCTGAAGCGTGCCCATGTCGGTCGCCAGCGTAGGTTGATAACCAACGGCTGAAGGAATGCGGCCCAACAACGCTGACACCTCAGAGCCCGCCTGTGTGAAGCGGAAAATGTTGTCAACAAAGAACAACACGTCCTGTCCCTGGTCGCGGAAGTACTCCGCTACGGTCAGGCCGCTTAAGCCTACGCGCGCGCGCGCGCCGGGCGGCTCGTTCATCTGGCCGTAGACGAGGGCGCATTTCGAACCCGTCGCGCTGCCGTTGTTCTCTCTCGGGTCGACGTTGACGTTCGACTCGATCATTTCGTGATAAAGGTCGTTGCCCTCGCGTGTTCGCTCGCCGACGCCGGCGAACACCGAATAGCCACCGTGGGCCTTCGCGACATTGTTGATCAGCTCCATGATCAGCACGGTTTTGCCGACGCCGGCGCCGCCAAAGAGGCCGATTTTGCCGCCCTTAGCGTACGGTGCCAACAGATCTACTACCTTGATGCCGGTAACGAGGATCTCCGACTCCGTCGCCTGATCCTGAAAGCTTGGTGCGGGCTGGTGGATGGGACGTTGGGTGTCGGCCTCGATAGGACCAGCCTCATCGACGGGTTCGCCGATCACGTTCATGATGCGCCCCAGCGTGCCGTCGCCAACGGGCACCGAAATCGGCGTGCCGGTGTCGATCACATCCTGGCCGCGCACGAGTCCTTCTGTGGAGTCCATAGCAATAGTGCGCACGGTGTTTTCACCCAGGTGCTGCGCCACCTCAAGTACAAGGCGCACCCCGTGGTTCTCGGTTTCCAGCGCGCTCATGATCTCAGGCAAGTCGCCGTCGAACTGCACGTCGACGACGGCACCCGTCACCTGGCGAATGCGACCAACTTTATCTGCCATCTTGCGTTCCTTGTACCCTTAAGTCGTGGTGCTCAAAGCGCCTCGGCGCCAGAAATGATTTCAATAAGCTCTTTGGTGATGTTGGCCTGACGCTGGCGGTTGTACTGAAGCGTCAGTTTATCGATCATCTCGCCGGCATTGCGCGTGGCGGCATCCATAGCGCTCATTTGCGCGCCATAGAACGAGGCTACATTCTCCAATAGCCCCCGAAATATTTGCGTGGAGACGTTGAGATTGAGAAGATAGCCAAGCACCTCTTCGTCGCTCGGCTCATACTCGTGAACGGCCTCGGCGCCCGCCGGTTTATCTGGTTCAGCGTCCTCTGGGATGTGCGCCGGGATGAGCTGCAGTGCCGTCGGAATCTGCGAAATGACCGACTTGAATTCGGCAAAGTAGATGGTCGCCACATCGAACTCACCCGCCTCAAAAAGGGCAAAGACCTTGTTGGCGATATCATCGGCGTGAGTGAAGGCAACTTGGCGCACGCCGCGTAAATCGAGGCGATCGACGTACCGATCCTCGAATTCCCTCCGCAAGGCCTCCGCGCCCTTCCGGCCGACCATCAGCAACTTGACGGTCTTCCCTTCCGAGAGCAGCCGCTGGATATCGTTGCGGGCAAGCTTCGCAATATTTGCGTTAAATCCACCGGCAAGCCCACGCTCGCCGGTCATGACAACGAGCAGGTGGACATCGTCCTTTCCAGTGCCAACGAGCAGCGGCGAGACGCCCCGTTTGTCGGGGATGCGCCGGCCCAAGCTCGCCATCAACTGATCCATGCGTTCAGCATAAGGACGCGCGGCGGTCGCGGCCTCCTGAGCGCGGCGTAGTTTGGCTGCCGCCACCATCTGCATCGCCTTGGTGATCTTGCGCGTCGCCTTCACCGACGAGATGCGATTTCTAAGGTCCTTCAAATTCGGCATGAGGTCGCCGTTTCCTTAGTTCTTGTTGTTGCGCACCTTACGCCGTAAAGCCCTTGGCGAAATTTTCGAGGAACGCCACGAGCTTCTTTTCCGTTGTCTCCGACAACACCTTTTCGGTGCGGATGGCTTCGAGAATATCCTGACCCTGATCGCGCAGCATGCGCAAAAGATCTTCCTCGAATTTGTTCACCGACGTGACGGGAATGGGATCGAGATAGCCGCGCGTGCCCGAAAAGATCACGCAGACCTGTTCCTCCATCTTCAACGGCGAGAACTGTGGCTGCTTCAAAAGCTCGGTGAGGCGCGCACCGCGCGCGAGCATCTTTTGAGTGGCAGCGTCGAGGTCAGATCCGAACTGCGCAAAAGCCGCCATCTCGCGGTACTGCGCCAGCTCGCCTTTGATCTTACCGGCCACCTGCTTCATCGCCTTGGTCTGCGCTGCGGAGCCGACTCGCGACACCGAAAGACCGACGTTCACGGCGGGGCGGATACCCTGGTAGAAGAGGTCTGTCTCAAGGAAGATCTGGCCGTCGGTGATCGAGATGACGTTCGTGGGAATGTAGGCCGATACGTCGTTGGCCTGCGTCTCGATAACGGGAAGCGCGGTAAGTGAGCCGGCGCCGTTGTCATCGTTGAGCTTGGCAGCGCGCTCTAGCAAGCGCGAGTGGAGATAGAACACATCGCCCGGGTAGGCTTCGCGGCCCGGTGGGCGGCGCAGCAGCAGCGACATCTGGCGGTAGGCAACGGCTTGCTTCGAAAGATCGTCGTAAGCAATCACCGCGTGCATGCCGTTGTCGCGGAAATATTCCCCCATGGTGCAACCGGCAAACGGCGCCAAGTACTGCAGCGGCGCCGGCTCAGAGGCCGTGGCCGCAACGACGATCGAATACTCGAGCGCGCCGTGCTCTTCGAGAACCTTCACGAATTGGGCAACTGTAGACCGCTTCTGACCGACAGCGACATAGACGCAGTAGAGCTTGGCTTTCTCCTCGCCACCAGCGTTAATCGACTTCTGGTTCAAGATCGTGTCGAGAATAATCGCGGTCTTACCCGTCTGGCGGTCGCCAATGATGAGCTCTCGCTGACCGCGGCCGATTGGGATCAGTGCGTCAACGGCCTTCAGGCCTGAAGCCATAGGCTCGTGCACCGACTTGCGCGGCAGTATGCCCGGCGCTTTGACGTCGACGCGCTTGCGCTCCTCGGCCTCAATTGGCCCCTTACCGTCGATTGGGTTGCCAAGCGCGTCAACAACGCGGCCGAGAAGCGCCTTGCCCACCGGCACCTCAACGATAGCGCCGGTGCGCTTGACCGTATCGCCTTCCTTGATGGTACGGTCGTCACCAAAAATCACGACGCCGACATTGTCCGCCTCAAGGTTCAGCGCCATGCCACGAATTCCCCCCGGGAACTCGACCATTTCGCCGGCTTGAACGTTGTCGAGACCGTAAACCCGGGCGATTCCGTCACCGACAGATAGCACCTGGCCAATTTCAGAGACTTCAGCCTCTTCGCCGAAGTTCTTGATCTGATCCTTCAAGATCGAGGAGATCTCTGCGGCCCGGATTTCCATTACTTGCCTCTTCCATATCAGCGCTAACTTGGATAGCGCGGTGGCGACGCATCGCCTTGCCTTCATCGAAATGGCCGCGGGCTCGACCCACAGCCATCACTGGTTATCTATTCGGTACCCTTGAGGACGACCTTCAAGTTCGCGAGCTTAGTGCGCAATGAGGAATCGATCATGCGGCTCCCGATCCTGACCACGAGTCCGCCTAACAGTGAGGGATCTACCTTCGTGTCCAGTCGCACATCCTTGCCAAATGAAACTTTCAGCTTGTCCTTGAGCGCCGCAAGCTGGCTGTCGCTGAGAGCAACGGCAGAGTTCACCTCTGCAACGACCTCTCCGCGATGGCTGGCGAGCAGCGAACGAAATGCTTTGACCATGTCTTGGGCGGCGAACAGACGGCGATTGCGGGCAACCACTCTCAAGAAGTTATTGGTCGTGGCGCCGACCGCAGCCCAATCCATGACCGCGCCTAGTGCGCGCTCTTGCTCCTCGGCCGAGAAAGCCGGGCTCTTGATCAGCCGGCTCATATCCTCGCTGCCTTGGAGCAAGGCGTGAAACTTGCCCAGATCCTGATTCACCTGGTCGAGCTCGTCGCGCTCCTGCGCCAGCTCGAAAAGGGCTGAGGCATAACGCCCCGCAACTCCGCCCGTCACTGCATCGTCCGTCGCCACTGCAAACGCTCTCGTCGACAATTATCGCGCACTTAGCGGGCGATTGGGCAGCGCCCGTGCCCGGAGGCCACGCCCGCGTTCAAAGAAAAAGGAGGTCCAAAGGGATGCCTTGATCGTGCCAAGCCTGGCGCCCCCATTAGTCGTCCGCCGGTTCTCTATCACGCACCGCGCAGGGCTTCAACGGGAAGCGTACGGCCGGAATGACGCATTTGGAGCGGACGGCGCCTACCCGCAAATTTCCCCCTACGTCGAAGATGAACGAATACTGCAAGACCCCTTCAGAACGGGTTCAGCCCCGGCTGTGTTTAATGGTCCTCATCAAAGGCAAGGGATATCGGGATCAAACGGATCACACACCGGGTAAGGGGACCTCAGATAAATGACCATCTATCGCTCGCTCACCACGATGATTATTGCTGCGGCACTTGCCGCCTCCGCCATGGCACCCATCGCGACTGTTGCCAGTGCCGATGGCTGGCGCAACGGACGCGGTGGACATCACATCGCTCGTAAAGCGCCGAGGCGTCATTACATCGCCCGTAATGCGCCGAGGCGTCATTGGAGGGGCGGACGCAACCATCACCGGTACATCTATCGCCATCGCAGACGGGATAAGACGGGCAGATATATAGCCATCGGTGTCGGCGCCTTCATGTTGGGCCTCATCGCTGCCCAGACCCACCGCCCATATTACGACTGAGCGTTCACCCTCGTGCGCCAGTCGCGGGTCGGACCTTTCCCCCAAGGGTCCGGCCCCTCTTCTTTTTTTGACGCGAACTGCCCCGCCTAGAGGAAGCTGTAGGGGTCGATGTCGATGGTTAGCCGCAAATCTCCTTTCAGAGGCGGCAAACGAGCGAGCCAGGCCCGCAAGTAGGCCTGAACATCAATCTCGCGTGGTGCTTTGACGAGGAGCCGCCAGCGGTGGCGGCCACGAATGACCGCGAGCGGCGCTTCGGCTGGTCCTAAAACGTCGATACGCTCAGCGGGTGGCGCGCGATGCGCGATTTCGCGAGCCACCCGCTGAGCAGTCTCTTTGTCTCTCGCGGAGACAATTAGCGCCGCAAGCCGGCCGAATGGCGGGAGTAGCCCAGCGCGGCGTGCGGTAATCTCACGCTCTAAAAACGCCTCGCGGTCGCTTGAGATAATGGCCTCCATCACTGGGTGCTCGGGCATGTGCGTCTGCACAAAGCCACGTCCTTCGGCAAGTGCACGTCCAGCTCGGCCCGTCACCTGATGCAGGAGCTGAAAAGTACGCTCGCCTGCCCGCGGGTCGGCGCCTTGCGAAAGCCCCAGATCGCCATCGATGATGCCGACGGTAGCTAGATTAGGGAAATGGTGACCCTTGGCCACCATCTGGGTGCCTATGATAATGTCGATCCCGCCAGCCTCGATCTCCCTAATAATCTGGCGCATTTCGGTGATGCCTGGAATGAGGTCGGAGGAGAGCAGCGCAAGCTTGGCTTCGGGGAATCGCTCGGTTACCTCTTCTGCGACGCGCTCAACGCCCGGACCGCAGGCGACCAGCGAGCCCGTATCGGCACACTTGGGGCACTTTTCCGGCATCGGGATGGAAAACCCGCAGTGATGACAGTGGAGACGGCCGCGAAACCGATGCTCCACTAGCCAGGCGGTGCACTGCGGACATTCCATGCGGTGGCCGCACGAGCGGCACAGGGTGAGAGGCGCATATCCGCGCCTGTTTAGGAACAACAGGGCCTGCTGTCCGTCCGCAAGCGTTTCGGCGACCGCCTCAACCAGTATCGGCGATAACCATTTACCCTTGTCCGGCGGGTTCTTGCGCAAATCTATGGCGCTGACTGCGGGCAGCTCTGCGCCGGAGTAACGGCCCGGCAGCACAACGTGGCGGTAGCGCCCGGTGCGCGCGTTCACGTGACTTTCGATGGACGGGGTAGCAGAGGCGAGAACGACAGGAAAATTGCCGAGGCTACCACGCACGACAGCCATATCGCGCGCCTGATAGTGCACGCGATCATCCTGCTTGAAGCCAGGGTCATGCTCCTCATCGACGATGATGAGGCCCAATTCCTTAAAGGGCAGGAACAGCGCGGAGCGGGCACCGACGACGACTAGCGCCTCTCCGGTGGCGATCGAGCGCCAAACGCGCCCGCGTTCCGGACCCGACAAAGCCGAATGCCATTCGACTGGCACACAGCCGAACCGCGCCTCGAAACGACCCATGAATTGGTGGGTGAGCGCGATCTCCGGCAAAATGATCAATGCCTGCTGCCCGCGCTCCAGCGTGCGCGCAACCGTTTCGAAGTAAACCTCAGTCTTGCCAGAGCCGGTGACGCCGTCCAAGAGTGCGACTGAAAAATTTGCGCCGTCGACCGCCGAGACGAGGGTGTGAACTGCGCGGGCCTGCTCCGGTGTGAACTCCGTGGTGTGATGAGCGGGGTCGGGGCGCGGCGGGCCCTTCTCAGGGATCGCCACCTCCACGAGGTTGCCCGTTGCCACTAGGCCGTTGATGACGGCCGTCGAGCACTCTGCTTCCGCTGCCAGCACCGACTTGGCGCGGATTGCGCAATCGGCTGCGATCTCCAGTGCGCGCTTTCGTGGTGGCGTCATACGCGACGGCTCGGGCGCATCCTCGACGAGGGTAACGCCATGGCGGCGTTTTGCAGGCTCGAAGGCGGTACGCGCGCTCATCATCATGCGCAGCACCATGCCCAGCGGGCTCAGCGTGTAGCGCGCGATCCACTCAGCGAAACGTAGCGATAGTAAAGGCAGCGGTGGAACGTCGAGGCGGCTCGCAACTGTTTTGAGCTTCTTAGGTTCGACCTCTTTAGTTGGCTGACCTGTCGGCGCATCCCACACGACGCCGATGCGGCTTTGCTGGCCGAACGGGACGAGCACGAAGCAGCCGGGCTCCAGCTCCAATTCGTCCGGCACAAGGTAATCGTAGCTCTGGTCAAGCGCGACGGCGAGCACCACCGGGACCCGCGCCGGACCCGAGCACTCATTTGGCTCCAATTGCTCAAGCAGATTGTCCAAAGTGGCCACCGTTGGACCGGGGGTAAAACCAGCGAATCGATTGCAAAACCATACGCACTAGCTGGGGCAAGCCGAGGGCATCGTCCCCAATTTGCCCTCGCGGCCTTTCCTTCGCGAACGCTAGAGTCAATATTCCTTGCCGATACTATGGATTAACCGGGATCAAGCAGCTGCTGAATATTGTACCGGCGCTGGCAAACAGCAGGAAAACCTCGCTCCATGGAATACAAGGACTACTACGAGATCCTCGGCGTCGAACGAAACGCCACACAGGACGAGATCAAGCGCGCGTACCGCAAACTTGCCCGTACCTACCATCCCGACGTCAACAAGGAAGCGGACGCGGAGGCCAAATTCAAAGAAACTGGCGAAGCTTATGAGGTTCTCAAGGATCCCGAGAAACGCACAGCCTACGACCAACTTGGGGCAAACTGGCAGCAGGGCCAAGAGTTCCGTGCACCGCCCAACTGGGATGCCGGTTTCGAGTTCAGCGGCGGCGGCTATACGGAGGGGGACCCTTCGCAATTCAGCGACTTCTTCGATACTCTCTTTGGTGATGCGCGCATGGGCGGCGGCCAGGGCGGTCCTTTTGCGCGGCGCGCGCAATTCCATGCCGAGGGGCAAGATCACCATGCCAAGATCGAGATAGATCTTCGCGACGCCTTCACGGGCTCCAAGCGCACGATCACTCTGCGCACGCCGAAGGTTGATTCAGAAGGCCACGTAGGCCTCAAGGAACGGACCCTCAACGTTAGCATTCCCAAAGGGGTACGTGAGGGCCAGCACATCCGGCTTGCCGGGCAGGGCTCTCCAGGAATTGGCAAGGGCACGGCCGGAGATCTCTATCTGGAAGTTCGGTTCGCTCCCGACCGCCTTTTTCGGGTCGAGGGGCGAGACGTTTACATGGATCTTCCCGTGGCACCCTGGGAGGCTGCGCTCGGCGCCAATGTCAAGGTGCCGACGCCTGAGGGGGCCGTGATGCTCAAGATCCCGCCCGGCTCCACGCAAGGCCGCACTATGCGGCTCAAGGGGCGGGGGATCCCTGCCTCGCCACCGGGTGATTTTTACGCCGTGCTAAAGATCGTGTTGCCGCCAGCGGACAATGAGAAGGCCAAGGAGCTTTATCGGCAAATGGAGCGTCAGCTGCCATTCGATACGCGCGCCGGCTTGGGAGTATGAGCGATGCCAACTGAGAAACTTTCAACGCAAAGCTTTCAGATCCTCGAAGAGAGCGGGGAGATTACCCTTGCCGAGCTTTCACGCACCTGCCGCGTGCACGCCGAGTGGGTGGTGGAGCTCGTCCAGGAGGGCGTCGTCGAGCCGCTGCCGGCGCAAGGGACGCAGTGGCGGTTCTCGGCCGCAAGCATCGTGCGCATTCAGAAGGCCAATCGTCTGCAGCGCGATCTTGGAGTGAACCTTGCTGGTACGGCGCTCGTGCTCGACCTTTTGGACAAGATCGAGGCGCTCGAGGCCAGACTTCGCGGCGTTGCCGAGGCACCTTCGGCCGAGGACGCAGACACGGACTAGGACGATCAGTTTGCGCCTACGCTTCACGAGGACACTCACCCCGCCGCCCTGAGCCGCCTCAGGACTTCAAAATTGACAGCAGGTCCATGGGGATTGGGAAAACAATCGTCGAAGTGCGATTGCCCGCCACGTCATGCAGCACCGTGAAGTAACGCAGCAGCATGGCGTTCGGCTGCTCGGCCAGCGTGTGGCCGGCTTCGACCAGCTTCTGCGCCGCCTGCGCCTCACCTTCCGCGTTGATGATCTTGGCGCGACGGAAACGCTCGGCTTCCGCCTGCTTCGCTATCGCTCTCACCATGCTCTCGTCGATGTCGACGTGCTTGATCTCGACATTGGCGACCTTGACGCCCCACGGGTCCGTCTGCTGGTCGAGGATCTCTTGTATGTCGGAGTTGAGCTTCTCGCGCTCGGCCAGCATCTCGTCGAGCTCGTGCTTGCCGAGCACTGAGCGCAGCGTCGTCTGCGCGAGCTGGCTTGTCGCTACCATGAAGTCCTCAACGCTGATGGTCGCGCGCGCGGGATCGACCACACGGTAGTAGATGACCGCGTTGACTTTGACCGAGACGTTATCGCGCGAGATCACGTCCTGCGTGGGCACGTCCTCGACCTTCACGCGCAGATCCACACGCACCACCTGTTGGATTATAGGGATGACGAATTTCAGCCCCGGCCCGATCGTCTTGGTGTAGCGGCCCAGCGTGAAGACGACGCCGCGCTCGTACTCGCGAAAGATCCAGATCGCCTGCGCTACGACATAGAGGAAAAACAGCCCAAAGACGATCGTGAATGCAAAGTTGAGATCCAGTGACATGGTTAGACTCCTTGTTCTTGTGACTGTGAGGAACTCGCCTCTGACAGCACCGGCGATACAACGAGCGTCAGCCCGTCAATGCGAAGCACCCGTACGTGTTGGCCAACCTTAAGCGGCTCGTTAGACCGCGCCTCCCAGCGCTCGCCGTGAACCCAGACATGGCCTGTTGACGCGGACCAATCCATCACCTTTGCCACGTTGCCGACCACGCCCCCGACACCGCCGGATATCGGCCGGCGCAGGGTGCGCAGCACGTAGGCGAGCAGCCCCATGAGGATGAGGCCGCTGGCTAGCGCCGTGCCCCCGATGACTGTCCACGAGAGCTGAAAGGCGGGAACATCGGTGTCGATCAGAAACGCGGCGCCGAGCACAAAGGCGATGAGCCCGCCCATGCCGAGCACCCCAAAAGTCGGTGTGAGCGCCTCAGCCACCATGCAAACGACGCCGATGAGCACCAGCGCAAGGCCTGTGTAGTTGAAAGGAAGCTGGTTGAGTGCGTAGAGGCCGAGCACGAGACAAATTGCACCGACGACGCCCGGGCCAATGCTGCCCGGTGTGGCAAGTTCGAAGATGAGCCCGTATACGCCGATCATCAGCAAGATCAGCGCGATGTTGGGATCTGTGATGATCTTCAAAAGCTCGGTCAGAGCGTCGGGTTCGACACGCTCCACCGCCAATCCCTTGGTCGAAAGCATCTCATCCTTGGCGCCAATGACCACTTTTCGCCCGTCAAGATCGCTCAAGAGCTGCTCGACGTCGGGCGCAATCAAGTTGATGACGCCGAGCCGCAACGCCTCGCTCGCTGAGATGCTCGCCGCCTTGCGGACGGCCTCCTCGGCCCATTCGACGTTGCGGTCGCGCAGCTCGGCGAGGCTCCGGATGAAGGCGACCGCGTCGTTGACAGCTTTCGCCTTGGCCGGGTCTTTCGGCGCTGCCTTGTCTGTCTTGTCGTTGTCTATTTTCTCATTGTCTTTTTTCTTGCTCGGGTCCGTCTCTGGAAGGCCGGGCATTCCCATTGTGATCGGCGTTGCCGCGCCGATATTGGTGCCCGGTGCCATCGCTGCAACGTGCGTGGCATAGATAATGAACGTGCCGGCACTTGCTGCGCGCGCTCCTGACGGAGCAACATAACCGACGACCGGCACGCGCGACGCGATGATGGCGGCAACCATCTCACGCATGCTTGTGACAAGGCCCCCAGGCGTATCCAATTGCAAGATGACGAGCTCGGCGCGGCGCGCTTCGGCCTCCGCGATCGCGGTCTCCACGTGGCGCACGCTTGCAGGCCCAATGGCGCCGTCAACGTCGATCAGCACGGCGATGCGGCGGGCGCGTTCTGCGGCTGGTTCCTGGGCGCCGGCGTGATGGCCAGATAAGAGCCCTACAAGGCCAATCAAAACGCAGCAGACCAGCCAAAAGGAGCGGGCCGTGCCTTGGCACAGACGCTGAACGAGAGCCCGGGGGCGTGTGCGGCATTGGTTCCTAAAGTGGATCATGCCCCAGCTTAACTCCTCCATAATGTGCGTCGAGCCCGACGCGCCTCGAGAAAACCGCCTACGTGGCTCGAACAATGCCCCGCCATTAATAATCGGATAACCATAGACATAGGATGCTTGTGCGCATTGATTTGCGGGTCCGAGACCTTTGACAGAAACCACTAAGAATAACCTCGAACTCCCCCTCGGCGATGATCTGCGTCAGGCCGCGGCCGCTTGGCTTGCGTATCTTCGCCACGAGCGCGGGCATGCAGAAAAGACACTCCAAGCGTATGACCGCGACCTGAGGCAATTCTTCGCCTTTCTCAACGGCACCCTGGGGCATTTGCCTTGCCTTGCGGACCTTGCCCGCGTAGAGGCCAAGACGTTCCGCGGCTTTATGGCCGCGCGCCGCCGCGATGGCTCGGTGAGCCGTTCGCTCGCGCGAACCATGTCGGCGCTGCGCCAATTCTTCCGCTGGCTGGAAGCGCAGGAGATCGTGAAAAATCGTGCTGTGTTTCAGCTAGCGCTTCCCAAGGTTCCACACTCCGTTCCAAAGCCGCTCAACGTCGAAAATGCTGCTGCAGTAGTCGATCGCAGTATGGAAACTGAGCTTGATTGGATCGCGGCGCGTGACATCGCCGTACTGCTGCTGCTGTACGGTTCGGGTCTGCGTATTGCAGAAGCATTGGGGATTAAGGTGAAGGATGCTCCCACGGAGGAGCGCGACATCCTACGCATTATTGGCAAGGGCAACAAAGAACGGTTGGTCCCCGTCCTACCCGTCGTTCGGGAGGCAGTTGCGCGCTACCTTGCGGCGTGCCCCTATAGGCTTTGCCCCGACGATACGCTTTTTCGTGGCGCGAAGGGTGGGCCGCTCTCGCCGCGGATAATTCAGCTTGCGATGGAACGGCTGCGCGCCCGATTGGCGCTGCCTGCCACAGCGACGCCCCATGCCTTGCGCCATTCTTTTGCGACCCACCTCCTGTCTGCGGGTGGCGACCTGCGTCAGATCCAGGAACTTCTCGGCCACGCGTCGCTATCGACCACCCAGGCCTATACTGAGGTCGACCGGGAACGCCTGCTCGCCGTCTACGACGCAGCTCATCCACGGTCATAAAATGTATTGTTTTCAATGGCCTGAGTCAGATGTGGCTGCCCTGACGTCAATTTGCCCCGTTCCGTGACCCGTTAGCGCGTGCAAAACGGGGGGTTCACGTCGCCGAACGCGGAACTTAAAGGGGCCCCATGCGATTTCGCTTTTCTCTCATCCCACTTTCGATCGCCGCACTTCTTGTAGGCTCGGCCGCGTTTGCGGCCGCACCGAAAGACGACACTTGCCAGGGCTCGGACATGCTTGCCGAGACCAGGATGACGAACCCCACAGTCTACCAACAGATCATGACCGAGGCCGAGGCGACAGAGAACGCCGGCGCCCTGCTTTGGAAGATAGAGCGTGATGGACGGCCTACCTCCCATCTCTTCGGTACTGTCCATTTGACAGACGAGCGTGTGACCAAGTTGTCGCCCACCGTGCTCCGCGCACTCAAACAGGCGAAGGCCGTCGCACTAGAAGTCGCCGATCTTTCCGAGAATGCGACAGCTGCAGCTATCGCCCAATCCGTGCCGCTAGCAATGTACACGGACGGGCGCCGCCTGGACAATATGCTCACCCCGTCCGAGTACGAAACCGTAAAGAATGTCGTCTCTCGATCCGGGCTACCAGCTGACCTGGCTGCCTCGTTCAAGCCGTGGATAGTCAGCATGATCCTCTCTGTCTCCACGTGCGAGCGCAACAAGGTGCAGAACGGCGAGCGCGTCCTCGACATGAAGATCGCCGAGACTGGTAAGGCGCTCGGCATCCCCGTTGTCGGCCTGGAAACAATCCCCGATCAGCTTGCCGCTTTTGCCGCGGTGCCTGAGCAGCAGCAGATCGACATGCTGCGGGTCAGCCTCAAATTCGCGCACCGTATGAATGACCTAATGGAAACGCTGGTCCGGCTCTATCTCGACCGGCGCATCACGGCGGCGCTCCCATTACAGTTGGCGATGGCGCGTCAGGTCGGCGTGGCCGATGGCGCGTTCGTCGGCTTCCGGCAAAAGTTGGTCACTGAACGCAACGAAAAGATGCTTTCTGTCGCCGAGCCGCTGCTGGGTGACGGCGGCGCTTTTATCGCGGTCGGCGCATTGCATCTGCCGGGCAAACAGGGGCTCGTCGCGCTGCTGCGGAAGGCGGGTTATACCGTGACGCCGGTCGAGTAGGGGATTAGAAATGCAGCGCGCGCTTTTCGACCGCGAGTGCGGCTTCCTTGACCGCTTCGGTGAGCGTGGGGTGCGCATGACAGGTACGCGCCAAATCCTCCGCTGACCCGCCAAACTCCATCAAAACAGCAGCCTCCGCGATAATGTCGCTTGCGTTAGCGCCAACGATATGTACGCCCAGCACCCGATCGGTCTCCGCGTCAGCCAGAATCTTCACGAAGCCATCCGTGGTACGATTGACCTTGGCGCGAGAGTTGGCGGTGAACGGGAATTTTCCGACCTTATAGGAGACGCCTGCCTCCTTCAGCTCCTCTTCTGATTTGCCAACACTTGCCACCTCGGGGAAGGTGTAGACCACGTTCGGGATCACATCGTAGTTCACATGTCCCGCCTGCCCGGCGAGGATCTCCGCCGCCGCGATGCCTTCATCCTCAGCTTTATGTGCGAGCATCGGCCCGGCGATTACATCGCCAATCGCATAGATGCCGGCAACGTTAGTCCTAAAATGGTCATCGACAATAATGCGGCCCTTGTTGTCGAGCGCAACGCCCGTTTCCTGAAGCCCCAAACCTTCTGTGTTTGGCACGCGTCCGATGGCAACGAGTACAACATCGGCGTCGATTTCTTGGGTGTCGCCGCCGCCGGCCGGCTCGATTTTTACTTTGTGATGAGACCCCCGCTTTTCAATTCCCGTCACCTTGGAGCCTAGTTTGAATGTGAGGCCCTGCTTGGCGAGAATTTTCTGCGTCTGGCGCGCAACCTCCGCGTCCATTCCCGGTAGAATGCGATCGAGATATTCCACAAACGTAACCTTCGAGCCTAAGCGGCGCCAGACTGAGCCAAGCTCCAGTCCAATGACACCCGCGCCGATGACAAGAAGCCTTTTGGGTACTTTGGGAAGCGACAGCGCTCCCGTGGAGGAAACGACAGTCTTCTCATCAATATCGACGCCGGGCAGTTGCGCCACTTCCGACCCAGTCGCAATGACGATATACTTCGCCTCAAGATCCTGCTTCTCACCATTGACGAACGTGACCTGCACGCGGCCGGTACCGAGTATGCAGCCAGTCCCATGGAAATGGTCCGTCTTGTTCTTGCGCAGCAGAAACGCCACGCCGGCCACGTTGCCTTTTACACCCTCGTCCTTGAACGCCATCATCTTGGCCAGGTTGAGCTCGGCTTTGACCTCGATTCCCATGTCGCCGAGCGCGTGCTTGGCCTCTTCATAGCGCTCTGACGAGTGCAGCAACGCCTTGGAAGGAATGCAGCCAACGTTTAGACACGTCCCGCCATGTGTCGCTCGTTTTTCCACGACGGCAACCTTCAGCCCCAGCTGACTCGCCCGGATCGCGCACACGTATCCACCAGGCCCAGTTCCAATCACGATCAGATCATAGGCGCTCAACGCGCTGTTCCTTTAAGGAGGGGTTAGCGGCAGCGGAGCGCTGAGCGCCCAAACATAACCGTAGGGATCTTTGAGCCGGCCATAGCGCATCACCCAGAACGTATCTTCCGCCGGCGTGGTGATGATTGCGCCGGCCGCATCAGCCTTCGCTATGGCCGCGTCGACGTCTTGCGGCGTTTGCAAGTTGACCTGCACAGTGATGCTGGCGCGGCCTTCTGAGTCGCGCGGCTCCACATCCTTTATGTATTCGGGGAAGTAATCGGAGAGCATAAAGTGACCGCCGAACGCGACTAGGGAAGCGTGCATGACTTGCTTCCCATCCTCCGTCAGCTCCTGGTACACGACCTCAGCCCCGAACGCCTTTTTGTAGAACTCTATTGCCTCGAGCCCATTGCTCACGGTGAGATAAACCTCGATCGCTGCAGAAATATCCCCCTCCTCCATTCCTTGAGCTCCTGTGCCATTTCGGCGCTAGAGTTCCAGGATAAACCGCTGTGGCTCTTCGAGACACTCCTTTACTCGAACGAGAAAGGCAACTGCTTCCTTACCGTCAACGATGCGATGGTCGTAGCTCAAAGCCAGATACATCATGGGACGGGCCAGGACCTGCCCGTCGCGCACAACGGCGCGCTCCTCGATGCGGTGCATACCAAGGATACCGGATTGCGGCGCATTGAGGATGGGCGTTGACAGCATCGAGCCGTATACGCCGCCGTTGGTGATCGTAAATGTGCCTCCCTGCATATCCTCAATTCCGAGTTTTCCATCACGCGCGCGCTTGCCCAAGTCGGCAATCTGCGCCTCGATTTCGGCGAGGCTCATGCGGTCAGCCTCGCGGACGACGGGCACGACGAGACCACGATCGGTGCCAACGGCAACGCCGATGTGATAGTAGTTCTTGTAGATGACGTCCTCGCCATCGATCTCTGCGTTGACGGCAGGAATCTCCCTTAGGGCCTGCAAGCAAGCCTTCACAAAGAAGGCCATGAAGCCAAGCTTCACGCCGTGGCGCTTCTCGAACAGGTCCTTGTACTCGGAGCGCAGCTTCATAATGGCGCTCATGTCGACGTCGTTGAACGTCGTAAGGATTGCGGCTGTATTCTGGGCATCCTTGAGACGCTGCGCGATGGTCTGGCGCAGCCTTGTCATTCTCACGCGCTCTTCACGCGCAGCATCGTTGGCAGCAGATGGCAAGCGAAGATCGTGTAGGGGCACAGGCATAGGCGCTGACCCGACGGTGGGCGTAAAGGCGGGAGCTTCCTCTTCGGCGTGCACTGCTGTCGGCGAATGCGCAGTCTGCATCTCCACTTGAGCCGACTGCGAACGTGCCGCCTGCACATCCTCTTTCAGGACCTGACCGCGTTTGCCCGAACCCGCAATCTCGTCGGCGTTTAAGCCAGCCTCGGTTAAGTGCTTTCGCGCGGCCGGGCTCGGCGGCATGCCGCCAGTTTGTGATCGCGGAGCGACCCGAGCCGGCTTTTTGACGGCGGGCGCTTTCCGCGTTGACGCTGAGGCGGATCCGGGCGCTGCGCCTGCATCAGCAGCGGCCCCGTTCGTAATCGCGCCAAGCACGGCACCAACTGCTACCGTCGTCCCCTCCTTGGCAGTGATCTTGCCCAGCACGCCAGAAGAAGGGGCGGGCACCTCAACGGTGACCTTGTCCGTCTCCAGCTCAACCAGCGGCTCGTCGGCGCTAACTGCGTCACCCGCATTCTTGAACCACTTCCCGACGATGGCCTCTGTCACGCTCTCGCCTAGTGCCGGCACCCGGATCTCGGTCGTCATCTTTTCCTCATCTTGCCCCGAAGACCATCGATCTCATCCCGCATTCATCGAATATCCGCTCGGCTGCCAAAGATTTATGTCGCGCCACCGCCCATCAACGCCTCGGCCACCAAGGTCTTTTGTTCGTGCAAGTGCTTCGACAGCAGTCCCGTCGCCGTTGAAGCAGAGGCCGGTCGGCCCGCAAAGCGAACCCGCCTGTGCTTTGTCTCGATCCGCTCCAGAACCCATTCGAGGTTCGGCTGAATGAAGTTCCAAGCCCCCATGTTCTTGGGCTCTTCCTGACACCAGACGATCTCGGCCTGCTTGAAGCGGAAAAGCTCGTGCATCAGCGCACGGGCCGGGAAGGGATAAAGCTGCTCGACGCGCAACAAATAGACGTCGTTAATGTCGGCCGTCTCGCGCGCATCATATAGGTCATAGTAGACCTTGCCGGAGCTCAGCACGACGCGGGTTATTTTTTCATCCGGCACTAGCTTGATCTTTTGGCCGCGCTTGTGCTGGGCATCATCCCATAGCAAACGATGGAAAGTTGTACCTGGACCCATGTCCTCGATGTGGGAGAGGACGCGTTTGTGGCGCAGCAGCGACTTGGGCGTCATTAGAATGAGCGGCTTGCGGAACTTGCGGTGGAGCTGACGCCGCAATACGTGGAAGTAGTTGGCGGGCGTTGTGCAATTACTGACTTGCCAGTTGTCCTCAGCGCACAATTGCAAGAAGCGCTCTAGACGAGCGGACGAATGCTCTGGGCCTTGGCCCTCGTAGCCGTGGGGAAGCAGGCAAACAAGGCCAGACATACGCAGCCACTTGCGCTCGCCAGATGAGATAAATTGGTCAAACACCACCTGCGCGCCATTGGCAAAGTCGCCGAATTGAGCTTCCCACGCCGTGAGCGCGTTAGGCTCGGCCAGCGAGTACCCATACTCAAAGCCGAGTACGGCCTCTTCAGAAAGCATCGTGTTTATGGCTTCGAAGTTCGCCTGATCGTTTGCGACGTGCTTCAAGGGCGTCCAGCGGCGCTCCGTTTCTTGGTCGATGAGTACGGCGTGGCGTTGCGAGAAGGTGCCACGTTCGCTGTCTTGGCCAGCAAGACGCACAGGGAAACCATCGACAACAAGAGAGCCGAAAGCCAGGTGCTCAGCCATAGCCCAGTCAACGCCAACGCCAGATTCGATCATCTCGCGGCGGCGATCGAGCAAGCGGCGCACAGTTTTATGCGCACTGAAGCCTTGTGGGATGCTGGTGACACGCCTTCCGATGGTTTTTAGGAGCTCGATCTCGACGCCGGTTTCGCCCCGGCGCGCATCATCCTGCGCGAAACCGACGCCCGACCAGCGGCCATCTAGCCAATCAGCTTTGTTAGGTTTGTAGCTGTCTGCATTCGCAAATTCCGAATCCAGATGCTTCCGGAAGGACGCCTTAATCTGGTCGGCTTCGCCACGCTCGACAAGGCCCTCGTCCTCGAGCCGCTCTGCGTAGAGCGAGATCACCGTGGGATGCGTCTTGATCCTCTTATACATGAGTGGCTGCGTGAAGAGCGGCTCGTCTGCCTCGTTGTGCCCGTAGCGCCGATAACAGAACATGTCGATAACAACCGGCTTCTGAAACTTTTGGCGGAACTCGGTCGCAATCTTAGCGACATAGACCACCGCTTCGGGATGGTCGCCGTTAACGTGGAAGATCGGCGCCTCGATCATGCGCGCCACATCCGAACAATAAGGCGAAGACCGCGAATGGCGAGGATTGGTCGTAAAGCCGATCTGATTGTTGATAATGAAGTGGATGGATCCGCCGGTTCGGTGGCCCTTGAGGCCGGACAGACCAAAACACTCGGCTACGACGCCCTGGCCAGCAAATGCCGCGTCACCGTGAATAAGCAACGGCAAAACCGGCGTGCGCTCTCCTGGCGCGCATCCTAACTGATCTTGCTTGGCGCGCACTTTGCCGAGTACGACGGGATCGACAATCTCCAGATGTGAAGGGTTAGCGGTCAGTGAAAGGTGTACGTCGTCGCCGTTGAAATTCCGGTCGGAAGAGGCGCCCAAGTGATACTTGACGTCGCCGGAACCTTCCACATCGTCGGGCTTAAAAGAGCCGCCCTTGAACTCATGGAAGATCGCCCGGTGTGGTTTCCCCATCACGTTTGCGAGCACGTTCAAGCGGCCGCGATGGGCCATGCCCAACACGACCTCTTTGACGCCAAGCTGCCCCCCGCGTTTGATAATCTGCTCCAGCGCGGGTGCGATTGACTCCGCCCCGTCTAGGCCAAAGCGCTTTGTACCGGTGTACTTCACCTCGCAGAACTTCTCGAATTGCTCTGTCTCGATGAGCTTGTTGAGGATCGCGCGCCGCCCCTCGGTGGTAAAGCTAATGTCTTTACCCTCACCCTCGATGCGGTGCTGAATCCAAGCCTTCTCGGCGGGGGTAGTGATGTGCATGTACTGCACACCGATGTGCCTGCAGTAAGTACGACGTACGATTCTCAGGACTTGGCGCATTGTCGCCGTTTCCAGTCCCAACACGCGGTCGATAAAGATAGGCCGGTCTAGATCAGCGTCAGTGAATCCGTAAGTCTCGGGCTTCAATTCACGGTGCACCTTGCGGTCCGCTAACCCCAACGGGTCGAGATCAGCAGCGAGGTGTCCCATGACCCGGTAGGCGCGGATCAGCATCAGCGCGCGGATCGAATCTTGTGTCGTGCGCAGCGAAGCTGCTGGCGACATCTCAAAACCAACAGCCTGCGCCCTTTGTTGAAGCTTGTCGCGCAACGTCCTTTCCGAGGTACCGTAATCGCCGGTCAACGCAGCCAGGATTTCGCCGTTGGTCTCCGGTTCAGGTAACGGCGAGGCCCAAGACGGGCCGCGTGCCTGGTCGACACGGCCAATTTGCTCCTCCTTCAGGCTTTCGAAGAAGTGACGCCACTCGTCGCTTACGGAGCCGGGGTTGCGCTCATATTCGGCCTGCATCTCTTCGATGTAGGCGGCGTTTGCCCCGCTCAAGAATGCAGTACGGAGGAACTTTTCATTGAGGGGCTGGCGAGCCATGGGAGGGTCCGTGTCTCAACGAGATAGCTGCAGTGGCCGACCTTCAAACTTTGCTTCAATGCAGTGCGTAGCTGGCAGCTCTGCAATATTCAGTGTGCAGCGCAGCATACGCCTACTCCGCCACTTTTGCATGTGCAGATTGACCTGTTAGAACCTCGATAAGTGTCGTGCCCAAGGCTGCTGGGCTGGCTGCAATCGCGATGTCGGCCGAGCGCATAGCTTCAAGCTTGTCTTCAGCCTTGCCTTTTCCGCCAGAGATAATTGCGCCTGCGTGGCCCATGCGGCGCCCCGGAGGCGCTGTTACACCAGCAATGAACCCCACCATGGGTTTAGCTCGACCTTTCCGCGCCTCGGCTTTGATGAAATCCGTTGCCTCTTCTTCGGCCGACCCGCCGATCTCACCGATCATGACTATGGAATCGGTGTCAGGGTCTTTGAGGAACAGCTCCAGCAAGTCGATGAACTCAGTGCCTTTGACCGGATCGCCACCGATGCCGACAGCGGTCGATTGGCCAAGCCCAGTGTCCGATGTTTGCTTGACGGCCTCGTATGTCAAGGTGCCGGAGCGGGAAACGATGCCGACGCGGCCCGCCTTAAAGATGTTGCCTGGCATAATGCCGATCTTGCATTGATCGGGCGTCAGCACGCCGGGGCAATTGGGGCCAATAAGGCGCGAAGTTGAAGCTTCGAGAGCGCGCTTCACCCTCACCATGTCCAATACCGGAATACCTTCAGTGATGGTGACGATAAGCGGAATCTCGGCATCGATGGCTTCAAGGATGGCGTCCGCGGCAAAGGGCGGCGGCACGTAAATCGCAGTGGCAATCGCCCCCGTTGCCGCTTTAGCCTCGAGCACGGTGTCAAAAAGCGGCACGGCCGCCAGGTCTTCATCGGGATGCTGGGTTCCGCCCTTGCCCGGCGTCACGCCGCCAACGATAGCCGTCCCATAAGCCTTCGCCTGTTTGGTATGAAACGTACCCTGACTGCCCGTAATCCCTTGGCAGATTACCTTGGTCGATTTATCGACGAGAATGGCCATATCAGGCCCCCACTGAGTTTGTTGCACTAAGTCGTGAAGCCTTTTCTTCACGCCATCAAAACCGAATGCAATGCAGCCGGCACAGATCTCTTAGACCGAAGTAGAATGGGTCGCACCTTGGAGCCATCTGCCCACTCAGGCGGCAGACTTAACAGCCAGGGTTATCTTGGCCGCTGCGTCTCCCAAATCTTTGGCTGGCAAGATCTTGAGCCCGCTTTCGCGCAAGATCTTCTGACCAAGCTCAACGTTTGTGCCTTCGAGCCGCACGACAAGCGGAACGTTGATCGCCATTTCGCGTGCCGCCGCCACCACACCCTC
>Ga0209013_10000321_pt1 | contig 42100 bp, 37 predicted proteins | sample Cruoilmetagenom2_FD_187291 | JGI IMG/M metagenome (GOLD analysis project Ga0209013, IMG submission 187291) | Oil polluted marine microbial communities from Coal Oil Point, Santa Barbara, California, USA - Sample 2 (SPAdes) (version 2) | ecosystem: Environmental > Aquatic > Marine > Oil seeps ...
AAAAGCGGTACGGTCGGTCAACGATTCTGTGAGCCGAGCATCGTCCGCCAACTGACCCGGAACCGAGTTGGGACCGCCAAATCGTTGCGAGGTTGAGGAATCCTCCTCTTCGGGAGGTGGTGCCTCCTGTGCCATGGCCGGTTGAATCGACATCACCAGCAAGAACGCTGTTGAAACCAAACAAACTGATTGTTTCGACCTGAAGCTCATGATCTTCTGATCCGTTTCTTGGGTGCCTCAGACTCTCCCCGAAGAACGGCCCTCGCGGGCCGTTTCCGCAGAGGTTATGTGCTCAGTTGATCGATTACATCCAGCCGGTGAAGGGAGTTCGCATGGCCCCTGCGTGCATGAAGTTCGTCATGGTCACGAAGTCCCACACACTGCGGCGTATTGCGTTCTGGATGGCATGCGCATACGGGGGGAATTCCGTGCATTCGAGCACCACCGCCCCGATATCGGGGTGCTTTTTCACCATCTCGACCGCCAGGTCAACAAGCTCCTTCTCGAGGGCCTTGGGGTTGAATGCGCCCTTTTCGCCGGTGACGTAGTTCATCTGCACACAATGCTCGGCTCCAAAGATCACGACGCGGTTCATGTCCTCAGCCGAGACACCGCAGTTCTTGAGGGCCGGTGAGGGAATCAGCAACTCGGCGTTCGCCGTCAGGACACCGACCTTCTTGTCGGATCCGACGCTGGTCAGGAGCATCGGAACCTGCATCAGAGAACCGTTGAAGAACTGGACGCCGGGGTCGAGGGATTTGGATACTTCGGGCTGGTAGTTGGCGAAGAAACCGCAGTTGCCGATGATCGAACGAACGCCCTGAATCGTGAGCCGCTTGCATGCCGCGATGCACTTTTCCAGGACCACCGGGTGCGGCTCGGCTGCCAACACCCAGAAGGGATCGATTTCCTCGATCAGCTCGTACAGAACCGGAAAATTGAACGTCGTTGGATTGCCCATGTCGCCGGGAAGCATTGGAATGTTAGCGGGCAGCTGGAGAATACCCACGGTTGCGCCATAAACGGCCCTCCCGGCATAACCGGTCACGTCGATGTCGCCGTAGCCGCGCTTCTCGTTATAGAGGTCCCCGGGCTCGGTCTTCCAGCGGACGGAGGTGTCTGGAGACTCGGGGGGTTTCGGCGCGACAGCGGCGTCAGCGTGAGAGGCTGCGCCCATCATACCGATTGCCGTGCCTGCGGCGACCACGCTCGCCGACCCGGCAAGGAATTTCCGGCGTGACACGTCATTCGAAGAATCCTCTTGGCCTGTCAGTTCGTGGTTTTTCTTCGCATCACTCATCGTTCTTCCTCCTTTATTCTGGTTCAGCCTTCCTCGAGGCAATCTACCGACAGCACCGGCAGGTGTTGTTCGTAAAAGGTGTTCAACATACCGGCGAGAGCCGCTTGATCGGCCAAACGACCGACCAGGATGGTTTCGTTCTCCCGATCGCTGCGCTGTACCTCTGTGATGTTCATGGCTTCCAGTCGCTCAGACCACTTGGCATCGATGTGCCCTCGGACCCGAATCCAGTAGTTGATGCAGCGCTTATCGGCACAAGATATGCTCCGGCTCCGGCGGCCGGTAGAGCTTGGTGCGCAGGATGGGGTCAGCTGGTCACGGTCGGGCACTGAGTTGGCGCTCTCCTTGTCTTGAGTCGGAGCGCATAGGATACAAGATCCGCCTGCCCTTCCACCCTCTCCGGGCCGCCTCACGGCGAAAAGCGACCCCCTCGGGCAACGGCCACACATCACTGCCGACGGTGTGTTCGCACCCTTGTGAATTGAAAGGTGGTGCCGGAGGCGGGATTCGAACCCGCATGCCCATACGGACAGGGGATTTTAAGTCCCCAGCGTCTACCATTCCGCCACTCCGGCAGCGGTCACGTTCATCATAGCCGGAAACCCGATGGCGATTTCGAATTTCGAATTTCGAATTTTCCATCACCCAACCGGCAGCTCTGAATCGGATACCTCTGCCCCACCCCATGGGGGATCTCGAATTGATTCCATTTTTCCGGATTCCCGGAATTCTGATATATTGGAAACATGGAAACCGTTAAATTGGGCAAGAAGGGCCAGATCTCGATCCCCAAGGCGATTCTCGAGCGACTCGGGCTGGAGGCGGAGACGCTCCTTCTCGTGGAGACGACCCCGGACGGCTCGATCCTGTTGAGACCAGCCGGGGTCTACCCGGTCGAGGTTTACAGCGACGCGCGAATACGCGAGTTCCACCACGAGGACGAGATGAGCAGCGACGAGGCCAATCGCCTGCGCGAGACCGTCGAGGAGTAATTTGCGCGTTCTTCTTGACGCCAACGTCATCGCCGCGGCTGCACACTGGCCGAACGGGCGCTCGCGCACTTTTTTTCGACTGGCCGAGTTCGGACGTTGCCGGCTTTTGGCATCGGAGCATGCGATCGTCGAGGCGAAAAGGAATCTGACCCTCAGATCGCCGCGTGGAGCGCAGGTTCTCGATTCCCTGCTGAGGGTGTTGGAGCGGGTCGGGGAGGCCGGCCCCCACCTCGTGACGTGGGCCGCCGAGCACGGCCTCCCCGAAAACGATGCCCCGATCCTCGCCGCGGCTGCAGCAGCCGACGCCGACCTGCTGGTCACCGGCGACCGCAGCAACTTCGGGCATCTCTTCGGAACGGAGGTCGGTGGGGTTCGGGTGGTCTCGCCGGCCGAAGCGCTCGTAGCATTGTTGGGGAAGTGAAGGTGTCCCGAACAGCCGAGGTCGTGATCTGCGGGGCCGGGATCGCAGGAATCTCCGCGGCCTATCACCTCGCGGTTCGCCATGGGGTGCGCCGGGTGGTGTTGGTGGATGAGCGTGCGCCTCTGAGCCTGACCTCGGACAAGTCGACCGAGGCCTACCGCAACTGGTGGCCGGGGCCGGACGACGCGATGGTGCGGCTGATGAACCGCTCGATCGACCTGCTCGAGGAGCTGGCTGAGGCCAGCGAAAACCGCTTCTGCATGAGCCGCCGCGGCTACGCCTACGTCACCGCCGACCCGGCGCGGGCGGAGGCGATGCGCGACGGCAGTCTGCTGGCCGAGTCCCTCGGCGCCGGGCCGCTGCGGGTCCACACCGGGCGGGTGAGCGATCCGGCGTACCTGGTGTCGCTGCGCGAAGGCTGGGAGGACCAGCCTGAGGGTGCCGATCTGATCCTCGACGAGGTGCTGATCCGGCAGGCCTTCCCCTACCTCTCGCCGGAGACCATCGCGGTCCTCCACACCCGGCGGTGCGGCTGGTTCTCGGGACAGCAGCTGGGCATGCTCCAGCTCGAGCGCGCCCGCGAGGCGGGAGTGGAGCTGGTGGAGGGTAGAGTGGAGGCGGTCGAGGTCGAGGGGGGCCGGGTGCGCGGAGTCCGCGTCGCAGTCCCCGGCGAGACCATCGAAATCTCGACCCCTCATTTCGTCAACGCCGCCGGGCCGTACCTGAGGCCGGTGGCGGGGTTGCTCGGACTCGAGCTGCCGGTCTTCTCGGAGCTCCACCTCAAGGTTTCGGTGGAGGATCACCTCGGGGTGGTGCCGCGCAACGCGCCGCTGCTGATCTGGGAAGATCCGCAGCAGCTGCAGTGGAGCGAAGAGGTGCGCGAGCTGCTGGCAGGGTCCGACGAAACCCGCAGGCTGGTCGGCGAGATGCCCGCCGGGGTCCACACCCGCCCCGAGGGCGGTGCGGGCAGCCGCCACCTCATCATCCTCTGGCCCTACCACGCAGAAAAGGTCCCCGAGGTCTTCCCGCTGCGGATTCCCGAGCACTACGCCGAGGTCTGCCTTCGCGGCCTGGCGGCGATGATCCCCGGGATGGACGCCTACCGGGAGCGGATGCCTCGACCTTTCGTGGACGGCGGCTACTACACCAAGACGCGTGAGAACCGGCCCCTCGCCTGCCCGCTCGAGGTGGAGGGCGCCTTCGTCCACGGCGCGCTCTCGGGCTTCGGGCTGATGGCCTCCTCGGCCACCGCCGAGCTACTGGCACTGCACGTCACCGGCGGGCAGCTTCCCTCATATGCCAGGGCCTTCAGCCTGGAAAGGTACGAGGATCAGGAGTATCTGAAGCGGGTTGAGGAGTGGGGAGAGTCAGCACAGCTCTGAATTCTCAATTCTCAATTTTTAATTCTCAATTCCCGCCCGCCCACTCAAGGCCGATAGATGAGAGTCGGGCAAGTGGAATTCAAAATTAAGAATTGAGAATTGCCTAGTCCTCTTCTTCTTCTTCGTCGCTGGCTGCGGCGGCTACTAGCTTCTCCTGGAGCTGCCTGGGGACCACGGCGTACTTCGAGAATTCCATGTGGTAGTCGGCACGGCCACCGGTCATGGAGCGCAGGGTGGGCGCATAGGTGAGCATCTCCGCTAGCGGGACCTGAGCCTTGACGGTTGTGGTGCCGCTATCGGTGTCCATCCCCTGCACCCGGCCACGTCGCGAGTTGAGGTCGCCCATGACGTCGCCGAGGTTCTCCTCCGGGGCGTAGACTTCGATCTGCATGATCGGCTCGAGGAGAGTCGCTTTGCACTTGGCGGCTGCCTCCCTGAAGGCCTTGCGGCCGGCCATCTTGAAGGCCATCTCCGAGGAGTCCACCGAGTGCTCTTTGCCGTCGGTGAGGGTCACTTTGAAGTCCACCATCGGATAACCGGCGAGGACGCCGCGCTCGGCCGCTTCCTGGATCCCCTTTTTGACCGCGGGCCGGTAGCCCTGGGAGATCGAGCCGCCGAAGATCTTGTCGATGAATTCGAAGCCGTTCCCACGGTTCGGCTCCATGATGACGGTGCACTGCGCGAACTGACCCGACCCCCCGGTTTGCTTTTTGTGGCGGGTCGTGACCTCGACAGAGGAGGTGATGGTCTCGCGGTACGGCACCTTGGGCTGGTGGAGCACGACGTCCACCTTGTACCGTTTCTTGAGACGACCCACCACGACCTCAACGTGCAGCTGGCCGGCGCCAGAGATCAGCATCTCCTTGGTCTGCGGGTCCCGGCCGACGGTGATGGTGGGGTCCTCGTCACGGATCTTGGCCAACGCCGCAGCCAGCTTGTTCTCGTCGCCCTTGGACGTGGACTCGAGGGCGAAGCTGATGGCGGGCTCAGGAATCTGAACGGCGGCCAGCTTGATGTCGTTCTTGGCAGCGCACAGAGTGTCGCCGGTGTGGGTCTCCTTGAGCTTTGGCAGGGCGCCGATATCGCCGGCCGCGAGCTCGCTGACGTGCTCGAGCTCCTTGCCCTGGGGGATCGACAGGTTGCTCAGACGCTCTGACGATTCGTGAGTGGAGTTGCTCACGTTGGCGTCGTTGGCTACCTCGCCGGAGAAGACGCGCATCAGAGAGATGTGGCCGGAATAGGGGTCGGAGATCGTCTTGAAGACATACGCTGCGAAAGGAGCCTCGCCCGAGACCGCCAGCTCCTGCTCCTCGCCGCCCACCGTCGCTGCCACCGGACGCCAGTCCGGGGAAGGCACCAGGTCCACGAGTGCGTCCATGAGGGGTTGCACAGCCATGTTCTTGCTCGCAGCGAGGGCGAAGACCGGGAAGAGCTCGCGGGCGGTGATCGCCTTTTTGAGGCCCTTGGCGAAGGTCTCGGCATCGAGCTCGCCCTCCTCGAGATACTTCTCCATCAGCTCTTCATCCTGCTCGGCGACCATCTCCATCAGGGCCTCGCGCGCTGCTGCAACATCATCCGCCATGTCGCCCGGGATATCCGTCTCGGTCGGCTTGCCGCTCTCGTCGTGCTCCCAGCTGAAAGCCTTGCCGCTGACCAGATCCACCACACCAGAGAAGTTCGCCTCCTCACCGATGGGCAGCTGCAGCGCGGTGACCTCGCGCCCGTACTTCTTATGCAGGACCTCGAATACGCGGGAGAAGGAGGCGCGATCACGGTCCATGAGGTTGACGCCGAAGAGAACCGGCAGGTCGAATCCCGCCGCGGCCTTCCACATCTTCTCGGTCTGCACCTCGAGGCCGGCCACCGCGGAGACCATGATGAGGGCCGTGTCGGCCACCCGCAGGCCCTGAAGGGCATCGGTTGTGAAGATGCCGTAACCCGGCGTATCGATGAGGTTGACCTTGGTGCCTCGGTGCTCGAAGTGTGCGACCGCGGTGTTGATGGTGATCTTGCGATCGTGCTCGTCCTCGTCGAAGTCGGTGATGGTGTTGGCGTCGTCCACCTTGGTCAGCCGGTTGACAGCGCCGCTGTTGAAGAGCAACGCCGAAACCAGGGAGGTCTTGCCGGTGTCGGAGTGCCCGACCACCGCCACATTGCGGATGTTCTCGGTCGCATAAACGGTCATGAAAATCTCCTCCGCTCCGGTAATTGAGGTTCTATCCGCTCGCGGTCACCGGGACGAGGTCGGAGCCCGTCAGCAACCGGTAGGCCTCGCGGTAGCGCGAAAGGGTGCCCTCCACCACATCGGGGGGCAGGGTCGGCGCCGGAGGATCTTTGCTCCAGCCGCTAGCCTCCAACCAGTCGCGCACATACTGCTTATCGAAAGACGATTGGGAGCGCCCCGGCTCATAGTCATCGGTTGGCCAGAAGCGGGACGAATCCGGTGTCAGGGCCTCGTCCATCCAGACGATGTCGCCCTCCTGATCGAGCCCGAACTCGAACTTGGTGTCGGCGATGAGGATGCCCCTCTCACGGGCGTAATCGGCGGCCGCAGAGTAGAGCTCGAGGGTGAGATCGCGCAGCCGCGTAGCAGTACCCTCCCCCACGATCTCCGCCATGCGCTCGAACGTGATGTTCTCGTCGTGGCCTTCCGTGGCCTTGGTCGCCGGTGTGAAGATGGGTTCCGGCAGGCGGGCGGACTCGGTGAGGTCCTCGGGCAGCTCGATCCCGCACACCGCACCTGAGGCGCGGTACTCCTTCCAACCGGAGCCGGCCAGGTAGCCGCGGGCCACACACTCCACGGGAATTGGATCGAGCCTTTGCACGAGGACGCTGCGCCCGGCCAGCTCGGGGTGCTGTCGGTAGGGCTCGGGGAAGTCTTCGATCTCGGTGGCCAGGAGGTGGTTCGGCACCGTGTTCGCAAAGTACTCAAACCAGAAGGTGGAGAGTCGGGTGAGGATCTCGCCGCGGCCCGGGATTCCAGGCGACAGCACACAATCGAAAGCGCTGATCCGGTCTGTGGCAACCAGGATCAGCGCCTCATCGGTGGTGTAGATATCACGGACCTTGCCCCGGCTCACCAGATTGCCTCCGGGGACAGAGGTGGTGAGCAGGGAGGCTCCCATGTCTCAGGCTTCCTCGCCGGCAATCACCGCCTGCGCCTGCCGCGCCATGCGCGACTTGTACCGTGCCGCTGTGTTGCGGTGGATCACGCCCTTGCGCCAGCCCACATCGATCACCGAAATGGTCTCGGGCAGCAGCTCCTTCACCTTGGCCGCGTCGCCCTCAGCCATCGCAGCCCGCATGAGGCGCATTTGGCGGCGCACCCGTGTACGAACCGAACGGTTGCGCATCCGGCGCTCCAAGGACTGACGGTGGCGCTTGCGCGCCTGCTTCTTGGTTCCCTTGATCGTTGCCATCGGGTCGAGTCTCCTTCATCGGACGCCGCATCCACTTCACGGCGTGGGTCGCATATTCTAGCGGAAACCTTCGAATCAAGCTAGTCCCAAGAGGACAATGGGCTATGGGCAGTGTGCTGTGGGCTATGGGCTATGAGCTTTGAGCTATGCGCTATGGGCAGTGAGACCCAACATGCGCTCACTTCCGGCGCCCGTTTCAGACACAGATTCCCGAGCTAATAGCCTATAGCTCATAGCCCATAGCCGCTCTAGCGAATCGTCATTCCGAGCGACTTGAGCTGCTCCCGGGCGAGGTCCGCCTCGCGGGTGCCTGGGTGCTCGTAGACAACGTACTGCAGGTTGACCACCGCCTGACCCTGATCGTCGAGCTTGAGGTAGAGCAGCCCCTTCTTGAGCTGCGCAGCCGCCGCCTTGTCCGACATCGGGTAATCCTCGAGAACCTTGGAGAAGGTGTCGAGGGCCTCCTGGGTCTTGTCCTGGGCGTCGTAGCATTCGCCGATCCAGTACAGGGCGTTGTCGGACAGCTCGGTCTGCGGCCACCGCCTGAGGTACTCGTTGAAGCCGTCAGCGGCCAGATCGTAGTTGCCGCGCATGTAGTCCTCGTAGGCGCTGCGGTAGAGCTCATCGGGGGTGGTCGCGGCCCCGGATGTGATCGCGGCCGCGCCGGCTGCCCCGGCTGCTGCACCGCCCATAGGCGCGCCTCCCGCCTCACCGCCACCCTCGCCCGCGGGCGCTGCAGTGACCGGCGGGAGCATCTGGCCGCTCGTGCTCCGCGAACGCGCCGCGGCCAGCTCCTGGGAGATCTCCTGGAGGCGGCGGGTGGTGAGGTCGAGGCTGGCGTGCAGGGCCTCGATCTGCTCCTGCAGCCGCTCCACCCGCAGCGCCAGGTCGGCGTTCGAACGCATGTTCTTGTCGGTCATCTCCTGCATCTTGACTTCCATGGCGCGCAGGTCCGACTTGTCCATGGTCTCGGTCTGCAGGTTGTCAACCGATCGTTGGACATCGGTGATCTCCCGGTGCAGCAGGGCCGTGTCCTCGGACGAACTGCAGGCGGCGAGGGGGCCGAGAACCAGCAGCAGGCACGCGGCGGCATAGAGGGGGCGCATTCAATCCTCCTAACGGGCGACAATCACGAAGTGCGTGCGCCGGTTGAGCTTCCATGCTGACTCGTCACGACCGAGGGCGAAGGGACGCTCCTCGCCATAGGAGATGGTCTGGATCCTCTGTCTGGGGACGCCAAGGAAGACCAGGTAGTCGCGTACGGCGTTGGCACGACGCTCACCCAGGGCGAGGTTGTACTCGCGAGTATTGCGCTCGTCGCAGTGGCCTTCGACCAGAATCGAGATGGTGGAGTACTTCTGCAACCACGCGGCGTTGGAGGCCAGCTCCTCGCGGGCCGCCGGTTTGAGGTCGTAGCGGTCGGTGTCGAAAAACACGTCCTCTAGATACCCCTGTGCGTTGAGCTGGGCAAGGTCTTCCGGCAGCTCCTCCGTCACCTCCTCGGAGATGATGGTTTCGGTGACGGGTTCATGAACGACCTCCTCCGCCACCGGCGATTCAGCCGTGGTGGGTGCCGCTGTCGGCTCGGGCGGCGGGGCCTCCATCTTCGGTCCGCTGCTCTTGCAGGCGCCGAGCGACAGGGCCATCAGCACCACCAGAACAGTCGCCGTGCCACGGGTTGCATACCTCATGCGTCGCCTCCTTCAGGGCCCGCCCGGTCGATCTCGTCTCGCGAGAATTCAAAGCCGCGCCGCATCCTATGCCTTACGCGAGTGGGCGGTGCACGCCCACTCTAGCAAGGCTTCGGGGCCCAGACAACCGAGATACTATGCGGTGTGATCGGGATCATCTCCCGGGCCTGCCGGGTCGCCCCCTATCGAAGAAAGCCCGCCCTCCGGTCGAGCCAGGGCGCCCCTCCTGAAAAGCTTGGCCAGGTAGTCGTACAGCACGATCGAACCCGCCACCGCGAGGTTGAGGGAGGGGACCAACCCCCACTGCGGGATCTGAACCACGATTTTCGCATCTTCGACAAGATCCTCGGGGATGCCGCCCAGCTCCGCCCCGAGCAAAAAGCAGGGCCGCTCCGGGTACTCCGCTTCGAAGAGGCTCACGGCGCGTTCGTGGAGCTCCACCGCCACCAGGTTCCAGCCCGCTGCCGCGATGTGGCGTCTGAATGCCTCCTGATCGGGCACCTGGGAGATGGTGGTGAAGAGCTCCGCGGTCCGCGCGGCCTCCACGTTCCAATCCCGCTCGCCCACGAGCACCACCTCCTCGGCGGCCACAGCATGGGCGGTGCGTACCAGCGAGCCCACGTTGTGTTCCTTGGTGATATTCCAGGCGGCGACGGCCAGGGGCCTGAGGCCTCGCCGGTACTCTTCCCGGCGGCGCTGCCGCCTTTCCATCCGCCTCTCCATCGCGAGTCTATGCTTGAGATCATCCACAGCAATTCACCTGTAAGATTCGCAGGGCGAATCTTACAGGTGAATTGCAGAATAAAAAACGAAATCCCGCGGTGGCGGGATTCCGTCGCGGTGGGTGTGCCCACCCGGACCTTTTCAGTGTGTAACGCGGCTGTGAGGTCCGTGAGACACCCGCGGTCCCTGAGGACACTTCCAATATGGGATCACGAAACGTTCCTGTCAAGGGGCTGGCTTGGGATCCGCTTTTCCCGAGCAAAAATCAGTCGGCCATCGCTGAAATTCAGCCTGGATTTTTCATGAGAAGGTCATGAGGATTCGAGCACGCTCCGATCGAAGGCATCCGGAAGCAGCTCGGAAACGCTTGTCATCCGACGCTCGCCGTCCGGGTTCGCGAGCAGGACGGGGAAATCTCCAAACTCCGCCAGTACCTGACGGCAGGCGCCACAGGGCGATGCCGGGGGCCTCGCCGGGGTGATGACAACCAAAGCTGCGAGGCCGCGCCCTCCGGCCGCGACTGACGCCGCCACAGCGTTCCGTTCGGCGCAGACGCTGAGACCGAAGGAAGCGTTCTCAACGTTGCAGCCCACGTGGATGGCCCCGTCCTCGTCGAGCACGGCGGCTCCGACACTGAACTCCGAGTAGGGAGCGTGGGCGTTCGCTCGCGCCGCTTCGGCCGCACGGAGCAGGCGCTCGACGAATTCTTCCGTGAATCCGGTCATGGGCCAACTATAGCGCGGCGGCCCGTTCGATTTTCTACCTGCGCTTCGCTCCTCCCGTCGACCGGGTGCTCGAACCACCCGAAGAGCTGCTCCCCCCGGAGGAGCGAGTTCCTCCCGAGGATCGGCTGCTCGATCCACCCGAGGAGCGGGAGCTGCCGGCAGACGAGGATCGCGGAGTGGACGAGCGGCCCGAGCTGCCGCGGCTCGAAGTCGGCGCGCGGGCGCTCGGCGAACCTGACCGAGAGCTACCCGTGGACGACCCCAACCGCGAGGTGGAGGTTCGGGGAATGACTACAGGCGGCGACGCACCGGTCCGGTAGGCGCCCGTTCGCGGCGCCACCAGCTGCCGTCCGCTGCCGGCAGCGCTGTCCCGCGACCCCGTGGTCGCACTGCCGCCTGTGCCTGTGTAGATCGTCGGCCGGTAGAGATTCGGCTGCGGCTGACGCGAGGCTGTCGAGGGGCGGAACGGGGAGCCCTCGCCGGCAGACAGGCGCGGAGAGACTATTCGGCGATTGGCCGCCGCGGCCTCGGTCGAGCGGCGACTGATAGCGGCCACCGAAGTGGGCTGGCCCAGCTGCCGAGCGGCCTCGGGGCTCAGCGAGGAATCACGAGCCAGCAAAGGGCTGAGGTCGCGTGTCGAACGGGATTCTACTCCGCGGAAGACACGCTCGATCTCGGATCGCGTACTGGCAGCAGCCGGCGACCTGGTCGCCAGTGGCCCGGTCATCACGACCCCCATCTGATCGCCGCTCGATGGCATCACCCTCTCGGCAGGTCTGGCCAGACGGGTCAGGTGAGGGCTCGCGAAGTCGTCCTCAGACACCACCGTCCAACCCCTCCGGTCGACCGACGCCAGGCGGACCCTGCCGTTGAGGTCGAGAGCGGATCGCGCGGAGGCGGCGTCGGCCGATCCCACCTTGCCGCCGACTCTGGAGGATGCTGCACGCACCTGTGCCGCATCCCCGGGCGCGACGACCTCACCACCGACTCTTCCCGATGCGGCGCGCGGAACCGGCATCACATCGCGTCGTGATGGCTGCGCATGGCCGCCACCACCACCCGGATGGCCAGGCCGATAGGGAGGGTAGTATCCAGGGTAGTAACCCCCGTACCAGTGGTCGTAGTAGCCATAGGGACACCACCCGACATAGCCCGGCCACCAGATCCAGCTCACCCACGAGGGACCCCAGTGGCGACCCCAGGACCAGACCCAGCCGAAGCCGACGTCGAGGTACCACGAGCCGTAGTGATAGGGCAGCCATCCCCAGGGTTCGTACGAGATCCACGCGTAGCCGGTTGGCGTCCAGTACCAACGCCCGGCGGTGTAGGGCTGCCAGCCGCCGCCAACGGTCGGCTGCCACGCCCAGGCATTGATCGAGTCGACATAGAGCCAGCTTCCATAGTTGTCGAGCTGGGCGGCCTGCCTCGAGTAGCGCAGGTCCACGTACTGTGCGCTCTCGCCCGCGGCGATCTGCCGGCGCGCCTCCACCCAGCCGGCGAAGTCATCATTCCAGGTGAGGTGCGGCTCCGTTCGCTGGACCTCACCCCCACCCACCTCGGCGGCGGTCTCCGCACGAACCAACACCCCGCCGGCGGAGGTGGCCGCCTCGGCCAACCCCGCCATTACCTCGACCCGGAGTCCGCCCGTAGGCAGGGCGTGAAGGCGATAGAGGCCTTCGCTGTCGAGATAGATGGTGGCCCCGCGGCTGTCAATCCTGGTCGGATGCGAGGAGAGGGAATACTCGGTCACCTCGAGAATGACCGTACCCTCGGCAAGGAATACCACCGTGCGCTCGGCTTCGGAGTCACGGCTGAGGGCGACCGCATCCAGGCTCAGAGTCGTGTACTCGTCCAACCAAAGCATGTTGCCGTCGGCGAGGACCACCTCCATCCTCGCTTCGCGGGCGGTGTCCACCCGGTCGCCGGCCACCAGCGGCATGTTGATCACCGCCTCGAGGCTCTCGTCCTGGTTGGCGGGCAGAATCGTGGCGTACCGTTCGAGGTACGAGATGTAGCTCAGCGAGGTCAGATCGTCCCCATCAGAGGCCATCGCCAAGCCGGCGAAGGCGAGGATCAAGGCCGAAATCAGGGACTTTCTCATGGGCCACCTCCGGTCACGCCAATGGCAGTTGCAACTGGTGTGCCAGCTCTTTTCTCCGCGCCGTACCTCACGGTCCGGCACGAAGAAAAGAGGAAGAGGATAGGCGAAGAGGGGAAGGACCGAATTCTCAATTCTCAATTTTGAATTCTCAGTTCGGCCTGCTGGGAAGTGGGTTTAGGGTGAGGGTTCAAGGCGCAAGGCCCAGGATCCAGAATCCAGTGACCTTTTTCGAGCGACGAGCATCGAGAATCCGGCCGGAGGGGGAAAATCCGAAATTCCTAATTCCTAATTCTTCCGCAACCGTTCCATCTCCGAGAATTGCTGCGTCTGGCGCACCTTAATGAGAGTGCCCGCTGGATAATACCCGCCGCGGATGCTGGCATTGGGATAGGTGACCGAGCCGGGCCCCATCAGAACGCCCGGGTTGAGGACGGTGTTGCAGCCGGTCTTGCAATCGTCGCCGAGGACCGCCCCGAACTTGCGCAGCCCCGTATGGTGAGTCTGGCCCTCGGCGCGGAAGCTGACCTCGCGGCCCACGTTCTTGACGTTGGAGCAGATGGTGCCTGCGCCGAGATTGACGTTGCGGCCGAGGATCGAATCCCCGACATAGGCCTGGTGAGGCGCCTTGGCTCCGGGCAGGAGGATGGATCCCTTGATCTCGCTGTGTGCGCCCACCAGGCTGCCTGCGGCCAGCACCACGTTCTCACGAACGTAGGCCCCGGTCCGGATCTGTACGCCCTCCTCGAGGATCGCGGGCCCCACGATCACCGCTCCCGGTTCGACCGAGCACCCCGGAGCGATCGCTATCCGGTCACCGAGGAGATGGACGCCGGCCGGCAGCTCGATGCGGACCTCCCAATCGTCCCACGCATCGAGATAGCTCACCAGACGGTCGCCGAGGGCCGACCACACGGGCTCGCTCTCGGCGAGGAGCTCCGCGCAGGGGAGCCCTTCGAGGTCAAAGAAGGCCGACGGTCGAAAATCGGTCATGCCGGGATCTCCTCGGGCTCCGGCGCTCGGCGCTTGACCACCACCAGCGTCTGATCGTCCTTCGGCGGACTCGCTGCCGAAAACTCCTCGACGTCGGAAAAGACGCGATCGACGATCGCGAGGGGATCGAGGTGGCGAGCCGCCCGCACCGCCTGGGCAAGGCGTTCCTGCCCGTACTCCTCGTCGCTGTCCTCGCCGGTCGCCTCGGTGATGCCGTCGGTGTAGAGCACCAGCAGGTCCCCGGCACCGATGGTGTCAATGCCGATGGCGTAGGTAGCCGAAGGGTTCGGTCCGAGGATCATGCCTCCTGTCGAGAGACGGACCACCGTGCCGTCGGTTCGCATCAACAGCGAGGCCGGGTGGCCCGCGTTGCAGTAAATAACTGAGCCCTCGAGGCCGATCTCGGCCAGGAACATGGTAACGAATTTCGTGGCAAGCCGGCTGCGGTGGATGATGCGGTTCAGACGCTGGACGGTGCGGGTGACCTTGAACTCTCGGGAAAGACCCATGCGAAGCCCGGTGAAGACGTCGCGCACCTGCAGGGCTGCGGGCAGACCGTGTCCGGTGGCGTCGGCAACCACGACATCGAAGATGTTGTCGTCGAGGGTGATCACGTCGTAGAAATCCCCGCCGACAATCTCGGCCGCCACGGTGCGCGCTGCAATCTCGAAATCGCCCGGGCTCGGCAGGTGGCGTGGCAGGATCGAGTTCTGGATCAGCCGCGCATCCTCCATGATCGCCATCATCCGCTCCTCACGGAGCTTCTGATTGATTGCGAGCCTGATGATGTTGAGCGTGGCGACGAGGTTCTCGTCGTCTGCACCGGATGGCTCGACATCGAACGAGAGCACGAAGTGGGCATCGGCCACCGCGATGGCCGCGAACCACTCGCGGGTCCCCAGCTCAGCCTCCAGCCGCTGGTCCAGGCGTGGGTCGTCGCGCTTCATGACCACCGAACCGACATCGAGGAGCTGTTCGAACGGCGGGTACGTCTTCCACACCCGCAGGCCGACCGGTTTTCTGGAGGTGTCTCCGAAGGTCTCGACCAGCTCGTAGCTGCCGTCATCCTGGGCGTAGATGCGCCCACCCCGAATGCCGAGATCATCGGCAAAATGTTCGGCGATGAAATTGGCAGCCTGCTGGATTGTCTCGAGCGGCGTCGAACCGAGCGCTATGGTCTCCAAAGCGCGCTCGATGCGCCGGAACAACGAAATCGGGCCCTGTGACATGGCCGGATGATGTCATGGGCGGTCGCAGGGCGCAAGACGGTCATCCGCAAGCAGGGAGTTCTCAGTTTTGAGTTTTGAGTTTTGAGTTTTCCGTCGCAAGGGCCCTGGGAATCTCGGATTTCGAATTTTTTGGGCATTCCAGCTTCGCCGTTCTCGCGACGAAACCCGGTGAGATATGCGGGCTAAGATGAGCGACGCTCACCGGCGATCTGCACCAAAATGTTGGCGCATTTCATCCGGCAGAATCACCTATTTAGAGTATTGCTGAAAGGTGATACACTCACCTGCGCCTCACCGCAGGTGCGGTCTGAAGGGAGCCTCGTGACGCATTACTGGATCCGATTGACGATCGCGACCATCGCCGCCGTAGCGGCGCTGTTCTTGGCCGGCTGTAGCCGGCACGAACCCGCGGCACCGGCCGCCGCCGAAGCCATCTCCAACCACGGTACCGTTGAGGTTAACTGGGAGAAGGACCTCGCATCAGCCCTCGAGCGTGCAGGCGCCGAAGGCAAACCCATTCTGGCGAACTTTTATGCCGACTGGTGCGTCTGGTGCAAGCGGCTCGATTCCACCACCCTCCGGGATGCCAAGGTCGCAGCCCTGCTGCGAGACCGCGTGGTGCCGCTTCGGCTCGATGTGGACGGCGACGGGAAGCAGCTTTCGAACGAGTTCCGGGTCGACGGCCTGCCGACCATTCTCGTTCTCGACTCTGCAGGACGCGAGATCGGGCGCATTCCGGGCTACATGCCTCCCGCCGGCTTCCTCGAGCGGGTCGAGGGGTTGCTGCAGCAGAGCTGAGGTCGGACATCGCAGGTCTCAGGTCTCAGGGCGCACATCACACATCGCAAGTCGCACCGAAATTGTCGATTGGATTCCTGCGATGTCAAGCCTTTTCAGTAACTTTCGTGAGTTTTTCAATGAGACCTGAAGCCTGAGACCTGAAACCTGTGAGACCTGAGACCTGAAACCTGCGACCTGTGCGACCTGAGACCTGAGACCTGAATCCTAACCCTCCTCGGCAGCTGCCTGACGGTCCAGCTCCTCTTGCTCCTCCGGAGTCGGCGTCGGTTTCAGACGCTCGTCGGCCACCTCCACAGACTCGATCGTGGGCATGGGTTCGCCCGGTTTCGGTGTGTAGAGGGGTAGCTGGAAGGGCCACGGTAACTCCTCGATCCCGGCAAGCTCCTCTCGGCACGGCCGCGTAGGCTCGGTGCCGTCGAGAAAGGCCTCGAGGATGACGGCGGTCTGGTGGGCGCAGGGCGGAACCGCCCGTTCGCCGGTCTGCAAATCCACCGGCGTGAAGACCACCCCTGCGGGGACCGGGAAGTCCTCCTCCCGCTCCACCTCGCTGAGGGTATCGAGATAGGCGGCCATGAAGTTATTCCAGATCGGTTGCGCGGCCTTGGCGCCGGTCATCTTCTTGCCGATCGGAGCCTTGCGGTCGCGACCGACCCACACCCCCACGGTGATGCGTGGCGAGAAACCCACGAACCAGGCGTCGGAGTACATGTCGGTGGTTCCGGTCTTGCCGGCGAGGTGGCCGGGCAGGGAACGCGCCGATGCTCCGGTTCCCCGCTCGATGACGCCCTCGAGGACCGAAAGCCCAAGATAGGTCACTGCGGCCGGCATCACACGCAGAGTGTTCGGGAAGAAGCGATCCTCGAGTCGCCCGTCACGGTCATAGATCTCAGCGATGGAGAACGGCTCGGGAATCTCGCCGAGGTTGGCGATCCCCGAGTAGGCGCGCACCAGATCGATCAAGCGCACTCCCAACGATCCGAGGGCGAGGGAGGCGTATGGATGCAGCTCAGTGCTGATCCCGAAGTCACGGGCAGTTTCTACCACCGCCTGGCTGCCCGCCATCTGCTGAAGCTTGACCGCGGTAGCGTTGTAACTCAGCTCGAGGCCGCGGCGCAGTGTGGTGATGCCGTAGTACTTGTTGTAGTAGTTCTTGGGGCAGTAGTTGAGCTCGCCGCTGCTGTCCGGGAGCAGAAAGGGAGAGTCGAAGAGGGTGTCCGCCGGTGTGAACCCGTGCTCGAAGGCGGTCAGGTACACGAATGGCTTGAAAGCCGAGCCGCACTGCAGCACGGACTGGACCGCGCGGTTGAACTCGCTGCGCTCGAAGTCGAAGCCCCCCACCAGCGCGAGGATCGCACCCGAACGGTTGTCCATCGCCACCAGCGCGCCCTCGACCTCGGGCTCCTGTAGGAGCTCCACATCGAGGACCTCCTCAGGATCCTCGGCGAGAGGGTCGGGCAGCCGCACCAGGATCAGATCACCGACCTTGAGGATGCGCTTCAGCGAGGAGGTCCCGGTCCACTTGGCGGCCTCAAGACCAAGGCGCGCGCTGTGGGACCCGACGCGCAGTTGCGCCCTGCGGGACTCGACTCCCAGCACCACCGCCTTCACCATCTCCGCGGGGCGCAGCTCGAGCTGCCGCCAGGAGGGGTCCTCGTAGGTCTCGGCCGACTCAGCCAGGCCTTTGATGACCACATTCGGCGGACGACGGTAACCGAGGTAGACCATCTCGAGGTTCACCAAGCCCTCGCGGACCACCTTCTCCGCCAACCGCTGCATTCCCGGGTCCATGGTCAGGTGAACCTGGAGCCCGCTGGTGTAGAGGGCGTCGGTGCCGTATCGGCTCTCGATCTCCTTGCGCACCATCTCCAAGAAGTAGGCGCCACTCTCCACCCGCTCACGGTGGAGGGCCACCCCCAACGGCTCCGCTACCGCGGTTTGGTGGGCATCGCGGTCGATGAAGCCGAGCTCCAGCATCCGCCCGAGGACCTTGTCGCGCCGTTGCAACGCATTCTCCGGTCGCCTGATGGGGTCGTACTTGTTGTTGGCGCTCGGGATCATTCCCGCGAGTAGCGCCGCTTCCGCCAACGTCATATCAATGGCCGGCTTCTCGAAGTAGAGCTCGGCGGCCGCCTCGACACCGTACGCGCCGTGACCGAGGAAGATCTGGTTGGCGTACATGGTGAGGATTTGATCTTTGCTGTAGCGTTTCTCGATGTCGAGGGCGAGCAACGCCTCCTTCACTTTGCGTGCGAGGGTGCGCTCACGCTTGAGAAAGAGGTTGAGGGCGAGCTGCTGGGTGAGGGTGGAGGCGCCGCCGCGGGAGCCCATTCGTCGGTCGACCAGGCTGTACCAGGCTGCCCGCAGGGTTGCCTTGGGGTCGACGCCACCATGGGTGTAAAACTCGGCGTCCTCGCTGGCCACGACAGCCTGCTTGAAGTGGTCCGGTATCTCCTCCGGCCCCAGCACCACGCGCTGCTCGAGGGCGTAGGAGGCCACCTGTTCGCCGTCCGCGGCATAGATCCGGGTGGTGGCGGCGGGCGCGAAGGAGGCCAGCAGGTCGACCTGGGGAACGTGCAGGGACTGAGCGACAATCCACCCCGCCAGCGCACCCACCAGGCAGCCGGCCACCACCGCTCCGAGCCCCAGCTTGAGAAATTGAAGCAACTTCTCTCTGGCCGCCGGCTTTTTCTTCTTTTTCCTGGTCGGTGGCTTCTTCTTTAACACGATCGGAAGGTTAGCAGATGTTGCGGGCTGAAGGTGTGGCCGCGATGTGGCTAATGCGAGGCAGGCGGGCTAGAGCGAGGAGTCGCTCCAGGCACTCAGGTTGCCACTCTCGAAGCCGTCGGCGAACACCTCCAACGACGGCGAGACGGAGAGGCTGAGCTCGAGGAGCTGGGCCGAGTTCGTCGTGTCGCCCATGATTTCCACGAAGTACTCGCCGGCGCCGCTCGCGAGATCGACCCCCGTGAGTTCCTCCGGGTCTCCGAGACCTCCGAGATCGGCCGAAGCGAGCTCGGTGGTGCCGTCGACATCCAGCACCCTCAGCGCGAGATCGTGGATGCGCAACGAGTCGAACGGGGTGCCCGCGGAGCAGGAGCCGTCGCCATTCTGGGGACCGGCGAGGTAAGTGGTCCCGATCGGCGTGACCGTGACATCGAGGACTGCGCCGTCACCCGCGATGAGCCCGAAAACATCGGTGTCGGCGTTGTCGTCGATGGACAGCGTGTCGACGGTCGTGGAGGAGACAGCGCCAAGCTCGGCGGAGGTGGCCGGCGTGTCGTCGTGCTCAAAACGGTCGCCGTATGCCCGGTTGGTAGCCAGGATGTCGTCGTGCTGGGGGCCGTCGAAGGCGGTGGTGAGGTATGGCTCCATGAGCTTCGTCTGATTGAGTGGGCAGGAGTGGCCAAGGCCCAGCCCGTGTCCGTGCTCGTGGGCGACGACGTTGCGCAAGCGCAGCGAGTTCGACGAGATGTTGGTGTAGAAGCTGTCCGGGACGTCGATCACCATGTCGCCCCAGTTGGGGTAGTAGTTGTAGGCGAGGATTCCGTAGTTGCCGTCGATGGGGTGGCCGGAGAGGCGCACGTCGCCACGGACCCCGACGATGCCGCCCGCGCCCGGCAGCGCGGAGCCGTCGTCGTTGGGTTCGTAGACATAGGTGACGCCCATGAGCTCGCCCCAGCGGTCGAATACCTGCTGGAAAACCGGGAGCCACGTAGCCTCGTCGCCGTAGATGCTGTCGAGAAAGGAGCGCAAGCTGCTGCCGGCAGGAGGTTCTCCGACGCCGCTGCTGATGCTGGTTCCGTCGGGAACGACACTCCAGGTAATGGTGGTGGGGTCTCCCTGGCCGAGACCGCCGCCGTCGGTGGCAGTGGACGTCCACCGGCTGTTGAGCACGTAATTCGGCTCCATCAATGGAGCGAGAGAGTGACTTTCATAGGACGACGCGAAGCGTTCGTAGGCCTGCTTTACAACCTCGGCCGGAGTCCCGGGAGCGAAGCAAACGGCCGGCGTGGGAAGGTCGGACGCCACCGCGCCGGTTGGCAGAGCGATGACGATCAAGAAGATCGGCAGGCATCTCAGTGAGTGCTTCAACAACGTATGCATCATTGTGTTCATTCCGAATCCAAGTTGCCAGTGCAGAACAAAAAACGAGACTCCTTCCATTATAGTCACGGGGGTGCGGCGGCCCGGGTGATTTCGATCACCGGAGAAGAATCATGCGCCTATTGCTCGGTCTCGGCGGAAACATCAGCAGTCCGGAGGAGGCCTTCCGGGCAGCCCTTCTGCGCCTCGGCCTGAAGCACCAGATCCTCGCCCTGTCGCGCCTCTACCGGACGCGGCCGGTCGGCCCCGAGCAGCCCGACTTTTTCAATCTGGCGGCGGTCTTGGATCTGGGTTGCCCACCGTACGAATTCCTCGAGAGCTGCCGTCGTCTCGAGGCGGATGCGGGCCGAGACCGAGCAAGTGAGCAGCGCTGGGGGCCGCGGGTCCTCGACCTCGATCTCCTGCTCGCCGAGTCGGTGGTGTGCCGGGGTCCCTCCCTCGTCCTGCCCCACCCGCGGTTTCATGAGAGGGCCTTTGCTCTTGCCCCCGCGGCCGAGGTGGCTTCCGATTGGACACACCCTCTGCTCGGGCTCACGGTGGGTGACCTCGCCGACGACGCGCTTCGGGCAGACCCCAACGCGATCATCGAAGTTTTGAGTTTTGAGTTTTGAGTTTTAAGTTTTGAGTTGCTAGCACGCGTAGGGCGTGAGCGCATTCGAAGAAACGCGCCCAAGCGCGGGTGAAACGCTCGAATCCACCAAGTCACCTCCCCGCGCCGATAACTCAAAACTCAAAACTGAGAACTAAAAACTGACTATGCGATGGGTCGTGATCCCGGCTTCGCGATAGGCACATCTTCACGGCACAGGGGGCAGGTCTCGGCGCTCCAGTTAGGAAAATCCACGGTCAACAGGGCTCGGCTCGGCATTGGCGCAAAGGGTTCGACCCGGCCCGACCTGTTGATGATCGACGCGACACCGATCACGGCCGCTCCCAGGTCCTCGAGTACTGCAATGACCTCGCGGGTCGAGCGACCGGTGGTGACCACATCCTCCACAACCACCACGCGTTGGCCGGGCGCGAAACCGAAACCGCGGCGCAGGACCATGGCGCCCTCGGCGCGCTCGGTGAAGAGAAACGGGAGGTCGAGCGAGCGCGCGGTCTCGTGGCCGATGATCAGCCCACCCATTGCCGGCGCAACGATGATCTCCGGGTCGAGGCCGGCGTTGCTCACCGCGGCGGCGAGCAGGCCTCCGGCACGGGCCGCCCGGCGTGGCTGCGCAAGATAGAGCGCGCACTGGAGGTAGTCCGCCGAGTGGAGGCCAGAGGACAGCAGGAAGTGTCCCTGCTGATGGGCACCGCAGGCAGTCAACTCGGCAATTTTCAAGTCCGAGCTCACGGTTTCTCCCGGTGGATATCGTAGGCCCTCATCTTCTTGTAGAGGTTGGACCGCGGGGTGCCGATGGCACGAGCAGTGGCGGCCACATTCCAGGCGTTCTTTTCGAGGTTATGGAGTAGGTAGGCAATCTCGGACTCGCGCTGGAACTCCTGCAGGGTGGCCAGATTGAGGAGGGCGTCCACCCCGCTGCCGGCGTCGGGTTCGGAGGGCAGCCCGACCCGCTCGACGACCTCCTCGAGCTCCATGATGACCGCGCGCTCGACCACGTTCTTGAGCTCGCGCACGTTGCCCGGCCACGGGTATCGGGCGAGCTGGTCGAGAGCTTCATCGCTCCAGGTCTTCAAGCGCCGGTTGTACTCCCGGCAGAAAATCTCGGTGAGGTGCTCCACGAGCAGCCGGATGTCTTCGGGGTGATCGCGCAACGGCGGAGTGCGTAGCATTACCACCGCCAGACGGTAGAAGAGATCCTCGCGGAAGGCGCCCGCCTTGACCTCTGACATCAGGTCCTTGTTGGTGGCGGCAATCACCCGCACGTCGACCTGGAAGGGGCTCCCCGCGCCCACCGGCTCCACCTCCCCATCCTGAAGGACCCGCAGCACCTTGGCCTGGGTCTTGAGGCTCATGTCGCCGACCTCGTCGAGGAAAATGGTGCCGCCGTCGGCTTGGACGAACTTGCCGATCTGACGGCGGTGGGCGCCGGTGAACGAGCCCTTCTCGTGACCGAAGAGCTCGGACTCGATGAGCTCTTCGGGGATGGCTGCAGAGTTGACACGGATGAACGGACGGCGAGCGCGATCGGAGAGGTGGTGAAGGCGGCGCGCCACCAGCTCCTTGCCGGTTCCGGATTCCCCCTCCACCATGACTGTGGCATGCGACGGTGCGACGCGGGCGATCTCTTCTCGGAGCCGGCGGATCGAAGAGCTGTCGCCGAGCAGCGGCGAAGGCTCCACGGCCTCGTCCAACTCGCGGGCAACCCGGCCCTGGGCCACCGCTCCGCGAACCGCCAGCAACAGGTCGGCCCGGTCGGGCGGTTTTGTGAGGTAGCCGGCGGCGCCGGCTTCGAGACACTGGCCGGAGGTGAACTCGTCGCCGTGCCCGGTGAGAATGACCACCGGGATCTCGAGTCCACGCTGGCGGAGGTTCTCCATCAGACCGAGGCCGTCCATCCCCGGCATCTTGATGTCCAGGAGGGCGGCATCCGGCGGGTTGGAATCGAGGCTGTCGAGGGCCTGAAACGCTTCCTCGGCCTCCTCCACCGCGTACCCGGCGCCCGTCAGGATTCTCCTGAGAACCTTGCGCACCCCAGGATCGTCATCGACGATCAGAACTCGGCCTTCCATGGGCCCCATGGTAGTGCATCCCGTGGTCGTGCCCATGCCCGTACCCGAGCCCGAATTGGAACTTAGTTTTGAGTTCTTAGTTTTGAGTTTTGAGTTCACCGCGCCCAAGCGCGGGCAAGTGGCTCAAAAAAATTGACCGGTCCCCGCGCCGATAATTCCTAATTCCGAATTCCTAATTCCTAATTCCGGCCTCTACTCCACGTCGAAACTCACTCCCTGCGCCAACGGAAGCTCGCCGCCCCAGTTGATAGTGCAGGTCTGGCGACGCATGTAGGCCTTCCAGGCATCCGAGCCCGCCTCGCGGCCTCCGCCTGTTTCCTTCTCGCCTCCGAAGGCGCCTCCGATCTCGGCCCCGGAGGTGCCGATGTTGATGTTGGCGATGCCGCAGTCGGAGCCCTCGTGGGAGAGGAACTGCTCCCCCGAGCTCAGGTTGGAGGTGAAGATGGCCGAGGACAGGCCCTGATCCACCGAGTTGTGCATGCGTATGGCCTCTTCGAGCGTCTCATACTCGAAGACGTAGAGAATCGGGGCGAAGGTCTCCTCCCGAGCCATTGCCAGCTCGGGATGGGCCTTGATGATGGTGGGCTCGACGAAAAAGCCCTTGCCCTCGGGGCGGCCGCCGCCGCAGAGAATCTCGCCGCCCTGCTCGCCGATCGCGGTGAGGGCGGTGAAATGATCGTTCACCGCACGCTCGTTGACCAGGGGACCCATGAGGACGCCGTCCTCCAGAGGGTTGCCGATGGTGATGCTCGGGTATGCCTTGACCAGACGCTCGATCACCTGCGGCGCGATGCTCGAATGAAGGAAGAGGCGACGCAGGCTGGTGCAGCGCTGGCCGGCGGTGCCCACCGCGGCAAAGAGGATGGCACGCACCGCGAGCTCGAGATCGGCGTCCTCGGCGACGATGATGGCGTTGTTGCCGCCGAGCTCCAGGATGCTGCGCCCAAAACGGCCTGCGGTTGCCTCGGCCACGTGACGGCCCATATTCGTGGACCCGGTGAACGAAACCAGCGGCACCCGGTGATCGTTGATCAGGCGCTCGCCGATGCTGCGGCCCGGGCCGATGACGAGGTTGAAGACGCCATGCAGATCATGGCGCTTCATCACCCGGTTGCAGATGTGCTGCACGGCCACCGCAGTGAGCGGAGTGTCCGAGGACGGCTTCCACACCATGGTATCGCCACATACGGCGGCGAGGGCCGCATTCCACGCCCACACGGCAACCGGAAAGTTGAAGGCCGAGATGATGCCGACGACGCCGAGGGGGTGCCACTGCTCGTACATCCGGTGGCGCGGCCGTTCGGACATCATGTTCGGGCCATAGAGTTGCCGCGACAGACCGACCGCGAAGTCGCACATGTCGATCATCTCCTGGACCTCGCCGAGGCCCTCTGAGAGGATTTTACCCATCTCCAGCGACACCAGGCGCCCCAGGGGCTCCTTGAAAATGCGCAGCTCGTTGCCGAGATCACGAACAACCTCTCCACGCACCGGGGCCGGCGTCATCCTCCATGCGGGGAAGGCCTCCACCGCTGCGGTCAGCACCTTCTCGTAGGCCGCTTCGTCCGCCTGGACGATGGAGGCGATGGGCTCACCATCGGTGGGATTCACCGAGATCAGCTCACTCCTCTCCTCTGGTTCGATCCACTCGCCCGTACAGGCCCCGAGGTTGGAATTCTTGATCCCCAGCTCGAGGTGGAGACCGAGGTCGGAGAAGAACTTTTTGATGTCACCAAGGATGTCAGCCATTGTTTTTCCTCCCGCAGCAAATTGCCGCGGCCGGGAGTGTACCCTTCACTCCGCCCCCTGCCAACCCGCCAGCAGTATGCTGTTTCCACGAATTCTCAATTCTTAATTCTCAATTCTCAATTGACGTCTGGCCGTTCTCGAATTTCCCAAGGGAGTCAGGTGTTCGTCCAAAATTGAGAATTGAGAATTGAGAATTGAGAATTGAGATCTTCTCCCCCCACTCAATCCGAGTCGCTCTTCTTTCCTTCGGAGAAGTACCCCTCCCAGTCCGAGATCTCGTTGGAGGAGAGCTTTGGCTCGTGCCGGGAACGCCTCTTCGGGGCCTGCTTCCGCCCACTCCACTCGGCCAGCGATCGCACCCGCGCCCCCTTCTGACGCGCCCGCTCGCGCAGCTGGCGATCGTCGGTGACGACCACCCAGTCGACGGCACGTCCCGCCGGCAGGAGGCCGAGGATCACCTCATCCGCAACAGCCCCGCCGGAGTACCGGACGGTGACCCGGCCCAGGTGCTCGATCTCCGGCGAACCTGTTGGCGGAGGCCCGTCGAAAACCAAGGTCACCATGAGATTCTGCCTGCGGACGGTCTCCAGAACCTGCCGGCGAACCTCGCCCCGGCTGCGCGCCTCGCGGGGCAGGCGATGCAGGAGGTTGTTGCCGTCGATGATCAGGGGCATGGGAACGTCAGGTTAGTCCGGGTTAGGCTCAATGCATCTGGCGGGCGCGGCGCAGCAGGCGCTCGAGCTCCTTCTTGCCCACCAGATCGCGGTACATCTCATTGGCGCGCTCGCTATCGGGATCCACCGCCAGGGCACGTTCCAGGGCCTTGCGTTGGCGCTCGGGATGGCGACGCCGGCGCCAGAACTCGGCCAGCTCGATCCAGGCCTCGACATGCTGCGGATCGGCTTCGATCGCACGCCGCATGCAGGTGAGGGCTCGGTTGGTCCAAAGAGGATTCCGCAGCAGCAGCCGCGACAGCTTGAGAAGCTCGGCCGGGCGCGGGTCGAGCACACAGGCCTGTTCCAGGAGTTGAATGGCCAGGTAAAGCTCCCCGTCGTGAACCAGCTCCTCGGCGCGTTTGAGGTTTGCCTCCACCATGGCCTTTCTCGCCTCGGGGTCGGTCTCCCCGCGTCCCCCACGATCGAGCGAACGACGCTCGTGCTCCACGGCCTCGAGAATGCGGTCATAACGGCGGCGGGCACGGGTCTCAGAGAGCAGCTCGTGCGCCTCGCGGCCGCGCTCGACAATCCTCTCCAGGTGCGTCGCCATGTCCCGCAGGTGCTCCTCGCCGGATCTCGTGGGCGAGTACCGTTTCTGGATCTTCTTCCACGCTTCCGCGATCTCGTCCTTGGAGGAATCGGGGCGCAGGCCCAGTGCACGATAGTGGTCGACCTTCGTGACTTCGTCGGAGAGCTTGCGGACGTAGTTCCGCTCCTCGCGCTGCCGGTCGGTGAGGACCTCTTCCTCTACCGGCTCGGCCGCCGCCGCAACCGCCGAGGGCTCGTCCAACGGTCCTTTGAGCCCAGGCTTCTTGGGCGCCTTCTCGATGCGCGGCACGGCCCTCCGCTCACCGACGATGACGGCTCCCGAAATCACGAGGGTGTAAAGGGTGGAGTATGCCTCGCTCTCGGGCAACGACGAGATCTGGATCAGTTTGGCGACGTCGTTGGCGCCGTCGAGGCGACTGAGGAGGAAGCCCTCGGTCGGGGTCAGCACCAGCTCCTCGAGCATGTCTTGCAAGGAGCCGGCAAGCCTCACCGCTTGATCGGGCGATCCGATCTCCTTGCGCATGGAATCCACGTCGGCGAATTCGCGGGCGGCGAGGAGGGTGATCTGGGCCGTGGTGATATTCGGCAGGGTGTCGAGCTGGCCTCCACCGTCGCCTTCTACAAACTCGCAATAGGAACGCGGTGCGGTAGCCGCCCCACGGATGATGGCGAGCGCGAGCTCCTGGAGCTCGTGCTCGAGGGCCTCCTGAGGGATGCTGCCCCGGGTCACCAGGATGTGCCCCAGAGGCGGCGAGTCGCCGCCTCCCTGGGCGAGGAGCGTCAGCGCACGGTCGTCTTCACTGACCATTTCACGTTGGACCAGCCACAGCCCGAGCTTCTCCTCCTCCAGATCGGACCGCGCCGCCCGGATCTCGCCGTCCACGAAAATGACCTCCCGCTTCGCCCCCTCCGAAGTGGCGACCAGCGCGCCGGTGGCCTTCTCCTCTGCCAGCTGGGCCATGAATGACGGGAAAGGCTGATTCTGGTGGAGCTTCCCCACGGTCTCAACCTCCCGGCGTGGCGGGCGGCTCGCCCTCCTCACCGGTGAGCTCGATCGCATGCGGTTCGAAGCCCCGGCCCTGCATGTCGGGCGGGATTTCCCCCACCGCCGCCTCCGCGGCCTCGCGGGTCTCAAAACTCCCCCACACGAGCCGCCAGCAGGGATCACCCTCTCCCAGATCGGCCGCTACCGGCCTCAGAGCCTTCGGGTGCTGCCGCGCCTTGTTGAGCACGCGTTGAAGATCCTGGGGTTCGCACCCCATGTCGATCACCAGGGCCCAGGCACTTCCTGCAGCAGCTTGTTCGACCGTACCGTCGGATCGGTTGACCAGGTAGGCAATGCTGGCGAGCACGATCACCAGTACCGCCGCAGCAGCCGCAATCCAAGTCACCGGGAGTCGCCGGCGCGGCGCCTCCGGCAAGGGCTCGGCGGGGAGCAAGTCCACATCGCCGGTGATGAGAGATGCCGGTTCGGGCTCGAGAATCCCGGTCACCACCAGGCCGGCGAGCAGACGAACAACCTCGTCGACATCGTGGGGAGACCGATCGGCGACCTCCTGAGCCGTGCGCTCCCCGGTGATCTTGGAGACAATGAAATCCGCCTCCTCAGACAGACGCAGTGGAGCGTAGAGATCGAGGAAGTCCGGTGATCTGCTGAGGAGAATATCCAGATCGGGCAGGATGGCCGAGGCCACCTCACCCGAGGTGTCCGACAGCACGAGCTCGACCAGGGTGTGGGTGATGGAGATGGTAGGACCATCCGTCTCGTCTGGCTCCCCTTCCACAACCTCCAGCTCCCTTTCGGGATCGACCAGCCACCGGCGCAGGCCCGCCTGAAACACTTCCTTGGCGGCGCCCATGGCCTGGGTCTCGGAAACCTCACGCTCGGCGGCCAGGGTGCGGGCCTCTTGGAGGAGATCGGTGCAGTTCGCAGGCTCGCAGCCCAGGCGGCGCCCGAGCTCTGATGTATCGAGGCCCTCGACGAAGCGGATCCGACCCTCGAAAAGACGCAGGATGAACTCGCCCTCCGACCATGTCAGGCGAGCGGCACCGCCCTCCCGGCGGGCAATCCATCGGCCGAGCTGCAAAATCTCTTGGGGATCGGTCATGGGCTCAGCCTATTGCATCCGCCGGTCGCTTGTAAAGGACGGGTAGGAACACCCCTGGGTCCCCGGCAGCCGGCCCGGGGAGTCCCTTGCCAGGGTTGACACGCGATTGATTGACCTCTACCATGTCGCTCCCAACGGTCATCCGTTCGGGAGGTTAGCTCAGGGGTCAGAGCACCTGCTTTACACGCAGGGGGTCGTGGGTTCAAATCCCCCACCTCCCACCACTCTCCCCGGCTTGCGGGGTCGTAGTTCAGCTGGTTAGAACGCAGGCCTGTCACGCCTGAGGTCGCGAGTTCGAGTCTCGTCGGCCCCGCCACTCGATTTCACAGCCGCCCTTATCGGGCGGCTGTTTTATTTCTTGGCGGGGCAGGTGAGACGCCTGCACCATCCGCTCTAGCCCGCACTTCTCACCACGTCGCTACTGCGGCTCGCGACATGCCGCAATCTGCGGTGTTTTCTCGCATCGGGCTGCTCGACGTACCGTCAAGTACGCCTCCGCGGCCCTCAGGTCGAAAACACCACATATCACGACGCCTCGCGAGCCTCGTCACGCGACGTGATGAGAAGTACGGGCTAGCCTTCACGGCTTCGCCGGGACCAGCATTGATCGCTCGCTTGTGAGGGCGTAGCCCACCGGGCGAAGCCCCATGGCGGGGCCGACGAGACTCGCACCACCGTCACCAGCGGGTGGCCAACGGCCAGTCTCTTCGAGCCGGTTGAAATAGATTGCGGACGATCAGCATTCTGTCTCATTGGGAAACTTAAGTCGTGACGACGCCCAAGATCCGCCCACGTTTCACAATCGAGGTCGATGCCGACCCCGATGTGCTGATGGACCGCTTACGAGAGAATCTCAAGCGGTGCCCCGGCTGCACCGGCGTGTCGGTGGGGCGGCATGCTGAGCTCTTCGTACCGGGTCACGAACAGCGCGTGTGGTCGCCGTGGCTCAGCGTCACCACCGACGAAGGCGGCGACGGCGCGGTGCTCAAGGGGCGATTCGCACCCCACCCCAGCGTCTGGACTCTTTACCTGTTCCTCGCCTTCGCCCTCGGGTTCGCCCTCCTCGTGGGAATCAGTTGGGGCTATGCCCAGTGGGTGATGGAGCAGACGCCGTGGGCCCTGCTCAGCCTTCCCGGGGCGATCATCCTTGGCGGGCTGCTTTTTCTCGCAAGTGTCCTGGGTCAGCGCCTCGGAGCGGAACAAATGGTCCAGCTGCGGGCCGTCCTCGAGGAGCTTACCCGCTAGCCCGTACTTCTCACCAGATTTCGTCGCGAGGGGCGTAAGGCGCCGTGCGTGTCTGGGCTCTCGCAAGATTTGGGAGAGAAGGCGTACTTGCGGTACGTCGAACGAGCAAATCGAGAAAGCGCAGACATGCGCTGTGCATTGCGACCCGCAGTAGGAATCTGGTGAGAAGTGCGGGCTAGTCTCGCCGAGTTTCGTAAGACACCCGGTGAGATTAGCGGGTTAGTTCAGTCCAGATAGCCGAGGGCGCGGAGCTGCTCGACGGTCTCGTCGTCGAGCTTGCGGGCAGCCAGATGATCGAGGTTACCGAGGCCCTCGGAGACCGACGCGAGGCAGGCCATGAGCTCCGGGGAGGGTGGCGAGTCGGCCGAGGCTCGGCTCACCAGTTCGCGGGCGTCGGCCTCGAGGTCGAAGATCAGGTGTTTGGATCCACGCAGGCGCAGGATTTCTTTGCGGTCGTCCCTCACCACGCCTACCGCCAGCAGACCGCCGGACCGTGCCTTGTCGCTGTCGTGGGTGCCGCCGTGGACCGCACCTTTGTGGGCCTGATAGCAGAGAGTGCGCTCGCCCGGATGGGCGCCGCCGCGGGCTGCCTCGGCCCAGCTGAGGCCGACAAGGTCCTCGGGAACATCGATCCCCAGGAGCTCGAGCAGGGTGGGTGCGAGGTCGAGAAGGGTGGCCTGGGACTCCGCCGTCCCCGGAGAGATCCGCCCCGGCCACGTCAGGCCGAGGGGAATGTGCAGGGAGGGTTCGTAGAGGTAGCGACCGTGGCCCCAGTAGCTGTGCTCACCGAGGCTCTCCCCGTGGTCGGCCGTAAAGACCACCAGGAGATCATCATCGGGGACCATTCCCCGCATACCCTCCAGAAGTCGTCCGATTGCGCTGTCGACCGCAGCGATCTCGGTGTCATAGCTGTCCAGATCCGAGCGTTTGCGGGCATCGATTCCCAGCCTCTCGGCGTACTGCGAGTGGAAGCTGTAGGGCGCGTGGGGCTCGATGTAGTGGACCCAGAGAAAAAGCGGCTTCTCGGGTTCCTCCCGGTGAACGCCGCTCGCCCACTCCAAGGCGTCGTCGGTGAGATCTTCACAGGAGGCCTCGCTGTTGATGAGGCCGAACCAACGCTTCCGATTGAGGACTTCGCCGTAATGGTCGAAATGGGTGCCGAGCAGCGTGAGGTTGTTTTTGAGGGTCCAGGTCCCGATGAAGCCCGCGGTTCGCCAGCCGTGGCGGGCCAGGATCCTGGGCAGAGAGTCGAGCCCCTCCTGCATGCGCAGACCGTTGCGAGTGGCACCGTGCAGGTGGGGAGCAATGCCGGTGATCATCGAGCACATCGCCGGCCCGGTGAGGGGCTCCACCGTCCGCGCACGTTCGAAGCGCAGACCGCGGGCGAGAAGACGGTCGATCGCCGGCGATGTCGGCCGCGAGTACCCGTAGCCGGAAAGACGATCCGTGCGCAGCGCGTCGACGGTGATTACCAGAACCGAGGGGGGACGGTCGGCGGCGCCCGCCGGGACCACACCCCCCAGGATCAATGCGGTACACACCGCCCCGATCACGTGACCGATCCGCCGATTCCCGTCCTTCGCTAACAACTCACGATGCCTCACCAAATGCCCTCCCGGGCCAGGGATTGTAACCCGATTTCATCGTGCCCACCAGTCCGGATTCGGGACAAACTGCCTCGCTTTGGAACAGGGGTGGGACCGCCGAAGGTCCTCGAGACAGGCTCCGATGCTGGCATCGGTCTTGCGTTTGGTGTGGCGCGGAGGCGTACATGAACGACCGAGACACAACCCGTGACAGCACGTCCGAGGCCGATGCGGCCCACACCAGGGCCCGCCGGAGGCAGGCCGGATTCACCCTCACGGAGATGATCGTGGTGGTGTACGTCATCAGTCTGGTCTCCGCCATCGTCACCTCGACCTTTATCGACCAGATCGAGAAGGCCCATCTGGCCCGCTGCATGGTGGAGCTGCGCGGCATTCAGTCGGCGGTCTACCTTTACAGCCCCAACGAGATCAACCTGCCCGACCCCCAGGATTTCTGGCCGATGGCCTTTCCCGACGGCCGGCCCGGACCCTACTTCTATCTTCTCGATGGCGACCCCAACAAGGGTCACGGCAACGACCTCGATGGCATCGACGAGGAGAATCCCGGCAAATCCTGGAAGAACCTCGAAAAGCTCGACATCCGATTCGCAATTCTCTGCCAACATAACCACAAGGACCTCGCCGACTACGTCTACGTCACCGACGTCGGCCCGCCGAAGATCGCCGACCCGGACGACGACCCAGGCTACGAACGCTTTATCAAGTGGGAGTACGGCGGGCCCGGCGGCGGGGACGAAAAGTGACAGGACTCGAAAGAAAGTAACCGGTGGGGCCCGCAGATCTTCGCGGGTCGTTTTCTCTACGGATGCTGGATGCAGGTCGCAGGTCGCACACATCGCAGGTCTCAGGTCTCAGGTCTCAGGGCGCACATCGCACACCGCAGGTCGCACCAAGATCGTTGACTGGGCTCCTGTGATGTCAAGCCCCATTTGTAACTTCCTCGAGTTTTTCAATCAAACCTGAGACCTGAAACCGGTGAGACCTGAGACCTGAGACCTGAAGCCTGAGACCTGAAGCCTTGACCGATCCAAATCTCCAACTGTGAGTCCGCGGTACACTTGGGCTGCATGGACACCTTCGACGGCAACTGGCGGGAGCTTCAGCTCGAAACGCTGGTCGATCTCTCGCTCACGATCGGCGGCGTGCTCTCCGAGGAGGAGCTCGTGGAGGAGCTGCTCCAGCGTGCGGTGGGCACCCTCGACGCCGGCTCGGGTTTCGTCGCCTCCCTCCACCCGGGAGGGCAGGAAGCGGTGGTGCGCTCGGTTCGGTTGCCGCAGAGCGTCGAGACCCTGCGGAGCTTCTTCGAATCCGATTTCCTCGAGGAGCTGGCGGCGGGCCGCGTGGTGCGCGCGATCCGCACCACCTCGGACCCGCCTCATGAGCTTCTCGCCGCCCCCATGCTCTGGCAGCAGATAACGCTCGGGATCGTGGTTCTAGGAGACAAGGAAACGCGAGAGGGAAGGATACCCTTCTCCGACAGCGACGCCCGCTTCCTGCTTTCCATGGCCAGCATGGTCGCGACCGCGGTCGCCACCGCCCGCAGGGTAGGGGCTATCGAACGCGAGCGCCAGCGCTTGGCCGACGAGAACCGTGTCCTCAGGGACGTCGCGCGGCGTGAAGGTTTCGTCGGCGAATCAGCCGCGATCCACGAGATGCTCGACCTAGTGCGCAGAGCGGCGCCGACAGGGGTCAACGTCATGCTCAGGGGAGAGTCCGGAGTCGGCAAGGAGCGCGTTGCACGTCTGCTGCACTCGTACTCCGACCGCTCCGGCGGTCCATTCGTACCGCTCAACTGCGCGGCCTTGCCCGAAACCCTGCTCGAGTCCGAGCTCTTCGGAATCGAGGAGGGGGTTGCCACGGGGGTGCAGCGTCGTCACGGCAAGATCGAGCTGGCCGACGGCGGCACCCTTTTCCTCGACGAGGTCGGCGACCTCTCGCTGGCCCTGCAGGCGAAGCTGTTGCGCGTGGTTCAGGAACGCGAGTTCGAACGTCTCGGCGGCCGGGAACGGATCCCCGTCGACCTGCACCTGGTCACCGCCACCAACCGCGACCTCGAGGAAATGGTGGAGCAGGGAGAGTTCCGGCAGGATCTCTACTACCGTCTGCGGGTCGTGGTGGTGAACGTAAAGCCGCTGCGCGAGCGCCGGACGGACATCCCTCTACTGGCGAGACACTTTCTCGAGCTCTACGGCGAGCGCTTCGGGCGGCCGGGCCTTCTCCTTTCACGGGAGGCGCTGGCGGCCCTGTTGAGCCATTCCTTCCCCGGCAATGTGCGTGAGCTGGAGAACGCCATCCAGGCCGCAGTAGCGCTCGCCCCGGGCAATACCATCACCGAGGATGACCTTCGTCTCGAAGCAGAGAGCGGACAGCAGGCCACTGGAGGCGAGCTCGTGAGCCTGGGGGAAATGGAACGCCGCCACATCGAGAGCGTGCTGCAGGCGGTGGACGGAAACCGGCAGGCGGCCGCCCGTATCCTGGGCATCGACCGCACAACCCTGTACCGCAAGCTGCAGCGTTTTGCATCTCATGATGCAGAACACATCAATTAGCGTACGTTATTAAAAATCAGATAATTAAATAAAAAATTCTCCACCTCATCGGCAAGATGTTGTGAATTGCCTCATTTTCTGATCAAAATCTGCGCACCAACTCTGGCACGCATCTTGCCCTTGTCGGAGTCGGAGGTAGTTTGATGAGGTCACTGGCGCTCCAGCGTTACTCTACTGCAGCTGCAGCCATGGCTTTGGCGGCCGCGGTGGCCCAGGCGGCAAACCTCAACATCTCCATTCCCACCCAACAAATTCAACTTGCGTGGACACTAGCGCGGGTTCTGCTACAGTTATAGGCTCATCATGGAGGTGGTGCTGCACCTTCCGGTGGTGCCCAACGTGGAGCTGGTGGCTGCGAAGGCAGTTGAGACCCTCGGCGGAGCCTTGGGGATGCACCAGACCCGCGTCGAGGCCGCGAGCGTTGCCGTGGTTGAGGCTTGCCTCAACGCCATGGAGCACGGGGGCGGTCCTGTGACCGTCCGTTTGCGTAGCAAGAATGAGGCTGCGCGACCGTGCCTTGTGATCGAGGTGGAGGACCACGGCAAGGGTTTCAATCCTGAGAGGGCACCGCAGAACAGTCCGTCACGGATCCTGGGTCGAGCCTCGAAAAGGGGCTGGGGTCTGACCCTGATCCGGGAACTGATGGATGAGGTGCAGATTCGATCCGCGCCGGGGAAAACCCTGGTTTACATGTGCAAGTACGTGGAGAGTGCACCATGAACGAGGAACAGATCAAGCTGTCGAAGGATCTCCTGGCGGATGACATTGGCCTCATCGCTGCAGCCGGGTACATCAACAACGAAGGCGGTCAAGCCATAGCGGACGCGGCAACGGACCTCATGGGCGAGGGGGCCACGACACTGCTCATCGATCTCGAGGGCACCCGCATCATCAACTCGATCGGTGTGTCGATCCTGCTCGAAATACTGGAGAAGCTGCTCGACGAGCAAGGAAGGCTGGCCTTCTGCAACCTCACCCCGACGATCTCCAAGACCTTCGAAATCATGGGTCTGGTGCAGTACGCGGCGGTGTACCCGAGTCGGGAGGTTGCGCGCGCGGCGCTTGAGGGAGATGCCACTTCCTGAACTGCTTCACCTGGCGGACATTGCTCTCAGCGGCCACGCCAGCCCCGACCTACCTGAGCAGCTCCTCAGGGCGGTGGTCGAGGAAACGGGATCGCGGGCCGGTGTGCTGCGGCGGGGCGGCGAGGCGGTGGCGTGCTGGCCACGGACCGTCTCCCCGCAGGTTGAGGCGTCAACCGACGGCTGGAGCGAGATTCCCTTTGGTGGTGACGACACCCCGTGGCGACTGCGGTTGCTCCAGCTCGAACGCCTCGACGAGGCCGCTCTCGGAGCCACCCGTCTCAGTCTGCGTGCTTGGGAGCTGCGCGAGGAGCTGAAGAGGTCCCGCTTCGACGAGCGCTTCCACCTCTGGGAGCTCGAAGCCATCCGCTCGATCGCCACCGGCATCGGCGGCATCCTCGACACCTCCCTCCTCGCCGAGGAGCTGATCAGCCATCTCGTGGCTCTCCTCGGCGTGCGGAGCGCCCATCTTTACCTCGGCGACGGCCCGGATTCAGCCGTCAGCGTTGGCGGTTTTGGAACTCCGCCCCTGGAGGCCGAGGATCTCGAGCGCGCCTGGCAGCAAGGGATCTACAATGATGAGCTGGTAGCCCTGCCACTGCAATCAGAGTCCGGCCATCTGGGGGTGTTGGTGGCGGCCGACAAGGAAGCGCGCGCCGGGACCGAACCTTTCGCCGCCAACGACGTGCGCCTACTCGAGCTCTTCGCCGTCCAGGTGACCGTGGCCATGGAGTACGCCCGCCTCACCCGCGAGTCCCTCGAACGCGAGCGTCTCAAGCGCGAGCTCGAGGTCGCGGCGGTGATCCAGTCCCACCTTTACCCCCAGAACTTCCCGGACTTCCCCGGCTTCCGCCTTGCGGCCAGCTCCTCTTCGAGCCGGCAGGTGGCGGGGGACACCTACGACGTGCTGCTCCGCGATGACACCCTGATCGTTACCGTGACCGACGTTTCGGGCAAGGGGGTGGGCGCGGGTTTGATCGCCTCGGGGATCCACGCAGCGGTGCGACTGATGGCGGGTGATGCCGACGACCTCAGCGATCTCGCTGCACGTGTCAACCACTACCTCACCGGCGCCACCGCGGACAACCGCTTCGCCACCTTCGGCATGGCTCAGATCGCTCCCGACGGTGAGCTGTGGGCGGTGAACGCGGGCCACCTTCCTCTCCTGATCAGGCGTCAGGACGGCGCGGTGGAGGAGATCGAGAGCAGCGGGCTGCCCCTGGGCATCCTCGATAAGGCGAGCTATACCCAGGCCACCGGCCACCTCGATCCCGGCGATCTTCTCGTGCTCTATACCGACGGTTTGACCGAGGCCGAGGACCCCGACGAGGAGGAGTTCAGCGTCGAACGGGTGGTGGAGGTGGTCGGGGGCCTCGTCGAGCCCACCGCCGATGGGCTGTGCAAAGAGCTCCTGAAGGTGGTGGACGAGCACACCTGCGGTCAGCCGCTGCAGGATGATGCGACGCTGCTGGTAGTCGAACGCCTCGCGGAGTGAAGTTGGCTTCAGCCGGCGAGTTGCCCGTGTGCTCGATGCTGGATGCAGGTCGCAGGTCCCACATCGCAGGTCTCAGGTCTCAAGTCTCAGGGCGCACATCACACATCGCAAGGCGCAGGTCTCAGGTCTCAGGTCGCACGTCGCACGTCGCACGTCGCACCGAGATTGTCGATTGGACTCCTGCGATGTCAAACATTTTCCAATGCACATGAAACCTGAAGCCTGAGACCTGTGACCTGTGAGACCTGAAGCCTGGAACCTGAAGCCTGGAACCTGAAGCCTGAGACCTGAAGCCTGAGACCTGTGAGACCTGTGAGACCTGAAGCCTGTGACCTGCGACCTGAATCCAGTATCGAGCTGACGGTCAGCCTTCGTACAACCCCTCGACCAGTTCGGAGTAGGCCTGCTCGACGACGCGCCTTTTGACCTTGAGCGTCGGCGTCAAGGTGCCGTCTTCGATCGAGAGCATCAGCGGGAGCACGGCGTGCTTTTTGATCTGCTCGTAGCGGGCGAGGCCGGAGTTGGTGTCTTCCACGACCTTGGCAAAGGCCTCCACCAGCTTCGGATGCTTGGTGACCTCCTCGGTGGAGTCAAAACTGACACCCTCTGACTGGGCCCATTTCTCCAGCTCCTCGGTGTTCGGTGAGAGCAGGACGACCAGGTATGGACGTCGATCACCGATGACCACGGCATTGTCCACCAGCGGGGAGCGCTTGAGCTCGTTCTCGATCGGCTGCGGCGCCACGTTCTTGCCGCCGGCGGTGACGATGATGTCCTTCTTGCGGTCGGTGATACGGATGAAACCGTCGTCGTCGATCTCGGCGATGTCGCCGGTGAGAAAGAACCCATCTGCGTCGAAGACCTCGGCCGTTTTCTCGGGCAGGTTCCAGTAGCCCTTCATCACCGACGGGCCCCTGACGCAGAGCTCGCCGTCGGCTGCGATCTTCGCCTCGACGTTCGAGATCGGTTTGCCCACGGTGCCCAACCGCGTCATGTTCGGCTCGGCGCCGTTGACGGCGATCACCGGAGAGGTCTCGGTCAGGCCGTAGCCCTCGAGAATCCAGATGCCGATTGACTGGAAGAACTCGTTGACGAACTGCGGCAGCGGCGCTCCCCCGGAGATGCAGAAGCTTACCTGACCCCCGAGGCCTTCACGCACCTTGGACAGCACGATCTTGTCGGCGAGGTTGTAGGAGAAGCCACCTGGATCCTTGCCCGCGAGCCTCTTGGGGTATGCTTTCTGGCCCTGGCTCAGAGCCCAGTTGAAGAGGGCGCGCCGCACTGCCGGGGCGTTGTTCACCTTGTCCATGATCTTGTCGTAGACCTTCTCGTAGACTCGCGGCACGCTGGCGAAGACCGTGGGCTTGATGGTTGCGATGAGTTCGCCGATGTGGTGTACGGAGCAGTAGGCCTTGGTCGCCGCCTTGTACATGTAGAGGTAGCCGATCATGCGCTCGAAGACGTGACATAGGGGCAGGAACTCCAGGCTGAAGTCGTCGGCGCCGAGCGGCGCGCGTTCCGCCGAGGGCAGGACGTTCTGCACCAGGTTCTTGTGCGTCAGGGTGACTCCCTTGGGCCTGCCGGTCGTGCCTGAGGTGTAGATGAGGGTCAGGAGATCGTCCTCGCCGACCTTCTCGGCCCGCTGCCAGAAGAGATCCTCCGACTCACCCGTCTGGCCGGAGGCCACCACCTCGTCGAGGGAGAGGACGCCCGCGGCGCACGGCCCCTCGATCTGGATCAGATGCTTGAGGTCGGGGCACTGATCACGGATCTCCAGGAACTTCGCCATCTGGTCCGGGTTCTCGGCCACCGCCACCATCGAGCCCGAATCCGTCGCCTGGTAGGCAATGGCTTCCGCGTTGAGGGTGCCGTAGATCGGCACATCGGCCGCACCGAGATCGCAGGCCGCGAGATCCACGAGATGCCACTCCGGACGGTTGTCGGTCAGCAGCATGACCCGGTCCCCTCGCCCCACACCCAGCTTCTCCAGCCCGCCGGCGAGGCCGGCGGTCCGTGCGAAGAACTCGGTGGTGCTCAAGGTCTGGTGCCCTTCCGGTGTGTAGTGGAAGTAGTGCTCCTCCCTCGGCGACTCGATCTCGTTGCGGTAAAGGTCGAGGATGGTCTTCACGGTCATTTTGGCCCCCCCTCATGGCTGCGGCATGGCGCAATTCCATCGGTGAGCATTCGGACCAGGGGCCCGTGGTGGCGGAGCAGATCCCCAGGCCGCTTCGAAAGAAGCCAGCTGGTAACCAGCTCATCCACCGCTCCGAAGACCATGTTGGTAGCGAGCCCCGGACTCAGGTCACGGCGGAACACTCCCAACTCCTGGCCCTCCTCGATGATATTGCGAACCCGGTTCAAATACTCGCCGAGTTTACCACGCGTGAAGAGACTCATGAATCGGCGGGAGTGCCGGGTCTCGATCTGCAGCACGTGGGCCAACTCGTGGTCGCGGCCGACCGTCTCGAGGTGGAGGCGCACCATGATGCTGAGCTTTTCCGCCGGGCTGCTGACCACGGCGATCTCCTCATCGAGCCGCTCTATGAAACGCCCCAGCACGTCATCGAAGATCGACATGAGGAGGTGCTCCTTGCCTTCGAAGTAGAGGTAGAGCGTACCGTCGGCCACGTCGGCGGCGTCGGCGATGTCGGTCATTCGAGCCGCGAAGTAGCCCTTGTTGGCAAATACGTCGATGGCCGCCCGTAGAATGCGGCGCCGTTTCTGCTCGCGGTTGGAAAGCTCTCGGGACTTCTTGCTCTCTGGCATGGCGCCTCCTAATGAATGAGGGCTCATTCATGTTTCACCGCCCAGTCGATTCTGTCAAGGGCCGATGACGGCGAGCTGCTAACTTCGCTCGGCAAATGCCGGCCGTCGACCGCCACCTCCACCGGCTGGGTTCCGGTTGTCAATTACAGGAAGAGCGAGACAAAAGTCATTTTGGGGCAGCCGAAATGTCGATCCTCGCCTATTATTGCGGTGGGGACCGGGGAGGGTCCCTACCGGAAACCCCTTCGGCGGACGGGATCGCGAAATGCTGACCGGAGGAGGGCGCTGCTCTCGAGTGGACGGAGGGGTGGGGCGAAAACGGACACGCCAACAACACGGCCGCACAAATATTAAACCTGAGATGAGAGATTGGGAGTCGAAGTGAGCACGATATTGCGTCAGTTTCCACGTTCCTTCTGGACCGCCAACGCCATGGAGATCTTCGAGCGCATGGGTTGGTACGGCTTCTACGCCGTCTCCACCCTTTATCTCACCAACGCCGTTTCGGAGGGCGGGCTCGGCTTCAGCTCGGAGGACAGGGGAGTCATCCAGGGCCTCGCCACCTTTTTCCTTTACCTTTTCCCGGCGGTCTTCGGCGCCCTCGCCGATCGCTACGGGTTCAAGAGAATGTTCCTCGCCTCGGTGGTCGTCATGGCTCCAGCCTACATCCTGTTGGCCGCTCCGCGGACCTTCTGGGGCTTTCTGGGAGTCTACTTTCTGGTCGCCGTAGGCCACGGAATGTTCAAACCGGTGGTGATCTCCACGGTCGCCAAGACCACAAACGAAGAAACCGGCTCCATGGGATTCGGCATCTTCTACATGATGGTGAACATCGGTGGATTCATCGGCCCCATCGTCGCCGGCGTGGTGCGGGGATGGGACTGGAAGTACGTCTTCTGGGCCTCGGCCGGCTGGATCGTTGTCATGGGCGTCACCTGTCTCATTCTCTACCGTGAGCCGCCACGCGACGCCGAGGCGGAGAGCCGGCGCAGCCTCGGGGAGGTCTTCGCGGGCATGGTCGAGGTGGTGGGCAATCTCCGCTTCTTCCTGCTCGTCGCCGGCTTGTTGGTCATGTTGGTCATGGGCTCCAAGTGGTGGAGCTTTCCGCAGGTCGCGGTGGTGGCCGGCGCCTGGATCGGATTCAACCTGCTTCTCGACCTCGTGCTGCGTTCGAAGCGCCGAGGACCCGACGCTCCCTGGCCCCTGCAGCCGATGCGCGTCGGAGAAGGTCGCTACCTGATCTTCCTGCTGCTGATGGCAGGATTCTGGACTTCGTTCAACCAGATCTTCATGACCCTCCCGGAGTACATCCGCGACTATGTGGACACCTCGGACCTGGTGGCCAGCCTCAATGTCGCCGCCGGATGGGTGGGCACGGACGTAACGAGCTGGAGCCGGGCGCTGCTCGAGCACGGCCAGCTCAAACCCGAATACCTGATCAACCTCAACGCCTTCGGCATCATCTGCTTCCAGGTTCTCATCTCCTACCTCGTGCGGCGAACCTCGCCGCTGACGAGCATTATCTGGGGGGTTTCAGTAACAGTCGCCTCATTTCTGTTCTATCTGCTTGGTACGACTGGTTGGGTCGTCGTCACTGCCATCTTGGTTTTCTCGGTCGGCGAGATGCTCGCCAGTCCGCGCTCCAAGGAGTACGCAGGTCGCATTGCCCCACCCGAGAAGGTCGGCATGTACATGGGCTACTTCTATTGGTGTGTGGCCCTCGGTAACCTCTTCGGCGGGCTCCTTTCGGGAGTTTCCTACCAGCATTTCGGCCCGCACGGCGTCGACCGGCCGGACCTCATGTGGATCATCTTTGCGGGGTTGGCCGCCACAACCGCAGTCGCGCTGGTGGTGTACAACCGGCTGGTCATCGGCTCGCATAAAATGACCTCATGAGAACCTATCTGAATCGGTTGATCTGGATCCTGGCACTGGCGATCGTGGTCACTCTTGCTTACAGCAACCGAGATCGCATCGGCCTCCTCTCCAACAACAGGATCCATATCAAGGGTGAATGGCACCGGGTCGAGTTCAACTTCAAGCAGCCCGACGTCTACAGCTTCGACGAACGCATGATCACGAAGAACGGTCATGAGTGGGGCTCTTACTACTTCCGCAAGAACAACGTCCTCGAGGTCGCCACTGGTGGACGCGTCAGCACCTACGAGGTCGAGTTCCCCGACCAGGAGAACATGGTCTGGTACACCCGGCGCAGGGGCGAGCTCAAGGCGAGCGTACGCTGGCGAAGGTAGGCAGCGCTCCCTTCTCTACCTCTCTGTGCCGCACGACAACAAATGGTTGCCGGGCGCACACACAAACGCCTTTAGAATTGATCTGTGAGAGGTGCGGGCAAAATCACCGTAGTCGCGGGCGGACTTCCGGTCCTGATCGCCTGGGCCGCAGGCATCGCCGGCCTGCCTGAAGCCCAGCACCCGGTGACCAATGTCCTCGCGGAGGTGATGGCGGTCCTTCTGGTGATCCTCGCCTGGCGGTTCCGCCGCGGCCGCCTGGCGGTGGCTGCCATCGTCGTGGCCCTCGCCAACTTCCTGGTCCGTGGCCCCCTCGCCGACTCCCTCGCCGACCCGGGCCTGACCGTTCTCGCCCTCTTCCTGCCGTTGAATATCGCGGTTCTCGCCCTGCTGCGCGAACGCCCTCTTTTCCGACCATTGATCCCGGCGCTCATCGCGGCTGCCACCCTCCAGGCCTGGCTCGCTGCGACTCTCGGCGGTGGCCCCGACGGCCGGCTCGGAACGACCCTATTCGGCTCGATCGGCAGGCTTGTCGCCGCCCCCCATCTCGCGGGGCTCATTTTTCTCATCGCAGGAGTCTTTATCGCCCTCTGCTTCGCCGCCCGCCGCGGAGCCTTCGAGGGCAGCCTGCTCTGGGTGCTGGCCGCAGCGGCGATCGCTCTGCTCGGCGAGAGAGGCCCCCACGCCGCCACCCTCGCATTCAGTGCCGCACAGCTCGTTCTCCTCCTCGGCTTCGTGGAGGACTCCTACCGTCTCGCCTACCACGACGAGCTCACCGGCCTGCCCGGCCGCCGGGCCCTCGAAGAGGCGCTTCGCACCTTGGACGGCGACTACGCAATCGCCATGGTCGACGTGGATCAGTTCAAGCGCTTCAACGACCGCCACGGGCACGCCGCGGGCGATCAGGCGCTGAAGATGATCGCCACCGAGCTGCAAGGGGTCGGAGCGGGAGGGCGCGCTTTCCGTTACGGCGGTGAGGAGTTCGCGGTTCTGTTTCCCTCTTCCCCCCCTGCCGCGACCCGCAAACCTCTGGAGACCGTCCGCACGGCCATCGCTTCCCGCAAGTTTGCCCTCCGCGCCCCCGACCGGCCGCGCAAGAAACCCGATTCTCCGCGGGGGCGAGCCAGGGAACCTCGCCTCATCAGGGTCACGGTCAGCATCGGGGTTGCAGGTCCGAACCCCCGTCGCAGCGGGTACGAGGCGGTGCTGCGCGCTGCTGATCGTGCCCTGTATCGCGCCAAGAACGCGGGCCGCAACCGGGTGATGGCTGCGGGGGACAAAAACAAGTAGTTTTGAGTTCTTAGTTTTGAGTTTTGAGTTGCGGGCGCTGGTCTGAATTGGGAGTGGTTTGGTTTGAAATTCTCAGTTCTCAATTCTTAATTCTCAATTCTCGCAGGCTGCGGCCACATCCGCTCCCGTCGGCGGGTG
>Ga0209013_10000322_pt1 | contig 41986 bp, 31 predicted proteins | sample Cruoilmetagenom2_FD_187291 | JGI IMG/M metagenome (GOLD analysis project Ga0209013, IMG submission 187291) | Oil polluted marine microbial communities from Coal Oil Point, Santa Barbara, California, USA - Sample 2 (SPAdes) (version 2) | ecosystem: Environmental > Aquatic > Marine > Oil seeps ...
CCTATGATGACCTGCCGCAGACCGCGAAAGATTACCTGCGCAAGGTCGAAGAGCTGTGTGAGACGCCGATTGATATTATCTCGACAGGCCCGGACCGCAAGGAGACCCTGATCCTGCGCCATCCGTTTGATTGAGATCTTTTATTCACCACGGAACACACGGATAACACGGAATTATTTCTGCTTCTTTTCAGTGTGTTCGTGGTTAAAAAATAATTAGGAACCTCTGAATAAGTCTATGGGATGGGGGTTCGGGGGAAGGGAGATTCGGATGCTCATTGTAAGCCATTGAATGATAACTCTTCCCCCGTAGAAAAACTTGCAGGAATGCTCTGTTCGAGGCGCGGAGCGACTTGATCAGAGTTTCCTCAGCTCTGCTGCTGATACTTACCGCTGATGTTGTGCTCGCTGGCGAAATCCAGCATGCGCTGAATCGGAATCAACGCCTTTTCACGGATATCCGCATCGATAAAGACCTCGTTGTATCCATTCAACAACAGCTCCTCCAGATTCTGCAGCGAATTCATCCCCATCCACGGGCAGTGGGCGCAGGATTCACAGGTTGCTCCCTCGCCGGCGGTGGGGGCTGAAATCAGCTGCTTCCCGGGTGCAAGCTGCCTCATCTTCCAGAAGATGCCGTCATCGGTTGCGACGATGAATTTTTGCTCCGGCATTTCGGCGACCGCCTGAATCAGCCTGGTGGTGGAACCGACAACATCGGCCTGTTCAATAATCTGGTCGGGCGACTCGGGGTGAACCAGCACCACGGCATCGGGATGCAAGCGGCGCAGACGCTCGAGAGCCACCGATTTGAACTCCTCATGCACCACACAGGAGCCGGGCCACAACAGCATTTCGACTCCGGTCACCTTCTCGATATAGTGGCCAAGATGCTGATCTGGAGCCCACAGAACTTTCTCGTCCCTGGATTTCAGATGTTTAACAATCGGTAATGCAATTCCGGAAGTGACCATCCAGTCAGCGCGCGCCTTGACGGCAGCCGAGGTGTTGGCATAGACGACCACGGTGTGGTCAGGGTGCTCGTCGCAGAATTTAGAGAAGAGATCGATCGGACAGCCGTCATCCAGCGAACAGCTGGCATTGAGATCCGGCATCAATACCCGCTTCTCCGGATTTAGAATTTTTGATGTCTCACCCATGAAGCGCACGCCGCAGACGATCAGGGTATCAGCGCCTGCCGTAGTCCCGAAATTGGCCATCTCCAGTGAATCGGCCACGCAGCCGCCGGTCTCCTCGGCCAGCGCCTGCAGGTCGCCATCGGTGTAGTAGTGCGCAACGACAACAGCATTCTGCTCCTTCAACAGCCTCTTGATGCGTCCCTTCAGTGCCTCCTTCTCATCGGTGCTCAATGCCGGCCACACAGGGTGTTCTGGCACCTTGATCTGTTTACGGATAGCTTCGGCGCTGATCTGGAATTCGTTGTCTCTCATGAGCGGAAATAAAGGTTAAACATTGATAAACCATTCTATCGCAATACAGTAGGCTGTGCTGAAGTTGGTAGGGTGCTGCTAAGGAACGAAGCGCACCAGAATACAACCACAGCCCATTGACAATGAAATGCCTCCTGCATCGGCAGCACCCTGTGATTTCTACGCAGGACTCCAGTCAGCAGAGTGATACAATCCCGCCCATCATGACCGAAGAGAGATCCTTTCCCCCACACTCCGAACTGGAGCAGTGCCTGCTTGCCGATCGCAAGGCGTTGGCAAAACGCCTGCGCGGGTTGAAACGGCGCAGAAAAACCGGGCAGCCCTTTGATCAGGGCCTGGCGCGCCTGATGCATGACCTTGACAGGTCGAAACAGGTTGTTAGCAAACGCCAGGCATCGCCTCAGAAAATTTCATATCCTGCTGAACTGCCGGTGTCACAGCGTCTGCATGAGATTCAGGAGCTGATCTCGAAGCATCAGGTTGTTGTTCTCTGCGGCGAGACCGGCTCAGGCAAATCGACCCAGCTGCCCAAGATCTGTCTCTCCCTGGGTTACGGTGTTTTTGGACGCATCGGTCACACGCAACCGCGGCGTATCGCCGCCCGCAGCCTGATGTCACGCATCTCCAGTGAGCTCGATTCACCACAGGGCGAAGTGGTCGGCTACAAGGTGCGTTTCAAGGATCATGTGCGGCCGCACACCAGGGTCAAGCTGATGACCGATGGCATCCTGCTGAACGAGATTCAGCAGGATCCCTGGCTGTATGAATATGATGCACTGATTATCGATGAAGCCCATGAGCGCAGCCTGAATATCGATTTTCTGCTGGGATATCTGCAGCAGCTGCTGCCAAGACGCCCGGATCTGAAGCTCATCATTACCTCGGCAACCATCGACCCTGAACGTTTCTCCAAGCATTTCAATGAGGCGCCCATTATCGAAGTGACGGGGCGCACATACCCGGTCGAGGTGCGCTACCAGCCGCCGCAGGAGGAGGGCGCCAGTGAGCGTGACGAGAGCATGCAGCAGGCGATCCTGGATGCAGTGGATGATCTCTCAAGTGAGAGCCGTGGGGATATCCTGGTCTTTCTCTCCGGTGAGCGTGAAATTCGCGAGACGGCTGAGCATCTGCGCAAGCACAGGCTGCAGATGACCGAGATTCTGCCGCTGTACGCGCGCCTGGCGCCTGCCGACCAGGCAAAGATTTTTCGCACCTCATCGAGTCGGCGCATCATTCTTGCGACTAATGTCGCCGAGACTTCGTTGACTGTTCCCGGCGTACGCCATGTCATCGACACAGGATTTGCGCGCATCAGCCGCTACAGTCACCGCAGCAAGGTGCAGCGCCTGCCGGTTGAGCGCATCTCGCAGGCATCGGCAGACCAGCGCAAGGGACGCTGCGGGCGGGTTGCCGATGGGATCTGTATCCGTCTCTACCCTGAAGAGGACTTTGACGCACGCCGCGAATTCATCGAGCCGGAGATACAGCGCACCAATCTTGCGTCAGTCATCTTGCAGATGAAGCTGCTGCATTTTGCTGATATCGAGCAGTTCCCCTTTATCGATCCACCGCACCATCGTCTCGTCAGTGATGGCTACCGTCTGCTCGAGGAGGTCCTTGCGGTCGATGCAGAGCGCAATGTCACACGTCTCGGCAGGCAGATGGCGAGGGTGCCAGTCGATCCGCGAATCGGCCGCATGCTGCTGGAAGCGGCGCACACGCACTGCTTGCGGGAGTTGCTGATCATCGCAGCAGCGTTATCGGTGCAGGATCCGCGAGACCGTCCTCTGGAGAAGCAGCAGGCGGCCGATGAGGCACATGCTCTGTTTCACCATCCGGAGTCTGATTTTCTCGGTTATGTCAGTTTGTGGGATCATCTCGAGGAGCAGCGCCATCATCTCAGTCGGCGCAAGTTTCACAACCATTGCCGCAGCCGCTTTCTCTCCTCGACCAGGGTGCAGGAGTGGCATGACATCCACCAGCAGCTGCGCGCGCAGATGCACCAGCTGAAGTACAAAGAGAACACCAAAGAAGCTGGTTATGAGGCTGTACACAAGGCGATACTCAGCGGCCTGCTCTCCCATATCGGCTTTCGTGAAAGCGGCAGCGACAACGACTACAAGGGCGCGCGCGGCAGCCGTTTCTACCTCTTTCCCGGTTCGGTGCTCTTCAAGAGCAAGCCCAAATGGGTGATGGCGGCCGAACTGGTCGAGACAACCAGACTCTATGCGCGTATTGCTGCAAAAATCGAGCCGCGCTGGATAGAGTCGATGGCGGGGCACCTGCTTAAACGCAGCTACTCGGAACCACACTGGCAACAGCGACGCGGCCAGGTGGGAGGGTGGGAGAAGGTGATGCTCTACGGCCTGACGCTGGTTGCCAGACGCAGAGTCAATTATGGTCCGATCGACCCCGAGGAGTCCCGTGAGATCTTCATCCGCTTTGCTTTGGTGGAGGGTGATTTTCACAGCAGGGCGCCATTCTGGCGGCATAATCAACAGTTGATCGAGGATTTGCGTGCGCAGGAGGCGAAATCCCGCAGTTTTGACATCCTCGTGGATGAACAGGTCATCTACGAATTCTATGCTGCGCGTATTCCACAGGGGATCTACAGCACGCCACAGTTTGAGAAGTGGCTGCGAAAAGCAACCGCAAACAAGCTGAAGCTGCTGCACATGCGGGAGCAGGATCTGCTGCGGGATGATGCCAGCCGGGTTTCACAGCAACTCTATCCTGACGAAATGGATTTCAACGGCATGCGGCTGCCTTTGCAATACCATTTTGAACCGGGCCAGGCCGCCGACGGCGTCACCCTGGCTGTCCCGCAGGAGGTGCTCAACCAGATCAGTGATGAGCGCCTGCAGTGGCTGGTTCCGGGCATGCTGCAGGAGCGTATCGTGACGTTGCTGCGTGGATTGCCGAAATCACTGCGCAAACATTTTGTCCCCATACCGGATACCGCGGCCCGTCTTCTGCAGGAGCTCGGCGGCACGGATGATTCACTGTTGCATGCCGTAGGACAGCGTCTGCAGAAGATGAGCGGCGTCTACATCCCTGAAGATGCCTGGCCCGATGACTCCCTGCCATCGCACCTGCGCATGAATGTGCGGGTGGTCGATGACCAGGGATCAACCCTTGGGGAGGGGCGAGATCTCGCTGCTTTAAAAAGAAAATATGCTCCGCAGGGCGGGGCAGGGCAGAGTTCACTTCCCGGGCACAGCATCGAACGTTGCGACATTACCCGCTGGGACTTTGATGAATTGCCTGGGCAGGTCACTGTCAAGCGCGCAGGCATCAGGCTGACGGGTTATCCCGCACTGGTTGACGAGGGCAACAGCGTGGCGATTCGTGTACTCGACAGCCAGGCTGCTGCGCAGCAGGCGCATCATGCCGGCTTGCGCCGTCTGATCATGCTGACTTTGAGTGAGCAGATGCGCTATCTGCGCAAACAGCTGCCGCATCTCAATCAGATGCGGCTGCAATATGCTAAGGCGGTCAAACCCGTCGGCCTGAAAGCCGCTGTGTCGCTTGAAGAGGAGCTGCTGACACTAATTATCGACAGGACGTTTCTGAATGACAATCCTGATATTCGCTTACGCAGTGAGTTTGAAAACATACTGGTTGAGCACAAGGGGAATTTGATGGAGTTCAGCAACAGCAGTTGTCAGCTTGTTGCTGAAGTACTGACGCTCTATCAGCAGATCAGAAAAACATTTTCCGCCACGACAGCTATCAACTACCTGTCATCGATTAAGGATATTCAGCAGCAGCTGGATCATCTTCTCTACCAGGGTTTTCTACAGCATACCGCATGGCAGCATCTGCAGCGTTATCCCGCCTATCTGAAAGCGATAGCCCTGCGCCTCGAAAAATTGAAGCATGGCGTACAGCGTGATCAGCAAAAAATGCGTGAAATGGCGGCTTTTCTGCAGCAGTGGCAGCAGCGTTATGAGCGCATGCAGCAGCGCCGGCAATATGATGAACGGCTCCACGAAATACGCTGGTCAATCGAGGAGCTGCGCATCTCACTGTTTGCCCAGGAGGTCAAAACCGCCTACCCGGTTTCGCTGAAACGCCTGCAGCAGCGCTGGCAAAAGCTGGGGTTGTAAAAGAGAAGGTATTAAGTTTTAGGTTTTAGGTGTTAGGCAGGGGACAACTTACCTAAAACTTAAAACCTAAAACCCCACTAACAACTCCGTGTTGTCCGTGTGTTCCGTGCTATAAAAAAAGCATGTAAATCTGTCCATCTAAGATTAGTATGTATCAATGAATGACAATTATCTCTCCGCCTTCAAAGGCAGTTTTACCTCGGCCCTGCGCTGGCATCAACTCGATGCGCTGTGGGAGTCGGTGCGCGATGCAAACGACGGTGCATGGTTTGTCTATGCTGTTGGAGAAACACCGCCTGATGCGGCAGCTTCAATTGACAAACTTGACTACTTTCTTTCAGAAATCGATCAGCTGCTGCGTGAGGAGCATGACGAGGAGTATTGCGGCATCGTCTATGCTGACAATCTGCAGACGCCCGCCTTTATCAAGATCTATGATCCGAACAATCTTGGCGTCAGCTGTGGTTTCAGTGACAATCCGCCCCTGCCGGGCTGGGTCTTGAGCCGCATCCCTCCGGTTGACCTTCCACAAGCGATTCAGCCGCCCAACAAGAGACGCCACTGGTGGCAGAAGATCTTTCATTGATTAAGGAAACTCTGATCAAGTCGCTCCGCTCCTTGACCAGAGCATTCCTGCAAGTTTTTTTACGGGGGAAGGGTTCTCTATCAATGGTTTACAATGGGCGTCCGGATCGCCTTTCCCCCGAACCCCCATCCCATGGACTTATTCAGAGGTTTCTTAACTGATCCGATGAGGGGAATCTGTGCTGAACAGAGCAAAATTGTTGTGTTACAATTACGCAGTAATTTAATAGGTTATTATATCTGCTATCCCTTTTTTCAAGTAAGCGGTCTTCGCCATGACAACAGATAGAGACAAGGAACTCACAGAGACTCAAGCGAATGCACTGACACAGATCACCCGTGCAGTTGTTACTCTACTCGACTCATGGCGTCTGCAAACTAGCGAGATGCAGCAACTTCTGGCATTACCGTCGAATGTCAGGGCGCGCATGTTCAACAAGTATCGTAACGGCAATGCTGTCCTGCCGAATGATCCGGTTGTGCTGCGCCGGGCAATGTATCTGCTGCGCATCAACGATGCGCTGCGCACCACCTACCCAAGAAATCCCAAAATGTCCGAACGCTGGATCAGACAGCCTCAGCGCCGCTTTGGAAGCCAGACTCCCTTATCAATGATCATGGAGCAGGGGGAGAGCGGCTTGATCCTGGTGCTGTGTGAGGTTGATTGTACCTTTTCATGGGATATGTCAGGTTCCAGCCCGACATAATCACTCTGGAAGGTTCTTCAATTTCCCGTGCATTGTTCGAGTTCGTGCAGGATCGCGTGTTATTTCGACACTGTTAAAATGCAGCTTTTGTACCCTGATAGCATACTCTCTGTCGCTAACTGACAACAAATTATCGGGCTGCTTCGTATTGGAATTTTGCAAAATATATCTTGACTTTTGCACAGCACAAATACGACAGCCTGTTTTTATTGACAACTTCCATTCTGCTTTGGTTGTAACATTAGAAATAATAACTAAATAATTGAATATTATATATTTATTGAATTGTGTAAAATTTAGCCAATGTAACAGAAGTGTAATAAATCACGTGCTCAAACCTGAATTTCAAAAAGCTCTCCACAGAGTTATCCACAGCTTCTGTGGAAAACTGCATTGAAATTATTCTGCTCAATAATATGGCGAAGAAGTCGTAGAGATATTCACAGGGAATCGCTGTAAGTTGCTGATATTTCCCTGTGTCAATATTAGCGTCAACTCATACGCACTTCTCCGGTATAATCCGCCACCTTATTCTTTCTCAATCATCGAGAGCTTCCAGTGATTAACAAATTACGCAATATCGCCATCATTGCCCACGTCGACCATGGCAAAACCACTTTGGTGGATGAACTGCTGCAACAGTCGGGTACTCTCGGCGAACGCTTTGGCGAAGTCGAACGGGTGATGGACTCCAATGAGCTCGAGAAAGAACGCGGTATTACCATACTCTCCAAAAACACAGCGCTTAACTGGAACGGCTACCGCATCAATATCGTCGATACACCCGGGCATGCCGATTTTGGCGGGGAGGTTGAACGCGTGCTCTCGATGGTCGATTCGGTACTGCTGCTGGTAGATGCCGTCGAAGGACCGATGCCGCAGACTCGTTTTGTCACACAAAAGGCCTTCGCGCATGGTCTCAAGCCAATCGTTGTCATCAATAAAATTGACCGTGACGGCGCACGTCCCGACTGGGTTGTTGACCAGACTTTCGAGCTGTTTGACCGTCTCGGCGCCACTGATGAGCAGCTCGATTTTCCGATCATCTACGCTTCTGCAATCAATGGCTATGCTTCAACAGACGACTCCCTGCGCGAAGGTGATATGACGCCTCTGTTCGAAGCAATCGTCAAGCATTGTCCGGTTCCTGACGTGGATCCGGAAGGCTCTCTGCAGATGCAGGTCAGCTCACTGGGATATAACAGTTATACGGGAGCCATTGCCATCGGGCGGATTTCCAGGGGAACTCTGTCACGCAATCAGCAAGTGACCATCCTTGGCCCCGAAGGCGACAAGCGCCGCGCCAAGATCAGCCAGGTGTTTGGTTTCATGGGGCTTGAACGTGTCGAAGTCGAAACCGCATCTGCCGGTGATATCGTTGCCGTGACCGGCATCGAGGCGCCGCATGTCTCTGATACCATCTGTGATCCCGAGAGCCCCGAAGCTATGGTGGCTCTGAGTGTCGACGAGCCGACTGTCTCCATGACCTTTCAGGTCAATACCTCGCCATTTGCCGGAAAGGAGGGGAAATATTTGACCTCCCGTCAGATCAAGGAGCGTCTGGATACAGAGTTGATCCACAATGTGGCGCTACGCGTTGAACAGGGTGACCAACCGGAAAAATTTCGTGTCTCCGGTCGTGGTGAGTTGCATCTCTCTATCCTGTTGGAAACCATGCGGCGTGAAGGCTACGAACTCGCCGTTTCCCGTCCGGAAGTCATTTTCCGGGAGATCGAAGGAGAGATGTGCGAGCCCTATGAAACCCTCACCGTCGATGTGGAGGAGGTGCACCAGGGAGGCATCATGGAGGCGCTTGGAAAACGCCGTGGCCAACTCAAGGATATGCAGCCTGACGGGGCAGGGCGGGTGCGCCTCGACTACATCATCCCTTCCCGCGGCCTGATTGGTTTTCAGACTGAATTCATGACCGCCACCTCCGGCACAGGACTCATCTACCATGTCTTCGAGCACTATGGCGAAGCACATAAAGGCGGCATTGCACCGCGTGGCAACGGCGCCCTGATCTCCAACGGCACCGGCAAGGCGCTTGGCTTCGCTCTCTTCAATCTGCAGGAGCGCGGCAAGCTGTTTATCGGCGCCAATGAAGAGGTGTATGAGGGGCAGGTGATCGGCCTGCACTCCCGCAGTAATGATCTCACAGTCAACCCCCTGAAGGGCAAACAGCTGACGAATGTTCGCGCCTCCGGCACGGATGAGCACATCGTGCTGACACCGCCGATCAGAATGAGTCTGGAACAGGCGCTCGAAGCAATCGAGGATGATGAGCTGGTCGAGCTGACACCTGAATCGATCCGTATCCGCAAGCGCCATCTCACCGAGAATGATCGTAAAAAGGCTTCAAGAGCTGCAAAATAACCTTTGAAGGAGTGCTGATAGCCACTCCGAGAGTAAAAAGCATACTACGGAAAGGTCTTGCAATTTGCTCAGGATATGCTGAGGAACGAAGCTTTCGCATCTGCCGTACACGGATTGTACAAATGCCGTGAGCGCAGGATGCGCAGGAACGGCCTGCTCACGCCCCATACTACGACGTACAAGGATGAACAAGTGTCACGAGAGGGCGGAAGCCCGGAGTGACCTTCCCTTGTAGGCGAAGCGCATCATCCTGTTAATCCCTTTATCACAATACCCGGAATGATTAACCTTACTGAGAATTGATAATGAATAATGATACAAATGTTACCTGGCATGAGCACAGGGTTTCACGAGAGATACGAGAAAAGAAAAATGCTCACAAAGGTTGTGTGATCTGGTTTACCGGATTAAGTGGTTCAGGCAAAAGCACCGTTGCGAATACGCTGGATCATAAACTTCACCAGGCTGGTGTCCAGAGCGCCGTGCTGGATGGCGATAATGTCCGGCATGGACTCAATGCCGGACCTGGAATGTTGGAAGAGATGCATGGAGAGGAATTCTCGAACCGTTTTGGATTGGGGTTTTCTACTATTGACCGGGAAGAAAATATTCGCCGCATAGGGGCTGTGGCTGAGATTTTTACACAGACAGGCATCATAGCGCTGACTGCTTTTATCAGTCCATACCGCATTGATCGGGATAGAGTGCGCCATACTTTAAAGGAAGGCGAGTTTATTGAAGTCTTTGTAGATGCACCTCTTGAAGTCTGTGAGCAACGGGATCCCAAGGGGCTTTATAAAAAAGCCCGTGCTGGAGAGATTAAAGGGTTTACCGGGATTGATGATCCCTATGAAGCGCCCGTGACACCGGAATTGGTGCTGTTAGCGGCGGAAAAAACACCCGATATACTCGCAGATGAAGTCATTGCCTTTTTAAAGGAGAAAGATATTATCGGTGGATAATTGGGAATAAAGGGGGCGGTGACATCTGAGATGATTATTGTTTGTCACCGTCCCACTTTTATGCCGGGAAGGGAGGGAGTAGCCGACTGATTATTCAGACCTTATGCAGAAACAGCGTCTTCAGATAAGCCGTTTCCGGAATTGCAGGGTGGACCGGGTGGTCCGCCCCCTGCTGACCATATTCCAATAGCTGCAGGCGGCTCTTCTCCCTGACGGCGCCCTGGCGCACAACATTCAGCAGCTGCGACTGAGCCATGTGAAATGAGCATGATGAGGTGATCAGGATGCCGCCCGGCTTCAATACCTCGAGTCCCAGGGCGTTGAGCCTGCGGTAGGCCTGCATTCCCTCCTTGAGATCTTTTTTGCGCTTGATGAAGGCGGGTGGATCGAGAATCACCACGTCAAACTGCTGCTTGCGTTTGGCGCACTTTTTGAGGCGCTCGAAGGCATCGTTCTTCATGGTGCGAACATGTTCTTGCACACCATTCATTGCGGCATTGCGCTTCACCTGTTCCAGTGCAGCATTGGAGCTGTCCACACAAATGACCTCTGTGGCGCCGGCACGCGCAGCACGAACTCCCCAGGCGCCGACATAACTGCAGATATCCAGCACACTGCTGCCTTCGCGGATATAGCGCTGCATGTGATCGCGATTTGCAGCCTGGTCAAAAAACCAGCCGGTTTTCTGCCCTTCGAGCAGCGACACTTCAAAGCTCGACTCGCCCTCGCTCAACTGCACCAGCGGCGGGATCTCTCCACTGGCAACGGTTACTGAGGAGTCGAGTCCCTCAATTGCCCGCATGGGCGTGTCATTGCGCAGCAGGATGCCGCGCGGTGAAAGCAGTTTCTCGAGCACAGAGACAATCTGGCTGCGTACCGCATCCATGCCCGCCGTGGTGATCTGCACCACCAGGTAGTCGCCGTAGCGGTCGATGACCAGTCCCGGCAGAAAGTCGCTCTCACCATAGACGAGGCGGTAGAAGCTGTTTTCATAGAGGCGCTCGCGCAGCCGAAGCGCCTGGCTGATGCGCTCCGTCAGCAGCTCCTCGCCGAGCATCTTGTTGATCTCTGTGCTGACCACGCGTGCGCAGATGAGCGCATGGGGATTGATGTAAGCGTTGCCGATCCACTTTCCCCTCTGACTGACAACAGCCACCTGCTCACCGGCTGAGAATGATTTGAGGGGAGTCTCTTTGGCATCGATCTCGTTGCTGTAGATCCAGGCATGGCCTGCCAGCAGTCGTCGTTCCTGATCCTTTCCCAGTTTTAGCGTGGGTAATTTTTGCATAATGTGTACTACTCTACGGTTATTCGCAACGTGACTTAATCTGAGCATTATACAGAGGAGTTAACTGCGTATATTCAGAAATAGCGAAGCTGTCTAAATTGCGTCTGTCCAGAGACTGTCATCCCAGCGAGGGCTGGACTAAAGCGCTTGAGCTTTGAACGCCTAAAGGGCGACCCGAAGAGTGAGCGTAGCGAATAATCCAGTAAGTCACCAAATTTCCTGGATCCCGGTCTTCGCTGGGATGACGTAATCTCATAATGAGATGGTCTCTTGTCGCTGACCAAGCGCTACAGAGCATCAAGATCTCTCCTGCGTCGAAATGACAACCTGGAAACATAGAAATGCCGAATCATTTAAGCGAGACAACCAGCCCCTATCTGCAGCAGCATGTCAACAATCCGGTCGAGTGGTGGCCCTGGTGCGATGAGGCGCTGGAGTTGGCGCGCAGCAGTGACAAGCCGATCCTGCTGTCGATCGGTTACTCCGCCTGTCACTGGTGTCATGTGATGGCGCATGAATCCTTCGAGGATGAAGAGACGGCGTCCATGATGAACAGCCTGTTCGTCAATATCAAGGTCGACAGGGAGGAGCGCCCCGACCTCGACAAGATCTATCAACAGGCCCATCAGCTTCTGAGTCAGCGTCCCGGCGGCTGGCCGCTGACAGTGTTCCTGACACCGGATGACCTGATGCCGTTTTTTGCCGGCACCTATTTCCCCAGCACTGCTCGCTACGGCATGATCTCTTTCAAGGAGTTGATGCAGCGCCTCGATGATGCCTGGAGAAATCAGCAACAGGCAATTCGTGATCAGAACCAGAGTGTTGCAGCGTCGCTCTCGCAGATGAATCCTGCCGACCAGGGCGTTGCTGTCATGGATGCTTCGCCATTGCAGAGGGGGTGTCAGCAGCTCGTAGCGAGTTTCGATCACAAATATGGTGGTTTTGGCCAGGCGCCAAAATTTCCCCACGCGACCAACATCGAATTTTTGATGCGTCTTTACGCGAGGAATCCTGACGATAAAGAGGCGCGCGATATGTCGCTGATGACGCTGCAGAAGATGGCGCTCGGTGGCCTGTATGATCAGCTGGGCGGCGGTTTCTGCCGCTATTCGACGGATGAGCAGTGGATGATTCCCCACTTTGAGAAGATGCTGTATGACAATGGCCCGCTGCTGGCGCTCTATGCGGATGCCTGGAGCATCAGCGGTGAGCCGCTCTTCTCGCGTGTATGCGAGCACACCGCAAATTGGGTGATGCGCGAAATGCAGTCGCCCGATGGGGGCTATTACTCTACGCTGGATGCCGACTCCGAGGGCGAGGAGGGCAAGTTCTACGTGTGGACTCCTGCAGAGGCCAAAACGCTGCTGAGCGAACAGCAATACAGGCTGTTTGCACCGCTTTACGGTCTGGACAGAAAAGCCAATTTTGAAGGTCTGTGGCACCTGCATACCTTTGCCGGCCTCGAACAACTGGCGGCAGAGGAGGGGGTAGCGCCTGCCGAAGCGCAGCAGCTGGTCGATGCAGCGCAGCAAACACTTTTTGCGGAACGCAACAAACGCATCCATCCGGGGCGTGATGAAAAAATTCTCACCAGCTGGAATGCATTGATGATCAAGGGAATGGCGAGGGCAGGGCGCATCTTTTCAAATTCCGAGTGGATTGCCTCTGCTGAGCAGGCGCTGGCATTCATCCGCTCCGCACTGTGGAGAGAGGAGCGCCTGCTGGCAACATGCAAAGATGGCAGGGCCCATTTGAATGCCTATCTGGATGACTATGCATTCCTCATCGATGCCCTGCTGGAACTGCTGCAGGCGCGCTGGAGAAGTCAGGATCTCGATTTTGCCATCGAGCTGGCCAATATCCTGCTGGAGCACTTCGAGGATGAGGAGCAGGGAGGTCTCTTCTTTACCGCTGATGACCACGAACAACTGATACACAGGCCGAAGCCGATGGGGGATGACTCCATGCCGTCCGGCAACGGCATCGCCGCCTTTGCGTTGCAGCGGCTGGGATATCTGCTGGGGGATCTCAACTACCTGAATGCGGCGGAACGTACGCTGCGTTCAGCCTGGGGAGGGCTCACTCAGCTGCCGCATGCGCATGGCGCACTGCTGATGGCGCTTGAGGAGCAGTTGAATCCACCGGAGATCCTGATTGTACGGGGTAGTGTCGAGCAGCTCACACAGTGGCGTACGCAACAGCAACGCAGCTTTCAGCCTGCTCGAATAATCCTGACGATTGCCGATGATGCTGAAGTTCCGGAGCCTCTGGCTCACAAGAAGCCACAGGCGGGTGGAGTGATTTATCACTGCCGGGGAACGCACTGCGAAGCTTCGCAACCGCTGCAAACGGGGTAGAGATGTTGGATGCAATAAGAGGAGCGTATTGAACCTTTCCATGCGACGCAATGCCCTGCGGTTATTGCACCCTACACGCTGTGTGCATCTGTGGCGAAAAAGACTTTATTATCTTGTCATCTCGAACGAATGTGAGAGATCTCACCCATCATCAACAAAAGATTTCTCCCTTTGGTCGAAATGACAGATGGACAGTCCTATTCCCTCACTCCTGAATCTTTTTAAGCCACTCCCTGCTGTTGTTCAGAATGGCGCCCTCATCCAGTGTCAGCAAGTTGCCTTTAGCAAGCAGCTGTTTTCCTCTGACCCATACATCAGAGACCTGATGTCGTGCTCCTGCATAGACAATCTGGGAGATCGGGTTGTGCACCGGCTGTGTAGAGAGATTATCAAGGTTGATTGTAACCATGTCAGCCGACTTTCCAACCTCCAGGGAGCCTGTGACATCATCGATGCCCAGCGCCTTTGCGCCGTTGATCGTTGCTGCTCTGAGTGCTTCGGCTGCAGGGAGGGTGCGTGCATTGCTATCTACGGCTTTTGCCAGGATTGCCGCTGTGCGCATCTCATCGAGCATATCGAGATCATTGTTGCTCGCAGCGCCGTCGATTCCTATGCAGACATTTACACCGGCGCGCTGCAGTTTGCCCACCGGGCAGAAGCCGCTTGCAAGTTTAAGATTTGATTGCGGACAGTGAGCAACATGGATGCCGCTCTCGGCCGCCAGTGCAATCTCTTCATCCGTCAGCTGTGTCATGTGCACGGCGATCAGTTGCGGATTCAACAGACCGAGCCGTTGCAGACGCGCCATCGGGCGCTCGCCATGATCACGCAAGCTGCCCTGAACTTCGTCATTGGTTTCGTGCAGATGGATGTGCACCGGGATCTCCAGCTCGTCGGCAAGCAGGTGAACCCGTGACAGCGGAGCATCTGAGACCGTGTAGGGGGCGTGCGGGGCCAGCGCTGTCTGAATCAATGGATGATTCAGATATTCATCGTGAATGGCCAGACCCTTTTGAAAATAGTCATCCGGACCATCGCCCCAGGCAGAAGGAAAATCAAACACAATCAGTCCGACTGTCGCACGAATGCCCGCCTGGTGGGCAATGCGTGCTGTCACATCCGGAAAAAAGTACATGTCATTGAAGCAGGTCGTGCCGCTTTTGATCATCTCTGCGATCGCAAGACGGCTTCCGTCAGCAACAAAATCCTCACTCATCCACTTTGCCTCTGCAGGCCAGATGTGATTGTTGAGCCACTCCATCAACGCCAGGTCATCCGACATGCCGCGAAACAGGTTCATCGCTGTGTGCGTGTGCGCATTAATGAAGCCGGGAATCAGCACATGATGCTGCAGGTCATGCACATGCCTTGCCGTATAGGATTGCCTGGCATCTGCGGACGGCAGTATGTCAATGATTTTACCCTGATGGATGGCAATGGCATGCCCTTCAAGAACAGGGTCACCTGCCGAAACAGGAATAATCCAGTCGCATGCAATCAGCGTATCAATATTTTTATGTGTAATTTTCTCTGTCATCTGCTTGTTGTTTTGGCACAATAGTGTCGATTCACACCAATCAGACCAAAGGATAGCAAGATGGCGGTTCTTTTTCCCGATAAAAAAATCACTGGCGACGACGCCATCGTGTGGCAGGGTGATGCGCTCTACCTGCTCGATCAACGCCTGCTTCCTGCCAGGGTGGAATTTATTCGTCTCACGACAGCTAAGCAGACAGCGGATGCAATCCGTGACATGGTGGTGCGCGGGGCGCCCGCCATCGGTATTACCGCAGCCTACGGCGTGGTGCTCTCGGTGATGCAGCACGGTGATCAGTGGCGGGAGAATCTGCAGTCTGATGTGGACCTGCTTGCTGCTGCAAGACCGACTGCTGTCAATCTCTTCTGGGCGCTCAGGCGTATGCAGCAGCTGGCGGCTGATATTGTCGACGACAATGCAGTCGACGTTCTGCTCAGGGAAGCCCGGCTAATCCATGAGCAGGATATCGCTGCCAACCGGCGCATGGGCGAACTGGGGGCGGCGTTGATTCAGCAGCCCACGTCCGTGATTACTCACTGCAATGCCGGCGCCCTGGCGACAGGAGGCTATGGCACCGCACTGGGCGTGATTCGCTCGGGCTTTGCACAGGGCAGGATCAGGCAGGTCTATGCGGACGAGACCCGTCCATGGCTGCAGGGAAGCCGTCTCACTGCATGGGAACTTCACCAGGATTCTATCCCGGTTTCAGTCATCGCCGATGTTGCAGCGGCTGCCGCCATGGCGCGCGGCGATGTCGGCTGGGTTATTGTCGGTTCTGATCGCATCGCCGCCAATGGCGATATCGCCAACAAGATAGGCACCTGCCAGCTGGCCATCGCCGCCAGGTATCATGGTGTCAAATTCATGGTGGCGGCGCCGATCTCGACCATTGATCCGGATGCCGCCAGCGGCGCCGATATTCCCGTGGAGGAGCGCGATCCCGAAGAGGTGCTCAGCTGCGGTAATCACAGGGTCGGGGCGGAGGGTGTCACTGCCTGGAATCCCGTCTTCGATGTCACCCCCGCCGAGCTGGTCGATGCTATCGTCACCGAGCGCGGCGTCGTCGAATCTCCGAACAGTGAGAAGATGGCGGAGCTGCTGTCAAAATCAGGGCAAAGTAATTAACCACAGATGAACACGGATTAACACAGATATATAGTGTTTTCAATCTGTGTTCATCTGTGGGAAAAATGGTTTGGATCTGTAGGGTGGCATAAGCGGAACGCATCCCACCATGACATTGTCTGGTGCAGCACACACTCCTATGTTTTCAAGTTATCACCGTCGGTTCGCTGCGTCCGGTGAGCTCTTCGATTTTTGCCAGTGTGGTGGCTATGTCGACGAATGGCTGCATCACCTCTGCGGTATCCAGCAGTTGTTTGTCAGTATCAGGTTCGAAATACTCCAGATAGACGCGCAGCGTTGCTCCCTCGGTGCCCGTGCCCGAGAGGCGATAGACGACTCTGGAGCCGTCTTCAAACAGAATACGAATGCCCTGCTGATCCGAGACGCTGCCGTCAACCGGATCGGTGTAGCTGAAGTCGTCGGCGAGAGCGACGGCTCGCCCGTCAATGCTGGATCCGGCAAGGGTGGGAAGCTGCTCGCGTAGTTCCTGCATCAGCTGGTTCGCTGCGGTACTGTCCACAGCCTCGTAGTCATAGCGGGTGTAGTAGTTGCGTCCATACTCCCGCCAGTGCTGTTCAACGATCTCTTTGACTGACTGCTTTCTTGCTGCCAGCAGGTTGAGCCAGAAAAGCACGGCCCAGACTCCGTCCTTTTCACGCACATGATCCGAACTGGTGCCAAAGCTCTCTTCACCGCAAAATGTCACCTTTCCGGCATCCAGCAGATTACCGAAGAATTTCCAGCCTGTCGGGGTTTCGTAGCTATTGAGCCCCAGTTTTTCGGCGACACGGTCAGCGGCCTGGCTGGTCGGCATGGAGCGGGCGATACCGGATATTCCATCCCTGTAGCCCGGAATCAGAGTTGCATTGGCCGCCATGATTGCGAGGCTGTCACTGGGGGTGACGAAGATGTTTTTCCCCAGAATCATGTTGCGGTCGCCGTCACCGTCGGAGGCGGCGGCAAAATCAACGCCGTTATCGCCCTGTGACATGGCAACCAGCTCCGGGGCATGCGCCAGGTTCGGGTCGGGATGACCGCCCCCAAAATCGGTGAGTGGAACGCCGTTGATCACAGCGCCGTCACCGGCGAACAGCATCTCTTCAAAGATGCGTTTTGCATAGGGACCGGTCACGGCATGCATGGCATCGAACGCCATGCTGAAATCGGGCTGCGCCAGCAGTGCTCGGATGGCGTCAAAATCGAAGATTGACTGCATCAGTTCGGCATAATCGCCGATGGAGTCAATCACCGAGATGTGCATGTCGCCAATCTGCAGCTTGCCGGCGATATCGAGATCGATATCTTCATTGCCAAGGAGTCGGTATTCACTGATGTTCAGACTTCTCTCGAAGATGGCTTCAGTGATGGATTCAGGAGCCGGGCCGCCGTTGTCGGTATTAAACTTGATGCCGAAATCCCCATCGGGGCCACCGGGATTGTGGCTTGCCGAGAGGATGATGCCGCCCTGTGCCTTGTACTTGCGAATCAGGTGGGAAACCGCCGGTGTCGAAAGCAGACCATGCTGTCCGACAAGAACTTCCGCGACGCCGTTAGCGGCAGCCATCTTCAGGATGGTCTGGATGGCTTCGCGATTATAAAATCGCCCGTCGCCGCCCAGCACCAGGGTTCCTCCTCTGAGTGCTGGAATAACATCAAATACCGACTGAACAAAATTTTCGAGATAGTGCGGCTGCTGGAATATGGTGACTTTTTTCCTCAGCCCCGAAGTTCCGGGTCGCTGGTCATCAAAGGGGGTTGTGGCAATGCGGCTCATAATGTTCACTCGATTAGTCTTAGTTAAGGAAAGTCTAAATAAGTCCATGGGACGGGGGTTCGGGGGAAGGGTGGCTAGGTACGCATTGTAACCCATTGATATACAATCCCTTCCCCCGTAGAAAACTTGTAGGAATGCTCTGATCAAGGCGCGAAGCTTCCGCGTCCTGCTCACGCCCCTCACCTACATCCCTGTAGGCGAAGCGACTCGATCAGAGCTTCCTTAACCGCATATTTCACCACATCAATCCTCTGTTGTCAGTGTTTATTGCAGTGATGATGAGAAAACGAGAGAATACTTGTCTATTCTCAAGCGCCTCTGCTGGAGCCAACATGCTCGAATATGTCTTTTTTCACCAGCCGCCACTGGATCAATTCTGTGAATTCCTACAAGACAAAGGAATCCCGTTCCAACTTCTCGAGAGCAGCGAAACCCTGCTGCTTGCTATCGAAGAGCAGAGTATCGATGATGATATGGCGGATATTATTGATGAGCACTATGACGAAATGTTGGACCTGGACCAGTCAATCTATGATCAGGGTCTGCTCGAGGACGAGGATAATTACGCTGCCGCCGGTGTCGTAGTCAATCTTATGGATGGCCAGAGCGTCTACGCCGATGTTCCGGGCGATTTGCTGAAAAAAATCATGGATGTGTTGTCGCCGCAGGAGTTGGGGGAGTTGGTCAACGCCATAGCAGATGCCGTCGAGAAACCTGATAAACGGACACTGTGCAAGCGTTATCCAGACGAGCCGCAGGAAAATCAGTTGTAACAGAGCTATTAACCACGGTATAGGATGCGCTTCGTTCCTCAGCACATCCTATTGACACCCTACGCTCATAAGAGATTATCCGGGATAAAACAGCAGGCCGTCATCGATGCTCACTGCATGCATCGGGTGCGCATACAGTTCCGACAGATTCTCCGGGGTGGCGGTCTCCATCGTCCTGCCTTTGATGTAGCGCCCGTCGCCAAACAGCAGCAGCAGATGCGAACACAGCCGTACCGCGACAGATGGATCGTGCAGGACCATAATGCATGCTCTATTCTCTATCGAGAAATATCTTGTAAGTAATTGTAATAATTTAAACATTATTCCCGGATCAAGATGATTTTCCGGCTCGTCCAGGAGTGCGATGCGGGGTGACTGGGTGTGCAGAATTGCCATCGCAACCCGCTGCATCTCGCCGCCGGAGAGGGTGTTCGCTGCTCTTTCGGCAAGCTGTGCAATAGCATAATTCTGCATGGCGCCCTGAACCAGTCGGCGATCCTCAGCGGTGACGCCGGCCAGCAGCTTCTGTTGTGCAAAGCGTCCGGCCATTACCAGATCTTCAACCCTGGTCGGGAAATCATAACTGCTGTGCTGAAACAGCAGGCCGATCAATTGGGCAAGCTGCCGCCTGGAGCAGCTGTTGATCGACTGCTGTTGAATGAGAATCTCTCCCTCCTCAAGTTCCCGCAATCCAGCCAGGCTGTGCAGGAGCGAGGTTTTCCCACAAGCGTTGGGGCCGAGAATCCCCCAGCATTGCTGCGGCTCGATATCCCACTGCAGATGCTTGATGAGTTCCCTGTTGCCGGCGCGGATGCTGATCTCCTGACACTGCAATAATGTGCTCATCGCTGCATCCTTTTCATCAGGAACAGGAAGATCGGCACACCGATCATGGCAGTAAAAACCCCGACGGGCATCTGCCGCGGCGCAATGATGGTGCGTGACAACAGGTCAGCCGCCATCATCAGCGTCCCTCCCAGCATGACACTTGCGGGAATGAGACGGCGATGTGATGCGCCTGTCACGAAACGTACAAGATGCGGAGTCACCAGTCCGACGAATCCAATGGGCCCGGCAGCCGTGACCGCTATGGCTGTCACGGTCACCGCCACCCCCAGCAGCACAAAGCGCAGGGATCTGACGGAGACTCCCAGTGATGCTGCCTGCAGATCGCCAAGCAGCAGCATATCCAGTGGTTTTGCCAACAGCAGGGCGGCAACCAGCCCCACAGCCAGTGTGGCGGCAGGCAGCAGCAGTGAAGCGCTCTCCCCGAGGTCGCCGATCAGCCAGAAGAGCATGCCGGGGATCCGTGCGGTGGGCGCCGCCGTCAGCAAAAAGGTGATCAGCGCGCCCCATCCGGTCGTCAGTATGATCCCGGAGAGCAGTAGTTGCTGCTGCTGCAAGCCCTGACGAAGTCCTGTGAAAAAGAGCAGGATCAGGGTGCTGAACGTGGCTCCTGCAAGCGCCATGAACGGATGCAGCTGGATGGGAATTGCCAGCAGAAATGCGATCAGCATCGCTGCAGCAGCGCCTCCTGATGTACCGAGAATATAGGGGTCGGCGAGGGGGTTTCGCAGCAGCGCCTGCATGAGGACGCCGGCGAGCGCCAGTAATCCGCCGATGAAGAAGGCGAACAGGGCGCGGGGCAGTCTCAGCTCCCACACAATGCGCGACCAGCCTGTCTCATCAGGATTGAACAGCAGATCGATGATTGTCGCAAAGGGGATGGAGACGCTTCCATAACTGATCGACAACAACAGTATCGAGGCGATACCCAGAATCACCAGTAATATCAGCAAAGGCTGTTTCATGTATGGGAGCCTCTGAATAAGTCCATGGGATGGGGGTTCGGGGGAAGGGCAATCCGGTTGCCCATTGTAACCCATTGATAGATAACCCCTTCCTCCGTAAAAAAACTTGCAGGAATACTCTGGTCGAGGCGCGAAGCTTCCGCGTCCTGCTCACGCCCCTCACCTACATCCCTGTAGGCGAAGCAACTTGATCAGAGCTTCCTATGCAATCTGATGATTGGCCATCCATGCTGCTGTGCACGTTGTTCGAGGGCTTGATCCGGATTCACGGCTACAGGATGTTCGACCCGTTCAAGCAGCGGCAGGTCATTATGCGAGTCACTATAGAACCAGCTGCCATCAAGCGATTGCTGATGCTGCTGAAGCCATGCTTCAAGACGATGCACCTTTCCCTGCCGATAACTGGGTTCGCCGGCGACCTCTCCGGTGTAGCGGCCCTCTATTATCCTGGGCTCGGTTGCGATCAAATGGTTGATGCCAAAACGTTCGGCAATCGGGGCGGTCACGAAGGCGTTGGTCGCGGTGATGATCATCAGTAGATCTCCCTTGCGACGGTGCTCATCGACCAGCGCCAGGGCCTCTGCAGTAATCAGGGGGTCGATATATTGGCGCATGAATTGCCGGTGCCACTGTTGCAGTTGATCAAGCGGGTGTTGGGATAATGGATAGAGAGAAAATTGTAAAAACTCTATGATATCAAGGCGCCCCTCCTTGTACTCCTGGTAAAAACGCCGGTTTTCCTGTTCATAGAGGTCACGATCAACGATCCCCTGATCACACAGAAAAGTCCCCCACAGATAGTCGGAATCCCCTGCCAGCAGGGTATTGTCCAGATCAAAGATTGCAAGCGCCACGCCAATAATCCCGCTAAAAAGATTGTCAGAAGTCTGTGCGTGAACTATACCGAAATTCTTTAATTAGCAGTAGCTTATGTTGCTTCATTCTTGCTTTATCAGAGAAAATTTGAAAGAATAAGACAAGTGATCCGATATTAGTAAACTCTTTAATCGTGATAGATTCTGACGGCTTCCGACCAAATGTCGGTATTATTCTGTGCAATAAGCAGCGCCAGCTATTCTGGGCTAAACGCATCGGACAGGATGCGTGGCAGTTTCCACAGGGGGGCATCGATACGAATGAATCGCCCGAAGAGGCGATGTACCGTGAACTGGATGAAGAGGTTGGACTTAAACCTCATCATGTGAGTCTTCTTGGCTCGACGGATGATTGGCTGCGATATAGACTTCCGAGGCGTTATATTCGCAAGAACAGCAGTCCTGTCTGCATCGGGCAGAAGCAGCGCTGGTACCTGCTGCGTGTCAACTGCAACGAATCTGACTTCTGCCTGGATCACTCTCCTAAACCGGAATTTGATCACTGGCGCTGGGTAAAGTACTGGTATCCGGTCGACAAGGTCGTCTACTTTAAACGCAGAGTCTATGCCGATGCATTGAAACAACTGGCTCCGCTGCTGTTTCCGAACGAGAAGCCCGGCCTGCAACTCTCCGAGCCGCGTACTATCTCCCGGCGGGTGCGCCTCTATCGCTGAGTGTTTGCTGTCACGCAGCGAACAAATACGTAGGATGCGTTTCGCAAGCTCTGCACATCCTATGAACTGATCCCGATTCTGCACGGCATCAAACAATGCTCGAGACCCTGCATCGCATTATTCAAAAGGTCAACGCCTGCCAGGATCTCGGCGAGGCGCTGGATACGATCGTGCATATGCTGCAGGAGAGTGTCCAGGCGGACGTCTGTTCTGTCTATCTGACCGATTTTGAAACTCACCGTCATGTCCTGAGAGCAACAGTTGGCCTCAACAAGGAGGCGATTGGAAAAGTCTACTTGCCGATGCATCGCGGACTGGTCGGGTTGGTGTGTGAACGCGCCGAAGCGATCAATGTCGAAGATGCACACAGTCACAAAAACTACCTTGCCACAGTTGAAACCGGGGAGACCAGCTACCACGGGTTTCTTGGCGCGCCCATTCTGCAGCAGAGTAAAGTGCTTGGCGTGCTGGTTATACGCAATCGCAAACCCGGGAAAATTGATGACGAGGTGGTCACTTTCGTGCTCACCCTGGCGGCTCAGCTTGCAGGCGCTATCGCTCAGGCCGGCGCCAGTGGCGAACTGGCGGCAATTCGGGAGAATGGAGTCCCCGGCAATCGATTTTTGCAGGGGCGCGCCAGTTCCAGTGGAATCGCCATGGGAACAGCATTTGTCACCTCTCTGCCTGCAGACCTGGAGACTGTTCCGGATCGCATGACGCACGACAGAGCGCTGGATCAGCAGCAGTTGCGCGAAGCAATCCAGGCAGTACAGCATGAACTGCGCCGCCTCAAACGGAAATTGAGCAACGATCTTCCGGATGAAGACCGGGCTCTTTTTGATGCCTGGCTGATGATTCTCTCCGAAGATGCGCTCACTGGCAGAGCGATGCAGTTGATTGCGGAGGAGGGGGTTTGGGCTCCTGCTGCACTGCGTATAACGGTCGAAGAACATGCGCGAGTTTTTGATGCCATGGAGGATGTCTATCTGCGTGAACGCGCATCCGACATCCGGGATCTGGGGCGCAGGGTGCTGTCGCATCTGCAGCAGAAGTCGCCGTCAACCATCGACTATCCGGAATGCACGATCCTCGTTGGAGAGGAGGTCAGCGCCGTACAACTTGCTGAAGTGCCGCGATCAAAACTGGCGGGTGTTGTCTCGGCCACCGGTTCAAGCTCGTCGCATGTTGCAATTTTATCGCGTGCTCTGGGTGTGCCGGCCGTGATGGGGGTTGGCGCGCTCCCTGCAATGCGTCTCGACGGCAGGGAACTCATCCTCGATGGCTATAGCGGCCGCCTCTATATTTCGCCAGAACCCAGTGTCCAAAGCGAGTATCAGCGGCTGGCGGAGGAGGATCGCGCGCTCATTGCGGAACTGGAAAATTTACGCGGATTGCCTGTCAAAACCACGGATGGAGTTCACATCCCGCTCTATCTCAACACCGGACTGCTCTCCGATATGAGTAGTTTCGGTATTGAAGAGGCTGATGGAGTCGGCCTCTACCGTACTGAATTCCCCTTCATGATCAGAGACCGCTTTCCCGGCGAAGAGGCGCAGGTGAGCAACTACCGCAAGATTCTGCAGACTTTTACCCCCCGGCCGGTGGTGATGCGGACTCTTGATATTGGCGGAGACAAGCCGCTGCCCTATTTTCCTGTGGAAGAGTCAAACCCGTTTCTCGGCTGGCGCGGCGTGCGCATTTCACTGGATCATCCTGAAATATTTCTCACCCAGGTGCGGGCCATGCTGCGCGCCAGTGCCGGCCTGGATAATCTGCATATCACGCTGCCGATGGTGACCTCTGTTGCAGAGGTTGATCAGCTGCTTGCCCTGATCACGCGCGCGCATCGCGAATTGCTGGAGGAGGGCTGCGCAATCACCAAACCCAAAACCGGGGTTATGATCGAAGTTCCTGCAGCCGTATACAACAGTGCTGCGATCGCCAAGCGTGTCGATTTTATTTCGGTTGGCACAAATGACCTGACACAGTATCTACTGGCAGTGGATAGAAATAATCCACGTGTCGCAGAACTCTACAGTGATCTTCATCCTGCCGTCCTGCTTGCGCTGATGCAACTCATCGAGGGCGCACGTCAGTACAACTGCCCTGTTGGCGTCTGTGGAGAACTGGCGGGCAATCCGCTTGCAACTCCGTTGCTGATAGGGATGGGAGTGGATAGCCTCAGTATGAGTGCAGGCAGTCTGCTTCGCATTAAACGCGTGATCTCGACAATCAGCCAGTCCCATGCGATTCGCCTGCTGCAAAGTACCCTGCAGATGAACGAGGCGGATGAAATCACCGGCTTCATGAGCGCCGCGCTTGAAAACCTTGGCTTGGCAAATCTGCTCAAACCGGGACAACTCGCCCCTAAAACCTAACTTGGCAGAGCCAGAACCAAAAAGAGATGTGGGGTGCAATAAGCGGAGCGCATGGCGCCTTTCCATGCGGCGCAATGCCCGTTTGTTATTGACGTCCTACAGCTTTGTCATTGCGAGGAATGGAACGACGCGGCAATCCAGATTGCTTCGCTCTGCTCGCAATGACAGATTTTCTTTACCATTTTGTATAAGATTTACAGAGTAAGAGACTAAAACCTCAGACCTGACATATATCAATGGCAATTGCCGCCCGAATAACATACTCTTTTACTCGGTTATTATTGGGCTGCTCCTATGCCCGGGATGGAGAGATATCATGAGCGACCTTAACACCACTGACAAACCCTCCAGACTGCGTTTTTTCCCGATCTCATACTTTGCAATCGTCATGGGCCTCTCAGGGTTTACCATTTCATGGGAAAAATCATCTGCAGCTTTCGATATTCCCGAGGTGATCGCCGACACGCTGCTTGGCGTGACGCTGGTGCTGTTTATCGTGATTACGCTGCTCTATCTGAACAAGCTTATCCGCTACCGCCATGAGGTGGCAGTCGAGTTGCATAACCCGATCAAATTGAGTTTTTTTCCAACGGTCTCAATCAGTCTGATACTGCTCAGTATTGCGACCCTGCAGCTGGCGCCGGATTTATCCAGGATGATGTGGATGAGCGGAACTGCCCTACACTTGATATTTACTCTCTATGTGATGCAGGTATGGATGCATCATGAGCATTTTGAGATACACCACATGAACCCGGCATGGTTCATCCCGATTGTCGGCAACATCCTGGTCCCGATCGCCGGGGTCAATTTTGGATATCTCGAGGTATCGATCTTCTTTTTCAGTATCGGTCTGCTCTTCTGGGTGGTGCTGCTGTCGATCTTCTTCAACCGCATTATTTTCCATCAGCCTCTGCCTGAAAAACTGCAGCCAACGCTCTTCATTCTGATTGCACCCCCTGCAGTCGGTTTTATCTCCTACGTCAAACTGACTGGTGATGTGGATCTGTTTGCCAGGGTGCTCTATTACTTTGCACTCTTTCTGACGCTGTTGCTGTTGACCCAGCTTCCCCGTTTTACCCGCTTAAAATTTTTTCTCTCCTGGTGGGCCTACCTGTTTCCAATGGCTGCGATCACCATTGCTACAATCGTGATGTTTGAGAGTAGCGGATCAGCCTGGTTCCGGGGACTCGCCTTTGCTTTCCTGGCGATTTTGACGCTGCTGGTGATTCTGCTTGCGTTCAAAACGGTGATGGCCATCAAGCGCAGGAAGATCTGTGTTGAAGAGGGATGAGGAGTCAGGACTGGGTTAGTGATGACTTAGGGAAGCTCTGATCAAGTCGCTTCGCCTACAGGGATGTAGGTGAGGGGCGTGAGCAGGACGCGGAAGCTTTGCGCCTCGACCAGAGCATTTCCGCAAGTTTTTCTACGGGGGAAGGGTCTAACTATCAATGAGTTACAATTGGCGTTCAGTTTTCCCTTCCCCCGAACCCCCATCCCATGGACTTATTCAGAGATTCCTTAGTCCTCAGTCCTGAGTCCCCGGTTTTATGTTACTCTTCGCATGGTCTTGTTTTCGGAAACATTTAACACATCTCCATGATCAGAGTCTCCTCCCTATGTCGAACTTACGCCAATTTTCAGGCAGTCGATAACGTCACTTTCGATGTGGGGAAGGGTGAGGTTGTAGGCCTGCTGGGACACAATGGCGCCGGAAAAACAACTGTCATGAAGATGTTGACCGGTTTTCTGCAGCCATCTGCCGGCAGCGTTGTGATCGACAACATGGAGATCAGCGAACACCGCTATGAAGTTCAGAAGCTGATTGGTTATCTTCCTGAAAACTGCCCCCTCTATATAGCGATGACCGTCATCGACTATCTTGACTGGATGGCTGATCTCAAGGGTGTCGCCAATCAGGAAAAACCGCAACGGATCGCTGCTGCGATTGCCGCAACTGAATTACAACAGCAGGCAAATCAACACATATCAACCCTGTCACGTGGAATGCGGCAGCGTGTCGGCGTGGCCCAGGCGATCCTTAACCGGCCAAAGGTGCTGATTCTGGATGAACCGACCAACGGCCTGGATCCGGGGCAGATCGAATTGATGCGGCTGCTGATCCGGCAGGCTGCATCCTGGTCAACAGTGATTCTCTCGACCCACATCCTGCAGGAGGTCGAAGCGGTTTGTGACCGGGTGCTGATCATGCGCGGCGGTCAGTTGGTGGTCGATTCCACCCTGGAGTCTCTTCATGATAGCGGCCGGCTCCTTGTCAAGGCGCAGGGCGGGGCTGGCACTATTATCCCCCTGCTGGAAAGCATCGACCTGGTTGCCAGTGTCGAGAGCAGCACTGCTCAGACCTATCAGGTCAGCGTCGATCCCGCGCAGCGGGATGAAGCTTCCCGGAAAATCGTTAAGATGCTGGTGGAAAATGACATCGGAGTGAGTCAGATCGCCTCACGCGGCGATCGCCTTGAATCGCTGTTTCGGCAGGAGAGTTGATCCCTGATGGCCAGTTTTTCACAAACGACAAAACATGAATTTGGAGCACTCTTCTCCTCGTTGTCGGCCTATCTCTTTATTGCGCTGTTTCTGATCATTTCGCTGTTTATCTTCTTCTGGGTCGAGACATTCTTTGCCCGCAATCTTGCCGATATGCGCCCCCTGTTTGATTGGATGCCGCTGCTGATGATCTTTCTGGTTGCCGCTTTGACCATGCGTATGTGGTCGGATGAACGCCGCAGTGGAAACCTCGAGATGCTGTTGACATCCTCGACACCCGTATGGCGTCTGGTCGCAGGAAAATTTGCTGCAGTAACCGCGCTGGTTCTGCTCACGCTGCTATTGACGCTGCCACTGCCATTGACGGTTGCACTGAGCGGACCGCTCGACTGGGGGCCTGTGATCGGGGGCTATATCGCATCACTATTCCTTGCTGCATCCTATGTGGCTATTGGGCTCTACCTCTCCTCCAGAACAGACAACCAGATCGTCAGTTTGATCGGGACCATCGCCATTTGTGGAGTGCTCTATGTGATTGGTTCCGGCACCCTGACAGCATTTGCCGGACAGCGATTGAGCGAGATCATGGCGCATTTCGGCAGTGGCTCGCATTTTATGTCAATCACGCGCGGCGTAATCGATTTTCGTGACCTCTTCTACTATGTCACTATCATCCTGGTTTTTCTGCAGTTGAATATTCTCTCTGTTGAAAAAATACGCCTGGCAGGAAGCGCTCCGTATCCGCGATACCGGCGTCTGCAGATGGTTGCTTTTCTCTTCATCAATGCGCTGTTGATGAGCAATGTATTGCTGACAAAGAGTACCGCGTTGCGCATCGATCTGACGCAGGGAAAACGCTTCAGCATCTCTGAAACGACGCGTGGCTATCTGCAGCAACTACAGCAGCCACTGCTGATACGGGGGTATTTCAGCGCCAGAACCCACCCGCTGTTAACACCACTGGTGCCGCAACTGCGTGATCTGATGCACGAATATGAGGTCGTCGGCGGCGGCATGGTGAATATTGAGATGATCGATCCGCTCGAAGAGCCTGAAATGGAACAGGAGGCGGGACAAAAATATGGGATTGAACCTGTCGCTTTTCAGGTTGCAGACAAGTATCAATCCTCACTGGTGAACTCCTATTTTAATTTGCTGATTGGTTACGGCGAGCAGTTCAGGACGCTGGATTACAATGATCTGATCGATGTCAAAATGCGCAGTGAGACGGATCTCGATATTCGTCTGCGCAACCCGGAATATGACATCACCAGGGCGATCAGGAGAGTGCTGTCGGAACAGCGCAGCGGCAAAGCCCTGTTTGACTCCATCGGCAAGCCTGTCGTCTTCCGCGGCTTTATCTCCGCTGAGGAGAGGCTGCCCGTAGGTCTGAAGCAGCTAAAGAAGGATCTCGACACCATCCTTGAGATGTTCGAGCGGGGTTCGTCAGGGCGCTTCAGCGTCGATATCAGCGACCCGCTGGCGGATGACGGGAGAGTCGCGAAGGAGATACGCAGCAGATACGGATTTCGCCCGATGGTGCTGGGTGTGATCAAGCCGGATCCATTCTTCTTCTACATGCTTCTGGAAAGCGGTGGGCAATGGGTTCCAATCCCCGTGCCTGAAGATTTAAAAGCGGAGCATCTGCAGGCATCGCTCGAGGCTGGATTGCGGCACTTTGCTCCCGGTGTGCTCAGGACCATTACGCTGACGATGCCGGCTGAGCCGGATACCATCTTCGGATTCAAGCGCAAGGGGCAGGCGAGCTATTTTCAGATCGAAAAGCGCTTGCGGGAGAGCGTCATCATCCGCAAGGATGATTTGAGCAGCGGAAGCGTACCCGCTGGCAGTGACCTGCTGCTGTTGATTGCTCCGGAGTCGCTCAATGAAAAGCAGCTGTTTGCGATCGATCAGTATTTGATGCAAGGGGGCTCTGTGATCATTGCTGCTGCTCCCTGGAAGATCAAGCTTGGAAGTGATGCCATCTCCGCCGGGAAGCATGAAACAGGTCTCGAGCTGTGGCTGGCGCATCATGGCGTCACTCTGCGTGACGCCATGGTCATGGATGCGCAGAACTCACCTTTTCCGATACCGGTGCAACGCAAGAGCGGTGATGTGGTTGTCGATGAGACGCGAAATCTTGCCTACCCCTTTTTCCCGGACATTCGCAAACAGGGCATGGAGAACGAGACGGGAATTACCGCCTCGCTGAATCAGATGACACTCAACTGGGCGGCGCCAATCACGATCGAGGCGCGGGATCATGATGTAATCCCGTTACTGCGCAGTTCACCAGAGAGCTGGTTGCATGAGGAGGGGAGCATACAGCCTGATTTTGAACGCTTTCCGCAGAGTGGGTTTTCCAGTGGAGATGGTCAGCAACAGCGCTCCTACCTGCTTGCTGCAATCGTCCAGGGCAAGTTTGACTCTTTTTTTCAGGGGAAGGGATCACCGTTATTGCCTCCTGACAGGGAGCAGCAGCTTGCATCTGATATCGTCGAGCGGTCATCGGCGGATGGCAAGATTATCCTCATCGGTTCAGATATTTTTCTGGCGGATTCGGTAATCGAGCTGGCAACACGGGCAACGGGAAGCCACTATCTCAACAGCATGCAGTTGATCGAAAATATCATGGAGTGGTCATTCGAAGAGCCTGGTTTGCTGCAACTGCGCGGACGGGGAGATTATGCACGCACACTGCTGCCATTAAGCCGCGAACAGCAACGCCTGCGCGAGTATCTCAACTATGCCGCCGCAATCGCAGGAGTCGTGTTACTCTATCTCGTCGATCGACTGCTGCGCAGACGGCGTCGTCGCACTTATGCAAAAATTCTCGACAAACGGGAAGTGAGGCTTTAGCCTCGCCTGACTTATGCGGGACTAAAGTCCCACTTCCAGATTGATAGCCAAAATCATGGTGGATGCAGTAGCTTTGCGAGAAACAAAAAATCTTGATGTCTCGTCTGTCTAAGACTTGTTTTGATTGATGCGCCTCGTTCCTCGACACATCCTATAATCTAAAACGTAAAACCTAAAACATAAAACCTAATCCCTTCTTGAGGAAAGAATGAATAACTCGCATATTGCACTGTTACTATCCACTGCCTTGACACTGGGCGCCTGTTCACCGGCAACGATAAAAGAGGCGCGTGATGACAGCGCAAGCAGCATGATGCCGGGGAGATATAGTTCCGTAAAGGCAGTCGGGAACTACCATGCTTCCAGGCTTAAAGGTGACTATGCCGGCTATAAATCGACCAAAAAGTTCATCAGGAAGATGGAGCGGCAATATGGATTTGATCGCAGCTACCTGAATGGGCTTTTTTCACAGGCCGAACGCAGGAACGGCGTGCTGCGAATCATGAACCGTTATACCGGGGTAAAAGGTCCGGTTTCCCGGGGCGCCTGGGATCGCTACCGCAAGAAATTCCTCACTGACAATCGCATATCCAAAGGGGCTGCTTTCTGGGCTCGAAACCGTCATGCACTGCAGCGTGCAGAGCAGCAGTATGGCGTCCCGTCTGAATATATCGTTGCCATCATCGGTGTCGAAACCCTCTATGGCGGCAATGTCGGGCGCTCTCCGGTCTTCGATTCGATCGCAACTATTGCTTTCGATTATCCTCGCCGTTCCAAATACTTCACCGATGAGCTGGAACAGTATCTGCTGATGTCGAGAGAGGAGCGTTTCGACCCGCGCAGCAAACGCGGATCCTATGCCGGCGCCATGGGGCTGGGGCAATTCATGCCCAGCAGTTTCCGCAAATATGCTGTCGATTTCGATGGCAACGGCAGGCGCAACCTGTGGGATCCAGCTGACGCCATTGGCAGTGTCGCCAACTATTTCAAAAGTTACGGCTGGCGTAAGGGTGAAGGAGTTGCTGTGCGCGCCACCTATTCAGGCAGCGGCTACAAAGCCATGAAAACAGGATTCGACAGCAGGCACTCACTGGGAAGTCTGAAACGCGCTGGTGTGCGATCCTCCAGCTCGGTTAGCAGCCGCAATGTCAGTCTGCTGCGTTACAGCACCTATTCAGGCGATGAGTTATGGCTCGGCAAGCATAACTTCTATGTGATTACCCGTTACAACCACAGCAACAGGTATGCCATGGCGGTGCATCAGCTGGCGCAGGCGGTCAAGCGGCGCTATCGTTCCATGCGTTATGCCTACCAGGATAGCGCTGCAGAGGGCGGATCATGATCGGGTATGGTGTTAGGTTTGAAGTTTTAGGTTTTAGGTTGGCCAGGCGCAATATGGGACTTTCTCCACGTTCACGGATTTAACTCCGGCAGTTCGAACCCGATAGATGCTTTCCAGCGGTTGACGATGCGGCAGAAGAGCTCTGCTGTGCCCTCTGCATCATAGATTGCGGAGTGCGCCTCGCGATGGTCCCACTCCATGCCGGCGGCAACCGTGGCTTTGGCAAGCACTGTCTGGCCATATGCCAGTCCCGCCAGACTCACGGTGTCGAAGGTGGAGAAGGGATGAAAGGGGTTGCGTTTGATGTTGCAGCGTTTCGCAGCGGCATTGACAAAGGCAAGGTCAAAAGTGGCATTGTGTCCCACCAGTATTGCCCGTTTGCAGCCACTCCCTTTGATGGCGTTTCGAATCGGCACAAAGCAGTGCTGCAGGGCTTCTTTCTCGTTCAGAGCGCCGCGCAACGGATTGTCCGGGTCGATGCCATTGAATTCCAGCGCCTTGGGATCCAGATTGGCCCCCTCGAAAGGCAGCACGTGACAATGAAGAGTCTCAGCCCGTTCCAGCAGGCCATCGCTGTTGATTCGCAGGGTAACTGCTGCAATCTCGAGAAGCGCATCCTGTTCAGTATTGAAGCCGCCCGTCTCGACATCCACCACCACCGGCAGGAAGCCACGGAATCGACCGGCAATCACAGGGTTATATGCAATCATGAAGCGCAGAATAGCAGATCGGCTTGATCGACACTATGGAAAGAGATAGCATGACGTGAATCTGTATCTGAGGCATACCACAAAAGGTAATATCTCAATAACTTCGTGCAGGGAGGCGGGGTCGGGATCAAAAAATGCATGGAGTAATTAAGATGTTGCATAAAAAGGACAACGCTGTTTGATTGTTATGAAAAGAGTATCAGTTTTCCTGTTCTTGCTATTGCTGTCATTGTATCCGCTTCATGCGGAGAATGTGGTAGATCATCTCTCCCGCTCTAACCCGGATCCCTGGGAAAAGGTCAACAGAAAAATTTTCCGTTTCAACCAGGGTATCGACCGTGTTTTTTTCAAGCCGCTAGCGACTCATTCTGACCGCCTGCTTCCCCGGACAGTCACTCTTGGCGTGAAGAATTTTTTTGGCAACCTCGGTGATGTCGGTATCGCAATCAATAACCTGCTGCAGGGTAAATTCAAACATGCACTCTCTGACGGCGGTCGTGTTGTGGTTAACACCACCATGGGGCTTGGCGGTCTGTTTGATGTTGCCACGCTGATGAAACTGGAGAAGCATTATGAGGACTTTGGTCAGACGCTCGGCAAGTGGGGTGTGCCATCCGGACCCTATCTGGTCGTGCCACTGTTCGGGCCCTCGTCGGCTCGTGGTTCAGTGGGGCTTATCGGAGATCTTGCGCTTGACCCCGTGATGCATGCACAGGAAGTCGAAATTATCGTAGGTCTGTTTGTCATTCGCGGCGTCAGTCTACGCAGTGATTTACTGGTTGTTACAGAGATACTGGAACAGGCGGCGCTTGATCCCTATGCTTTCGAGCGTGACTCGTACATGCAAAAAAGAGAGTTTGATATCAGGGATGGCGGCTTTGAGGATGAAGACTTCTAAAGAAAAGTTTGCAGTCATAGGATGTGCTGAGCTTGCGAAGCGCATCAATCAAGGATAAGTAAAGAATTTGCGGTTTGCAGCAAAACAATACTTGCAGTTGGCAATGATGGGATTAGTATCGTGCCAACTGCCAACTGCCAACTGCCAACTGCCAACTGCCAACTGCCAACTGCCAACTGCCAACTACCAATTTTCTCCTTTTTGCAACTTTTTCCCTCAGATTGCTATCTGCAATAGACCATTGCTCAATAATCGGTTACATTTAACTCGCTGGCGGTGTGTGAGATTTATCAATTCAAGATCAATAGAGATTGAATAATTTCAACATCGATTAAGGAGGTTAATATTCATAAGTAATCACTACTTGTGGGTTTTCCCTTATGCAAGCAAGGTTGGCAAATTAATTTTTGCATGTTGCCTTACCATTCATTTTAGAGATTAACTTATGAAAAACATCATTAAAATCGCTGCAGTAGCAGCACTTCTGGCTACTTCAGCCGTTTCTGCTGACTGGGATATGCCCTGGGATAACGACAGCAACAACGATTGGAATAATGACTGGAACAACGATTGGAGAAACGACTGGAGAAATGATATGAACAACCGCGGCTATGGTCGTGGTGACACCTCCGGTCGTGGTCGCGGCAGCGGTCGCGGTCGTGGCAGCTTCGGCATGAATATGGATGCTGATGCCGATACCGATTGGGAAGGCGATGGCTATGGCTCCGGCTATGGCGACAGCTACAATCGCTGGGATAACAGCTGGGACAACCGCAACCGTTGGGATAACAGTAATCGCTGGAATAACCGCAGTTATGGCGGTCGTTATGGTCGTCCTTATGGCTATGGCCGTCCATATGGCTCTGGCCGTTCATACGGTTACGGTCCTCGCAGTGCAGCTCCTGCCAGAAGAGCGGCAACTGCAACAGGAAAAGCGGCTGCGCCAGCAACCAAAAACTGCAAGTAATTCATTGCAGATGAGCCGCACTTCCCTCCCATTGGGAAGTGCGGCTTTATTTTTTACCACAGATGAACACAGATAAACACAGATTAAAGATGAAATGAATATCTGTGTGCATCTGTGTTCATCTGTGGTTAAACATTCATAGCATTTTTTATTCCGCCTGCTGGAATCAATGGCAGGTATAATCTCCGCATGAACGAATTGACAACCATTCAGACCATTGCGGCGGCTGCGCTTCCATTATTGCTGGCAATCACATTGCATGAAGCGGCGCATGGCTGGACTGCCCATCGCCTCGGCGACAACACGGCCTATATGATGGGGCGTGTGACCATCAATCCCCTGAAGCATATCGATCCTGTTGGAACCATCGTGGTTCCCATTGCCATCTATATCCTGAGCGGCTTCAACTTTGCATTCGGCTGGGCAAAACCTGTGCCGGTCAACTTCTCCCACTTGCGTAATATCCGTCGCGATACGGCGCTGGTCGCCTTTGCCGGACCTGCATCGAATCTGCTGATGCTGCTTGCCTGGGCAGTGGTTGCCAAGGTGATTCTGATGACGTCCGGACCTGAATATTTCCTGGGAAGTTTTATTGGCGCCATGACGAAATTCGGCATTCTGATTAACTCGATCCTGGCGGCATTGAACCTGCTGCCGCTGCTGCCGCTGGACGGCGGACGCATACTCAACTCCTGGCTGCCCTATAATCTGTCACAGGCTTTTGAAAAAATAGAGCCCTATGGCCTGTTTATCATTATGGGACTGATGTTTACCGGCATCCTGAGTCCACTGCTTTTCGCCATGATGAATTTCATCAATCGCATAGTTTTCACACTTATTGGTTTGAACTGAAAAATTTTATGGATTTCGACATCTCACTGAACAAAATCGCATCCCAACATGCACGGGTGCTCTCCGGCATGCGGCCGACAGGACGTCTGCACCTGGGTCACTATCATGGCGTATTGAAAAACTGGGTGGAGCTGCAGCACGAGTACCGCTGCTTCTTTTTTGTCGCCGACTGGCATGCGTTGACCACACACTACGACGACCCGACCGGGATCCCTCAAAGTACACATGAGATGGTGATTGACTGGCTTGCCGCAGGCGTCAATCCCAATGAAGCGACCATCTTTATACAGTCACGCGTTCCTGAACATGCCGAACTGCATCTGCTGTTATCGATGATCACGCCGCTGGGGTGGCTCGAACGCGTACCCAGCTACAAGGATCAGCAGGAGAAATTGAAAGAGCGGGATCTCGCGACTTACGGATTTCTTGGCTATCCGCTGCTGCAGAGCGCCGACATCCTGCTCTACAGGGCTGGCCTGGTGCCTGTTGGTGAAGACCAGGTCTCCCATGTGGAGCTGACGCGTGAAGTAGGGCGTCGCTTCAACCATATCTATGGACGTGAAGCCGATTTCGCCGCCAAGGCGGAAGCGGCAATGAAAAAGATGGGAAAAAGGAATGCCAGACTCTATCAGCGTTATCGCAACGCCTGGCAGGAGCAGGGGGAGGATGAAGCGCTCTCCGCCGGCAGGGCGCTGCTCGAAGGACAGCAAAACATCACCGTTGCCGACAAGGATCGTCTCTACGGCTATCTGGAGGGGGGCGGCAAGGTGATTCTGCCGGAGCCCCAGCCACTGTTGACCAAAGCGTCAAAAATGCCGGGGCTGGATGGGCAGAAGATGTCCAAATCCTATGGCAATACCATCTCGCTGCGCGCCGATGCCGATGAGCTCAGCAAGCAGCTGCGCACCATGCCGACAGATCCGGCGCGTGTACGCCGAACCGACCCCGGTGATCCCTCGAAGTGCCCGGTATGGCAATTTCATGAGGTCTACTCTGATGATACATTGCGCAGCTGGGTGCAACAGGGGTGCAAGTCCGCCTCTATCGGCTGCGTTGACTGCAAACAGCCGGTCATCGATGCTGTGCTCGAGGAGCTGCGTCCCATGCAGGAGCGCACCAGAGAGTTCGAGGAGCAGCCGGATGTGGTGCGCAACATCATCAATGAAGGTTGTGAAACCGCACGGGAAGAGGCGCGTGAGACCATGGATATCGTCAGGCATGTGATGTCGCTGGAGATGCTCTGAGATGGAGCAGCAGATTCCGCTGCAGCAGCAGGAGCTGCATTTTGCAATGGTGCAGGGAGAGCCGCTGCTCGAACCCCCAAAAGACCTCTATATTCCGCCTGATGCGCTGGAAATCTTTCTCGAGGCTTTTGAGGGTCCGCTCGATCTGCTCTTATATCTGATCCGTAAACAGAACCTCGATATCCTCGATATACCCATTGCCGACATCACCCGGCAATATATCGACTATATCGGCCTGATGAAGGATATGCGGCTGGAACTTGCCGCTGAGTACCTGGTGATGGCAGCCATGCTGGCCGAGATCAAATCACGTATGCTGCTTCCCCGTCCCAGACACGAGGATGAGGAGGAGGGAGATCCCAGGGCGGAACTGGTGCGGCGTCTGCAGGAGTACGAGCGCTTCAAACAGGCGGCGGAGGATATCGACGAACTGCCGAGAATGGAGCGCGACCTGCATCAGGTCGAGGTCGTTGTTCCGCATAAACAGAATGAACACCCATTGCCGGATGTGGATTTGAAAGAGTTGCTGTTTGCTTTTCACGAAGTAATGCGGCGCGCCGACCTCTTCAGCAGTCACCAGATAGAGCGGGAGGTGCTTAGCGTGCGTGAGCGTATGTCAAATGTGCTTGCCAGCGTCCGCTCAACCGAATTTACTGTTTTTACCGAGCTGTTCCAGATGACCGAGGGGCGTATGGGCGTCGTCGTTACCTTCATGGCTATCCTTGAATTGATCAAGGAGACCCTGATCGAACTGGTGCAGGTTGACTCATTCGGTGTTATTCATGTCAGGGCCAGGAGCCTCTCCGGGAATGAATAATCAAAAAATCTGCAATATTGTCGAGGCCGCACTGCTTGCAGCAGGAAGAGCCCTGAGTATTGACCAACTGCTGATGTTGTTTCTGGATGATGAACAACCGGATCGAGAGCAGCTTGTCGAGGTGTTGATGCAGTTGCAGCAACGCTATCAGCAACGCGGAATTGCACTGGTGGAGGTGAGCAGCGGCTGGCGTATCCAGGTGCGCAAGGAGTTTTCCCCCTGGATTTCACGCCTGTGGGATGAGAAGCCTGCGCGTTACTCCCGTGCATTGCTGGAAACACTCTCACTGATTGCCTACCGGCAGCCTGTGACCCGCGGTGAAATTGAAGATGTGCGCGGTGTTGCGGTCAGCACCAATATCATCAAAACGCTGAGGGAGAGAGAGTGGATTCGCGTGGTGGGCAAACGCGATGTTCCGGGACGGCCGTCACTCTATGCAACCACGCGGGAATTCCTCGACTATTTTGGCTTGAAGGGACTCGATGACCTGCCGCCTCTTGCAGAAATCAGGGAGATTGATGTGATCAATCCGGAACTCGATCTTCCGGACCCCGAGGGTGTCGAGCAGAGAGATGCGCAGCCGCATCAAGAGAGCAACCCGGCAGGGGAACTGCTGCAATGACATCAAAAGAGCGTATACAAAAGGTGCTGGCGAACGCCGGCCTGGGATCCCGCCGCGCCATCGAGCAGTGGATTCGAGACGGGCGCATCACCGTCAATGGCCGCCAGGCCCAACTCGGCGACCGCATTGACGACAAAGACCATGTCAAGGTTGATGGCCGTGCGGTGAGCAACAAGCGCCTCAAACAGGATGCTCACCACATCATCATCTACAACAAGCCGGAAGGTGAAATTGTCACCCGCCGCGATGATTCGGGACGCCCTACGGTATTTCAGAAGATGCCGTTACTCTCCAAGGGGCGCTGGATCGCAGTAGGACGACTCGATATCAACAGCTCCGGTTTGCTGATATTGACGACCCATGGCGAGCTGGCCAATCGCCTCATGCACCCATCCACGCAAATCGAACGGGAGTATGCTGTGCGTGTGCACGGCAGGGTTTCGGATGCAATGCTGCAGCAGCTGGTCAACGGCGTTGAACTGGATGATGGTCCAGCAAGGTTCGAGGATATCGTCGAGTCGGGCGGTGAGGGGTCGAATCGCTGGTACCACGTGGTCATCATGGAGGGGCGGAAGCGCGAAATCCGGCGTATGTGGGAGGCTGTCGGCGCCTGGGTGAATCGTCTCAAACGGGTGCGCTTCGGCCCTGTGATTCTCGACAGCAGCGTCAAGGTGGGGCAGTGGCGCTCACTCAAGCCGGCAGAGAGTCAGGAATTGCTGGAGATGGCCGGGCTCAAGGGCGTTACAGTAGCGCCCATCGAGTATCGTCAAAGTAGACGGGGCAGGAGTTAGGTTTTAGGTTTTAAGTGTTAGGTTATCGGGGCGCTGATATGGGTGGAAGATCCGACACTTTTAGGGGGCGGAGAGAAAATAAATGTGTTTGGTTACTGCTGATGTGGTGCTGGCGCAAATGTTCATCTCCTAAAACTTAAAACCTAAAACTTAAAACCTCCCCACTTAAAACCTCCCTGTTTTATGCGATAATATTTAATTGTTTTAATGCATTATAGTGAAAACCCCAGATGAGCTTGCGTAGCGGAAATTTTACCGCCATGATTCCGTACCTCCTGATTGCTTTTCTGCTGTTGTTGATAGCTGCGCAACTGGCGAAGTTGACGTGGACGATATTTGACAATGCAAAGAGTCTCCCCGGAATGAGTGGCAGCGAAGCTGTTTCTGCCCGGAATTCGTCAGGTAAGACAACCATCGACTGGAATTCAATCGCGCTGTTTGGCAAGGCGGAAGTTGTGAAAAAGCCTGCCGTCAAAAAACCGGAAATCAAAAAGCCTAAAAACCCTGCTGCATTGCAGAAACTGGATGTGACGCTCATCGGAGTCCTGCTCTCCTCTGATCCGCAAAACTCCTATGTCAGCATCAGGGAGAAGGGTGAGACCAGGGTTCTGAAAAGTGGAGCAGAGATCCAGGAGGGCGTGGTTGTCAAGACAATCCAGCCCAGAGCTTTTATCGCTTCGGACGGCAGTGCTGAAAGGATTTTCTATCTGATTCCCGCCGACCAGCTCAAGGCGAGCGATCGTGAAGCAGAGATGTTGCAGGAGAAGCAGAAACCTGAAAGCACCTCATTCACTGATAGAAAAAAGGCCGCGGCAATCTCGTATCAGGTTGATGAAGAGACGAAATTGAAACTGGCTCAATACAGGAGCGAGCTTCAGGAAGATCCTCTCTCGTTAATTGATCTGGTCAAAGTCTCTCCGGTGCAGCGCAATGATGAACTGTATGGTTATCGCCTGCGGCATGGAAAAGATCGCAAGTTACTCAAGAGTGTTGGATTAAGAGCGGGGGATATCATGCTGAACATCAATGACCACCCCATCACGGATCCCGGGGAGTTAAATGGAATCATGGAGTCAGTGATGTCAGGCAGCATGATAAACCTGAGAATAGAACGCGGCGGCAAACCGCGTGATTTGAATGTTGTAGTGGAGTAATAGATTGATGAGTCGACTTTTTCTTTTGCTGGTCGTAATCCTGTTTTCCGCAGTGCCGGGTGGCGCAGCGCTGGCCGAAGAGCGTGTCACGATAAATTTCAAGGACACCGATATCCGCGAGGTTGCTGAAATGGTCTCCAAGGTGACCGGCAGAAACTTTCTTGTCGATCCGCGCGTCAAGGGCAAGGTGACTGTGATCTCTGCTGAACCCATCGATGGTGAGCAGCTCTATTCGACCTTTCTGACAATCCTGAAAACACACGGCTTTATTGCCGTTGATGAAGGGGAACTGGTGCAAATCCTTCCGGCCAGCGGCGAACGTGAACACGCCACCTTCAGTGAGAGTGTGCGCTCTGAAATATCCAATCATGAAGTCGAAGTTCAGGTCATTCCGATCAAGCATGTCCCGGCTGTACAGATGGTTCCGATTCTGCGCCCCCTGGTGGAGAAGGAGGGGCATCTGGCGGCGCATGCCAACTCCAACAGTCTGATTGTTGCAGCCAGCCGGCGCACCATCAACAAGATCCACGATATGCTTGAAACCCTGGATCAGGCGGCGGAATCGCAGATCGACACCATTAAATTGCATCATGCAGACGCCATGGAGATCGTCAAGACGTTGCAGACGCTGGTCGCTGCAGAGAGCGTAGCAAAGGGGAAAGGCGCAGGAAGACGGGGCGGCAGCAAACTGGTGGCCGATACACGCACGAACTCATTGCTGGTTTCCGGCAACAAGGGCTTTCGGGAGAAGATCACCCGCATCGTCAGGCGTCTTGATTCCAAGGTCAGAGATACCAGGAATATCCATGTGGTTTCCCTGCGGTTTGCCAACGCAACAGATCTTGCCCCGATCATTGAAAAACTGGTATCAGAACGAAGCGCTCCGGTCACACCAGTCAAGGGGAAACCCGGTGCAGCCGTTCAGATGACATCTGTACAGGCGGATGAGCAGACCAACAGCCTGATCATCACTGCCCGTCCGGATCGTATGAGTGATATCAGGAGCATCATCAGAAAGCTGGATGTGCGACGCGCACAGGTGCTTGTTGAGGTGATTATTGCCGAACTGTTCCGGGTCAAGGATGCCGAACTTGGCATTCAGTGGGTTGCAGCAAACAATAATCTGATTGATGCAATCGATGATGACACTGATGACACGGATATCACTCCCGGCCTGGCGCAATTATCCCAGCTGGATGTAGGTTCGATCGCGGGATTGATCAGTGGCGGAGACTTTACATTCCTTGCATTGGCGCGGGCGCTCGATAATGATTCGGATGTCAATATCCTCTCAACCCCGAGCTTGCTGACGATGGATAATGAAGAGGCGGAAATCACCGTTGGCCAGGAGGTGCCTTTCGTTACCGGTTCTTATACAGGCGTAGGAGACTCCCTCCCAAGCAATCCGTTCCAGACGATCGAGCGTAAAAATATTGGCCTGACCCTGAAAATTACTCCGCAGATCAGTGAAGGTGATGCCGTCAATCTCAGCATTGACCAGGAGATATCCAATGTCAATGCGCAGCAAACGGCAGCTCTCGGCCGCGGAGAGATCATCACCAATCAGCGCACCATTAAAACCAACGTAATCGTTGATAATCAAAGTATCCTTGTACTGGGCGGATTGATCGACGAAGTGGTATCAGAAACAGAGCAGCGCATCCCTTTTCTCGGTGATATTCCACTGCTGGGCGAGGCTTTCAAACATCGCGGTACAAACAAGTCAAAACGCAACCTGATGCTTTTCATTCAGCCGACAATACTGCGCAATAACCGTCAAAACCTGCAGGCAACCGGGAAACGTTACCGGGATATGCGTGAGGCGCAGCTGGACAAGTACCAGCAAGGCGTGCCGTTGATCGGAGAGGTCAATCAGCCGCTTCTGCAGCCACGCGACAACAGGGGGCAGGTGATCGAGGATACAAAAATAATTCCTCCGCCGGAACCTGTTTATATCGAACCGGAATTTGAAGTCTGGACTCACTGATGCAAGAGCAGATCACGGCAGATGCTGATACTGTTGAACTCTCACCGGCTGCTGAGGCAGATCAGCCTCATCTCTCCTATGCCTTCTCACGCCGCTACGGCCTGATCCTGGATCAACGGGATGAGCTGCTGGTGATCGTCGCCCGGCCGGACTACACTCCGCGTTATTTTGCCGAGGTGCGTCGATTTGTTGGGAAAACGGCGCCGCTTCAGGTTGTTGAGGAGCAGCAATTCAATCGCCTGCTGCAGACACAGCAGGAGCGGAGTGCGACATCAGCGATGAGCGATGTGCAGGGGCTGGACTCCGAGCTCGATCTGCATCGCCTGGTTGACGAGATCCAGGAGCCGGAGGATCTGCTGGAGAGCGCGGGCGACGCCCCCATCATCCGCCTCATCAATGCACTCTTGACCGAGGCGATTCGCAACAATGCCTCTGATATTCATATCGAACCCTATGA
>Ga0209013_10000323_pt1 | contig 41809 bp, 25 predicted proteins | sample Cruoilmetagenom2_FD_187291 | JGI IMG/M metagenome (GOLD analysis project Ga0209013, IMG submission 187291) | Oil polluted marine microbial communities from Coal Oil Point, Santa Barbara, California, USA - Sample 2 (SPAdes) (version 2) | ecosystem: Environmental > Aquatic > Marine > Oil seeps ...
TTCCAGCCTTTTATACCCCTGCATCGGTTAATACTCCTCTTGCAATAGGCAAAGAATCCCGAGAGTTCAATGGGAAAGAATTTGTTTTGGAATTTGGCATAAAAGCCGATTTTTCTTTAGTGAAATGTGAAACAGCAGACAGGTATGGCAATTTACTTTATCATGCTACTGCTAGAAATTTTGGCCCAATAATGTGCACGGCAGCAAAAGTCGCTATAGTTCAGGCAAAGAAAATAGTTGACGCTGGTGACATAGACCCGGAAATTGTAGTTACTCCGGGAATATTTGTTAAGAAAGTTGTTGAAATTACTAATCCTGCCAATGAATCCCAATTGGTAGCGGATGAAATGATATACCCATGATACATACAAATAAAATTGGTTGGAATCGTGCTGAAATGGCACAAAAAGTAGCCTTAGACATCCCTGATGGCTCTTATGTAAACCTTGGGATCGGTATTCCTGAAATGGTAGCCGACTTTGTTCCAGAGGGAAGAGAATTGATATATCAAACGGAAAATGGATTACTCGGCATGGGCAAGCTTCCAAATAAAGAAAATGAAGACCGGGAATTGGTAAATGCAGGTAAAAAATGCATAACGGCCATAGCAGGAGCAAGCTATTTTCATCATGCTGATAGTTTTACAATGATCCGTGGTGGACACATAGACGTATGTGTTTTAGGTGCAATGCAGGTTTCTAAAGAAGGTGACCTCGCCAATTGGTCGACAGGAAGGAAAAATGCAATTCCCGCTGTAGGAGGGGCTATGGACCTGGTTGCAGGGGTAAAAAGAATTTTCGTGATCACACAACATACTACCAAACAAGGCGATCCCAAAATTATTGAAGAATGTACTTATCCACTTACTGGAAAACAAGTAGTTGAACGGATCTACACAAACCTGGCCATCATTGATGTTAAAAAGGATGGATTATACGTGAGGGAAATGGGGCCGGATGTGTATTTTGACTACCTCCAAAAACATACTGGAGTAAAATTGAAACAATACAAAGAAACACAAGTTTAACCTCATGAAATCAAAAATTTCAAATCAAATACTTAAGGGAGAATCCCATAATGGCATATATCAACGCGCAATTGAAGTGCTTACGGGAGGGGTTAGTAGAAATACCATATACCGCAAGCCTCACCCCTATTATGTGGCCAGTGCAAGTGGTAGCTATATAACGGATATTGAAGGAAAAGAACGCCTGGATTTTGCTAATAATATGGCTTCCTTGATACATGGACATTCACACCCGGCCATTGTAAATTCGGTTACAGAACAATTAAAGAAGGGATCCGCCTTTACCATGGCTACTGAGGCAGAAGTAACTTTTGCAGAATTGTTGACAAGAAGGTCACCAGGATTCGAAAGAATTCGGTTTATTAATTCCGGTACCGAGGCTGTAATGACCATGATCAAGGCCGCAAGAGCTTATACTGGTAAATTCATGGTTGCCAAAGCGGAAGGAGCTTATCACGGCACCTATGATTATGCAGAAATAAGCCAGACTTCGAATCCTGATAATTGGGGAGATATCGACAAACCAAATACGATTCCGGTTGTTCAGAGTACTCCGCAGGGAATAATGGATGACGTTGTAATATATCCTTTTAACGATATTGAAAGAACCATCCATCTTTTAGATCAAAATGCTGATAAAATCGCTTGTGTGCTTGTTGATCCTGTTCCACACCGAATAGGACTTTTCCCTGCTACAAATAATTTTGTTGAAGCAATTTATAATTGGACAAGGAAAAATAATGCCATATTAGCTTTTGATGAGGTAGTAACTTATCGCGTCAATTATGCCGGAATGCAAGACAGTTATTCTGTAAAACCTGACCTTACTGCTATGGCCAAAATTATTGGAGGTGGATTTGCGATTGGGGCCCTTGCGGGAAAATCTGACATAATGCAGGTACTCGACCCGAGGGAAACATTTTTAAGGCACCCACATTCAGGTACTTTTTCTGCCAATCCGGTTTCCACTACTGCGGGAAAGGTTGCAATGGAAATGTTTGATAAACAGGCTGTATTAAAATTGAATGCGTTAACGATGAATGCAAGAAAACAGATCGAAGAAGTAATCAAAATTGTGGATATCCCGGCCTGTACAACGGGAGCAGGTTCCATGTTCCGGATTCATTTTCAGGAAAAAGCTCCAAATACTTATCGTGATGCCTATCAAAATAAAGAAACTAAAATTGTAATTGATGAACTTATTGATTATCTGTTCCTAAAGGAAGACATAATTGTGATAAATACATTAACATGTATGTTTGCAACGACGCTAACGCAAAAAAACGTTGATCGATTATCTGAAGCCCTCTTGCGAGGATTAAAATTAATGAAACCAAAAATTGATAACTTAACAAATTAAACGGGTTGTCCTATAGGCGGTAGTATTTGCGCAAAGAAGGTGTCTCTACGCAAGGAACACTGCCCAATATGTTAATTCTGACTTAAACTTGAACAAAATGAATGAAGTATATATTTGTGACGCTATAAGAACCCCGGTTGGAAGGTATGGAGGCTCTCTGTCGTCTGTAAGAACTGATGATCTGGCTGCCATCCCTTTCAAAGCATTGATGGATAGAAATCCTGATATGGACTGGACCGCAATTGATGATATTTTCATGGGCTGTGCCAACCAGGCAGGTGAAGACAACCGTAATGTTGCCCGGATGGCATCATTGCTTGCTGGTTTTTCAGAAACCGTTCCCGGATCCACCGTTAACCGTCTTTGTGGATCAGGTATGGATGCCATTGGAATTGCTGCCAGAGCAATAAAATCAGGTGAAGTCGACTTGATCATTGCTGGTGGTGTGGAAAGTATGTCTCGCGCTCCATTTGTTATGGGAAAAGCAGAAACCGCCTTTTCAAGAAAGGCTGAAATGTACGATACTTCAATAGGATGGCGATTTGTAAATAAAAAACTAGATAAAATGTATGGTACCGAAGGTATGATACAAACTGCACAAAATATAGCAACCGATTATAATATTTGTCGTGAAGATCAGGATGCATTTGCTCATAGAAGCCAGGAAAAAACAGATGTCGCTCAAAAAAATGGTTCGCTGGCAAGAGAAATTGTTCCGGTAATTGTGCCTCAAGGTAAAAAAGACCCCATTGAAGTTTCGCAAGATGAACATCCTCGATTAACCTCTTTGAAAAAATTGAGTACACTTAGATCTCTTATAGGTGAAAACGGTAGTATCACTGCAGGAAATGCCTCTGGAGTAAATGATGGTGCTGCAGCATTATTGATAGCTTCCAGCAAAGCTGTAAAAAAATATGCTTTACGCACAAAGGCTAAAATATTGGGTATGGCAACTGCAGGAGTATTACCTCGTATTATGGGTATGGGACCTGTTCCTGCAACAAGAGGGCTGCTCTTAAAACTAGGATTAACTTTGGACGATATGGATATTATAGAACTCAATGAGGCTTTCGCTGCTCAATCGCTGGCCTGTACCCGAGAACTTGGTATAAAAGATGATGATCCAAGAGTAAACCCATTGGGAGGTGCAATAGCTTTAGGTCACCCTCTAGGAATGAGTGGAGCCAGGATTGTAACGAGTGCCTACTATCAAATGCAGAATTCAAATGCAAATAGAGCACTTTGTACTATGTGCATTGGTGTGGGACAAGGAATTGCAATGGTTTTGGAGAAGGTTTAGCGTAATTTTATTCTACTCATCTAACAGCCCTCTCTACATTTACATTTATCTATTCCAAATTTAAATTAAACACGGCTTCAAAACTATTGTCAAATGTGTCGAGAATATTATAAGTGCCGCTATTTCTTTTAATTTCATGATCGGCTGTTCGGAGTATGTAATGATCCAGAGTGCCTCCTCTATTATCTTTAATTCCATTATAATAATAAGTCTGTATATACTTAGGGAAGATAATGTCTCTCACTGTAACGCGATATCTATCCTGAATAAGATCTATAACGATAAAAGCTTTAAATCCTTCTTTGGTATATTGAGGTAAGTTGTTTCCTTCTACAAAGGACAAATTACTCTGTGCTGAAGTCTTATAGCCAAGAATATCTAAAGTAGATGTAAAATGATTATTTTTTAAATGTTCATCTAGCTCATTCACATCATCAAGACTGTAGTATTTCTGCCATAATAATTGATTTCCAATGACATAAAAATTACCAATAGAGTCTGTTTTTTTCGATTGGGCCAGCACCACATTGGTGAAAAGTAAAAGCATGAAAATAGTGTAAAATAGTATACAATTTGCTCTCATTTGGATGGGATGCTACGGAGTTATTTTATTGAACGTAAGCACTGTGGGTGAAAGATTATCCTTGCTGGACTTGGTGTGCATCACCATGACAGCACCATCAATTTTGTCAATCTTTGTTTGATACCCTTTACTGGAGTGACTTTGATCCTCTTGATCAATTGCCTTATATTTGAATTGAAAATTCACGGTTCCATCTCCTGGTTCATATATCAACCAATGTATTTGTCTATTACTTATTAAACAACCGGTTCCATTCATAGTAATCAATCCCGAGGTCTTATCACTATTAAAATTCCAAATACTTCCTTTTAGACAACTCATAATGGCAACATCGAACAAAGGTATTTCATCGGCAGTATCTTCACTAGGTTGATCTATATTGGTTAGTTTCCAAGACCCTGTAATGTTGTTTTTACTTGGATTATGAATAACTTTTGTTGTAGTACAAGCAAAAGTAAAAATTAATAATAGTCCGTAAATATAAATTTTCATCAAATATTTTTTAATTGTTCAAATTTACCTAAAAAGTCAAGCATATAAAAAATTTTAAACGCTTCTATCTGGAAAACGGTAACTTGGAGATATTTTAAAAATGTAAAATCAACATAAATAAAAATCACCTAGCATCGTGTTTTTTATGACTTTAAAATTTTACTCTTAACTTCTTCTATATATGTTCTGCCAATGGTATATCGTATACCATCTATTTCTAGACTGTTTCCCTCTACAACATCAACTTTGTCTAACGATATCGTATAGGACCTGTGTATTCTAATAAAATTATCGGGTAATTGACTTGTAAAACTACTCAAGGTCTGGTGAATAATATAATTATTGGTTAAGGTATTAATTTTTAAATAATCTTTTAAACTCTCCACCACTAAAATTTCATCCAAAAATATTTTTTGAAGCTTTTTTTTATCCACTTTAACAAAAATATGAGGTCGGTCATGGAGTTCAAACCCAATAGATTTTTTACCATCTAAGGTCCTAATTGCTCTATTAATAGATTTGACAAACCTTGGAAAACTAATTGGTTTCACCAGATAATCTAGTACATCTAATTCATAAGTTTCTACTGCAAACTCCTTGTGTGCACTAGTAATAATGATCGCTGGTTTTTCCTCTAAAACTTGAATAAAACTTAATCCATCCAATAAAGGCATATTAATATCTAAAAAAATTAGATCTACCTTTTCGTCCTTTAAAAAATTTAAAGCATCCAAGGCATTATTGAATGTTTCCACCACTTGAATATTATCAAGTTCCTTTAAATAGTTTTCGATGACTTTAATTGCCAGGGGTTCATCATCAATTATTAAACTCCTTATCTTCACACGTTTAAAATTTTATAACTTTATGATATTAAATTAATCAATAATTCAAGAACGTAGCTAATCCTGCCTTCGGCAGGCAGGTACTTTGCTCTCTCATGAAAAATTTAATCAATCCCTTTTGTGAAATTATTGATTAAATTTATTCATGTTCTTTTCACTGCACTTTTATTTTTAGTTCAACTACAAAAATATCCTTTTCATCCTTAATATTTAGATTATATTCATTTGATTTATACCCTAAAGCTAATCTTTTTTTTACATTTTCAAGCCCAATCCCACCTGAAGGCTCAATTCTTTTATTAAATTTGGTTATGGCGGGTTTTGGGTTAGTGATTGAAAAATACAGAAAATCTCCCTCAATTATAAAATTAATTTTTACCGTTACATGATTAATGTTTTTGTTTACACCATGCTTAAAAGCATTCTCAACAAAGGATAATATGAGCATGGGTGAAATGGTCTTATTTGTAATTTCACCTGAAATCTCCATTTCTATTTCCAACTTCTCACCGGATCTAATTTTCTCCAGATCCAAGTAATTTTGAATACAAAGGATTTCTTTTTCCAGGCTTTGTCTCTTGACCTTTGTTTCATAAAGCAAATACTTCATTAATTCAGAGAGTTTAATTATAACTTTAGGTGTTTTAGCCGATTTATCGATTGCCAAGGCATAAATATTGTTTAACGTGTTCAAGAAAAAATGAGGGGATACTTGTGTACGTAAAAACTGAAGCTCCGTTTCAAGTTGTAATTTCTCCAGTTCATTCAATCTTTTGTGCTCTATTAACCAATCCATTGTTATTTTTATCGCTGTAACAAAGGTCATTACGTATAACTCACCAATCATCATATCAATAGTATAATTAAGAGTTATGCTATTAATTGTTTCTGGCCCTTCGGGCCACACCTCTTGACTTACAAGATAATAAGTCAAATTAAACTTAACCAGAACCATTAAAAAAATCGCAGATAATACCAATATCACGTAAGTGAAATACTTTTTCCTAAAAACAAAAATAGGCATGAGGACATATATATTCAAATAAACTAATGTCATATGAATTGGAAATCCAATAATATTTGTTTGCAGGGAATACAGATAATCATTGAAATAAATACCCCACCTAAAAGTGTTAAATAAGAAATATAAAGTCCAAAATATTACATGATATCTTAAGGTTATTTCGTACTCCTTTTTAACATTTAAACTCAATTTTTCACTAATCCAAGACATCTTTTTAACGTTTTAATAATATTTCTATAGGAATTAATTAATAAGTTGTTCTATCCATATCTTTATATTCTATCTGCAATTCAACGAGTCTATCTTTTAAATCTGTCAAAGTCATCTCATAACTTTTATCGTTGTACACATTGAGCATTTCATTCGGATCATTTTCAAGATCATAAAGTTCCCACCCATCATAAATCTTATCGTAAAAATGAATCAGCTTATAGCGATCAGTTCTAATTCCGTAATGTCGAACAACCATGTGTTCATTTGGATATTCATAATAATGATAATAAATAGCGTCTCTCCACTCAAATTCGTTTTCTCCTGTAAGAATTGGTTTTAATGATTTTCCTTGCATGTCTTCAGGGATATCTACTCCGGCAAAATCTAAAAACGTTGGTGCATAATCTATGTTTTGAACCATTTTAGAAATTTCACCTTTCACACCGCTGTATTTTTCTGGCACACTAATTAATAATGGGGTTCTTAATGATTGCTCGTACATAAACCGCTTGTCAAACCAACCATGCTCACCCATATAAAAGCCCTGATCTGATGTATAAACTACAATGGTATTTTCTGTCAAGTCATTGTCTTCCAGATAGTCTAAAATTCTGCCAACATTTTGATCCAAAGAATAAATACATCTCAAATAGTCTTGCATATATCTTTTATATTTCCACAAAGCCAACTCTTTACCCTCCAAACCATTTTTTTTAAATTCCGAAATGATAGGGTCATAATAGGTGTCCCATTCTTTTCTTTGCTTCGGATTTAATCTAGATATCATTCTCTCGAACATTTTTCTATACTTAGTTTTTATTTCACCTTCCTGATCTAACATTTTTAGATCATAAACAAGATCCATGTCTTTTTGGATACTCATTTTTTGATGCCCAGATGCTATCCTCCCTGTATAATCGTCAAAAAAAGTTTCTGGAAGCTTAAATTCTATCGTATCAAAAAGTTCAAAATCAGTTGTTTTAGGCATCCACACCCTGTGCGCTGCCTTGTGATGTACCATCAATGAAAATGGTTTAGTAGTATCTCTTTTATGTAACCAATCGATACTTTTATCAGTAATCACATCAGTAACATAGCCATCAGATTCTGTTTTATGACCATTTGTAATGAATGGAGTATTATAATAATCACCCTGACCTATAAGTCTATCATAATAATCAAAACCGGTCGGTTCGCTCCGTAAATGCCATTTTCCAATAAGAGCTGTTTGATAACCTGCCTTTTGTAACAATTTTGGAAAAGTGGGTTGTAAACTATCAAAAGTTACCGAATTATTTATTTGCCCATTGATATGACTATGTTTTCCCGTTAATAAAACTGCTCTACTCGGACCACAAATAGAATTACTAACAAAGCTATTTTGAAAGAGAACTCCTTCCTTAGCAATTCTATCTAAATTAGGGGTCTGCAAATAAGTGTTTTCGTAAGCACTGAGTGTTTGATAGGAATGATCATCACTCATGATAAAAAGAATATTTGGACGATTGTCCTCTTTCACACTTTCCTGTTTTTGACAACATATGGAAGTAAACACATAAAGAAGTCCAAAAATAAAAACGGAATTTCGTAATAGAGTTCGTAACAATAAGTATTTCCTCACCTTGCTTAAAATGTCTATTATTTTCGTGTTATTACTCATAGATTTACGCTCTTTTAATTTCATATTCATGTCTATCCATTAATTCAACAAAACTCCATTAGCTTTGTTGTAGGATCAAATTGTTATTCCTAATTCTGACTTAACATTTCTTCGATAACAGGATAATTTTCATCAGTATCTCCATAGAGCATTCTCTGTTTGTTTAATTCCTCTTTCATTTCACTGATAATACCTGTGTACATTGGGTTATCATAGGCATTCTTATTTTCATTTGGGTCCTCTAATAAATCATAAAACTCCCAAGCCGGAATAGTTGTATTTTTAGAAACGCCGGTCATATTGAGAGGGAGTCCGTAAAAAAATGCCAATTTATATCGCTCATTTCTTATTCCGAAATGCCCCGGTCTAACCGGTGCATGTTGCCAATATCTGTAATAAGCTGTTTTCCTCCAATCTGTAGGTGTTTCTCCAATAAGATTCTTTCTAAAGCTTTTCCCTTGCATGGTGGAAGGAATTTGCACATTAGCATAATCGGCAAATAAGGCAGCAAAATCTATGTTTAAAATAATGTCATCCAATCGCTTTCCTGCCGGAATTTCCTTTGGATATCTAATTACAAAAGGCATTCTCAATGATTCTTCATAAATTAATCTTTTATCAAAAAAACCGTGTTCCCCCAAAAAATAACCTTGATCGGCCGTATAAATTACCACAGTGTTCTCCGCTAATCCGGATTCCTCAAGGTAATCTAAAATTTTACCTATATTATCATCAATTGCAGCCCCGGAACGCATAAAATCTTTGACCAATTTTTGGTAAGTATATTTTCTCGTTGCAATGCTGTCCATTTCTTCAGTAGCAAATGGTAGCCCTGGATATTTACACCACCAAGCTTCCGGATCCTTTGTTGCCTGTTTCCAGCGCCATTCTAAAATTTCTAGCTTTTGTCCAACAAAACTTCTCCCGGTAGTCTCAGGTGCGAAATCTAACAGATTACCAGGTTCCGGGATGGTAATATCTTTATACAAATGACTAAATCTTTCAGGATAATCAAAAGGCTCATGAGTTGCCTTAAAATGACACATCAATAGAAATGGTTCCTTCTTATCAATGGTGTCCAACCAGTTCAAAGACAGGTCCGTAATAACATCCGTGGAAAACCCCTTGTGAACATCCCATTCCTTCGATTCTTTGTTGAAATTTTCTTTCGTCCTTAATATTGGATCCCAATAGCGTCCCTGATCATGTAAAACATTGAAATAATCAAATCCGGATGGTTCTTTTTTTAAATGCCACTTGCCAATTAGAGCTGTTTTATATCCTTTTTCCTGCAAAATTTTTGCTATATTCAGACTATCAGGTTCGAGTGCATCATTCAAAGTATACACGCCATTTCTATTGCTGTACTGGCCTGTGAGAATGGCAGCTCTACTCGGTACGCAAATAGAATTTGTGCAAAAACTATTGTTCAGAACAATACCCTCATCCGCCAATCGTTTGATGTTCACATTTTGAACATAATCTTTCAGCACCCCGCCATAAATTCCCCATGCCTGAGAAGTATGATCATCTGACATGATAAATAGGATATTTGGCCTTTTATTCTCCTTTATTTTATCTTCCTTCTGACCTGTATTACAACCCATCAAAATAAACAGGCTAACAAAAAATAGAATATATTTTACAAATTTGATTTTCATTTTGTCTTTATGTATTTTGGATTTAATTTTTTAGGTATCGGCGCGTTAATGTTAATCCTCCAGATATCTAACATATTTATTAATTCTGATGTTTTTTCAAGGTTAATTTGAGCAAGATTATTTTGTTCTGTCAGATCGGTATCCAAATCGTAGAGCTCAATAGCTCCATCTTCAAAATATTGATGTAATTTCCACTTGCCATATCTCATAGTAGAACCCGGACGAGTTCTAAAATAAGGATCTCTGCCGGTATATTCATTGTAGTCGTTTTGGGCCTGAAGATAAATTGGAAAATGCCAGTACAAGGCACGTTCATTAATATCCCCAAGATCAAATAATATTGGAGTTAAACTTTCTCCATCTTGTACCTGACCTCTCTTATAAGATGCATTGGATATTTTCAATAAGGTAGGATAAAAATCTAAATTGATCACAGGTACTGTAGAAACTGAATTTGCTTTAATCTTGCCATCCCATCTTACTATTAATGGAACACGCGTTCCACCTTCATAATAGGCGCCTTTGCCATATTTTAGGGGAAATTGCTCAGAAACAGTATATAAACCCCCATTGTCTGAAGTAAAAATTATAAGCGTGTTATCGGTCAGTTTTAATTCTTCTAAAGTATCTATGAGCCTCCCTACATTCATATCCATCTCTTCAATCATTGCTGCATAGGTTGCATTTTTATGATAAAGAGAGACTTGCTTTTTTTGGTATTTTTTTATCAGCTCCTCTTTTCCTTGAATTGGCGTATGAACCGTATAATAGGTCATATACAAGAAAAAGGTCTGGTTTTTATATTTTCTCAGAAAGTTAATGGCTTCATCGGTCAATCTGTCCGTTAAATATTCGCCAATTGGACCGTCTTTTAAATTTTTATTTTTATAAGGACTAAAATATGTCTCGGGGTGTCCTGACCTATTTCCAGCAATATTTAGGTCAAACCCCTGAGTTTTCGGGTCTGCACCCAAATGCCATTTCCCTATCGAAGCTGTTTTATAACCCGAATTTTTCAAAGCTTCTGCAATTGTAACAATACTATCTTGTAATGTAACAGTATTCTGTATAGGGATTAATTTTCTGTCTTTTGTATTTCCTCTTTCTGAACTATTTACGGTATAAATACCATGCCTAGGGCTATATTGACCTGAAAACAACCCCGCCCTACTTGGGGCACAATTTGAAGCAGAGGCATAGGCATCGGTAAATTTCAACCCCATTAAAGCTAAGCTGTCAATATTTGGAGTTTCATAATATTCACTTCCATAGCAAGCCAGGTCTGTCCAACCCAAGTCATCAATATTAATATAAATTATATTCGGTTTTTCCTGAGCATTGCAATAATTAGCAATGGTAACAGAAAAAATAAATATGAGCTGTAAAATTTTCATTTGTCCCTGCCCTATTTAAGAATTATTTCATCTATAAAAAACCATCCCGGATTTCCAGTCCCTGGGTGATCTTTAGGGATTTTTTCTATTCCTGTGATATTGATCTTTACATATCTGCCTTTATTATCCACATTCATCGTCATCACATCCATAAAACTTCCTTTGGTTTGAATTTTTGATGGACTATCTGACTGTTGCATCCCATTGAAAAGTTTACCATCCTTAGAAAAACTAACTTCAAACATTTTTGGCCCATACACCCAATTACCAGTTGTTTGAAGGTAGCCTATATTTATTTCATTAATTTGTTTAACTTCCTTCAGATCAACAACAAACTCCAACTCTTTTCCAATTTGACCAATCCATTGCCCGGAACTAAAATCGCGATAACCTCTTTTACCATCCAATAAAACATCTATATTTTTATATTTGGGGTGTAACTGTTTAGTAGCTTCTATACTTCCATTAACACCTAAATGGTCAATCCTTTCCATTTTTTTTGGGATATCCCTTTCAGAACCGTGTTCCCAGTCAAGATAATCGGAAATTAATTCATTCACAATTTCCGGGTATCTATTTGCCAGATTATTCATTTCAGAAACATCTACACTCATATCTGAAAGAAATAAGGCGTCTTCTTCCAAATCCAATTTTCCCTTATGTGAAGTATCTTTTGGGTATCCAATGAGCTTCCATTTTCCTTTTCGAACAACCCATTGGTTGCCATACTTCCAAAATGCGCTTGTGCGTGTAGATCTTGTATTTGGGTTTTGGATCATGTTAGACAGGTCCATCCCGTCAATATTAGTTGGCTCTTCTTTTAATCCACATAATTTTGCCAGTGTAGGCATCCAATCCATATTCATCAGAAATTGATCATTGACCTCATTTTTAGGAAGATTATCTTTCCAACTAATTATTGTTGGGAGTCTAATCCCTCCTTCAAAAAGGCTGCTTTTTGCACCCCGATATGGGCCTGAATCTCCTCCTCCGTTAAATGCTCTAACTTCAGTAGAATATCCATTATCCGATTGATAAACGATAATAGTGTTGTCTCTCATTCCTAAGGCTTCCAATTTATCCAATAAAAATCCTATTCTCTCATCAATGGTCGAAATAAAAGCGGCATAGTCTCCTCTTGGTTTATCTACATCTTGGTAGTAATCTCTCCATTTTTTTGTTGGTTGATATGGATAATGCGGCATATTGATCGCATAATACATAAAGAATGGATTGTTTTGATGATCTTGAACATATTGAATTGCTCTATCTGAAATCAGATCAGGAAAATATTGTCCATCGTAAAAAACTTCTTTCCCGTTTTCATACAGATCATGAATGTTTGGACCATCCCAAAAGAAATAATGAGAATAATTATCGATACAGCCTCGTAAATGTCCAAAAGAATAGTCAAAACCCTGGGCATTTGGACTAGTCTCTTTGCTCATCCCAAGATGCCATTTTCCAATATGAGCCGTTGTATAACCATTATCCTTGAACATTTCCGCAATAGTATATTGTTCATTAGGCATACCATGAGAACCCGGAATAGCTGAAGTATTACCCGGTATTCCTGCATTTTGAGGATATTTCCCTGTTAATAGTGCCGCTCTTGATGGAGAACAAACAGGAGCTGCTACATATGCCTGAGTAAATCTAGTTCCTTCCCCTGCTAGTTTGTCCAGATTAGGGGTGTAAATATCCTTCGCCCCATAGCTCCCCAGGTCAATAGCACCTTGATCGTCTGTATAAATAACAATTACATTAGGTCTTTGCTTATTTTGAGCCTGAAGTAAAGTAATGCCAAAAAACATATACGTTAAAAACAGGTTTAAAAATAATTTTCGCATAGAAACTGTAAAGGTTGTTATTCATTAATTTTAAATACTTGCAACCAATCATCATTATTGACAACAAATATTAATTTTTGCTTTCCTGCCTCTGACAATTTAACTTTTTTAGCATCTCCTTTGATGAAAAATCCGCTTTCCAAATGACTTACGGGGTTAAAATTATTTTTCCCATCTCCATAAAGGACCAAACCTATTCCGGCATCATTCCTGGTTGTTTCGATCTCAGATACATACAAATTACCAACTGACAAAGCATCTAAATTTCCATCAGAGTTGAAATCTTTTACCAAGAAGTCATTTATGCTAGAGATCTGTGCCTCTATTGGTAAATTGGATACTTTGAATTTATTATTCCCTAAATTTTCGATATATGAACTTGCAAATGTTTGTGTTTCATAATGCAATGAAGCCTCTAAGTTATCCTCGCCATAGACCTGATCTATTTCTAAGCTGGCAAAAACATCATATTTTTTAAAGTCATCTTTCAATTTTGGCACTTGCTCTGAGGAACATGAAAAACCTCTAACCGGGTAGTGTTTACCGTAATTATAGTAACCTAAAACAATATCTTTACTGCCATTACCGTCAAAATCTTTATAATACACATCAAAAGGGTTGTCTGCCGACGTTTTATATTTATAATTTAATCCCAAATTACCAGCTATAAAATCTATATCCCCATCATTATCAAAGTCGCCTTGTTCTATGCTAAACCACCAGCCCACTGTTTTCTCCAGATCAGGTAATGTTAGTTTTGAAAAGATGCCTTGATTATTTTCAAATATTGTAATTCCCATCCATTCACCGACAATTATTAAATCCAGGTCATTATCATTGTCATAGTCAGACCATACTGCATCCGTAACCATTCCAATCTTCTTTAGATCTTTTGCTTTTTTACGGGTTACATCAACAAGTTTTCCATTGATGTTTTCAAGCAATTTACTATCGGCAGGCAATGGATATTCCCTGGGGATCATTCTTCCTCCAATAAAAAGATCTATATCGCCATCGTTATCAAAATCAGAAGAGACTACCACGCTTCCACTAAAACTGGTAATATCTAATTTCTTTTGTTTGGAAAAATTTCCATAACCATCATTAATATACAATCTGTCTTTATAATCAGAACTGCCAATTTCATATTCATTACCTCCACTTACCACATACAGGTCCTCGTCTCCATCATTATCGACATCAAAAAAGGTGGCATCAATATCTTCTTTGGCGTTATCCAACTCGAAAGCAGTACTTGGCTGTGATCTATATTCCCCTTTTTTATTTTGCACGAACAAATGAGATGTAAAACCAACCGCTGCACCAACAAAAACATCATCCAAACCATCTTTATTGACATCCGCAACTGCCAGAGATGGCCCAAATTGAGACATTTTATGTGGCAATAAAACTTGATACTCATAATCATCAAATTCATTTTCCTCGTGTTTATACTCTAAGGTCTTTGAACTTTTAATGTCTGTAAATAATGTTTTTTCATTTTTTTCTTTCTCTGGATCCCTCCTGGAACTTTCTTCTAAAAAAAGTTTAATGTCCTGATTAGCAGCAACATTATTTAATATTGTAGTTGTGTTATTCGGCCAATTAATGACAATTTTATCCACCATCTCAATATCACCTAGTCCAAAATGAGCGATCGGTTCGCTTGTAGAATAAATACCTCTTACATTAGTAGTTTCAAAAACCTGCTGCTTTTCGTTATTATGCAACACAATCCTTGTTCCAAAAACAGACCTGTTCTTTTTGCTCTCTAAATGAATTCTTATAAAGTTGTTTTTTGAATTATTCTTATAAACAAAAGCCTCTTCATTAATATTATTTACAACTATATCCAGATCGCCATCATTATCAAAATCAGCATAAGCCGCCCCATTTGAAAACGATTTCTGAGCTAAACCCCATTCCGAAGAAACTTTCGAAAAATTAAATTTTCCATTGTTCTTATACATATAGTTCACCAATGGTTCAGAAGGCAAGATACTTAGCGCTGCATCCAGGTCCAGTATATCCCAAAGCGTAACCTCACCTCCGTTTGGGTTTTCTTTAACCCATGTATCGGCCGATTCAATCACAAAGTCCCCTACGGCCTTTGATGCGTCCGTATTTCTAATATCTCTCAGTAACCCGTTAGTTATATATAAATCTTTTTCACCGTCATTATCAAAGTCTGCAACCAAATTCGACCAGCTCCAATCGGTGGCCGCTATATTTAATAATTGTGCAATTTCACTATACGTATCATTTCCATTATTAATTTGAAGCGTATTGAACATGTATTGGTAATGCCCTCCATTATCTACAACATTCCAAAATGAATTTGGGTTCATACCGCTCATATTCGACTTCAATCTAAAATTATCTTCGGCCACCATATCTAAAGTAAATATGTCCAAAAAGCCGTCATTGTTAATGTCAGATATATCAATTCCCATACTATAGTAGGACATGTGTTTCAGTCCCTCATTGGCAATATTTGTAAAAGTTCCATCCTTATTATTGATATACATAAAATCCGGAGCATAAAAATCATTTGTTACATACATATCCGTCCACCCATCATTATTCAGATCACTTGCAGAAACGGCATTGGGAAATCCGGTATTTAATAATCCCGCTTCTTCGGTAACATCCCTAAACGATGTTCCATTAATATTTTTGTACAATCTGGATGTGTATTTGGGTAGTAAAAGTTTGGTACCGAAATATTCAGAATAGCTACCCGGATTAGGAGGTTGAGTAAGAAGAAATAGATCTAACCTTCCGTCTTTATTATAATCAAGAAATGTAGCATGCCTTGTTCGTTCTGTATTTGCTAATCCATAAGATGCTGCCATTTCTTTAAAAACTGCATCTCCTTGATTTATATAGAGTTTGTTTTTTCTAAGTTCAGGTTGGTGATCATATAGCTCTTTGGATACGTATATATCCAATAGGCCGTCACCATTAATATCGGCAACTGTTACCCCGGTGGACCAACCACCATCATTAATTATTCCTGCCGTAGCAGTAAAGTCTTTAAATTTAAAATCTCCTTGGTTAAGATAAAGTTTATCTCCTACCAGGTTTCCTGCAAAATAAACATCTTGTAGGCCATCATTATTAAAATCACCTACGCCAACACCTGCACCACCATAAAAATTAGCGTACAATAAAATGTTTTTATCTTGGTCATCTTTAATAATATTATTAAAAGAAATTCCAGTTTCTGTAGCTTCTAACTTCGTAAACTGTAAATTGCTCTGTGCGGTTATTGTACTTATGAACAGTACAATAATAATTTGTAATAATTGTATTCTATACATTTTCATAAGCTCTTAAAATAAAATAAAGGGATTGTTTAACCAATCCCTTTATCAACTCAATTAACTCAATTAATCAAAACTAATCTTAATTTATAAACCAATTAAAACCATTTAATTCACATCCCACCATACTCTGGTTGTAAGTTCATCTGCTCCTTGTGCAGCAACTGCAGCATCATAATTCTCGGTATTATTACTTTGCTCACTGGTTGACCAGGTAAGTCTTCTTGGAATAGTACCACCGGTAACATTACCAGGATAATTTGTTGGCACTAATACAGGGAAACCTGTTCTTCTCCAGTTAGAAAAAGTTTCGTACCAATTCATAAAGGTAGCTGCCCAGTATTGGGTATTTATTTGTTCTATCGCGTTAGCAGCATCATAAGGATTTGCGGCTAAGTAAGTAGATATTTGATCACCGGTAATAGCAACACTATTTGGATAAAGAGCCAACATTTGCATAGCAGCTTCAACACCATTATTATAATGTCCTTCCGGATCACTTCCAATACCCCATCGTACTGCTGCTTCTGCTTGCATAAATTCAACTTCCGCATAAGTTTGATAGAACATAGGTGCTTCAGGAGCGGCCAAATTACCTCTGTTTATTTCGGCATAATTATTAGTATTCTCTTCACCTGTCTCCTCTAACAATATCGAGGAATCCCAACCATTTGGCAATCCTTTAAGGTCGGCAGGATCAGTACTACCATCGCCTCTTCGTTGTGCTAAAACAGGAAGTCTTGGGTCATTACCCGCTTGAAGAAAATCAACAAAGGTTTTGCTCAAACGTGGGTTTCCATCAGCATTATAAACAGAACTGTTTCCATTCCATACGTTATTATCGTGGTAATTAAAAGCTATATCATCATTAGAATTCATAACACCTCCAGCTAGAGCCTTTGTTACCCATGCTTTAGATGAAGCCTCATCTACTTTCATTAGGCGAAATCCTAATCGTAGCATCATGGAATATGCAAATCGTTGCCATTTTCCAAGGTCTCCGTGAAAAATTACATCGGCAGAACCAAATTGAGAAGTTCCTGAACCTAAAGCAGCTGCAGATTCCTCTAATTCTTTTAACATATCCGCATAAATTTCACTTTGTGCATCATACTTAGGTTTTAAAATACCATCAATAAAACCCTTGCCAGCTTCACTATAAGGAATATCACCATAAAGATCAGTCAGCCTGCTGAAAGCAAAAACTCTAAGAATTCTAATAATCGATTTCATTTCTGCAGGTTGTTCTTCCGCATCCACTTGGATCAACATGTCTTCAAGACTTTTAATGGCATTGCCATAATAACGATCCATTAATGAAGAGGCATAGCCCTTATTCCATAAATATTTGTCACCAGACCAATAACCAGCTAAAGCTGCTTGTTGTTGCATCATCGTAGATTGGTAGATCTGTTGTGCTCTCCAATTCTCATAACGTTCACCGGAAATGTACGTTACTACCGCCGTTAGCTTATTGTTTAAACTAACTTGCGTTGGCTTTGTTGGATTTACATTCATTTCTGCAAATCCATCATCACATGCACTACTAACAAGAAGTGCAAATAATAATATATAAATTGATTTTTTCATAATTACTAATTAGAATTTAATATTAAAATTTAACCCATAACTCCTTGTAGATGGTAATCCAAACCATTCTAGTCCTTGTGCATTGTTATTGGTATATGCAGCTTCAGGATCAATATTCTCAATACTTCTGCTTATATAAAACAGATTAGATGCGATAAAGTTAATACTCACGGCTTCTAAAAATGTTTTGTCCATTAATTTACTTTCAAAGGTATATCCTACGCTTAATTGTCTGAACTTAATAAAGTCTGCATCTTCCACCCAACGTTCAGCAATACCGGTCTCTCTACCATAATAAATTGCCAGATCAGCTGGTGCAACTGTAGTAGTAAATGGAGCGCCATTGCTATCAATTCCTGAAACTTCCAATCCTGTTTCTCTACCTGCTAAAGTTTGCTCGTGCAAACCATTACCAGTAAGAGACATATTAGTACCTGAATAGATCTGTGCTCCGTTTTTACCGTCAATCAAGAAGAATAAATTCCAGTTTCTATAGGTAAGGGTATTTGACCAACCCCATATAGATGGAGGAACTCCTACTCCAAGAATATCTTGTCCTCCTGTTATTGCACGAGGTACACTAATAGGATCGCTAGGATCATAATCGTACATAATAGTTCCATTGTCATCACGTACATAAGTTGTACCAACAATAGTTCCAAAATCTTCACCAACAATTTGTTTGATCTGTACATTTCTAGATCTTGCAGTTCCTAAACTAATTTCACTATCCACATCATCCGTTGCAACGATCTCACTTGAATTATACGTGTAGTTAAAACTTGTATACCACTCAAAATTATCTGTTCTTACAGGGGTTCCACCAACTAATATCTCAACACCGGTGTTTTCAATGATACTGATGTTTTGTAGTGCCGAACCATAACCAGAGGCTAAGGATGCTCCTACACCAACAATATCATTTTTTGTTTGATTCCCGTAAAGTGCAATATCAAAGTTCAATCTGTTTTCTAAGAATCTACCATCCGCACCAATTTCCCATTCTGTTTTCCCTGAAGGAACCAAGACTGAATTTGGTATTTGACTTCCATTAATTCTTCCTAAAGGTTGTCCAAGGAAACCATTGCCAAATATTGCATAAGTTAATGCCAATTGATATGCTGCATCAGCACCACCGGCAACTTCTGAATAACCTGCTCTTACTTTTAAAAAGTTAATTGCACTTCCCATTTCGAATGCTTCAGATAAGATAACACTACCACTTAAAGATTGGTAAAAATCATCATTTGGCTCTTCTTTATCAGGAAAAGATAAGGTTGAGAACCAGTCATTTCTTCCAGTCCACGTTAAATATGCCCAACTATCCCATGCAAGTTCTATAGAACCATATACAGAACTAAGCGCTCTTTCGCTAAATCCTCTACTTCTGGATTGAGATGATAAATTTCCTATATCTTCCAATCCGGGAACAATAAAATTAGATCCTCCAACTGTCAAGGTCTCATTTCTTACAGTATTTGAATTTCCTCCAACAAATGCGCTTATACTTAATCTATCTATTATTTCTCTGTCAATTCCAAGGATAATATCGCCATCTACTTGAGTCGTAGCGATATTAGATACATTCATAGATCCGTTTGGTTGATAAGCAGTACCCCAAGGTGTTACCCCTGTTCTACTTATATTTTGATAATCTATACCAGCCCTACCTGAAAGGTATAACCAATCGAGAATGTCATATCTTATAGTAAACGATCCAATAAATCTATTTTTTAGATCGTCATTTGAAAAGTTATATGCCGACCAGTATGGATTTTGCGTAAAAGTTCCACTGGAAATTCTACGTTCTGTACCGTCCTCATTATGTCCTGGTTCCATAAAGTTCACATTAACATTTGGAGGAAGAAGTCCGGCTGAGTAATTTGCATTACCCGGAGCATCAGACAATCTTGCTCTATTGTCAACTTTTTCATGAATATATTGTGCGCTCACATTTGACGTTAATTTATCTGCTAATTTTGCGCCTGCATTTATTGCAAAAGTATGTCTATTTAGTCCTGCATTAGGCATAACATCTTCATTATATAAATTTGAATATGAAAATCTATAGTTCATAGTTTCATTAGCGTCAGAAATCGCTATTGTATTATTAGCTGTAAATCCTGTTTCATAAAATTTCTCGGCATTGTTCCCAACATAAGAATAAGGTCTAGATACTCCATCCCATTGAGGTACACTCGAACCGTCTAATTTTGCTCCCCAAGAGCTAAACGCTTGACTAAGTGCTGCTTCTTGATTAACTGGTTTTTCTCCGAATTGTCCTTGTCCATATTGTGTTTGATAATTGTATAGATCAGTATTTACCTTATCCATAGTAAATGCACTGCTCAATTCAACACCAAATCCTTCTTGAGAGCTACCAGTTTTTGTAGTTATAATGATAACCCCATTAGCCGCTCTTGATCCATATAATGCTGTTGCTGCACCACCTTTCAAGACACTCATTGATTCGATATTGTCCGGGTTTATAGCAGAAATACCATCACCACCATCAGAACCACCCCACATTCCTGCAGATCCATTAGTTTGATTAGTAATAGGAATACCATCCACAACATATAGTGGTTGGTTATTTCCAGTTAAGGAACTGGAACCACGAATAATTACTCTTGTAGAACCAGCTGCTCCAGTAGCATTTTGAGTAACATTTACCCCTGCTACTCTACCTTGCAGGTTATTAATTGCACTTGTTGTAGGAATTACTGTAAGTTCAGATCCTTCAACCTGAGTAACAGAATAACCCAATGCTTTTGCTTCCTTCCTAATACCTAAGGCCGTAACTACAACTTCGTCAAGCGCTTCATTACTCGCTTGCATGGCAATGTCTAACGTGTTGTTGCCATTTACACTCACCTCCTGTGTGGTATAACCAATAAAAGAAAATTGTAATATCCCATTAGGGTCAGAAACTTCAACGGAATAATGCCCGTCAAAATCTGTAGTCGCACCTGTAGCTGTGCCTTTAATCACAACATTAACACCTGGGAGGGTTGTACCGTCCAAAGCATCAGTGACTGTTCCGCTTACTAATGTTGTCTGTGCTTGCATACTAATTGTACCCAATACAAAAAACACAAAGAATAGCTTTAATAATTTTTGAATCATAATATAGTTTTTGAATTAATAATGTATAAATTAATTAAAAATACTTTCGACAAATAAATTATTTCGACCAACTACGGATTCTTGGGGTAATATAGCATCAGAAAAGGTATAGATAACATTTGGAATTGTTATCGGTCAATTATTAAATATTTATTTTTAATATATTGAATATGAAGCAAATAAAATAATATATTTGTGTTTGCTAAAATAGATTATCAAAATAACTTTAACAGTTTTTAGGAATAGAAATTAATTTCAAAACCTACTTAATGACAATTATGTGGAATACGCATAATCTGAATATTCATTTCATGATAAATATTAAAAATTATAACAGGATCAGAAATTACCTACTTCTCTTTATTGTGGGGACATCCATTAATTTTTTTATCTATGGGCAGAGTCAAACTGTTTGGGAGATTGGTTTGTCCGATAATAGTGGCGAGGGTATGGCTCTTTACCCAAACCGTTATCAGGAATTTGTAAAAATGGATTTTGGATTTGAGGATAACTTTTTTTTGATAGGGCATCACGAAGTTAAAGATAATTGGCCATATATTATCCCAGGTCCTAAAGATACCTGGGGCGGTACCTGGTCAACTTCCGGTATTCGTTCGCATATCTTAAAAATTGATTTTGAATTGAACAAGGTGGATCAGACTAGCAAATTTGATCTCTTGATAGATATTTTAGATACAGATTCTGTTCATCCGGCAAAATTAAAAGTGAGTATTAACAAAAAGTCTTATAATTTCTTTCTTAAAAATGGAATTGCTCAGGCCTTGAATTCAGGAATTGCAGGAAGTGATCAAGAACAGCTTATATCTATTCCTATTCCTAAAGAGTTAATAAAAAATGGATTTAATGAAATAGAAATTACAATTTTGGAAGGGGCTTGGATCGCCTTTGACCAATTAAAACTTAGTGCTTCCCAACCCGTTTCTATTAGCAGTACCTCTGATATTTTATTAAAATCCATAAGAGCTGCTGATTATGAAATTCAAATTGAGGAAAACCAATTCCAGCCTTTGCTAGTCCATTTGACTCATTTAAGCGCTCAACCAAACTTAAAGGTATTGTTAGATGGAAAAGAAATTTTTAATACAATAATTTTAGAAGGAACTTATATACTGGAAGCCCCAATGCCCTCAGTTACAGAAACTAAAAACAGTCTTTATGAAATATACATAAATGATGAGCTTTTACAGAACGCTACGATAGAACGAAGTCCTCAAAAATTGGCTCAGCAGACCGATTATGTCAACACATTAATTGGGTCAGGTCATTCGCGATGGATGATAGCACCGGGTCCGTGGATGCCATTTGGGATGGTAAAGATAAGTCCCGATAATCAAAATGCAGGATGGCAAGCCGGATATGATCCAACTTTTGAATCTATTGGAACATTTAGTCATATTCATGAATGGACGATGGGTGGGCTAGGTACTTTTCCCACTATTGGAGATTTACAAATAAAAATTGGTGATCAGAGTGATCCGGATAGCGGTTATCGTTCTCGAATCGACAAAAATTCGGAAGAAGCACCATTAGGTTTTTATAAGGTTCATTTAACCGACACCGATATCATCGCAGAAATCACAGCAACAACAAGAGCTTCTTTTCAAAAATACACTTATAATAAAGGGTCAGGCAGAATTATGATAGACCTTTCTATTCCCGCCGAATATACCTATCAGATTCAAAATGCGGAAATAAAAAAAACAAGTGATAATAGGTTGGAAGGCTACAGCCATCAACTAACACCAAACACATGGGCAGGAGGAATTGATCAGGAGTATACCATTTATTTTGTAATGGAATTCGACCAACCAATTTCCGGTTACGGTTCCTGGATAAATGATAAAGTGACTAAAAATAAAGAACTAAACATTAACAAGGAAGAGATGGCAGGAATGTATGTTGAATTTAATACCCTTAAAAATAAAACTGTTCAACTGAGAACCGGAATATCCTATGTGAGCATAGAAAATGCTGATTTAAATCTAAAAAAGGAAATAACTGATGTTCATGATTGGGAATTCGAATCTGTGGTTGCTGCAAATAAATATGCATGGAATAAGCTTTTATCAAGAATAACTGTTAGTAGCATGGATCGAAGAGAGAAAGAACGTTTTTATACCAATATGTTTAGGGCTTTAGCAAGTAGAAATATATTTAGTGATGTTGACGGTAGCTGGAGAGATGCTGATGAAAATGTTAGAAATTTTCAGAATCCTGATGATCTGGCACTAGGTTGTGATGCCTTTTGGAATACCTTTTGGAATCTTAATCAATTTTGGAACCTGGTAACTCCTGAATGGTCCAGCAGATGGGTGAGATCGCAATTAGCCATGTATGATGCTAACGGCTGGCTGGCAAAAGGACCTGCAGGAATGGAGTATGTTCCCGTAATGGTTGCCGAACATGAAATTCCTTTGATTGTAGGCGCCTACCAAATGGGAATAAGAGATTATGATTTTGAAAAGGCATTTGAAGCTGTCTATAAGATGCAAACTACTCCGGCCACTAAAGTCGGAGGAGGTCTTGCAGGAAATATTGATCTAGAAATTTATTTGGCACATCAATATGTGCCGTATGATAAAGGTCGATTTTCCAACTCTCTGGAATATAGTTTCGATGATTATTCTGTTTCACAATTTGCGAAAGTTTTAAATAAAAATAAAGAATACCTAGAATTCAAAGAACGTGGAATGTGGTGGCAAAATGTAATTGATCCGGAGACAGGATTTGCCAGAATGAAAGACTCGAATGGAACTTGGCTGGCCGATTTTGATCCTTTTAAGTCGGGTGCAAATCATCATTATGTTGAAGGCAATGCCTGGCAACTAACTTTTTTTGTTCCACAGGATATTCCGGGTCTGATAGATATTATAGGAGAAAATAATTTTGTTGATAGACTGAACTGGGGTTTTGAACAAAGTTACGCCTGGCGTTTTAACGGAATTAATGATCAATATTGGGATTATCCGGTAGCTCAGGGTAATCAACAATCCATGCACTTCGCTTTTCTTTTCAATTGGGCAAAGAGACCCTGGCTTACTCAAAAATGGAGTCGCTCCATTATGGAAAGGTACTATGGTTATGGTATTTCTAATGCCTATTTAGGAGATGAGGATCAGGGGCAGATGAGTGCCTGGTTTATAATGAATGCTATCGGGCTGTTTCAAATAGATGGTGGCGTGAGGGTGGATCCAATTTACGAAATAGGAAGCCCTATATTTGAGGAAATAAGAATTGATCTGGGAGAGATTTATGGCCGTGGAAAAAGTTTTAAGATCAAAGCAATAAATTCCAATCGCAAAAATATCTATGTTCAGAGTGCTAGTTTAAATGGTAAAGAATTAAATAATTTTTGGTTCCCTGCAAGTGAATTATTAAAAGGAGGAAATCTAATTTTAGAGATGGGAGACAGACCAAACAAAGGCTGGGGAATACAAAATATGCCTCCGTCAACAAATTAAACAGATTCAATATGAAAAAATTATTACTTCTTTCGGGTTTATTGATGATTCTATTTTCCTGTAATAAGGAAAAAAATGAACAAAATATATCTCTGATCGATTTAACAAAATATGTAGATCCGCAGATCGGATCCGTGCATGGTAGATGGTTCTTCTATACCCCGGCTGCCAGGCCGTTCGGCATGGCAAAGTTAGCTCCGCATACCAATGCGTATAATAGTGAAGGAGGCTGGGGACCAACAGGTTATGATGACCGGCATAAATCAATAGAGGGCTTTGGTCATTTTCATGAATTTCAAATTGGAGGGCTTGTTTTTATGCCAACCATAGGTTCAATTAAGACTATTCCAGGTTCACTGGATGATCCTGATGCAGGCTATCGGTCTCGTTTCGATAAATCAACAGAACAAAGCACAACGGGTTATTATGCAGTCTATTTAAAAGATTATCAAATAAAAGCAGAGTTAACTTCCACAGAAAGGGTTGGCTATCATCGTTATACCTTCCCAAAATCAGAAGAGGCAAATATTATTATAGATATTGGTCACAAACAAGGGGAAAGTAGTGATGTAACAAAAGCTTTCGCTCAATTGATCAACGAAAACGAAATTGAAGGATCTATTGAGACCTATCCTGAATATGTAAAATTTTGCGATACTGATAAAAGAGTAAAAATGTATTTTGTTGCAAAATTTAATAAAAAGCCTATTAGATATGGGACTTTTATTGATACAGTTCAACAAGAAAACATTGGTATAACAGATGGTGCTAATAATGGGCTGTACCTCACCTTTTCCATGACTCAGGATGAGTTATTGGAAATTCAGACAGGTTTAAGTTATACATCCATAGAAAATGCAAGATTGAATCTCAAAATGGAAACCGAAGGGAAGAATTTTGATGCTGTACGGAAAGAATCTCAGGAAATTTGGAATAAAAAACTAAATAGAATAAAAGTCGGTGGTGGACAAGAAAAGGATAAGTTAAAGTTTTATACCGGGTTGTATCATGCATTATTGGGGCGTGGCCTTGCCAACGATATTAATGGAAACTATCCTAAAGTAGATAATGAAATAGGACAGATCCCATTAGACAATAATGGAGACCCTCTATATAACCATTACAATACAGACGGAATTTGGGGCGGTTTTTGGAACCTTAGTCAGGTTTGGGCTCTCGCCTATCCGGATTACTTCAGTGATTATATTCAATCCAATATAGATTTCTATAAAGATCGGGGTTGGTTGCACGATGGTCAGGCAAATGGAGTTTTTACGAATGGTGTTCAAACCAATTTTCAAGGGCTGCTATTAGCTTCGGCATATAATGTTGGTATTCGTGATTTTGATGTTGAAACAGGTTATGAAGCTGCATTAAAAAATGAATTAGAATATCACGGTCGCGATCTTGGAAATGGAAAATATGATCTGAGTTATTTTATTAAGGATAAATATATCCCTTATAAAGACACTACGATCTCCAACGGATGGGTTTTTAATTTCGGAAGTTCTCATACTCTGGAATACAGTTTCAGCTCTTATGCAGTGGCACAGATGGCAAAAGGAATGAATGACACTGTAAATCACGTTAAGTTAATGGAACAAGCAGATTATTATAAAAACTTATTTGATAGCAAAACAAAGTTTATCAGACCGAAACTAGAAGATGGATCTTTCCTTGAAGATTTTGATCCAATGAAAGGCTGGGACGGCTTTCAGGAGGGAAATTCCTTCCAGTATACCTGGTATGTTCCTCATGACCCAACTGGCCTGATTGCATTAATAGGGAAACCATTGTTTAATGAGCGTTTGGAAACCATGTTCACAGATGCTCAGAAAAGTATGTTTGGTGGTGGTTCGGAAGAAATACATAGTTTTTCAGGTGTTGAGAAATTATATAATCACGGTAATCAGCCATGCTTACACAATGCCTGGCTTTTTAATTATTCGGATAAGCCGTGGTTGACCCAAAAATGGGTGCGCACTATTTGTAATGAATTTTATGGAACAGAGGCATTACACGGTTATGGTGTTGGTCAGGATGAGGACCAGGGACAACTAGGCGCATGGTACGTTATGGCAGCAATGGGTTTGTTTGATGTTCAAGGCCATAGCGCTGCTGATCCATCCTTTCAATTTTCCAGCCCTTTGTTTGATGAAATATCTATTAAATTAGATCCAAAATATTACACAGGTAAGGAATTAATTATAGAGACAGTAAATCAAAACAAAGAGAATTTATATATACAATCAGCGTCTTGGAACGGTAATGCAATATCGAAAAACTGGATGTACAGAGGCGAACTAATGAAGGGAGGAAAACTAACTTTTACATTAGGTAAGGAACCAAATAAAGAGTGGGGCATTGAAAGCATACCTCCTTCTATGGGTGATGAATAGAAAGGGATAACAGCAGATTAAAGTCTTTTTCGATATTCAAAAAAGTCTGCGCTATCAGCGTGAAAAAGAGAAGAGAGAAGAGCAAAGGGAGAAAAGTGTACGTTGCACGTCCTTGATTTAGATTAATCACTTAAAAGTCAGTTTATACGCAATTAAACCTGAAAAAATACTCGCAGATGGCGCAGATCTAGGGTTAACATTAATTTAATCAGCGAAATCAGCGAGAAAAAGAAGCTATAGTAATTAATAAAAACCGGCAAACTAATCAGAGATGTTCAACATATAAAAAACATTAAAAATATACACATGAATAAATTAATTATAATAATTCTTAGCATACTAATATTTAGTTGCGGCAAGAATATAGAAAATGAAAAGTTAGTCGAAGAAATAAATACTAATGAAGAATTTAAGTTTGTTAAAAACAAAGCCTTAGAAATTGTAAAAACCGGATTTAATGCTGGTGATGGTTATGGCGAAGTATGGATAAGAGACTACAATACCTTTATTGAACTATCAGCTGAAGTGTTTAAGTCTAAAGAATTGGAAGAGAATCTATTGGTGTTTTTTAGACTTCAAGGAGAAGATGGGAATATCATCGATGGATTTATTCCTAAAGAGAAAGCTGTAGTTACCGAAGGTGGCTATGAATATATTTATTCTGATCTGGAACCTATTTATTGTGGACATAAAAATACGGTTGAAACAGATCATGAAAGTTCTTTAGTGCAAGCCGTGTACAAGTACATAAATAAAACAAGTCGTACAGAATTTTTGAATATGGACGTTGGAGAATATACAGTTGCCCGACGTATGGAAATGTCCATGGAATTCTTAATGAATCATAGGTTTTCGGATAAATACGGTCTGATTTATGGTGCAACGACTGCAGATTGGGGTGATGTTCAGCACAGCCATTCCTGGGGCGTATATATTACAGATGATACGCATTATTGCGTAGATATTTATGACAATGCAATGATGCTTATTGCATTAGACAATATGATGGAGCTAATTCCGGAGACCAAAGTGAAATGGCAAGAAATAAGAGACAATATTGCGAAAGATGTGATGACCGTTCTATGGGATCAGAAAAACTCGAAATTCATACCTCACGTTTATCTGGACAAATCTCCTTATCCTGATGATTTTGATGAAAATGAAATTTATTATCACGGAGGAACGGCAGTTGCTATTCAAGCTGGATTATTAAACAAAGCACAAATAAAGACCTCATTGGATAAAATGATAGCGAATGTAAAGGAATCCGGTGCCGGATCAATAGGTTTAACGATGTATCCACCCTACCCTGCATGGGCTTTTGAAAATAAAGGTATGTATCCTTACGGGTATCAAAATGGAGGAGATTGGACCTGGTTTGGTGGCAGAATGATCATTGGATTAATTGAAAATGGATTTATTAAAGAAGCTTATGAGCATATTCAACCTATGACCGATAGAGTTGTTAAAAATGATGGTTTTTATGAATGGTACACTATAGATAATGAACCTGAAGGCTCTGGGACTTTTAGAGGTTCAGCAGGTGTTTTATACGAAGGTATCAGCCTTCTTGAACAATGGGCGGAGCAAGAAAATAATTGATCTATAAATCAACCATTCATAAAATAATAATTTTTTATAACAAATAAATGACAACAAAGAAAATTAATATTAGTAAGATCCTACCTGTTTTTCTAACGTTTATGGTTATGGGATTTGTTGATATTGTGGGGGTTTCTACCGGATATGTACAGAAAGATTTTGAACTCTCCGATTCTTTGGCACAATTTCTTCCATCTATGGTATTTATATGGTTTTTTGTGTTCTCTATTCCTGTAGGAATATTACAAGATAAAATTGGCAAGAAAAAGATGATGAAAATTGGCATTGTCATTACTTTATTTGGATTATTACTCCCTTTCCTCAGTTATTCCTTTGTCATGATTTTAACGGCATTTGTATTTATTGGAATAGGAAATACTATTGTGCAGGTAGCGGCAAACCCTTTATTACAAGAAGTTTCTCCCAAAGAAAAGCTTTCTAGTTTTTTAAGCCTGTCACAATTCGTTAAGGCCATAACATCATTACTGGGACCTGTAATTGCAACTTATATGGCGCTTCGCTATGGAGATTGGAGATTGGTATTCGGAGTGTATGCCGTAGTCTCTTTTATATCTGTTGTTTGGCTTTCCACAACAACAATTGATGAGACCATTAAATCAGACACCCCTGCGACATTTAGATCTTGCCTGGGCTTATTAAATGATAAGTTTATTCTTGCAATTGTAATTGCTATTTTTCTAATAGTTGGAGCTGATGTAGGAATGAACTCCAATATACAGGGATTTTTAATGAAGCTGCACGGCCTTAGCCTGGAAAATGCTTCTTATGGTATTAGTATTTATTTTACGGCTTTGATGATCAGTAGGTTTTCCGGGGCAATTTTATTGCAATTTTTTAAACCGAATTTTTTTCTGATCGTCACAACAATTTTGGCAATTATAGGAGCAATTTTAATTTTGTTCTCTACTTCAGAGGTCATGGCACTCACCGCTATCTTTATCGTAGGATTGGGCGCAGGAAACCTTTTTCCACTTGTATTCTCTATAGCTATAAATAAAATGCCCTCCAGGGCCAATGAGATATCCGGATTGCTTGTAATGGCAGTTGTTGGGGGGGCAATTATTCCTCCAATTATAGGTATTGTAAGTTCTAATTTTGGTGTTATTGGTAGTATTTCAGTTTTGATATTTTGTTTTATATTTATTTTGATCATACCAATGATTAAAACAAAAAATCTATCATCACATGAATAAATCAATTGATAAAAAAATGTATATTTAATGTTTAATTTTTAAAAATAAATTATGAATAAAATACTCTCAATTATCGTCCTTACATTGTTAATTTCTTCATGTACAGAAAAATCGAAAATTCCTGTTTACGCATGGATGGGCCATAGTGATAAAATGACAGATAAAGAATTAATAGAACAATTTAAAGATCTAAAAGAAAAAGGAATAGATGGTATTATGTACAATGCTGGTCATGAACCTGAAACTTATAGAAGAGTTGGGAAAATAATAAAAAATACTGGTATGGAGTTTCACACCTGGATTCCAACAATGGTACAAAATAATAATCCAAAACTAAAACACGAATGGTATGCGGTAAATGGTTTAGGTGAATCGGCAAAAGATAAGCCCGCCTATGTAGATCATTACCAGTTCCTCTGTCCTAACAAGGAAGAAGTCTACGATTTTTTAGCTGATCTATATGGTAAAATTGCCGAAGTGGAAGAAGTTGATGGAATTCACCTGGATTTCATTCGGTTTCCTGATGTAATTCTGGCACGTGGTTTATGGGATAAATACGGTTTGGTAATGGATAGAGAATTTCCTCAATTTGATTATTGTTATTGTGATGAGTGTGTTACCGACTTTGAAAACCAAACCGGAATTAAAATAAAGGAAGTAGAAGATCCTTCACAAGTCCAAGAATGGAAACAGTTTCGTTATGACCTGATCACAGACCTTGTAAATGGATTAGCAGATGTAGTTCATTCAAAAAATAAGCAAATTAATGCTGCTGTTTTTCCCGGTCCGGGCATCGCAAAAAAATTGGTGCGTCAAGAATGGAATAAATGGAATATAGACTCCTATTACCCAATGAATTACAATGATTTTTACTTAGAAGGAACCAAATGGGTTGGAGATGTCACCAAAGAAGAGGTGTTGTCTGTTAATAACAGCAAACCTGTTTATAGCGGTTTGTTTATTTGCCCTGATCCGGAAAAAAAGGCTAGTGAAGCCGACCCTGAAAATCATGGATTGCTTCCTGAAGAGATTGAAGCTGCAATAAAAGAATCTATGGAAAATGGCGCAACCGGTATTTGCCTTTTTACTCCTGGTAGAATGACCGATGCGCATTGGACAGCATTTAATAAGGCTATATATAAGGAATATAAGAAGCAATAGATCAATTAATTTCTCAGTATAAAATTCGGGATTACATTTATTAATTCAATCCTTATTGAATTATAGACCTCAGTCTTATTGGTTAAAATCCTAACTACTAAAGTTAGGATTCTTATGGGATCAAATGATCAGTTTTCACTGGTTATGGTAGTTGTTTATTAATAATTTCGGATATTAGAATGTTTGATTCAATTTTGATAATTTCAATTTTTATTTTTAGAAATATCCCTCTAAAATTCAAAAACATTCGTACATTTGAATCATTAGCTAAACCGGTTTAGTTGAAAAAGACCTATTTAAAAGATATCGCCCAAAGTTTAAAGGTTTCCAAAACCGCAGTTTCCCTTGTCTTGAATAACAAAGGAGATGAGCACAAAATATCAAAAGATACCCAAAAACGAATTCTAGATTTTGCCAACAAACACAATTATAAAGCTAATCATTTGGCGAGAGGTTTAAGCCGAGGAAAAAGTGAAACCATCGGTTTAATTATTCCTAATATTTCAGATATATTTTATGCTAAAATTGCAAGTACGATTGAAAAACAAGCTAAAGAATTAGGCTACACCGTAGTTTTTAGCAGTTCAAATGAAGATCCTAAAGATGAGCAGGAACATATTCGATCTATGTTAAATCGACAAGTAGATGGTTTAATCATTGCTTCTACCCAAAAAAATCAAATGGAAATGCAACGGTTAAAGGAAATGAATTTCCCTTTCGTGTTGATCGACCGGCACTACCCGGATATCGATACTAATTTTGTAATTGTCGATAATCATGGAGGCGTAAAAAATATGACCCAGCATTTGATCGATCTTGGTAAGAAAAGGATTGGATTTATATCTATTAAGCCAATATTGGATGCCATCAAAGAAAGACGATCTGGCTATCAGGATGCTTTGTTATCGAACAATATTCCACAAAAAAAGGAGTATGTCAAAGAATTAAACAACAATAATTATCAACAGGAAATGAAAGGGGCTATCAGGAAATTGGTAGGGGCACCGAATCATGTAAATGCTATCGTATTTTCAACCCATTATTTAACAGCATCCGGACTAAGAGAGCTTAAAGCAATCAACTGTAAAGTACCTGATGAAGTGGCCATTGTAAGCTTCGATGAATTGGGAGCCTTTGACCTTGTTGACCCAGCGATAACATCCATCATTCAACCGGTTAAGGAAATAGGAAATTATGCAGTAGAATTTTTAGTGGATGAAATGGAAAATAATGGTAAAGTGAAAGTAAAGAAGAAAATTTTGGAAACCGGCCTTATCATAAGAAAATCTTGTGGAACAGACTAATTATCAGGATCAAAACAACCATAATGTTGATTATATAAAATAATGTAATGCTTAAATCAATAAAAATGAATACTGTAATGAAATTTTCAAATCTAATCTCAAGAAGTATTTTTTATCTGTTTCTTATTTTGATAGCATCTAATGCCCGAGCTTATGAAAATGGAGATAAAAAGTCAAATCATACGAAGATTTATGCTCCATTACATGAAGGAAATGGTCATAATGCCATACATGAGCTCAATCAAAACTATCGTTTATATGACATTTGCAAAAACGATATTGAAGGTTATAGCCAAAAACTTTCGGGTGGAGATTATACCTATCCCTGTCTTCGTGAAGATCTGGGTGATGCCATGATATCGAGGGCATCTACCGGAAGAATGGCCTTTGAATTTTTAACAGGCATCATCCCGGTAGACTATACCAAGAAAACGGTTTCATTTTTTTTCTACAGCGATATAGATTTAGGAAATTCGGAGCCTTATGATATTTTTATCAATGATCAGCCTCTTCTTACCTTTCAGGCCAACGAAGATGGGAGCTTGAACATCATCAACAATCCCGGCAAAGGAAATGCAAGCTATATTTTGGTAAAAAGAGATCATAACAATGATGGTATCGGAGCCTTTAGACTTACTGTTCCAACTCAAAGCATTGTAAAAGGGCAAAAGGCTAAAATAAAAGTTCAGGGACATAAAAAAGGGAGTAATGATTGGTTTATGCTTTTTAAAGCAACCGATGTAATTGAAAGGTTAAAAATCTCTGTTGAAACCGAGGTTTCCTTTAGCATCAAACAAAAAGATGATCAGCTATATATTGACGCGCCGGCCTATTTCGCCAATCGAAGCATAATTCTGGAAAGCGATGGTATTTCCAGTAAAAAGGTTCTTTTAAAAGGTCAGGGAGAATTGGCAAAAGCTTCCGTTAAATTAAATGCTCCACTTCATAATTTTAAAATATTTTATGGTGATACTCATATAGAAATATTATTCGACAATAAAAATGGAATTTCCAAAAAATCAGAAATCGTTGGTAAGTATTTTTATACGCACAATACACAAAATAATGGCTCATGGAAAGCTACCATAACCAAACTATATAAACCTTCTTTTTTTACAACTTTCGATGGTTTTTTTGATAGAAAACACGAAAATGGATTGGTTTCTATCATGAATTCAAGTCATCAGGATATTGCCTGGGTAGATCGCCCTGAAGTATGTATCATTTTGAGAGATACCCTTTTATTTACTCCAATCATTAAAGATGCCTTTGCACGAAATGATTATGGTTTTGATATAGAAGATGGTTTGATGCTGAGAGAATATCTGGCTCGCCACCCCGATTCAAAAGATCAAATCACAACCTTGCTCAACAAAAATTTATTGGCCGTTGGTGCTACTTATAATTGTCCTTATGAAGATATGTATGATTCCGAAGACCAGGTACGTCAATTGTATTTAGGAAAAAAATGGATAAAAAAAACATTTGGAGGCTACGATTCAAAAGTTTACTGGAATGTTGATGTGCCTGGAAAATCTCTTCAAACTCCGCAAATATTAAAAAAAGCGGGTGTAGATTATATGGTGATCAGTCGTCATGCCAAAGGTATGTTCTATTGGAAAAGCCCAGATGGCAGCTCGGTCTTCACCTACTCTCCCGGACATTATGGAAACGACCTCATACATCTATCAAAAGATATGCGTAACAAAATAAAATACACCGCGGAACAAGTTGATTATTGGAGTGGCTATTACAATAAAACCAAAGCACATACGCCTTTACTTTCCAGTCAGGATATGCTTCCGGCAATTGATTATACCGATTTAATTGATACGTGGAATGGATTTGACCATATCAAAGATGAAAACAACCAGCAAAAACCGGTTTACCTTCCCGAAATGGAATTAATGACCGTGGATGAATTTATGCCATTGGCAGAGAAAAATTCCACAAAAATTGATACTATTATGGGTGAACGTCCGAATGTTTGGGTCTATATTCATGGACCCGCTCATCATGATGCACTAACAGCAAGCAGAGAAGCGTCCAAATTAATTCCTGCCGCCGAAAAATTTCTTTCCATATCAAATATTTTAGACCCCGAAAGAATGCCATACCCAACAAATGAATTTGACAAGGCGTGGCAGTCAAAGATTTACCCGGATCATGGGTGGGGCGGACATGACGGTGATATTACTGATGACCTTTTTAAAGAACATTTAGTAAGGTCAAGAGCCATGGGCCAAAGCCTATTACAGAAAGGGACCGATTTTATAGCCAGCAAGATCAAAACCAACGAAAAAAAGGGTATTCCTATTATACTGTTCAATAGCCTTTCATGGATCAGAACTGATCCTGTTTCGGTAACCATAAATTTGAATAAGGGAAAAGCCAAAAACCTGGATATCATAGATGCCGAAAAAAAGGTTCAAAATTCACAAATGACTAAAGTATCCCGTTATTCTGATGGAAGTATTAAAACTGCAGAAATTGTTTTTATAGCCAAAAACATCCCATCCATTGGCTATAAAACTTATTATGTGGAAAGCTCTGAGGAAACAGAAACCCAAACAAAACGAAATATTTCGCTTACTAATTACGAAAATGATACATATAAGGTCACTTTTGGCCAAGGTGGAATCGACCAGATATATGACAAGGAGTTGAAAAGAAATCTTTTTCAAACAGACAATTTTAAAGCAGCAGATGTTTTTACGCTTTACTCCAAAGGAAATGGTGCAGGAGAATTTGGAGATATCCAACAACCCTTTATGAAGGATTTCGACAAAGTAAGCGCTCATAATCCCATATGGGAAATATTGGACGATGGAAATGTATTTACAACGTATCGAATAAAACAGAAAATACTACATGCTGTTGTAGAACAGGATGTTACAATCTACCATCATTTAAAAAGAATTCAATTCGAAACCCGGTTATTAAATTGGTCAGGTGAAATGTTTAGAGAGTTCAGAACTGCCTACCCAATTGCCATGGAAAATGCAGAAGTGACCTATGAAGTGCCATTCGGATCGGTAACGGTAGGCATAGACGAAATACCGACTGCCGGCGATCGTTATACGCCATTATGCAAAGATGTGCATCCACGTGCCATAATGGATTGGATCTCAGCTTCTGATAAGGAAATGACCGTAACTTTGAGTTCTTCGGTTGCGGCGGCCGATTGGATAGATCCAACAACGAATCATGATAAAACCGTATTGCAGCACCTCTTACTTGCCAGTAGGACTTCCTGCCATTGGGAAGGAAATGAATATTCTCAGGGAGGAAATCACTATTATCAAAATATTCTTACGTCAAATGCCAAGGGTAATACAGATGGTTCCAGAATTGCCAAACAATATAATGAACCTTTGCATATTATAGTATATCCAAACAAATCAAATAAGACAGATTTACCGGAATCCGCAAGCTTTTTTAATATAGACAAAGAGAATGTAATTGTAACAACTATCAAAAAAGCGGAAGATACAGAGGATATGATCATTAGAATGTACGATACAAAAGGGGAAAATTCAAGAGTAAATCTTAGTTCCTATTTTACTTTAGATCAATTTCAAAAAACCAATATAATTGAAGAATATCCCCAACCGGTTTCGAAATTGGAAGTGCAGGAATACAGCATCGAAACTTTCAGCTTTGAGGCTAAAAAATAAAACCTATGTTAAAAAATAAAACGTCATTTTATCTTATAGGAATAAGTTTTGTTTCAACCATCGGAGGTTTTCTTTTTGGATATGACACAGCTATCATATCGGGCTGTAATACATTTCTGGAAACTCATTTTCAGCTCTCTTCTGGCATGCTTGGTTGGGTAGTATCTTCTGCCCTACTTGGAACAATTTTGGGTTGCATTATTTCCGGTACAATTACTGATAGATTTGGACGAAAAAAAGCTTTGATATTGTCGGCATTACTTTTAAGTATTTCAGCTTTGGGATCCATGCTGCCCCCTCAATTTTTAGGAAATCCTGACAACGCCTTATGGTTTACATCCAATTCTGATTTTGCTTTTAAATTCCTGATCATCGTTCGTATGATAGGCGGAATAGGAGTTGGAATAACTTCAGTAGTTGCCCCTGTTTATATATCAGAATTAACCTTACCGGAAAACAGAGGGAAAATGGTCTCTCTATACCAACTTTCCATTACCCTTGGCATTCTTTTGGCCTTTTTAATGGATTGGATCGTTTTAAATCAGGCTGGTGAGAACGCAGGGATTATATCAAATGAATCCGAATTATGGCAATGGCTATTTGTTGACGAGTTGTGGCGTGGGATGTTCGGAACGGAAATACCGATTGCCCTACTCTTTCTTATTTTATTATTTTTTGTACCCGAAAGCCCACGATGGTTAGTTGCACAAGGCAGAAATGAAGAAGCTTTGCAAACAATGATAAAAATAGATGGTGAAGAACATGCAAAATTACAAATGATCGAGATCAATGAAATGGTTGGTGAAGAAACCGGTGGTTTTAAGGAATTGTTGCAGCCCTTTATGCGGATACCACTTTTAATAGGAATTCTTCTTCCTATGTTTGCACATCTAAGCGGAATTGCCGCAATCATGTACTTTGCCCCAAACATTATCAATGAATCTATTGAGAGTGTTGAAAATGCCTTCTTAGGGGCTGTACTTGTTGGAATAGTAAATTCAGCCTTTACTTTTGTGGCTATAATGAACATTGAAAAATTTGGAAGACGTAAATTACTTCTAATAGGTGTGAGTGGGGCATTTATTTCCCTGACCGGTGTGGGAATTCTTTTTGCTTTAGGTTCAAATTTGGTCATTATACCGCTCCTTTTTTATGTAGCGAGCTTTGCCTTCTCCTTCGGGCCAATTGTATGGGTAATCATCAGCGAAATATTTCCAACACGCATAAGGGGCTTGGCCGTGTCAATTGGCAGTTTCTCCCTGATGACAACTGGTTTTTTTATTACCTTAACAAATCCTATATTGATAAAAACCATCATGCCTTCAGGTACTTTCTTTTTATATGCCATTTTAACCCTTCCGGCAATTTGGTTTATTTGGAAATTTGTCCCCGAAACAAAAGGAAAAACTTTGGAGGAGATTGAAAAATTTTGGAAGGCAAAGAATAAAAATTTATAATACAAAAATGAAATTAATAGAAACCTATAAAATAGAGGAAGAAGGGTACCATCCTTTTTTGATCAGAGAAGGATGGCAGGTAGCACAATTGAACTATCTGGATGAATTACATATAAAAAACATTAAAAAAATCGAGATTCATTTTCAAACAGATGAAGTGTTTCTTTTGCTTAAAGGAAAGGCTGTTTTGATATTGGCTGAGTTCCTGGAAGATGAACCCATTTTTGAATTGGAACTGATGAAAAGTAATGTGATTTACAATGTTCCTAAAAATACATGGCATACCATTGCTATGGAAGAAGGAAGCGAAGTTTTGATCGTGGAAAAATCAAATACTCATTTAGGCGATTTTGAATACAAATATTTAAGTACAAATAAACTAAATGAATTAGTAACGAGTGTTGAACAAATTTTAAAAAATTAAATAACGAATATGGCACTTTGGAAAAATGATAAAGAGTTATTTGCGATTGCAAAGAAGGAATTATTTGTAGCTCTCGTTGGAGACGTTTTAGATACAATGGGATTTCAAAGACAATTTTTGCCTCCAAAAATAAAACCCTTACAAAGTGATTTTGTTGTAATTGGTAGAGCCATGCCTGTTTTGGAAGCAGATGTTTCGGAAAAAGAAGCAGCTGATTCTGACAAACCAATACTAAAAAAACCCTTTGGGATCATGTTTGAAGCCTTAGATGATCTGAAAGAAGATGAAGTTTATATTTGTTCCGGTTCATCTCCAACCTATGCTCTCTGGGGAGGTTTGATGAGCACAAGAGCAATTAAATTAAATGCTGCGGGAGCAGTTCTTCATGGCTGGTCTAGAGATACAAATGAAATCCTAAATCTAGATTTCCCTACTTTTTCTTATGGAGGTTATGCACAAGATCAAGGTCCGCGTGGAAAAGTACTGGATTATAGAGTACCCATTGAGATTGAAGGAGTCCAAATTCATCCCGGAGATATTATCTATGGTGATAGAGATGGGGTTCTTGTTGTGCCTAAATCGGCTGTGGATAAAGCTTTTACTGGAGCAATTGAAAAAGCCCGAGGGGAGCAATTGGTAAAAAAAGCACTGGAAAATGGAATGAGTACCGTAGAAGCATTTGAAAAGTTTGGCATTATGTAACAGAATCTTTTAAACAGAAAAATTATGAATACTATTGATCTAAGTGGAAAACGTGCCTTAGTTACCGGAGGAAGTCAAGGCATAGGTTCTGAAATTTGCAGGGAATTGGCTGTATGCGGTGCAGATGTTTTCATTCATTATAACAACAATAAAGAGAAAGCAGAAAAACTTGCAGGTGAAATAAAAAAAGAATTCGGCGTAAAAACATGGATTGGCGGAGCTGATATTTCTAACACTAAAGAAGTAGTTGAACTATTTTCAAGAATGGATGAGACCATGGGAAGTCTGGATATACTTGTAAATAACGCTGGTACAGAGAGCGTTATGCATGTACTGGATCTGCCTGAAGAGGAATGGGACAGAGTGATGGATGTCAATTTGAAAGGCCCATTCCTATGTTCACAACAGGCGGGAAGACGAATGGAAAAAACAGGCGGAGGTGTAATTATCAATATTTCTTCCATTCATGATGTTGTTCCACGTAAAGGACTGGCCCACTACTGCTCGGCAAAAGCAGGACTCAAAATGCTATCTAAATGCCTGTCTCTTGAATTAATAGATAAAAATATAAGGGTTGTCTCGGTAGCACCCGGTGCCATAGAAACTGAGATGAATCGTAAAGAGATTGCTGAATTTGGTGCAGAGAAATTCAAAAAATGGATTCCGGCGGGGAAAATTGGTCACGTCTCTGATATTGCTCAATCGGTAGCATTTCTTGCAAGCGATATGGCCTCCTATATACATGGGGCTGATCTATACATTGATGGCGCATATATGAATCATACCATTCCATATGATCCACGACCACCAAGAAAATAAAAGGAATCATAATATTTCTACAAAAAAATTATAATCAAAAGATGATAAAAAAACTTTTATATCTGTCATTTATAATAGTAACAATTAATTTGTCAGCACAAATTGCCGCTGTCGATACAAACGACGGATCAAGTAGTAAGGAAGTAACAGATATTGTAATTGTTTTTAAGATGCACTTTGATATAGGTTATACTACCTGGGCAGAAGGTGTCCTCCAGCAATACAGCAATGAAATGCTGGAGGAAACTTTGGAGTCTATCGAAAGAACCTCCCATTTGCCAAAATCGGAACAATTTAAATGGACGATCCCTAGTTGGCCACTAAAATATATGTTGGAGAATTCTTCTGAAGGCAATAGACTAAAATTGGAGAATGCCGTTAAAAATGGACGTATTATTCCCCATGCTCTTCCAGTAACCTATGAAACGGAAGCAAGTGATGAGGAGAATTTAGTCAGAGGACTAAACTTTAATTCCGCTATAAACAGGCAGTATGGATTACCTCTTTCCCGAGAAGCAAAACTTACCGATGTGCCGAGTCATTCCAGAGTGTTACCAACTGTTCTAAAAAATGCAGGTATTGATATTCTTCATATTGGTTGTAATCCGGGCTCTACAGCTCCAGATGTTCCTCCGCTGTTTTGGTGGCAAGGTCCGGATGGGTCAAAACTCTTAACTTTTTACTGGGCTGAGTATTATGGTTCTGGAATTCTTCCTCCTAAAGATTGGAATCATAAAACGTGGATGGCCATGATCTTTACACATGAAAATTCTGGGGCTCCTACTCCTGAAGAAGTTGCGAAGGTACTTCGAGAAGCAAAAGAAAAAATGCCGAATGCAAGGATCAAAATTGGACGCATTTCAGATTTTTATGATCTTTTGATAAAAGAAGACCCGATACTACCTGTCATTACCGGAGATATGCCCGATACCTGGATCCATGGATATATGTCCATGCCGGTGGAGACGAAATTGAGCAAAAAACTGCAAAGAGAAACCTATAATACTGAAATTCTGAATACACAAATGAATCTGTGGACTGGAAGTAATAATTCCATAGAATCCTATGTGGACGAGGCTGTTGAGAACATGATCCTTTATGATGAACACACCTTTGGTATTGCTATGACGCATGGAGATCAACACAAATGGACCTATAATGATGATTTTAAGATCAATAAATCCTTAGGAAACTACGATTTTATTGAGGCATCCTGGAATGAAAAGGGAGATCGTATAAGAAAAGCAGAACGAATTATTGTTCCTTTGATGATGCGCCAGATGAAAAATCTGGCGGCATCAGTAGCTACTGAAGGGAAAAGAATTGTTGTTTACAACTCTCTGCCCTGGTCAAGAAATGGAAAAGTGAGTTTTTTTGCGGGGATTTATCAAAAGGATTTTGAAATCTTTGGTTTAAAAGATATAAATGGCGGAAAAATAATACCTGTCTACAATGATTACAACTTAATTTCATTTGAAGCTGAAGATGTACCCTCTTTAGGGTATAAAACCTATATACCAATATTGACCTCAGTTAAAAAAGAGACCTCTCTAATTGTTGACGAGAAAGACCAAATTCTAGAAAATAAATTCTTTAAACTAAAAATTGACCCTAGTACAGGGGCTTTATCTTCGGTTTATGATAAAAAAAACAAAAAAGAATTGGTGGATCCTCAGAGCGAAGTAGGTTTTGCCCAATATTATTATGAACAATTCGGACAGAACGATTTAGATTCGTACAATAAGGCCTATGTAAAACCAGGTGCCGAACGCTGGGCCAATCAGGAAATGGGAAGGCCTTCCGTTCCATTTAAAACGACAAAATCTTATAAAGGTAAAAGCAATAAAATTGTTTATTTGAATATGGGTAATTCAGTGAGAGCTACCATATTTGGAAAAATAAACACCTCTGATGAGCAGAACTATTTGGTCACTTATACCTTATATGAAAATCAGCCATATGTTGAAATAGATTGGGGAATTGATGGAAAAAAACCCAATGCATTACCTGAAGCTGGTTGGCTTTCCTTTCCATTTGCTGTAGAAAATCCGGAATACCGTCTTAATCGCACTGGAGGAATTGTAGATCCACAAAGAGAATTGGTAGATAGAACGAAT
>Ga0209013_10000324_pt1 | contig 41752 bp, 41 predicted proteins | sample Cruoilmetagenom2_FD_187291 | JGI IMG/M metagenome (GOLD analysis project Ga0209013, IMG submission 187291) | Oil polluted marine microbial communities from Coal Oil Point, Santa Barbara, California, USA - Sample 2 (SPAdes) (version 2) | ecosystem: Environmental > Aquatic > Marine > Oil seeps ...
CGTTCTCTTCGACCAGGATCCAGCCGGTACCGTCGCACCGGGAGCAGACCGCAGGTTGCTTCGGAGTCTTCGCCATCGGCACAGTATAGAGAGGAATTTCGGATTTCGGATTTCGGATTCCGAATTCATAATTCATAATCCGTCCATGCGCATCATCCATCTCCTCTCCCAGAGACCATCGCAGACCGGCAGCGGCGTTACCCTCGATGCGATCGTGCGGCACGCCACCGACGCCGGATACGACCAGCAGGTCGTGGTCGGTGTGCCCGCTGATGATCCGGCGCCGACGGTGGGTGGGCTCGCGGCCGACCACGTCCATCCCCTGCCCTTTGGTTCGCCGCCGCTTGATTTCCCGATTCCCGGCATGAGCGACGTCATGCCGTATGCGAGCACCCGGTTCTCGCAGCTCGATCGTGCTCAGATTGATGCCTACCGCCGCGCCTGGGCCGGCCATCTGCGGCCGATCCTCGACGCGTTTAAACCCGACGTCATCCACTCCCACCATGTGTGGCTGATGTCGGCCCTGCTCAAGGACCTCGTACCGACAACCCCGGTCGTTACCCACTGTCACTCGACGGGTTTGCGGCAGATAGAACTGTGTCCGCATCTCGCCGACGGCGTGCGCGCGGGTTGCTCGCGCAACGATGCCTTCGTCGTCCTTCACAGAATTGATGCGGAACGGCTTCGCCACGACCTCGATCTGGACCCGGCCCGCATTCATGTGGTCGGCGCCGGGTATCGGGAGGATCTCTTTCACGGTCGCGGCCGTGACCCCGAGCTTGAGGCGGCGCTGCTCTACATCGGCAAGCTCAGCGCCGCCAAGGGATTGCCCCGGCTGCTCGATGCCTTCGAGAAAATCCTGGCCCACCGTCCGGCCGTCCGGCTCCACGTTGCGGGAAGCGGCGCCGGGGAGGGGGCGGACGGGCTGCGCTCGCGGATGGACCGGATGGCGCCGGCGGTGGTGCAACATGGCCAGCTCGCCCAGCCGGAGCTTGCCGAGCTCGCCCGCCGCTGCACCGTGTGCGTCCTGCCCTCGTTGTACGAGGGTGTGCCGCTGGTGCTGGTGGAGGCGTTGGCCTGCGGCTGCCGGCTGGTGGCGACCGCCCTACCGGGGGTCATGGCAGAGCTCGCACCAAGGCTCGGCGATACGCTCACCGGCGTCGAACTCCCGCGCCTCGAGACCGTGGATCGGCCCCACCCCGATGACCTGCCGGCCTTCATCGATCGGATCGAGAAGGCCCTTGAGTCGGCCATCGACGCGCCACCCCTCGGCGACCCGATGATCTCAATGCCGGAGGCCCTCGCCGACTTCACCTGGGCGCGGGTTTTCGACCGCGTCGAGGCCGTGTGGCAATCGCTCGTTTAGATGAACTCCAAGACCCTCTCGGTCGGCCGGCCCATAACGGCGCGGTCGCCGGACACGGCGATCGGTCGCTCGATCAGCTTCGGATGCTCGACCATCGCCGCGACCAGCTGATCGCGGGTCATCGACTCGTCGTCGAGATTGAGTTCCTTGTAAATATTTTCGCGACGCCGCATGAGTTCGCGCGGCGCCATGCCCAATCGGCCGAGAATCTCATCGAGTTCCTCCGCTGAAGGCGGAGTTTTCAAATAGTCGAAGATCTCGGGTTCGACGCCGTGCTCACGCAGCAGGCTGACCGCCTGCCGGGACTTGCTTCAGCGAGGGTTGTACCAGACCACGATGGACATTATGCGCCTCCTTCTTCGTGCCGGGCATCATAGTACTTTCACCTCTCGACCACGGCCGCAACTCCGGTACGGAGTTCCTAGCTCTTAGTTTTGAGTTTTTGAGTTTTGAGTTTCCGCTCACCGTTCCGGGGGCCAATTCCGAGCTGGGCGTGGGTGGGCGAAAATTCGAAATCCGAAATCCGAAATTCCGCTAAAGCCCCAGCCCGTCAAACTCGACGAGCCCTGCGGTGACCTCCGATCGGGCATCCTCGAGAGCGTCGGCCGCAGCCGCCTCTCGATCCTCTCCGAGGTCCGGGTTGAGCACGACATCGAGGATCCCGGACCCGAGATCGAATGAAAACACCCTGCCCGAGAACGTCCCGTCCCGGACCTCGCGAGCCACCCGCAACATGGCCTCAGGGACGTCCACCTCGACCGCCGCAATCACGATCTCCGGCTCGGCGTCGATGAGATCGGGATCGGTGGCCACGAGCAAGATGCCGGCATTATGAGCGGCAGCAAGAACCGCGGGGTCGGAACTGTCGCTCGCGTATAACGCAACGCCGATGCCCGCGGACCTCAGCTTCCACACTTCGTCGGGACCCTCGGCCACCTCGACCGCAACCCTCCGGCGTCCCTGCCGGGCACGAAAGCCGGCGACGAAACCATCCTCGAGAGCCTCGAGCCATGCCCCGCCCGCGCCACGCACGAGCCCGACCTTTCGATCCGGTGCGATCTCACCGGCAACCGCACCTGCAACGTATCCCGCCTCCTCTGGCAAGAAGCGGATCGAACCGATGTTGGGGCCGTGAACACGACCTGGAAGGAGAACGAAGGCAGTGCCCGGGAAGGCGGCGGTTTCGGAGTACAGCATCTTTTCGGCGCCGGCGCCGACGAAAAACACGAGCTGGGCCCCGGTCCGTTCCTGCTTGGCGAGCCGGGCCCGTACGTCACTCTCGCCTTCGACCCGAAACCGCGCCACATCGGCGTCGAGCTCGGCGGCGATCAGCCCGAGACCGCGCTCCGCCTCACACTCCCATCGACCCGAGAGAAACCCGGTCGAGATCATGCGCACAGTAAACGACTTCGCCGGCTCCTGTTCCTTCCGACTGCAGGCCGTCATGAAAATCGACATGAGCAGGCAGAGTGCAACGACGAGATACCCGGATCTGCGCATCGCGTCCACCATCTTACCTCTGCGGGGCAGACTGGGTTAATATTGTCCGGTGGATCTCCTGCTACTGGTGGCCGAGCTCGACGAGCTGCTTGGTGCCGACGATACGGCTGACTACTGCCCCAACGGTCTCCAGGTCGAAGGAAAACCCGATGTCCACAGGATTGTGACCGCGGTTTCCGCGTCGCTCGAGCTCTTTACCGCCGCGGCCGAACGAGAAGCCGATGCCGTCATCGTCCACCATGGCATCCTCTGGAATGACTCCGAACCGACGCGGGTCGTCGGATCGTTCCGCGACCGCCTCGGGGTGCTGATTGAAAACCGGATGTCCCTCATCGCCTACCACCTGCCGCTCGACCGACACCTGGAGCTCGGCAACGCGGCCCAGCTCGCCAACAGGATCGGTCTAGAGGAGCTCGAACCCTTCGGCATCCACTTCGGCGCACCAGCCGGCGTCTGCGGGGTGTTCCCCGACCCGGTCGAGGCGGAAGAGTTCGTCGCCGCCGTAGCCGAAGCCTGCGAGCGTGAGCCGCAGGTCTTTCCCGGCGGCGAGCCTCTCGTGACGTCGGTCGGCATCGTCACCGGCGGCGCCCAAAAGGAGTTCCACCAGGCCGTGGCCGCGGGTCTCGACGCCTACGTCACCGGCGAGGCCTCGGAGTGGGTGATGCATCAGGCGACCGAGGACCGGGTTCACTACGTGGCCGCCGGCCACTATGCCACCGAGCGATTCGGCATTCGCGCCCTCGGACGTTGGATCGCGGACCGCCACGACCTCGAGGTGGAGTTCATCGACATACCAAACCCGGTCTAACGAATTCTCAGTTCTCAATTCTTAATTCTTAATGTCCACATCTCCCTCCAGGGGCTTCCGGACGGGTGGGGATCATTCGAAATTGAGAATTCAAAATTGAGAATTGAGAATTGAGAACTGATTCGCGGGGTGGGTGGTCGGCATTCCGAATTCCGAATTCCGAATTCCAGATTCGACTCCGTTACACTCCAATCGATGAACATATCGAAACGCGGCCCGACCCCGAGTAAGCTCTACTCTTTCTCCCGACTGAAGTCGTTCAATCAGTGTCCGATGCAGTACAAGTTCCGCTACTTGGACAGGCTCAAGGAGAGTTTCAGATCCATCGAGTCCTATCTCGGCAGCACGGTCCACGATGTTCTCGAGTGGCTGTACGGCGAACGTGATCGCGACTCCAACCCCTCAGCGCAGCAGATGCTCGATCGGTTTGCTTGTCGTTGGAGCGAGAGCTGGAACGACGATATCGCCATCATTCGAATCGATGAAAACCAAGAAACCTATGTTCGGACCGGCCGCGAGATGCTCGCCCGGTTTCACCGCGAGACCTTCACCCGCGACCGATCGCAGACCGTGTCCCTCGAGCAACGGCTTTCGGCGCCCCTGGCCGACGGGTTCACCTTTACCGGGATCGCCGACCGAGTGGGGCGAACCGAAAAGGGACGCCTGTTTGTGATCGACTACAAGACCTCGCGTTCCGAGGGCGACGGCTCCGAGTTTTCGGAAGGTCTGCAGGCGCCGCTCTACGCCGCCTGCATCCTCCAGCTCCACGGTGAAAGGGTGGCGCTCGCCGGCTACCACTACCTCCGCCACGGCACCACCCGTTGGCGGCGGATCGACGACGAGCAGTCGCAAGGCCTGATGGCGCGCGTTCTCGAGCTGGTCGGCCAAACCGAGGCCGCCGACGATTTCCCTGCGCGTCCGGGAATCCTCTGCGCATGGTGCGGTTTCAACGACATCTGCCCCGCGGCGGAGGTCCCCGACAGGTTCGCGGGCGGCCTCCGCCACGCGGAGGCCACAGGTTAGAGGGTGAGGGGGTGAGGGGGTGAGGGGGTGAGGAGGTCAGGGTCCGGCCTCACCTCCTCACCTCCTCACCTCCTCACTCTCCACGTTCAAGCTACCTTTCGGGTGTACAATCGAAAAAATCCAGATCAGGAGGATAGATCATGGCTTTTGAACTGCCCCCTCTCCCCTACGCCGATGACGCGCTCATGCCTCACATCTCGGCCGAAACGATCGCGTATCACTACGGCAAACACCACAGGGCGTATGTCAACAATCTCAACAAACTGACCGAGGGCACCGCGTGGGCGGAGACGTCGCTCGAGGACATCATCCGCAGGGCCGACGGCGGGATATTCAACAACGGCGCTCAGGTGTGGAATCACTCCTTCTATTGGAGCTGTATGAGTCCGAGGGGTGGCGGCGAGCCGACCGGCGAGGTGGCAACCCGCATCAACTCGTCCTTTGGCTCGTTCGCGGAATTCCGAGACAAGTTCTCCGCGGAGGCCGCGGGCCGGTTCGGATCAGGATGGGCATGGCTGGTGAGCGCGCCCTCCGGCCAATTGTCGATCGTCACCACGAGCAACGCCGGTAACCCGCTCCGCGATGGCGAGAAACCGCTCCTCACGTGTGACGTTTGGGAGCACGCCTACTACATCGACTACCGCAACGCGCGACCGGATTACCTCGCGCATTTCTGGGATCTGGTGAACTGGGATTTCGTCGCCGAGAATCTCTGATCATCCGGTCATGACCCTTGTTGCGCGGACTCCCGGTAGGCGCGATACCCTTCCGCCATGATCTCGCGGGCGCGGTGGAAGTCGAACCAACCGATCTCGCCGACCTCGGGTTCGACGGCATGGAGATCGCTCCCGCACAGCTTTGACAGGTTGTACTGCATGATGTGGAACGACCGCATCATGACCTCGAGCCGGTTCGGGAAATCGGTTTTTCGATGCCACAGGCGCACCCGGTGACGCTTGAGCATTGCATCCACCCGACCGAGGACATGGGCCGGCGCCGATCCCTCGAAAAACTTGCCCATCATCGATGTGGCCGGCCGTCCCGGCATCGGCGGACGCAGGACATTGACCGCTACCACGGGAGCGTCCGAAAGGCGCGCGGCGACCGCTGCCGGAACCGGCGTCACCATCGCGCCGTCAACGAGGATCCGGTCGTTCACAGTGACGGGCGACAGAATCCCCGGAATCGCCGACGAGGCGCGAACCGACTCCGCAAGATCGCCGGCTCTCAGCACCACCTCTTCTCCACTGTCAAGATCGCAGCAGACGGCGGCAAAGGGCCGATCGAGCTCCTCGATGGACGTCTCGCCGATGGTCTCGCGGAGGAGATCGGAGAATGCGGCCCCGCCGGGCGAGCGAACCATGATCCCTCCCAGACGCGACCAGTCGACGGCCGAGAAGAACCCCTCCATTTCGCGTGCGGTCATCCCGCGCGCAAAGAGGGCGCCGACAATGGAACCCATCGAGGTCCCGGCGATGGCCTCGATCTCGATTCCATCTTCCTCGAGCCCTCGCAGCACACCGACATGAGCCAGACCCTTCGCGGCGCCACCACCGAGCGCGAGCGATAACCGCTTCTCGTCCATTGACGCAGTGTAACGGAATGGAGCGGAGGAGAAGAGGGGAAAAGGACAAAAGGAGACCGCCCACCCTCTCCAGGCTCCCCTGCCCCTTTTCCTCTTTCCCCCTCTGCAAACGAAAAGCCCCGGAGCTATCCGGGGCTTTTCGATATTTTCGGGTTTCCGTTGGCGAATCGTTCAGTCGTGTTCAACCTTGATCTTGACCGAGCGCGGCTTGGACTCCTCACGTTTGGGCAGTGTCAGCACCATCTCGCCGTTGGCGAACCTGGCCTCGATTTTTTCGACATCAATCGAGTTGGGCAGGGTGAAGGTGCGCTCGAACATCCCGTAGGCCCGTTCCACCCGGTGGTAGGTTTCTCCTTCCTGAGCCTCTTCGAGGTTGCGCTCGCCGCGGATCGTCAGGGCGCCTTGGTCAACCGTCACCTCCACGTCCTCGGGTCTGAGGCCGGGGAGATCGGCGCTGATGACCATGTCATCGTCCTTCTCGAGGATGTTGATGGCCGGCACCCACGCTCCGCGTAGGGGGCGTTCCTCATCCGGGCGCCACAGACCACGCCCCACCGCCTCGTCAAAAAGACGCTCCATCCTCTGGCTCAGATTCGCTGATTCGGCCGCCGGATCCCATCGAGTCAACATAACCATTTTTGAATCCTCCCTTCAGATGATTCTTTCCTCACAATTCAAATCTATGATCTGATCGGTACTTTGTCAAGTTTTTTTCTCAGGAAAATCCAAAAACTTAGTGCTTTGATATCATATAAATTACAAACTCCACATTTTCAATATGTTGTATCCAGATATCGCCGTATTCGATCACTCCTCAGCAAATCCCCGAAAACTCGAGAGACCCTTGCCTCGAATCCTGCTATATTGATGGGCTATGACCTCGGACTCCACCCCCGGCCGGAAGCGTGGCGCCCGGTCCGGTCTGTTCGAATTTCACACCGGTGAGGTGCTGGGAAAGCTACCACGCGGAATCGCGGAACGCGGCTACTACCTGTACCAGGACAGGCGTGTTGCGAGGATCACCTGGACCGGTGAAGATCTCGAGGCCGATCTCGTGTCGCCCACCTGCATGGTTCGCATCAATGCTATCGGCAACGACAATTTTCCATCCAGCCAGTGCTCGGTGTGTGGGGAGCAGGATGTACCGTGCTTTCACGCCACGGCCACCCTCCTTCAGTGGCTCGATATTCGATCGACCATGCAGCGTCTCGGCCCCGGCGCGATGTGGCGCGCCAACTCTCGCCACCCGTTCATCTCACCCGGCCGATCGGCCGCCGAACGGGTGGATCTCAGCCATCTGACCGGTCATGACCTACGGTCGGCGCTCGAGCTGCAGCTGTCGTTGCAGAAAACCGGAGCCGCGGTTGCGCAACTGGAAGGAAACGATGTCGAGATCCGGATCGCGCTGCCGTCTGGCGACACGCGTTTGGTGTTCTTCACCGCATCGAACCTCCCGGGCGCCCTTCCGATGCTGAAGTCGCTACCGACTATTCGTCTCAACGGTGAACTGGCCAATCTCGAGCTGTCGGAGGCGCGGCTGCGGCCCGTGCTCATCACCACGTGGGAGGACCAGGGCATCGTGCTCGAGCCCGGCTACCGCCTCGGTAACGGCCACGTATTTACCAGCGAGAGCCTCAACGGCCGCATCCATGGGCGATGGGCCCGGATCGGAAGCCATCTCTGCCGGTTGCTCGATCCTGCCACCCCGCTGGTTCCGTTTCATCGCCAGGGCCACCGTCTCCTCAAGGGCAAGGAGGCCCTCCGCTTCCTCAATCTTGACCACCCGCAGCTGCGCCAGCACCCGTGGTATCTGCCCCAGGGTCAGCTCGCGAGCTTCCGCCAACCCGAGGCGCCGACACCGGTAGCCCTCGAGGCCGAGTACACGCCCAACGGCAAGGTTCGGGTTCGCCCGCGCTTTTCGGCGGCCGGCAGGGAGATCCCATGGGACGAGACGTTATCGCTGTTCGAAAGCGGTTTCACTCGAATCGGCGATACGATCGTGCGCGCCCCGGACATGCAGTTCATGGAGGATCTCGGCTTCCGAATGCCACGCCGGCGTCGAAACCTCGGAATTCTCGGCAGCCGAGTCGCCTTCATCCGCCTCGTCGCCGAGTCGAATCTCCCGGTGGGGGGCCCAGACGATGAGCTCCGCGAGCTCGCGGCAATTCTTCAAGGTCGCCTCGAACAGAAAATCGAGCGCCCTCCGGGTCTGCGCTCACAGCTTCGCCCCTATCAGACGACCGGCGTTTCATGGCTGTGGAGTCGATATTTGGTCGGCGTGGGCGCCCTCCTGGCAGACGACATGGGGCTGGGGAAAACCCACCAGGTCATGGGACTGCTGTGTCTGTTGGCCGACCGAAATCCGAAAGAGCAGAGCCTCGTGGTCTGCCCGCGCGGCGTCTTGGAGCACTGGCACACCCTTCTCGGTCAATTCGCGCCTGACCTCGAGGTGCGACTCTTCCACGGCCCGTCGCGCTCACTCGACGGTTTTGACGACGGTGGCGTGGTTCTCACAACCTACGATATTCTCTTTCGCTCCACCGAAGAGCTCATCGAGCACGACTGGGCGGTCGCGGTCTTCGACGAGGCCCAGCGGATCAAAAATCCCCGCACCAAGGCCGCGCGGGCGGCGCGCAAGGTCCCCGCAAAGTTCCGGCTGGCGCTCACCGGCACGCCTCTTGAAAACCGGCTTCTCGAGCTGTGGTCGGTGGTGGATCTGATCGTACCTGGATATCTGGGATCGGAGCGCGAGTTCAGAGCGGCCCACCGCGATCCTTCCCATCACCAGCTCCACCTTCTCAGACAGCGGCTCGGGGTCCTGACCCTGCGCCGGATCAAGGAACAGGTGTTGTCCGACCTGCCTGAAAAGGTCGAGGATATCCGCTACTGCCACCTTCTTCCCAAGCAGAGGGAGCTCTACCGAAGTATCCACCGTGAGCGCTCCGCCAACATCATAAAGCTCCTTCAGGATGAAGGCGCGGACATCCCATACATGCATATCTTTGCCCTTCTGACCCGCCTCAAGCAGATCTGCGACCACACCAATCTGGTGGAGGACGGGGGCGCCGGCGGCGGCGAATCGGCAAAGATCGAGATCTTCGACGAGATCCTCGACGAGGCCCTCGACGGGGGGCTTCAGGTCGTCGTGTTCTCACAGTACGTTCAGATGATCGAGATTCTGACCAAGCACCTGGACCGACGAAAAATCGAACATCTGGTGTTGACCGGTGAAACCCGCAACCGGGGGCGCATCATCCGCCGCTTCAACTCGGAGCAGCACGAGCGCGTGCTCCTCGCGAGCCTCCTCGCGGGCGGTGTGGGCATCGATCTCACCGGCGCCTCGGTGGTCCTCCACTTCGATCGCTGGTGGAACCCGGCAAAGGAGAACCAGGCCACCGACCGCGTGCACCGCATCGGCCAGCGACGCTTCGTCCAGGTGTTCAAGCTCATCACGCGCAACACGATCGAGGAGAGGATCGACGAGTTGATTCGGTCAAAGGTCGACCTTATCCGACGGGTCGTGGCGCCGACCGAGGACGTGATCGCCAAGCTCGACCGCAGCGAGTTGATCAATCTTCTCGACATCGACGTCGAAGGAAAGAAGTTGAGAGTTAAGAGTTGAGTTTTGAGTTTTGAGTTTTGAGTTTTGAGTTTTGAGTTACCCAGCTCTCAACTCTCGACTGCGCGTGACAGCAGCGGAAATCCCTTGGACAATAGAGTGTGCAGTGGGAGGTGCAACATGTCGGAACCGGAATTCCTGATCTGCAACGAGTGCGACAGCCCGGTCTATGTTTTCGAATGGAAGGACGGCCGGATCGCCGAGGCGATCTGCACCACATGCGGCAACGACAATCCGTCCCTGTTCTCGACCGATGAGGATTACGGAGAGCAGATGGCGTCGGACAGCCGTTACGACGAGCCCAAATAAATCAAACTATGGCGACCATCTCATTTCTCTGGCATCTCCACCAGCCGGCCTACCGCACGGCAGACGGGATCTCACACGCCCCGTGGGTGGCACTGCACGCCGGCGGCGCGTACACCACCCTGGCGCGGGCGATCGAGGTTACGGGCGGATCCGGCCAGGTGGTCAACATCGTCCCGACGCTTCTCGAACAACTCCTGGCGTATGTCGACGGCGCCGTCACCGACCCGGTGGTGGAGGCGATCGTCACGCCTGCCGCCGACCTCACAGACTGCCAGCGGGAGGTCCTCGTTGATTGGGCATTCCACGTCAACCCACGCCAGCTCGCCCGCTATCCGAGGCTCGGTCAGCTCGCCCGTTCTCGATCCGGCGCCGATTCGAAGCGACGTCGTGACGGTCGTTTCGGCACCGCCGACCTGCGCGATCTCCAGGTCCTCTTCGTGCTCGCTCACGCCGGCGACCAGGCGTGGACCGACGATCGTCTCAAGCCGCTTTACGACCGCGGCCGGAATTTCCGGGTCGCCGATCACCGCCGGATGGCCGATTGGTTCCAGGCCCAACCCGGCGAACTCGTGGACCTGTGGCGCCGAATCGCCGTCCAACCGAATGTCGAGATCGCAACCAGCCCCTACGCCCACCCCATCATGCCCCTGTTGATCGACTCCGGCGTGGTCGCCGCAAGCTGGGCGCCCCATCCGGCGCCACAGGTGCCGTTCTTCCACCATCCTGAGGACGCCCGGTGGCAGCTTGCACGCGGCCTCGAGTTCATGACCGAGCACGGTTTCGCCACCACCGGTTGTTGGCCGCCCGAGGGCTCGGTCTCGGAGGATGCGGTGGCCGTTTACGGCGACCAGGACGTGCAATGGCTGGTCACCGATGAAGGCATCCTCGAACGCAGCCTCGATCGATCCCTCCGCGAAGGAAGCAATACTGCCGCCGAGCTCTACCGTTCATGGCGCCTGGCCACCGGCGGCCCGACGCTGTTCTTCCGCGACCGTCGGCTGTCGGACGCCATCGGTTTTCAGTACGGCCGTTGGGACGATGAGGGCGAAGCAGCCGCGGCTTGTGTCGGAGAGCTCGAAACCCTTGCCAGAACGCTTCCCGAAGAGGCCAATATCGTCGTCGCCCTGGATGGTGAAAACCCGTGGCTCCACTACCCGGAGGGTGGGGGCCGATTTCTGCGCGAGCTGATGCAGCGCCTCGACGACGCCCCGCCGGAGCTGGCGCCCACCACTCTCGCCACGGCGGCCGCGGACGGCGAGCCCGCAGTCCTCGAACGCCTCCACCCCGGATCGTGGATCAACTCGGTCTTCGCCACGTGGATCGGCCACCCGGAAAAGACTCACGGCTGGGAGGTGCTCGCCGAGGTCCGAGACGCCATCGGCAACGCGGGCGACGAACGGCCGCCCTCGCTCCTGCTGGCCGAGGGCTCCGACTGGTTCTGGTGGCTCGGGGACGACAATCCAACCGAGCTCGCGCCACTGTATGACGAGATCTTCCGCAAGCACCTGGCCGACGCCTGCGACCAGGCCGGCATCGAGCCGCCCCTCGATCTCGACACTCCCCTCAAAGCCCACAGTTTTGTCTCGCTGGAGGGGTCGGCCATGTCCGTGTCCGAGCTCCGTTGCTGCCCGATCAAACACATCTGGACGATCATCGCGCCCGATCGCGAGCCATCGCCGGACACCGACGACAGACCGGGTCGTCCGGATGACGTATCCCCCGACAACGATCCCTTCGCACCGGGTAACGAGGCGAAGACACCGCCGGAGATCTACCGCGTCCCATCCTCGACAGGCGGCAGCCAATGGCAGGTGCGGGTGTTTGCCGACTCGTCTCCGGTATTAAGAGTCGAGGGCGAGGTCATTCGGGAAGCGGTGGGCCTCAACGACACTGTCAGCGGCATCGGCGCCCACGAGATCATCGTCGAGACCCCCGAGACGAATGTCGAGCTGGCCGACCTCGAGATCGAGGAGATTCTGCCGGTGCTCCAAACCTATCGCGCACGCCTTCTCGATTTGCGCCGCGATTTCCGATTGCGGTATGTGACGATCTTCAAGAACAAGGGCCGCCGAGCCGGCGCCTCGGTGGCTCATGCCCATTCACAGCTCATCGCAACGCCGATCATCCCCACCGTCGTGATCAGGGAGCTCAATTCCGCCCGCGAGCATTTCAACCGCAGTGAGCGCTGTCTGTTCTGTGACATGATCAGCCAGGAGCTTCGCCTGCGCGAGCGCATTTGCATCGAGACCGACCGCTTTCTCGCCCTGGCGCCGTTCGCCGCGACCTCCCAATTCGAGACCTGGATCCTCCCACGACAGCACCACCATGATTTCGCCATGGCCACCGATGACGAGCTTCTCGGTCTGGCGGTGATCCTCCGCGATCTCCTGCGCAGGGTGCGCGCCCTCCTCGACGACCCGGCCTACAATCTGGTGCTTCATACCGCTCCCAATCCCCACCCCCGTCCCGGCCACCCGGACTACTGGTCAACCCTGGGCCACGACTACCACTGGCACTTCGAGCTCGTGCCACGTCTTACCCGTACCGGCGGGTTCGAGATCGGCGCCGGCATCGCCGTCAACCCGACCCCGCCCGAGGATGCCGCACGGATGCTGAGGGAGGCGGAGGCGGATAGCGACTGAATTCTCAATTCTTAATTCTCAATTCTTAATTGTCCGTATCCGCTTGCTTCAGGCTAGCCGGACAGCCGGGCGATTTGGTTGCCCAGTCGTGGCGGGCCCTAACCCACACTTCTCACCGGGCTCACCTCAGACGAGCGGCACTGAGAACTAAGAATTGAGAATTGAGAACTATTCTTTGTTGCGCGCTTCGAGCTCGGCCGTGACCGCCTCGGCGGCGTGGATGTGCCGTTTCACCAACGACACCAGCCCCTGCTGATCGATGATCGGTTTCGCGACGTAGTCGTTGGCGCTGGACTCGAAAAGCAACCGCTCGCGGTCCCCTTTCATGGCATGTGCAGTGAGGAGGATGACGGGTAGATTGATGCCCTCGGGAAGATCGCGGAGACGCCGGGTGAGCTCGACTCCGTCCACAGTTTCGTCCGCGACCCGGGTGTTGCCGAGCGAAACATCCATCAGTACAGCCTTCACCGGGCGTCCCTGAACCGCCCCGATGATCTCGTCGCCGTCGTCGGAACACACCACGTCGAACCCGCCGACTGCGGTGAGAATCGCCTCCACCAGCACCGCGTTGGCAGGATCATCTTCGACAACCAGCACCAGGTCAGCCATGAATCCTCCACTATCGAGATTATCCCGGAAGCAGTTGGAGGTCCACCGTCGATCTGCCATCTCGATCGTTAAAACGTTCGAACGTTTAACGTTTGAACGTTCTAACGTTCTGCCAAGAATTCTTCAATGTCGCCGCAGTTAATCAGATCCGCGGCGGTGGCGCCGGCTTTGCGGGCCACCGCCAGACCCCAGCGAATATCATCGAGACCCTCCGTCGAGTGGGCGTCGGTGTCGACGACCAGCTTGAGGCCGGCCTCGAGAGCGCGGCGGGACCAGCGCCAGTCGAGATCGAGGCGGTATGGGCTGGCATTGATCTCCACCGCCACCCTGTGCACGAGGCATGCTTCCAGGACCCGCTCGAGATCCACCTCATAACCGGGTCGAGCCAGCAGCAGCCGCCCTGTAGGATGACCGAGCACGCTGCAGGCGGGGTGCGAGACGGCGCTCATGATTCTCTCGGTCTGCCGCTGCCGCTGGAGGCGGAAGGCCGAGTGGACCGATGCCACCACGTACTCGAGCCCGCCCTCGCAGCCGGGTGGAATATCGAGCGTTCCGTCGCTCAAGATGTCCGCCTCGAGCCCCTTGACGATACGCATCCCGTCACTCTCTCGGTTGAGCTCGTCGATCCGCTGCCACTGGTCGCGAAGCCGCTCGGCCGTCACTCCGTTGGCATAGAAGGCGGCCGGTGAATGGTCGGCGACGCCGAAGAACACCCAGCCGCGCGCCTGCGAGGCCGCCGCCATCTCCGCCACCGTTGCGACGCCGTCAGAGTCAGTGGTGTGGTTGTGGAGCACGCCGAGCACATCCGCCATCGTCACCAGCTCGGGAAGGGCCCCGGCCGCCGCCCGCGCCACCTCGGTACCGTCCTCGCGCAACTCCGGCGGCACCCACTGACAGCCAAGGGCCCGATAGATCGATTCTTCATCCGGACTTTCGAGCCGGGTGTTGTCCTGCCACAGCCCATCCTCGCGAAGCTCCAAACCGAGGGTCGCGGCGCGTCCGGAGAGAGCCTCGATGTGATGATCGGATCCCGTCGCCCAAATCAACGCCGCCGCGGCGGCAGGCGAGGCGACCACCCGCGCCCTGACGGCGAAACCGTCCTCGGTGACGCCGACCCACCGGCCCGGCTGGCTCCGCTCCACCTCCGTCAACCGCGCGCTCAAGATGACGCCAACAGTCTGCTCATCCTGAGATACCACCACCAGCTCGACCGCATCCGCTGTTTCGCAATTCCGCCGGACTTCGCCGGCAATCACAACCCGATCCACCGCCGGATCCCCAACGAGCTCGGTCTCGAGCGCGGTCGCGGCAGTCCACGCCTCGTTGATCAGCCGGCGCTCACTCGCGCGTCGCGCGAATCGCATCGACTCGAGCAATCGTTCCTGGGTCTTGGCGCCGAAACCCGGCAGCTCAACAAGCCGATTCTCGCGACATGCATACTCCAGCTCGCCGAGGTTGGTCAGACCCAAATCCCTCCACAGGGCACGCACCTTTTTCGGTCCCAGACCGGGAATCTCGAGCATCGCCCGCACCCCGGCCGGCGTTTCAGCTTCCAAGTCCTCGAGGACCCGGGGGGTATGTCCGGCGGCCAGCTCCTCGAGGACCGCAAAGGATCCCCTCCCAATCCCCTTGACCCCCAGGAGCTCGGAGCTTTCGACCATCGCTCCGAGATCGCCGTCCAACCGCTCGATAATCCGTGACGCATTGGCAAACGCGCGCACCCTGTGGACGTTGCCGCCGTTCACCTCGAGCAATCGCGAGATGTTGCGCAGAACGCGCGCGGACGACTTCCGATCAAATCTCATCACCCCTCCAGCACCGCCGGACATATGCAAATACGGGCGATCATCACCGTTCAAACGGCGTCATCATGATATATTCTTCCATGTCAAATGGGCTTTGCATCACGTTTCCGATCCAGCCTGACCTACCCCATCGCAGCGACCCTGGTTCTCGTCACGGTGGTGCCGATGGTGTTGGTGGGGTTGGTGCTGATTTCATACAACCGAACCCATCTCGAAACTGTCGAGAAACGCTACCTCGTTCGTATGGCGGTGAGCCTCGCGAGCGAGACCTCGCTCTTCATGGACGGCCATCGCACGCAGCTTGAGAGCACCGCCCGCGCCCTCGCGGCCGCGAAGAGCGTTGACGTCGATGCCTTCGAAGAACTCCTTCAGGGACTCGGCAACCAGCCCGGCAGCTCGTTCGTCTATCTTCAGATCATGACCCGAAACGGGGCCGGCGCCTATGTCCGATCTCCGAAACTGAGCTCGGCCACCTTCAGCATTGTCGACCAGGCGGCTCAAGAGGCACACGAGTCGGCACTCGACGGCATTCGGGCTGAAACCCTCATTCTCGACCTCCCCGGGGACGATGCGCCGAAAGCGGTTTTCGCCTTTCCGCTCACATCACCGACGAGCCAGGTGTGGGGCACTCTCATCGGCGCCCTCGATCTCGAGCCGCTGCAGAACAAGCTCGGGGAAAACACATATACCGGTCTCCTGGTCAGCATCGTCGACGGCAGCGGACGGGTCGTCGTGTCCTCCGTGCCGAGCCTGCGTGGCATGACCCTCACCGGCTCCCCGCTGGTCCAGGACTTCCTCAACAGCCCACAGCGCATCACCCGTACCTATGACCACCCGATCGATCTCGAAACCGGTGAGGTTCTGGGATCGGTGGCGCCGGTCCGAGAGCTGAACTGGGGAGTCATCATGGAGCGCCCCACCTCGGCTGCCTATGCGCCGGTACGGGTCATGAAGAACCGAACCCTCGGCCTGTCGGTGCTCGCCGCCCTGACCGCCCTCGGTATCGGATCCATCCTGGGTCGCCGCCTCATCGTTCCGCTCCAGAACCTGGCCTCGACCTCCTCCGAGATCGCCAAAGGCAATCTCGCAGTTCGCGCGACGGTGCGCGGTGAGGACGAAATCGCGCGCCTCGGCAGCAACTTCAACGACATGGCGGGCAACATCGAGGCCCTGGTTCGTCGCCTCAAGCAGGCGCTGCGGCAAAACCAGGAGCTCTTCCTCGAGACCATCAAGACCCTGGCCGCCGCGATCGATGCAAAGGACCCGTACACGCGCGGCCACTCAGAACGAGTGAGCTCTTTCGCCATGGCCATTTCGCGCCATCTCGGGCTCAACCAGGAGGAGGTCTTCCGGGTTCACATCGCCGCTATTCTCCACGACGTCGGCAAACTTGGGATCCGCGAAAGCATCCTCAACAAACCCGGTGGGCTGTCAGATGAGGAGTTCGAGATCATGCGCCAACATCCCTCTATCGGCGCCCAGATCATGAGTCCGATCCGCATGCTCAAGGACATCATTCCGGGCATCCGGAACCACCATGAAACCTGGGATGGAAGAGGCTACCCCGATCAACTCACGGGGCAGGAAATTCCGATGGTGGCGCGGATCATCGGCGTTGCGGACACATTCGACGCCATGACGACCACACGCCCCTACCAGCAGGCCATGACCCTGGACTATGTGCTCGCCAAGATGCAATCCATGTCGGGGACCAGGTTCGACCCGGTGGTGATCGACGCGTTCACCGCTGCCGTGGAGTCCGGAGATATCAGCCCCGCCACATCGGGCTCGAAAGAAGCCGTCTCGACGGAGGTCTCATGAAACGCATGATCGTTCCCGCCCTGAGCCTTATGATCTTTGCAGTTGTCACGATCATCAGCCCGGCGACCGCCGACAGTGCGGGATCAGCGTCCTCGGGCAAGGACAAGAAAAAGAAATCGTCCAAGCAAACCCAAACCGCCAGCGATCCGCTGTATGCACTGACCCTCATGCGCCAGGGCTCGGTGTTGATGGAGCAGGACCGTTATGAAGAGGCGATGAAATCCTTCGAGCAGGCCAACCAGATCTCGCCCAACAATGCCACGATCTACAACATGATGGGGCTGTGCTCGCTCCGGCTCGGATCTCTTGACGGCGCCCTGGCCTCTTTCGATCGAGCTCTCATGCTCATCCCCAGCTTCACCGACGCCCGCAACAATCGGGGCGTCACCTACCTCGCCATGGGCCAGTACCACCTGGCGGAGGTCGACTTCATTGCAGTGCTGGGTGATTCGACCTATCCCCATCGCAAGCAGGTCTTCTTCAATCTCGGTCTGACCTACCTGCGGCGCGACCAACTGGGCGCCGCCGAAGAAAATTTCCGTAAGGCCATCATCCTGCCGAATCCGGTCGCGGATGCCTATGTCCAGCTTGCCGGAATCGCTCAACGGCGGGGCAACCTGGAGACCGCCGAGAACCTCCTCGAGGAGGCAAGGCTCAACTTCCCCGAGCGCATCGATCTCTCCTTCGAGCTCGGCAAGCTGTTGATGATCATGGGTCGCGATGATGAGGCGCGTCCCTATCTCGAGCGGGTCGTCGCCGACGCACCGAGCTCGGAGGCCGCGGCAACGGCCAGGTCCCTGCTCGGGACCGGATAGATGCCCTTTAATTACTTGCTGACAAATCTGCTGGTTGACGTGCCGCAGGCCGTCGGGGCGATCTTCGTCGACCCCGAAGGCGAGTCGGTGGAATGGGTCACCCGTCACGGAGATCCTTTCGACCTCAAGGTCGAGGGCGCCTATCACAGCATTTTCATGCGCCGGATGGAGACCGTTGTCACCAGAATGAAGGTCGGCGCGATTGATTCGTTAGTGCTTGAAGGCAGCCGATTGATAACGTTGACTCAGGCCCTGCCCGACGGATACTATGTGGTGCTCGTCGTGGATCGAAGTGGCTCCAGGGGGCAGGCTCTGCACCGGTTGCGCCGTGCGGCAGAAGTCATCGCGCAGGAGATTGTCTGAGACCGCACGCACGACACTCATGGAGTCCATTCGCAGAGCTGGGGGTGTGATGGCTCGGTCGTTCCTCGGAAAACTCAAACGCGGTCTCTTCATGACCCACACCGAGTTCCTTGAAAAGGCGGGAGAAGCTCTGCGCCGCACGGGTCCTGTGGAGCCGGCGACTCTCGACCGTCTCGAGGACGCCTTGATAGCCTCCGACGCCGGCGTCGAGCTTTCGCTGCGTCTGATCGAGACCCTCCGCGACCAGGTGCGTACGAACACGATCACGACCGCCGAGGAGCTTCTTCCCGCAGTCCGCAAGGAGCTGCTCTCGCTCCTGTTGGCGGCCGAAAACGCACAGCCCGCCTCCGACACATCGAGCCGACCGCGAATCACGCTCCTGGTCGGGGTCAACGGAACCGGCAAGACGACGACCGCTGCCAAGCTCGCCAAACGCAAGAAGGAAAGCGGCACAACCGTCATCCTCGCCGCCGCCGACACCTTTCGAGCGGCGGCGGTGGACCAGCTCGAAGTGTGGGCCGAGCGGGTCGGCGCGCCGGTCGTTCGTCAGCAAGAGGGCGCCGACCCGGCGGCGGTCGTATTCGACGCCATCTCGGCCGCACGGTCGCGGAATATCGACGAGATCCTGGTGGACACCGCCGGACGTCTGCACACCCGCACCAATCTGATGAATGAGCTCGAGAAGGTGAAGAAGGTGGCGGGCCGCGAGGTACCGGGAGCACCGCAGGAAGTGCTGCTGGTCCTCGACGCCACCACCGGATCCAACGGCATCGAGCAAGCCAGACGCTTCGGCGCCGTCGCCGGGGTCACCGGCGTCGTGCTCACCAAGCTCGACGGTACCGCCAAGGGCGGCGTGATATTGGCCATTGCCGATTCCCTCAAGCTCCCGGTACGATGGGTGGGTGTCGGTGAGGATGTGGATGATCTCCTACCCTTTGAACCAGAGGACTTCGTGGACTCGCTACTCGAAATCGATGCGGGAGACGATTCCGGGGGTTCCGGCCCGAGATGAGTCAATGCACATGCCACGGGTGGAGTGAATGACTCGGTCAGGACCGGGGGTTCCACGAGGAGGCGACGACGTCGGGTCAGGTCCGGCTCGGGTGGGTCCGAGCCGCGGCGCCCTTTCGCCGCACGATGACGACGATCTTCGCTGGATGGAACGCGCCCTCGAGTTGGCCGCCCGCGGCCGCTGCGGCGCCTCCCCCAACCCGATGGTCGGAGCGGTCATCCTCGACGCCGAGGGCGATCTCGCCGGTGAGGGCTATCACGCCGCCTTCGGCGGGCCCCATGCGGAGGTCGTGGCGTTGGCCGATGCCGGCGACCGGGCGTGCGGCGGCACCCTCTTTGTGACCCTCGAGCCGTGCGCCCATCACGGCAAAACGCCCCCCTGTGTCGATGCCATCCTGGCCGCCGGCATTCGGCGCGCCGTCATCGCGCTCGCCGAACCCACCAAGATCGCCGGCGGTGGCGCCGACCGCCTGCGGGCGGAAGGCGTCGAGGTGGATCAGGGTATGGGCGCCGAGCGATCGAGAGTCCTCAACCGCCGTTGGTTGCATTGGGTGCGGTACCACCGTCCCTGGGTGACGTTGAAGGCAGCCGTCTCGCTCGACGGGCGGGTCGCCACCCGCGAGGGCGAGTCGAAGTGGATCACCGGCGAGTCTGCGCGCGAGCGAGGCCTCGAGCTGCGCGAGGAGCACGACGCGATCCTGGTCGGGGTGGAAACGATCCTCACAGACGACCCACGGCTCACACGGCGGCTCGGCCTCAACCCGGTTTCCGGTTGGCGGCGGGTCGTGCTCGACACGCGGTTGCGCACGCCTTCCGACGCCGTGGTCGTGCAGACTCAGCCCGAGGCCACCCTGATCGCCCACACCGTCGAGGCGTCGGTCGAGGACCGCCGCCGTTTAAAAGAGACCGGGGTCGAGCTCGTCGAGCTCAGGGCCGACGACAACGGGCGGGTCGATCTCGGCGCGCTCCTCGATCATCTGGCAAGAAAGGAAGTGGCGGCGCTTCTGGTCGAGGGTGGGCCGACCGTCCATGGTTCGTTCAACGACCGCGACCTGGTCGACGAGATCGCCCTTTTCATCGCACCCTTCGTCATCGGAGGCACCGCGCCTGCAGCAGTGGCGGGATGCGGCATCGCAACCCTCGAGTCGGCCCAGCGCCTCTGCTTCGAGGACATCGAGCGACACGGCGATGATCTGGAGATCCGCGCGGTGCGGCCGGAGGAGGCGGATGTTTACCGGGTTGATTGAGACCGTCGGCGCCATCGGCCGATTGGATCGCAGGGGCGCCGGCGCGACCTTGCGAGCCGAGTCGACCTGGCCGGACTCCGGTCTTCCCGCCTCAGGCGACAGCATCGCCGTCGATGGTGTGTGTCTGACAGTCGTGGAGTCCACGGATAGTGGATTCACCGCCGACCTGTCGCCCGAAACCATCGATCGGACGCTCCTGTCGGAGCTCCGCACCGGCTCGCGGGTCAATCTCGAGCGGGCGCTCAGACTCGGCGATCGTGTCGGCGGCCACATCGTCCAGGGGCATGTGGACACGGTGATCCAGGTCGTCAGTATCCGCCCCGAGGGCGGTTTTCAACGCTGGCGATTGTCACTCCCGGCCAGGCAGGCGCGGCAGGTGGCGCTCAAGGGAAGCGTCGCGTTGAACGGCGTCTCCCTTACGGTCGCTGACCTCGGCCCCGACTGGTTCGAGGTTGCCCTGATTCCGGCCACCCTCGAGACCACCACCTTTGGCCGGCTGCAGTCGGGCGCTCGGCTCCACCTCGAGACCGACGTTCTCGCCAAATACGTGACCCAGTCTCTGGAGGGCGCCCGTGGATCGGCCCTGGAGGAGCTCTTCGGTGGAGGCGGCGGTGCGTAGGATCGAGCCCGCCTACCCCGATCTCTTCGCCGTCACCCACGTGCTCCGTCCCGGCTATCTTCCGGGCAAGAAGGTCAAGCTCGACCCCATCAAGCTCGGCGTCGTCTGGGAGGACGCCCCGGTGAGAATCCTCCCCGCCGAGGGCTCGGTCCCCCGCGAACCGGTTCGCGCAATCGTTTTTGCCTCTGTCGCCGCCGACCGTCAGGCGATCTTCCACCGCCTCCTGGAACGCGGCAGCTATGCCCTTGTGGTCCTCGACGACCCCGAGATCACGCCCTCCGACCTCGGACTCGATGCATTCGATGGAAACCTGCGGGTGACGGTTCTGGCGCCGATCCTCCCCTACCCCCTGAGCGATGGTCTCCAACTACCCGAGGCGTGGAGTGAGTATCTGTGGGGCGCAGTGCTCGGTCTCTTCCCGTTTCCCGGCGCCGCCGCCGAGATCGAACGACGGATCGAGCAGCTCAAGACCTCCGGCGCCCGCTTCGCCGTCACCGCGCCCCTCCTCCTGACCCCCAAGGACCGCCATCGGATTCTCGACGGCTGCGAGGGTACAGGCTTCGAGGAGGAGCTCGAGAACGCTCTCTTCCATGCCGATGTGAGCCGGGGCCTGCACGCCCTCGAGCGAACCGCCGGCGTCACCCTCCACGGAGTCGGCATGGATCCCTTCGTCCCCTGCATGGTCGCGAGCTGCCACGAGCCCAACGCGGTTCGCACCGCCGCCATGTTGCGACTGTGGGCCCGCCGGCTCGACCAGTGCCACGAAGAATCCTCGTGGGGCTGGCGGCTGCGGCGCGCTGCGACCGCGCTCGACCGCCTGACCTACGATCCGATGACCCTCGCCATGGAAGACAACCTCCGTATCATCCCCGGCTTCGATCCCTGGGTGGAAAGCTTCACCCGCGCCGTGTGGTACGGCGGTGAGCCGCTCGATTCCGCATGGCGCCTGTGGTCGGGGCTCGACGGAAAGCCCGGTGACGGCGGCGCGAAGGGGAAGAAGTGATCAGTGATCACTGATAACTGATGACTTCCCCGCCGGGAACAACCGGCGGGGTATTGCGGTTGCAGGACACGAGGAAAGGAGCTTCACATGGCAGAAAGAGTATTCAAGAAAATCGCGGTGACCGGATGTTCCTCGGTCAGCTATGAGAAGGCCATCGAAAACGCGGTGAAAAAGGCATCCGAAAGCCTCCGTGGTCTCGCCTGGTTCGAGGTCAAGGAGTTCCGTGGCGGGCTCGGTTCGGACGGCGAGATCGAATGGCAAGCAACGATCGAGGTCGCATTCAAGATCGATTAGCGATTCGCGCCCGAATCCGCGAACTGCGGTTGACGGACGTTGAAACAATCAGCCGCGAAGCGGCGGAAGACCAATAGCCCCGGGCGTGAGCCCGGGGAATTCGACACCACCACAAGCGGGAGCCCTGAAGGGGCGACAGACACTGGTCGGACCACCGATTATCTGTCGCCGCTTCGCGGCTGTGTTTCTTGGGGGCTGGCCGTAACCCTGGGGCTCGCGCCCTAGGCTATGAATATGTCGCCCCTTCGGGGCTCCGCCACCGAAACCCTTGCAACCCGTTGCCGATCAAGGTACTATCCGCCGCGCGTGGGGCCGTAGCTCAGTTGGGAGAGCGCAGCGTTCGCAACGCTGAGGTCGTGGGTTCGATCCCCATCGGCTCCACCAGATTTTTTCGAAACAAAGTTTCGAAAAAATCTGTCACGGCGTAGCCCGCAGGGCGAAGCCGGACACACCCCGTCCACGCCATCTATGGAGACCATAGAATGGCAGTTTTTCACTACGTCTACATGCTTGTCAGCACATCGAATCCCGACCGGCATTACACGGGTCTGACCGACGATCTGACCACCAGGCTCAAATCACACAACGCCGGCCAAATGCGCCACACCTCGAAAAACCGACGGTGGCGAATCGAAACAGCCATAGCCTTCCGCAACCACCAGAAAGCACGAGCCTTCGAGGCCTACCTCAAGACCCATTCCGGCCGAGCATTCGCATCGAAACACTTCTGAATGCGGAACCTTGCTTGTCACGGCATAGCGCGCAGCGCGAAGCCGGAAGCCGGAAGCCGAACAAGCGCGCCGACGCCGGTACCAGATCGACAGCTACCCCGCATATCACACCAGGTTCCGTCGCGAGAACGGCGAGGTGCTGTGCCCAGTGGCGTTTTCGACCCTCGGGGCACGGAGGCGTACTCAATAGTCTGTAGAGTACCCTGCGGCGAGAAAACGGCGCTGGGTGCGGTGCATCGCCGGCCTCAGTAGGAATCTGGTGAAGTGCGGGTTAGCAGGGTCGAAGAGTTCTTCCAGCCACTTGGTCTATACTCTGAAGCTCGGCGCGGTGCCTGGGGACACCGCCTAAGGGGTGACCCATCCACGGTACGCGAGGTAGCCGAGTGATGTTCTGCTCTGCCTTCGATCGGCTCATGCCGCTGTTTAGGGCGCCCTGAGGCTGGAGGATTTTTCCATGACCGAGCTGACCCACTACACACCCCCCGATGCGGCGCGCTGGGCCGGCAGGGTGGACGATCTCGAAGATCGGGACGCCTTTCGCTGGCACCAGGTCATCGAGCCTCTCGATTTTTCAGCGCCGGCTGATCAACTTGCCCTGCAGACTCCTCGAGGATTCTGCCTCCTGGGCTACTGCTGCGACCACGGTGTGGAGCTCAACCTCGGAAGGGCCGGAGCTGCCAGGGGACCCGAGGCAATTCGGACCCAGCTCGCCAACCTGCCGGTCAACTTCCCGAACACCGTTGGTCTCTTCGATGGAGGGGACATTCACTGCCGGGACAGTGACCTGGATGGCGCCCAACGAGCCCTGGCGGAGGCGGTGGAACGAATTCTCTCGTCCGGCTTCTTTCCGGTGGTTCTTGGAGGCGGCCACGACGTCGCCTTCGGCCACTACCTCGGGATTACGCGGCACCTCTCGAGCTCGAAGCGGCTCGGCATCCTCAACTTCGACGCCCACCTCGACCTGAGACCGCTGCGACCCGCCGCGACCTCGGGCACGATGTTCAGCCAGATCGCCGCCGCATGTCGGGAGCGAGGCACGGACTTCTCCTACTTCTGTATCGGAACCCAGAAGTCGGCCAACACGGTCAGCTTGTTCAGAACTGCCGAGAAGCTCGGGGGCGAGACCGTGCTCGCCAAGGACATGGATGATGCCGACCTGGAACCGGTCAAACAGAAGATCGATGCCTTCCTCGCCGGCAACGACGCCATCTACGTGACGATTTGCGCCGACGTCTTCTCATCGGCGTTCGCGCCGGGCGTCAGCGCCCCGCAGCCCTTCGGGCTCCACCCTGAAACGATTTTGCGCCTGCTCAAGCATGTCCTGGCATCGGACAAGGTCGTGAGCTTCGACTTCGCCGAGGTCTCACCGCGTTTTGACAGCGACGACAATACCGCTAAGCTCGCCGCCGTCTTTGTCTACGCGCTGGTAAACGCGTTGGCGCAATCGAGGAGCTGAAGTCAATGGAGATCTTGTCTGTATCGGTGACACTCTTCCTGATCATGGATGGCTTCGGGAACATCCCACTTTTCTTGCCGATCCTGGACAAGGTGCCGGCGAACCGAAGGCGTCGGGTACTCGTGCGCGAGCTACTCATCGCGCTGGTCGTGATCGTCGGCACGGTCCTGTGCGGTCGCTACGTCATGGAATTCTTGGGTCTGAGACAAGAGTCCGTGAGCATCGCCGGCGGCATCATCCTGTTCATCATCGCTCTGCGAATGGTCTTTCCGTCGAGGAACGTGCAAGGAGAAGAAGAAATCGATGGCGAGCCTCTGCTCGTCCCGCTCGCCATTCCCCTCATTGCGGGTCCCTCGTTATTGGCTGTGCTTCTGCTGTTCTCCACCGCCGAGCCGGGGCGAACGGTGGACCTGCTCCTCGCTGCGGCGTTGGCCTGGTCGGCAACCTTCGTCGTGCTGTTTGCATCGACGTTTCTGTTGCGATTCCTCACCAAACGGGGGCTTGTCGCCGTTGAGCGCCTGATGGGCATGGTTCTGGTTGCACTTGCTGTTCAGTTATTCCTGGATGGCGTATCGAAATATCTTACGTAGAGCAACCTCCAGATCCAGGAAACTATCAAGACTCCCCGAGGGCCGCCCGGAGCCCTGCGAGGCGATCGCGGACGATCGAGAGCACTTTGTTCACGGGCGGTTCGAGCTTGAGTTCCCAGTCTCTGCCGTCGGCCTGCAGCCGAAGGAGCCTGATGCGGAGGATGTTGACTGCGTGCTCGCGGTGAACCCGGACGAATCCGAATAGCTCGAACAGCGGCGCGACCTCGCCAATCGGCCTGACATCGACGAACGGTGTGCGCGAACGCAGGCGGACTTCGGTTTCCCCACCCCTGGCACGGAGGAAGTACACGTCGTCCGGGTCGAGCACGCGGTGCTCACTGCGGGAGATGTGAATGAGAATTTGATGCGGCACCATACCGGCTTTGTAGCACGACGTGGTCACTACGCGCACGGACTGGCGGTAGGGCGCATGGACTGGTCCTCTTGCGGATGATTTGGTTTTCGGGCCAGATGACCTGCCGCCGGTCCGGCCCGACCGGGATGGCGGATGGGTTTGCGCGGTTGGTGTTGTGAGGTTGTGACACCTGGCACGATTCCGATTCCGATTCCTGTTTGGCACGATTTATTTTCGATTTCGATTTTGAATCCTCCCTGTTCGCCGCGAAACTTCGACATCGACTTTCCCGTCTTGAATACCATATGCAATCAATACCTTCACAGCGCTTGCAGCTGAAAGGATTTCCAGGAGGACCAACATAGGTCGTGGCCGTAGCCGAATGACGCGACACTGGCATAGAGGTCTGGCTTGACGTCGCAGACTGTGAGCGATCCGTCCGGTTCCAATGGTGTGAAACCGAGATCATTGGCGCCCCAAAAACGAAGATGAGGACAAGAAAAGGAGCGGTTGGGTGGGGTGGGCGCCTCCCAAACCTTTCTTGTTACCCTTCATCCGGGTGGCAGGAAGGAAAGCGGAAACCCGGCACCCGCTGGGTGGTCGAGAGGCTATGGTGCAGGCTCGGTGGGGTTGCCGCCTCCCGAGTCGAACGACTGTAGGGCCAGGTACTGCTCACCGAAGCGCTTGACGAAGTCGGACTGGCGGTCGAACTGGTCGTAGTGGCCCTCCTCGAAGGTCACCAGATCCTCGAACAGCTTCTTGGAGGCAGAGTCGGAGTGCTCGCCACATTTTCCGGCAAAGCGATTGTACATCCCGATGGCCTCCTGCTCGAGGGCCTTGGCCTTGACCAGCATGTCCTTGGCGTCGTGGATCTTCTCCACCTCGCGGCCGACCACCATCTCTACCTCGCCCCCCAGGAACAGGATCCGCTCGGCGATCCGCTCGGCGTGGAGCATCTCCTCGATGGCGGTCTGCCTGAGCAGGTTGGCGAGCGGCGTATAGCCGAGGTCGTCGAGCCGGAAGTGGAAGTACATGTACTGATGGATGGCGGCGATTTCGTCGGCGATGGCCTCGTTGAGTAAATCGATGCTCTTCTCGTACATTTCAACCTCCTGGCGTGATGGTAGCATCGTCTTCTGTTGTCCCAGTCACACCATCTCGGCGCCGGTGCGCACCTCCACCGCGGACAGCCCTTGGTGGGTCGGGGCGCGCTCGACGCATGGGCCGAGAAATCGGGGTTCACCAGCGAGGTCTACCGCACCGGCATGTCGAGCACCTTCTCGGAGCGCTCGCGGTGCGGTCCCTCGATCCGGGCGATCATCCGGAACAAGCTGGCCGCCCTTCAGTTGCTCTTGGCCTACTTCCACCGGGTCGCCAACCCCGGCAGATGTGGGGAGGAGCGGGACAAATAGGAACTCAGAATCCAGGAATCAAGATCCAGGAATCACAGTCGTTCGGAATCGCAAAACCGCTATTGACAAAAGATCCTTAATACAATAAATTATCATTTAGATCGAAACCAGGGCGTGCCAGCCGTGGTGGAGGCGAGGCATGGACGAGGCTGCAAAGGAAGAACGCCTGGAGACCTTACGGCAACTGTGCCGCGGGCAGGGTCTGCGCTGCACGGTGCAGCGCCGCGTCATCCTCGAAACGGTGCTCGACCTAGACAACCACCCCACGGCCGACCAGGTATACGACCTCGTCGCCGAGCGCATCCCCGACATCTCCCGCACCACCGTCTATCGAAACCTGGAGAGTCTGGTCCGGATGGGGCTGATCACCAAGGCCTGCCACCCGGGCCGGGTGGCTCGCTACGATCCCCGCCTCGAGCTCCACCACCACCTGGTGTGCCTTCGCTGCAACGAGTTCATCGATTTCGAAGACGACGACCTGAACGGGCTGAAGATCCCCGACACCTCGGCCTTCGGTTTCGAGGTTAATGACTACCGTGTCCAGCTTCGTGGAGTCTGCAAATCATGCCGAGAAAGGGAGAAGAAGGAGGAATCGAAATGAGGAAAACAGTATTCGTTGTGCTCCTTGGCGCAGGCCTTTTGGCCGCAGCGGGAGTCCTCAGTGACGCCGGTGAAGAGCAATTGGCTCCGCTCGGTCTGCCACCGGTGCCGATCCCGGAGGACAATCCGCAGACACCGGAGAAGATCGCCCTCGGGGAAAAGCTCTACAACGAGACACGATTCAGCACCACAGGAGAAGTCGGCTGTTTCACATGCCACGAACCCGAGAAAGCCTTCACCGATTCGCCGCTAAAGGTCTCCGAGGGAATCGAAAAGAAGACCGGTACCCGTAACTCACCTACCGTAATCAACTCGGCCTACTTCACAACACAGTTCTGGGACGGCCGCTCGCCGGATCTCGAGGACCAGGCGCTGCAACCGTTCATCAATCCGGTCGAGCACGGCCTAGTGGATTACGAACCGATCCTCACGATCGTGCGCACAGATCCCGAGTATGCCGAGGCGTTCAAAGAGGTCTTCGGGAAATCGCGAGACGGGATCACCATGAGAGAGGTCACGCTGGCCATCGCCGCCTTCGAGCGAACCGTCATCTCCGGTGACTCCCCCTTCGACCGCTACTACTTCGGCGGCGAAGAGGACGCGTTGACCGAGCAGCAAAAGCGCGGTTTCGAACTCTACCTGAACGAGGGGCGCTGCGTCTCCTGCCACGTCATCGAGCAGACCCAGGCGCTTTTCACCGACAACCGGTTTCACAACATCGGCGTCGGCATCAACAACATACAAAACGACATACCCAAGCTGGCCGGCAATTTCCTCGAGGCCGACAGAACGCTGTCGGAGGTGGATGTCGAGGTGCTGACCGACCCCAGGACGTCGGAACTCGGCCGCTTTGCCATCAGCCACGGTTTCGATGACATCGGTTCCTTCAAGACCCCGACCTTGAGAAACGTCGCCGTTACCGCTCCGTATATGCACGACGGCAGTATCGAGACCCTCAAGGACGTCATGATCCATTACAACAACGGTGGCGTGACCGATGTCGGTGATCCAGTCAACGACTTCCTGTCCGGCGGTATTCGACCCCTCGATCTCGACGAGGATCAGATCGATGACTTGGTCGAGTTCATGGAGGCCTTAACCAGCCCCGAGTTCGAGCCGTCGGCCGACGAAGCCGAAGGCCAGTAGAGGAGACGGCCATGACAAAAACCAATCTCAATCGTCGTGACTTTCTCAAGGGGGCGGCTTCAGTCGCCGCAGTCAGCACTCTTCCCTTGAGTGCGGTCGAACTCGCTTTCGCCGATCCAGCAATGAACTTCACCTTCGCCTACATTTCCGATTCACATATCCAACACATCAAGGGCAGCCGATTCGTCAACAACTGGGACCGTGGTCTGATCCGCGCGGTCGCCGAGACCAACCTGCTACAGCAGAAGCCCGATTTCGTGATGTTTGGCGGTGATCTTGCCCAGCTCGGCACCAAGGCCGAGCTCGACCACGGCGCCGAAATGCTCGCAAAGCTCAATTACAAGACCCGCATGGTCATGGGTGAGCACGATTACTACCTCGATCTCGGCGAGTACTGGTCGGATCTCTTCGGCCCACACTGGTACAGCTTCGACCACAAGGGCGTCCACTTCGTCGTCCTCAACAGCATTCTCACTTTCGACAAGTGGACCTTCGACCGGTGGCCGACCGCGGAGCAGCGGATGCTCGAAATGGCCGCTCTCGACAACCCCAACGGCTCACCCTTCATGGTCGGCGAGAAGCAGCGGGCGTGGCTGGCCAAGGATCTCGCGGCCATCGCCAAGGACACCCCGGTCGTGGTCTTCTCCCATTCTCCCATCCAGAAGATCTACAAAGGCTGGAACTTCTGGACCGACGACGCGGAGCAGGTGCAGGCGCTCTTGAAACCGTTCGAAGACGTCTCCGTCATCTACGGCCACGTCCACCAGATCCAGTACAACCAGATCGGCAACATCAGCTTCAACGCGGTGATGGCCACCGCCTGGCCGTGGCCCTATCCGAGGAGCTATGCACAGGCCGAAAGTCACATGCCGAAAATTACCGTACCCATGAATCGCGCCGATCCGTTCTTCGAGCGTGACGCCACCGGCTGGCAGTTCATCAACTTGAAGACCGGTCGAGTCGATCTCGAGTACAACCTCTACGACAATACCGACCGCACGGTGGCCTTCAACCCGGCGACCGGCAAGCCCGAGGACACCAAGTACCAGGCGGAGGACGATCGCATCGCGCCGCAGATCCAATACTAGGAGGAGAAAGATGGCCAAGAAACAAATTTGGGCTGCGTGCGCCGTGGTGGGAGCCGCATTGATCCTGGTGGGCTACGGCCTACAGGCCGACGAGTTCACTGATCAAGACGTGGTTCGCTGGCAAGGCGAGTTCATGAGTGTCGTCGCTGAGGGTCAAGCCCTGTGGGGCAGCCCCGACCTCGGCACTAATGGTGTCGCCTGCGGTCAGTGCCACCCGAACGCTGCTAACACCCACCCCGAGACCTATCCCAAGTTCCAGCAGCAGCTGGGGGGCGTGGTCGCCTTCCGCGACATGATCAACTGGTGCCTCATGAATCCTCTCGAGGGGGAGAAGCTCGAACTCAACGACAAGCGAATGATCGCCCTCGAGGCCTACGCCACCTACGAGCGACGGGGAGTGGCGCTGGAACCAGGTAAGCACTAGCCCGTTGATCGGCACCCAGAGCGTGGGCGCCATTGTGGCGTCCACACCTGTCTTCTGTCGAGTTATCCCCGGGCAAGCACCATCGAATGCTTCCCCATAACGAACGCAGCCAAGCCCACCATCATCCGTAATACGCGGGGGTGGAGGGCGAGAAAGGAACACGCCATGAAGAAACCTCGTCTCACAACCTCAGCGGGCATCCCCGTCGGGGATAATCAGAACTCCCTCACCGCCGGCCCCAGGGGGCCCCTGCTGGCCCAGGACTGGCAGCTCTTCGAGAAGCACGCCCACTTCAACCGCGAACGAATCCCGGAGCGTGTGGTGCACGCCAAGGGTTCGGGCGCCTATGGGCAGCTCACCGTCACCACGGATGTCACAAAGTACACAAAGGCGGCAATCTTCTCCGAGATCGGCAAAAAGACCGACTGCTTCCTGCGTTTCTCGACCGTCGCCGGTGAACGCGGTGCAGCGGATGCCGAACGTGACGTGAGGGGCTTCGCCGTCAAGTTCTACACCGACGAGGGGAATTGGGACCTGGTCGGCAACAACACACCGGTCTTCTTCGTCCGGGACCCCTACAAGTTCCCCGATTTCATCCACACTCAGAAGAGAGACCCGGGGACGAACCTCCGCAACCCGACTGCGATGTGGGACTTCTGGTCGCTCTCGCCGGAGAGCCTTCACCAGGTGACGATTCTGTTCTCGGACCGGGGTCTGCCCCGCAGCTACCGCCACGTCAATGGCTACGGCAGCCACACCTACAGCTTTGTCAACGCCGACAACGAGAGGTTCTGGGTCAAGTTCCACTTCAAGACGATGCAGGGCATCCAAACACTCACCGAAGAGGAGGCCGAGCGCATAGTCAGCCAGGACCGGGAGAGCCATCAGCGCGACCTGTACGAGGCGATCGAAAACGGGGACTTCCCCAAGTGGCGGGTGATGATCCAGGTGATGGCGGAAGAGGATGCGGAGAAGACCCCGTACAACCCGTTCGACCTCACCAAGGTTTGGCCGCACGCCGACTACCCCCTCATCGAGGTCGGAGTCATGGAACTCAACCGCAGCCCGGAGAACTATTTCGCAGAGGTGGAGCAGTCGGCGTTCTCACCCGCCAATGTGGTGCCTGGCGTCGGTCACAGCCCCGACAAGATGCTGCAGATGCGGATCGCCTCCTACGCCGACGCACACCGCTATCGGCTGGGTGCGAACTACGACAGCCTCCCGGTCAACCGGCCGCGATGCCCGACGGCGACCTACCACAGGGACGGGCCCATGCGGTTCGACGGTAACGAAGGGGGTTCAGTCAACTACGAGCCCAACAGCTTCGGCGGACCTGCGGAGGACCAGCGGTTCAAGGAGCCTCCGCTTCGGATCTCAGGGGACGCCGACCGTTACGACCACCGCGAAGGAAACGACGATTACACCCAGGCCGGAAACCTCTACCGTCTCCTTCCCGAGGACGAGCGCGGACGGCTTCACGCGGCTATCGCGGGCGCCATGGAGGGTATTCCATCCGAAATCATCGATCGCCAGCTGGAGCACTTTGAGAAGGCAGACCCGGCTTATGCCGAGGGGGTGCGTAAGGCACTGACGAAATAGTAGTGGGCAGGGCGGGTGCCGAGGGGTACTCGCCCTGCAAACGTTTCTACTGATCGCCCAGAGAGCAGGGCTGGGTGCGCCGGGTCGGCGCATTTGTTCGCGACCAGAGCTAGCCCGCATAAGAGGGACGCCTGGGGACGCACACCTCCCACTCCACAACCGGGCCATGGTGATCAATCAAGAGCTGACCACAGGCTCCCGCAAGTGGTACCCCGGCATCGGGGTCGAGGACCAGGAGGTTGATCTCGCAGCGTAGTCCGATCTCCCCAGGTTCTCCATGCTGTGGCAGGAAGAGGGGCCATAGAGAACCGTGGGGCGGGCCGGTCTCGCGGTCCAGGAGCGGCTTCAAGCCGGGCACAAGGACAAGGGCTTCGAGTAGCCAATTGCCCCAGCTGGACCTTCCCTATCTGCCCGGCGAAGCGCTCACCTTTTCGGTCACCACCAGTCGTCCATTCGATCCACCGTCACGCAGCGAACCCGTGCAGCACGGGCGCGGGAGAAGGCTACACTGGGCCCATGGATCACGCGGTCTTGACTGAGTTGGTGTTGGTGATGGCGGCGGCGGTGGCAGCGGCGGCGCTGCTGCGCCGGGTCCACATTCCCCCGGTGGTTGGATTCATCATCGCCGGCATCGTCATCGGCCCCGGCGGCCTCGGCCTGATCCGAGACCGCCAGCAGATCGAACTAGTGGCCAAGGTCGGCGTCATGCTGCTGTTGTTCACGGTCGGCCTCAAGCTGCGCCTCGGCGATCTGTGGAAGCTGCGCAGCTCGGTCCTGGGCGGCGGCTCGATGCAGATGCTGTTCACGGGCGGCGCCACCTTCGCGGTGGCGGTGGTCGGCGGTCGATCCGCCGCCGAGGCGGCGGTGTGGGGCGCCATGGTGGCGCTTTCCTCCACCGCTTTGGTGCTGTGGTTGCTCGAAGGATCTGGCGACATCGGCACCGGCCCCGGCCGCACCATGGTGTCGGTACTGCTATTCCAGGACCTTGCGGTGGTGCCCATCATGCTCGCCTTGCCGCTGCTCGCCGGCCACGCGGCCACCGCTGGTGAGGTAGTCTGGCTGCTCGGCCGATCGGTCGTGGTAATTCTGATGACGGTGCTGGGCGCCCGATTTGCGTTCCCGTGGATCACCGCCCGCATCGTGGCCTCCGGCAGCCGCGAGCTTTTCACCCTCACCACCTTCCTCGTCGCCGTAGGCACTGCCCTCGTCTTTGGCCACTTCGGCCTCTCTATGGCCCTCGGTGCTTTTCTGGCCGGAATGGTGGTGTCGGAATCGGAGTATGTGGGCCGCATGGTGGACGACATCACGCCCCTGCGCGACGTCTTCAACAGCCTGTTTTTCGTGTCCATAGGTATGCTGGTTGAGCCGCGCCTGTGGGTCGAGCGGCCGCTTCTCTCCGTCGGCTTGGTGGCCGGGGTCGTGGCCCTCAAGGCCGTGGTGGCCGCCGGTGTAACGTGGCCGCTGCTCCGGAGCCCAGCCGCCGCGGCGGCAGTCGGCCTCGGCCTAGCGCAGGTCGGCGAGTTTTCGATCGTGGTCGGCGCCGAAGCGGCCCGGCTCGGCGTGCTCCCAGCCGACCAGCAACAGTTGTTCCTGGCCATCGCGGTACCGACACTGGTGCTCACCCCCTTCATGATGCGCGCCGGCTGCCGCACCGCCCGGCGGCGGGCCGAACTCGCCGCCACGCCACCGGTCCCTCAGCTCAGCGATCACGTGATCATCGTCGGCTATGGGATCAACGGCCGCAACGTCGCCCGCGCCCTGAGCCTGCTCGAGGTGCCGCACATTGTGGTTGACCTCAATCCCTACACCGTAAGCGAGGTGCAGGCAGCCGGCGGCCACGCCGTTGAGGGCGACGCCCGCCAGACCGAGGTGCTGGAGGCGGTTGGCTTGGGCCGGGCGCGTGGCCTGGTGGCGGCAGTCGCCGACGCGGCCTCCACGCGCGGGGTGGTTGAGGCTGCGCGCAGCCTCAACCCCGACGCGGAGATTATCGCCCGCACTCGCTATCTGCGCGAGGTAGAACCGCTGGTCGCCCTCGGTGCGGACCAGGTGATTCCGGAGGAGTTCGAGACCTCGCTCGAGCTCACCGGGCGGGTGCTCGGACTGTACGGCGCCCCGCCGCACGTAGTCGAACGGGAGAAAGCCGCGCTTCGCCGTGAGGGTTACGGCCTGCTGCGAGGCGACGCGGACCACGACCATCCCACCCTCCACGCCCTGCGGCAGCTACCCGGCGTCAACCGAGTACCGGTTCCGCCCGAGTCGGCGGCCGCCGGACGAACCCTCCGCGAGCTCGACCTCCGTCGCCGCACCGGCGCCACCGTGCTCGCCGTGGAGCGCGGCAGCGAGCTGCAGGTCAACCCGCCAGCGGGGATCAGGCTCGTCGCCGGTGACGGCCTTCTCGCCTTTGCCGACGGTGCCGCCCTCGACGCGATCACAAACGTGCTCGCACCGCGGCAGGGCGCGGGCGACGGCTGAGGCCACTGAAGAAGTTGTGAACGAACACCACAGCAAACCTGTGAACGTCTCATGTCGCGACATCGCAGGCGTTCTCTGGGCGTGAGCTGTAGTCGGCTGACCACCCCACTTGGATCGGCCTGTCGCCCAGGATTCTACCAATAGGAAGGAATCATGACAGGTGATAAGAGCAAGGAACATGGGGCACCTGGCGGTCCCGCGTCCGCCCATGTACAGCCGCTCGCCTCGACGGTTCAGGTAGCCGTTGGCGAAATCGTGAGTTGCAGTGCGGGCTCGCAGGCTTCGAGCGGCCTCCGGAATCGCCAGGCGCCGCCAATTGGTGCGCTTCGTCCGAGCACAGTGACCCTGGAACCCCGGACCCGTGTCCCTCTGCCTTCGGCGCTTGCCTGGCGAAACATTCGAGACCGAATCGGCACCGGATCGAGTGGGATCAGCGCTCAAAAAAACCATCGCGCGCCACCGCGCGTACGGATCGGAGAAACAGCGTAGGGACCGGTGTTTCCGCGAATTGGACGGTTCTGCGCGGTACGCCACAGTAGTCGCCGCGACCCCTTTTGGGGATGCTTCGGAGACTCAGTTGGACGGGTTTCGGTCATCACGCGTCGTTCGAGGTCGGAGCTCCAGGCGAGGGGGCCTCCCAGTAGTCAAGACTGGTCATCCGGTTGACTGGGTCTGCCGGCCACGCCATTCAGCCAACGAAGTGCCTTTCCTACCGTCCAGCGGTCAACCCCAAGTCGACGTCCGATCTCCGACTGGCTCATCCCGAGCTCCTGGAGATGTTTGGCCTTGGGAGCGATTCCCTGGTAGACCGGAGGCGACTTGATCTCAAGGATTGGGACCTCGAGGGGGATGGCGGCAGTGGTTCGAATTCTTCGCGTTCGCGTCCACCAGATTTTTTCGAAACAAAGTTTCGAAAAAATCTGTCACGGCGTAGCCCGCAGGGCGAAGCCGGACACACCCCATCCACGCCATCTATGGAGACCATAGAATGGCAGTTTTTCACTACGTCTACATGCTTGTCAGCATATCGAATCCCGACCGGCATTACACGGGTCTGACCGCCAAACGCTGGCCCTGAGCGGGCACATCTGATTCTGCCCCTCGATCACCCGCCCGCCCCCCCGAGTGCCGCCCGGAGTTCCGCGAGGCGGTCACGGGCGATCGAGAGCACTCGGTTCACCGGCGGTTCGAGCCTGAGTTCCCAGTCTCTGCCGTCGGCCTGCAACCGAAGGAGCCTGATGCGGGCGATGTTGACGGCGTGCTCGCGGTGGATCCGGACAAATCCGAACGGCTCGAACAGCGGCGCGACCTCGCCAATCGGCCTGACATCAACCAGCGGTGTCCGCGAGCGCAGCCGAACTTCGGTTTCCCCACCCCTGGCTCGGAGGCAGTACACATCATCCGGGTCGAGCACGCGGTGCTCACTGCGGGAGATGTGAATGAGGATTCGATGGGGGACCATACCGAGTTTGTAGCACGACCTGGTCACCACGCGCACGGGTTGGCGGTAGGGCGCATGGACTGGTCCTCTTGCTGATGATCTGGTTTTTGGGCCAGACGACCTGCCGCTGGTTCGGTCTGATCCGAATGGCGGATGGGTTTGCGCGGGTGGTGTTGTGTTGTGATAGCTGGCCGTCAGTGTGAGGACCTGATCAACGATCAATGGTCCGTCCGGCATACTCGAGCGCGAGATCCCGCCACGGTCCGGTGGCGCGGAGGGTCGACAAATTGCCGAAGTGGCCGGCGAAGGTGCGGCTGATGAAGACCAGATCCTCGGGGAAGCGGACGTCGGTGGCGTAGGACCAGGTACGGAGCTTGAGGTCCATCAGCCGGCTGAAGAACTCGTCGTCGCCGCCGAAGGTGTAGGGCGGGGCCGGGGCGAGGATCGGGTCGAAGATCTCGACCCAGGGCTCGGTCAGCTCGAGGGGCAGAGGCGCACCGCCCTCCTTGGACATGCCCATGCGATGGAGGATCTCCGGAATCTCCGATTTGCGGTTCTCGATGGCGGCCAGGATGAGGTCGCTGTAGCCCGACGCCACCTCGGCCGGAACCCGCTTGACGCAGCCGTAGTCGTAGACCACGATCCGCCCGTCGTCGCGGAAGGAGAAGTTGGCCAGGTTGGGATCGGCGTGGAGCATTCGGTGGTCGAGCAGCCCCCGCAACAGGAACTCGACCAGCGCGCTGCCCCATCGATCTTTGAGTTCCGAGTCGTAATCGTCCGAGCAGGCTTCCGCCGGCGGGATCCCCTCGACGTACTCCATGGTCAGCACGTTGCGCGAGCTCGCCTCGTCGACCACCCGGGGGACGATGATCTCGGGGATCTCGGCGTGGAGCTCGGCCATCCGGCGAATATTCTCCGCCTCGTGCCGGTAATCGAGCTCCTCGAGGAGCCGGTCTCGGACCTCCTTCCAGATCGGGTCGAAGTCCCCGTCCATGACCAACGTGAACAGCGCCTTGAGAATGGTCTTGAGGTTTGAGAGATCGGCGGTGACGATCTCGTCGATGAGCGGGTACTTGATCTTCACCGCCACTTCACGACCGTCGCGCAACACCCCGCGGTGGACCTGGCCGATCGAAGCGGCGGCGAAGGCCTCGAGCTCGAGCGACTCGAAGAGCTCGTCGTAGTCCTTGAGCGCGCCCCGGATCTCGAGGTCGATCACCTCGGGGGGCACCGGCCGCGCTTCCTGCTGCAGCGCCTTCAACACCTGGGCCACTTCGGGCGGCAGCAACCCGTCCTGGAGGCTCAGCATCTGACCGACCTTCATCGCCGCACCCTTGAGCTCGCCGAGGGTCTCGACGATGCGGGCCGCGTTGCGCATCAAGTTCGCCCGCTGGTGGTCTTCCTTACTCGCGCCCGATCGCACCAGGTTCAGCGCCTGGTCACCGAGCACCGACGCACCGACCCGGCCCGCCAGCCCGCCGAGCTTGACGAAGCGGCGCAACGCCGAGGTGATCAGCTCATCGTTGCCCATGGCTTCCCAGGCTACCAGGACCCGTCAGACGAGCGGCAGAGCCCGGAGGTCGAGGAGCCCGGAGTCGATGATGATCTGCAGGTCGCGGTCCTTCGACAGCAGCAGCGCGCCGTTTTCCTCCGCGAGCTTGGCAATGATGCAGTCGATCGTCGACCGGATCGTCACCCCTCGCGAGCGAAGTTGGCGATAGAGATCAGCCGCTTCCAGGTAGGTTTCGGGTTCCCGCGGCGTCAACCACTCCATTTCTCGGAAGTGGCGCTCGATCTTCGTGAGGCTTTTCGATCGCCTGATCCCCTGCAGCACCTCGGCGGCCACGACGCCGCAGGTCAGCACATCGGCTTCTTCGCGGATCAGCCGTGCGAGTGCATCCGCCTGCGGGCTCGGGTGACCATTGAAGAAATCGACCCATGTGGACGAATCGACAAGCACCCTCATGCGCGCTTCCTGAGGGCGTCGATGTCGCCTTCCCACTCGACTTTCCCCTGCAACTGGAGGAGCTGACGACGTCTCTTTGCCCTGACGAACCTCCGCAAGGCCTCGTTGATGACCTCGGTCTTTGTTCGTCCTTGGGCAAAAGACATGGCCGCCTGAAGGGCGTCGTCATCTATGTTCAACGTGGTCCTCATTGATCTGTACCTCTATGCATATGATAGTTGCACATATGATGCTTGTCAATGCAGACAGATGCTGGATGCTGGATGCTGGATGCTGGATGCTGGATGCGACAAGACCCTAACTCATTGCCGAGCGGGTAGGCAAAATTCCTCATTCCTCATTCCGATTTCCAAATCGTACGTCTCCAGTTGCGCCTCTCCTCGCTATGAAACGTCGTGGTGGCGGGTCCTTTAGGGCCCGCCACCACTCGGTATCAAAATCGCCCGGCTGTTCGGCCAGCCTGAATCAAGCGGATACGTGCATTCCGAATTGCTGACGGCCTTCGGCCGTCGCGAAGCACCGTCGCCAGCGCGTGGCTCATGGCCTCCTCCTTCGGATGAGGCCTGAGCTCACTGCGCTGCCGCCGGCGGTTTCCGAACTCACCCACTTGTTCCCCGCAGGTACTCGCTGATATCGACCTCGTCCACCTGCTCCGGCTGCAAGTGCTGCTCGCCGTACTTTCGGAACGTGCCCGAGGTGAGGAAGAGATCGAAGAGATCTGGACAGATGTGGCCGTCGTCGCGGAACGAGCTCATGATGCGGAGCGCGGCGTTGAGCTTCTTGGGCGGTTTGTAGGGGCGGTCGGAGGCGGTGAGCGCCTCGAAGATGTCGGCGATGGCCATGATCCGCGCCGGCACCGAGAGGTCGTCGCCGGTCAACCGGCGCGGGTAGCCGGTGCCGTCGAGGGTCTCGTGGTGGTTGCCGGCCCACTCGGGCACCCGCCGCAGCTCTTTGGGAAAGGGCAGCCGGCCGAGCATATTGATGGTCTCGACAATGTGCTCGTTGATCTTGAACCGCTCTTCGGAGGTCAGGGTGCCGCGCGGCGTGCACAGGTTGTAGATCTCGCCATGGTTGTAGAGGTGCTCGGGCACGTCCATCGTGAAGCCGTGGGGGTTGTCGCCGAAAGGCGGGCTGTCGCGAAGAACCAGGTGCTCGACCTTGTCGGCAAGCAGCGTTTCCTCGACCGGCAGCTCCGGGTTCGGCGTCCGCCATTTGCGCACGAGCTCGTCGTGGGAAAGCCCGATGCGGTCATCGAGGTGCCGACGCCAAGTCTGGGCCGCGATCGCCTGGATGCGCTCGATGCGCGCATCGTTCATCTGTGTCTCTCCCGAGTTGCACTCGGCGATAAACTCGTAATCGCGGCGGATCCGGTCCAGGCGTCGCTCGAGGCGATCCTTCGCCTTAGCATCGTCGGCCGACCTGAGGTACTCGATCTCGGCGTCGCGCCACAGGACCTCGAAGCGGGTGCGGATCTCGTGCAACCGGTTGGTAATGGTCTCAAGCCGCGTCGCCTTGTCGACCACGTACTCGGGCGTGGTCACCTTGCCGCAGTCGTGGAGCCAGCTCGCGAGGTGGAGCTCGTACCACTCGTCGTTGGTGAGCGAAAAATCTGCGAATGGCCCCTCGGTCGCGTTGTCCGCGGCCTCGGCAAGCTCTGCGGCGATCTCGGGCACCCGCTGGCAGTGGCCGTGGGTGTAGGGCGACTTGGCGTCGATGGCCCCCGCCACCATGAGGATAACGGCATCGAGCAAGTCCTTCTGCGCCTGCAGCATCCGTCGCAAATCGAGGGCCACCGCCGCGTCGGACGCGACGGCCTCGATGGACGGCGCGACCTCGGGGTCGAAGGCCGTCACCTCACCCGCGACCGATCGCGCGTTGACCAGCTGCAAGATGCCCACGATCTCGGATTTCTGATCGGTGAGCGGGACGTTGAGCAGCGATCTGCCCGCACCGCCCACCCACCCATAGCGCTCGCAAACAGCGGAGGAGTTGAACTTCCGACTTTCCGCCAGGTCGTCAATCCGAATCGTCTCTTTTCGGCGCGCGGTTTCCGCGTCCAGATCGGGGTGCATGATGCCTCCGGGCTTGGCCTCAAGGGGCACCGCCGCAAACGGCGGCTCGACGCCGCTGGTGCCGCCGAAGTGGGCGCCCGTGGCTGCATCCTCGAGAATCGCAATCTCGAGGGCGTCGTCCTCGTCGTTGGTGATCAGGATGGCGCCGCCGTCGGCGTGGGCCACCTTGCAGGCCTCGCGCAGGATCATCTCGAGGAGCTTTTTGTAGTCCTTTTCGGCGGATAGTGCCCTGGAGATCTCGAAGAACTGCTGCAGCGAGCTCTTCATCACCGACATTGTGGTGGCAAGGTCGTCGACCTCGGCAATGCGCGACCGCACATCGACCGGCCTCGAGAGCTTGAACCTGCGGATCTGGTTCGCCTCGCGCGCCAGTGCGCGCAGTGCCGACGACAGGTTTCCGGACACCCACAGCACGATCCCCACCGCCACCACCAACAACGCCAGTGAGATGAGGACGCTCTGGTTGCGAACCCGGTCCACCGCCGCCAGCAGCTCGTCGCGCGGGATCAACGTCGCGAGGTAGATGTCGGCGCCCCGGCGGGTGGGCACAGCGGACACCGAGGCGAGCCAGGTACGATCAGCCGCCTCGAGCTGGAAGCGCCCACTGTGGATCTCGTCACCCAACAGGGCGGCAAGCGCCCGGTACACCGGGTCGTCGAGCTCGGACAGACGCGGCATGGTCACCGTCTCCTCGGAGTGCGGCGCCCGCACCGGAACGCGCATCTCGGGGGTCGACAGCGCGATGATCCGAGACGAAGGGTCGAAGATCGCGATCCTGGTGCCGTCTGTCACCCGCTGCCGGGCGAGACCGGCCGACAGATCGGCAAGCGTGAGATCGGCGCCCACCACACCTCCTCCGCCGGCGAGCCTTCGGGCAAACGTCAGACCCACCTCGCCGGTGGTGAAAAAAACGTAGAAATCAGTGGTGATCTGGTCCGGGCGGTCAGCGGCCAACCGGTACCAGTCGCGTCCGCGGGGATCGAAATCGGCGGTCTCGAGGGGCCGCGAATCGAGCAAGCGGAGGGTGGTGTCATAAAAGAGCAGCGTACCGATCGCCTCCTCCCGGTCGCGCTCGATGCTCTGCACCGCGAATCGGGTACCCGGCGGTGCATCGAGAGTCGTCGCGGCCACTCGCCGATCGCCCACCGAGCGGACGAGGAAGAACTCGCCGTCCTCGTATCCCACGAAGATCGACGACATGTGGGGATTGAGCCGCAGCGCCTCGGTCAGCATACCCAGGGTCACGAGGCGCTCCTCGAGGGTCGCACCCTCGAGAGGAGCCGACTTCGAGGCCATGTCCACCACGCCCTGCACCGGCAGGTAGAGCTCGCCGATCGAGGTCTGCATGTGGCGGCCGATTCGGTCCATCAGGTCGTCGGCGCCCAAAAGCTCGATCCGCTTCGATCCCGAGTGAAAGAAACCGATCAGCACGAGACCGAAGACTACGAAGAGGGTGACGAAGACCGCGGCCAGGGTGAGGTAGAGGGGAAAGCGCGTAAGGCCACCCCCGGCGGGACTGTCGGGCGTTCGGTTTGGTTGTGACATGGTTTCTGATTGTAACCGGTCGGCCGCTCACCGGATGCCGGATGCCAGATACCGGATACCAGATCGGAGAAACCGCAGATAACGCAGATTGACGCAGATCTCAATAATTGGCCGGATGTCGACAGCCCGGTCCCTTTTCAGGTGAGGATATCCCTCTTGATACCGGTCATGAATCCATGCATGATCAGCGCATGGCTGTCAAGACGATCACCATTGACCTCGAGGCCTACGAGCTCTTGCGACGGCGCAAGCGCGGCGGAGCCTCGTTCTCCCGGGTCATCAAGGAACATTTCGGCGCGCCTCGCAAGAGTCGAGATCTGCTCGCGACTATCGAGGGGCTAGCCCGCTCTTCTCACCGGGTTTCGTAGCGAGGGCGGCGAAGCGCAAGTATCCGCTGGGTTTGTCGCGAATCGGGC
>Ga0209013_10000325_pt1 | contig 41673 bp, 37 predicted proteins | sample Cruoilmetagenom2_FD_187291 | JGI IMG/M metagenome (GOLD analysis project Ga0209013, IMG submission 187291) | Oil polluted marine microbial communities from Coal Oil Point, Santa Barbara, California, USA - Sample 2 (SPAdes) (version 2) | ecosystem: Environmental > Aquatic > Marine > Oil seeps ...
CGTTTTATCTTGTAAACTTCTAAAAGAATCCGAAAAAATAATTCTGTCATAATCCACTTCAAACCCCAAACGAGTTTCATCTTGGTCTAAACGGTTTCTGTTTTCTGTATCGCCAAAGCGTTTTAAGGATAATAATTTTTCCCAGTTCATAACCTAAATATTAAAAAGAGCAAGATACATTTTTTTGAAGATAATTTATACTTATAATAACCTAGACTTAACATATTATTTACATTTGTAGTCTTTATTTGCATAAATAAAATAAAGATAAAAAAATGGAAAAAATAAAAAATCAGTTCCTAATTATAATGCTTTTAATAAGTACTATAACTTTTGCTCAGAAACAAGAAAAAAAGGAAAGTCCATTTTCATTTAAATGGAATAACGGATTTAAACTTGAAAGTGCAGATAAAAATTTTAAATTAAAATTTGGAGGAAGAATTATGGCTGATCACGCATTCTTTTCTCAAAATTCTGATTTAGAAAGTACTTTTGGAGAATTAGAAACTAAAAGCGGAACAGAATTTAGACGTGCTCGTTTTTTTACTTCTGGAACTCTTTATAAAAATATAGATTTTAAATTACAAATTGATTTCGCTAGTGGTAATGTGGATTTAAAAGATGCTTATATAGGAATTAAAAAAATTCCTGTTTTTGGCACTATAAGAGTTGGGCATGTAAAAGAACCCTTTCATTTTGATGCGTTAAGCAGTAGTAAATATTTTACTTTTATGGAACGACCATTTCCTGTTGATTTTATGCAAGAACGTAATAATGGTATTATTGCTTTTAATGATTTTTTTGATAAAAAACTTTCATTACAAGCCGGTTATTTCAGAAATCAATCGAATAGTTCTACTGATAAAGCTGCTAATAATGGCTATGCGTTAACCATGAGAGCAACCACTTTAGCAATTCATAATAAAGAAAAAAACCAACTATTGCATTTAGGGGTTGGATATAGTTATAGAAATCCTGATTCTAATGAATTTAAAATAGCTTCAAAACCAGAAGCTCATTTAAGTAGTGTAAAATATATCTCCACCGGAACAATTAATGATGTTGAAAGTGTAGATCTTTTAAATTTTGAAACGGTTTTTATGGCTGGACCTTTATCTTTACAAGGCGAATACTTAACTTCAAAGGTTAAAACCAAAAATATATCAGCATCAAAAAATTATACCTTTTCTAGTTATTATGGTCAAATCAGTTATTTTTTAACTGGTGAACATAAAAAATATAAAAGTTCTTATGCTGGATTAGGTAGAGTACATCCTAAAAACAATTATGGAGGAGAAAATAATGGATTAGGTGCTTGGGAACTTGCTTTACGATTTTCAAATTCGAATTTAAACGATTCCAACATTCAAGGTGGCGAGCAATCAGATGTAACTTTAGGTTTAAATTGGTATTTAAATCCTGTAACAAGAGTTATGTTTAATAATGTTTGGGCAAACATTAAAAATACTGGAAATTTAAATGTATTTCAAATTAGATTTCAAATAGATTTTTAGATAAAATATCCCATATATAAAAAGGAGATATTCATAATGAATATCTCCTTTTTTTATTTTCTATTTAAGAGTTAAACTTATAGATTAATAACCCTTTATTCATTTTAGCTTAACATTCTATTAATACTAAAAGTGTTTATTTGTAACATAAAATTAAGACAATTAAAAAATGAAAAAAATAACATTATTATTTATGCTTGCTTTAATAGCAACTGCTTGTGGAAACAAAAAAAATGAAAACAAAAATTCTACTAATAAAACAATTATTTCAGGTTCTATTAAAATAGATGGTTCTGGAACGGTATTTCCTGTTTCTGAAGCTGTAGCAGAAGAATTTTTAAAAGTAGCTCCTAAAGTAAAAGTTACTGTTGGAGAAAGTGGCACTGGCGGAGGTTTCAAAAAATTTGCTATTGGAACTATTGATATTAGCGATGCTTCTAGAAATATTAAAGATAAAGAAATTGCACTTTGTAAAGAAAATGGCGTTGATTATGTTCGTTTAACAGTTGCTTTAGATGGTATTACGGTTGTGGTAAATAAAAACAATACTTGGGCTAAAGATATGACCACTGCAGAACTTAAAAAGTTATGGGAACCAAACAGTAAAATTACTAAATGGAACCAATTAAGAGAAGATTGGCCAAATGAAGAAATTCACCTTTATGGACCAAATACTTCTCATGGAACTTATGACTTTTTCACGGAAGAAATAATGGGAGAATCAGGAGCTAGCCGTACGGATTATAATGCTGTTTCTGATTATAATGTGGCTGTACAAGGAATTGAAAACGATAAAAATGCCTTAGGTTATTTTGGTTTATCTTATTATGAAGAAAATAAAGATAAATTAAATGCTTTAAGTATTGATAACGGAAACGGTTTTGTTGCTCCAAGTATTGAATCTGTTGCAAATAATACCTACGCTCCATTATCAAGATCGCTATTTATTTTTGTTAGTAAAAAAGCTGCACAAAGAATAGAAGTTCAAAAATTTGTAGAATTCTATTTAAATAATGCTCCGGCTTTATCAAAAGAAGTTGGATATGTGCCAATGCCAGCAAGTGGATATAATACTCAAAAAGCAGCATTTAAAAGTGCACTTGTTAAAAAATAGTAAAAAGTAAAACTCTTAAAAACACCTATAAAAATGACATTTTTTTATAGGTGTTTTGGGGGTTATTAAAAATGCGTTAGTTATTATCTATAATTCTTATTTTAATTATTACTAAATGAAATTAAAGGAGAAAATAATTGAATTAATTTTACAATTTTTTGCATCTATTACCATTCTAACTACGGTGGGTATTATTGCGGTACTTTTATTTGAAAGCATTACTTTTTTTAGGTCAGTATCCATAATAGATTTTTTTACAGATACACAATGGACACCATTGTATAGCGAAAAACATTTTGGAATTTTAGCTTTAGTTTCTGGGACTGTTTTAACCTCGGTTATTGCAATTTCAGTTGCCTTACCAATTGGGTTAACCATTGCTATATACTTAAATATGTATGCATCAAAAGAATTTAAAAAAACTTTAAAACCTTTTTTAGAAATATTAGCCGCAGTGCCAACAGTGGTGTATGGTTTTTTCGCTTTATCTATTGTAACGCCTTTTCTACAATCTATTTACCCAAATTTAGAAACCTTTAACTCTCTTTCTGCTGGTATAGTTATGGGAATAATGATTATTCCGTTTGTTTCCTCATTAAGTGAAGACGCTTTATCTGCAGTTCCAAAATCTTTAAAAGAAGCTTCCTTTGGAATGGGAGCTACTAAATTTCAAACTGCTTTTAAAGTTATGGTTCCGGCAGCTTCTTCTGGAATTACGGTATCTGTAATTTTAGCTATTTCAAGAGCTATTGGAGAAACCATGATTGTTGCAATTGCAGCTGGGCAACAAGCAACCTTTACTTTTAATCCAACAGTTCCTATTCAAACCATTACTTCATATATAGTTCAAGTAAGTATGGGAGATGCTCCTCAAGGCTCCATTGAATACCGTACCATATTTGCGGCTGGGCTAACTTTATTCGTATTTACATTTATATTAAATAGCTTTAGTTTTTATATTAAGAAAAAATACCAAGAGAAATATGAATAACTTGCAAAAAAACAAATTAATAGATAACGCTTTTAAAACAATTGGCATATTATTTACATACTTAGGTATATTAATATTGGCCATATTATTATATAAAATAATTGCTGCGGGTTCAAGCAGAATTAACTGGGATTTTCTAACCAGTCTTCCATCAAGAAAACCAGAAAAAGCAGGAATTTATACGGCAATTTTAGGAACTTTAGATTTAATGATGTTAACTATTATAATTTCCATTCCTATTGGAATTGGTGCGGGAATTTATTTAGAAGAATATGCAAAAAAAACAAAGTTAACTACTTTATTAGAAATTAATATTGCAAATTTAGCAGGAGTACCATCCATAATATATGGGTTATTAGGTTTAGGCATATTCGTCCGATTTTTTAATTTTGGAGGAAGTATTTTATCCGGAGCTCTAACACTTTCTTTATTGATTTTACCAATAATAATTGTTGCAACTCGCGAAGCAATAAAAGCGGTACCCAGCTCTTTAAAGGAGGCTTCATTTGCATTGGGAGCAACTAAATGGCAAACTATTCAAAAAGTGGTATTACCATCTTCATTTGGTGGAATATTAACAGGAATTATATTAGCTATGTCTAGAGCAATTGGAGAAACTGCTCCGTTAATTGTAGTTGGTGCAATGGCATATGTACCATTTGTACCTCATTCCGTTTTTGACACTTTTTCTGTTTTACCAATGCAAATATTTACTTGGACAACTCGTCCTAAAGCAGGATTTGCAATTGCAGCTTCAGGAGCAATAATAATATTATTAATTTTAACATTTGTTATGAATGGAGTTGCCGTTTATTTTAGAAACAAATGGCAAAAAAAATTAGGAAACTAAAAATGACTACAACAACAAAAAATAGAAAAATAGAAAAAATTCCTCAAGAGAATATTTTGGATAACGCCTCAAAAATTAGCATTAAAGAAATGGATATTTGGTATGGAGCTTTTCATGCCATTAAAGAAGTTTCTATGAAAATAAACCCAAATACTGTAACGGCATTTATTGGCCCGTCTGGCTGTGGAAAATCTACTTTTCTACGTTTGTTTAATCGAATGAATGATTATATTGAAAGTTTTCATTTTGATGGAAAAATAAAAATTGATGGAAAAAATATTTATGGGAAAAAGACAAATATTGAAGAATTAAGAAAAAAAGTAGGTATGGTTTTTCAAAAACCAAATCCGTTTCCAAAATCTATATTTGAAAATGTAGCTTATGGTTTACGAATTCAAGGAATAAAAGACAAAAAAATAATTGCAGAGCGTGTAGAAAATTCGTTGAAACAAGTTGCGCTTTGGGAGGAAGTAAAAAATGATTTAAAAAAATCGGCTTTGGCTTTATCTGGTGGTCAACAACAACGATTATGTATTGCCAGAACTTTAGCGGTACAACCTTCAGTAATTTTAATGGATGAACCAACTTCTGCATTAGATCCAATTTCTACAGCTTCAATTGAAGATTTAATTTTTAAATTAAAAGAGAAATACACCATTATAATTGTTACACATAACATGCAGCAAGCTAGTAGAATTAGCGATTATACTGCATTTTTTTATATGGGTAATTTAGTAGAGTACAACAAAACAGAACTTATATTTACAAAACCAGAAAAAAAACAAACAGAGAATTATATCTCAGGTAAATTTGGATAATATTTAATTATGGAAAAATCAATTCAATATAAAGATGCCCTTAAAAAATCAGGATTAAAAATGTTAAACCTCTGTGAAAACCAGCTCACTAATGCATATCAATCCTTTTCTACTTTTGATACAGATTTAGCAGAAGAAGTTATGCATAAGGAAAATAGAGTAAATGCTTTAGACATTAAAATTGAAGAGGAATGTGAGCAGTATTTAGCTTTATACAAACCTGTAGCTCGTGATTTGAGGTTTATAATGGCTATTCGAAATATAAATTCCGATTTAGAGAGAATTGGAGATCATGCATATAGCATTGCTAGAAATGTAACGATAAAAAATACTCCTGTAGATTCTAAATTAATGGAAATCTTACAAATTGAAAAAATGTTTTCAGCAGTAATGGAAATGACGCAATTTGTTTCTGAAGGATTTGTTAATAAAAATTCTAAAATAGCACGAAAAGTATTTAAAAAAGATAAAATAGTTGATGTAATAAATACTAATTCTTATACTATTATTGCGGAAGAAGTAACAAAAAACCCTAAACTAATTGAGGACGCTCTAGTTCTATTTTCAATAATTCATAAACTAGAAAGGGTTGGTGATCTTATTAAAAATATAGCCGAAAAAATAATTTTTTATTTAGACGCTGAAATAATAATGCATAAAAAAATTAAATAATAAAAAAAAGCCTGTTAAACAGGCTTTTTTTATTTAATTTATAGGTGAAGGAGAAATCATTATATGAGCTTTATGAGTTCCTGGATCCATAATCCATGGCCCTCCTTCTACCTGAGGCTTTGTTGGCAAGCCAGTACTTTTTGAAGTAGCCCAAGGTATATACACTACATATCTATAATTTGCATCCACAATTTTTTTAAGGTTTATATCATAATGGGCGTTTCCTCCATATAAAATATATAGTGTACTTGGATGCGTTGGCATTTTTAACTTTCCGTTTTTTGCTTCTTTTTCTCTAATATCAAATATTTCCGTTCTATTTTTCCCTGCTGCTTTCAATGCTCTTCCTCTTGTCATAAAAGGCTCTAAATCTTTATGATAACAAGCAACACTGTAACTTTTATTTTTAGGGTTATCTGATAAGCAAATAAGCTCGTTTGTTCCTTTTTTTAAAGTCACCACTTCACCATTTTTAGTGTATCCTAAAACCGTAGCTTCTGCTCTTTTATTTTTAGGAGCAGCTTGTAATGCTGCGTTTATTTGTTCTTCTTTATTCAGAACATTATTTTGAGAATTACATTGTACAAATGTAAAAGCCAATAAAATCAAAAATATTTTTTTCATAATAGTAGTCGTTATTTAATTATATAAATATACTTAAAAATTTATTTCTAAAAATTACTCGTAAAATGGAACATTAACATTCAAAAATTATTTCATTAAAACATACTCTAAATCATAACAATTTCTTAATATTGGATAAAACTTAACTTAATACATTTGAACAAAATTTTAAATTAAAATTATGGATAATATATATTTATTAATGGTTGTTGCTTTAGCCGTTTTAGCCATTGCCGATTTAATTATTGGGGTTAGCAATGACGCGGTAAATTTCTTGAATTCTGCTATAGGATCTAAAGTAGTTTCTTTTAAAGCTATTGTTATTGTAGCAAGCATTGGTATTGTTTTTGGAGCGCTTTTTTCAAGTGGTATGATGGAAGTTGCCAGAAAAGGTATTTTTAATCCTAGTATGTTTATGTTTAGTGATATCATGATTATTTTTATGGCAGTAATGATTACTGATGTTTTACTACTCGACTTATTTAATACCTTAGGAATGCCGACTTCTACAACCGTTTCTATTGTCTTTGAATTATTAGGAGCAGCAGTAGCCATTTCATTAATAAAAATAGCATCAAGCACTGGTGATTACGCTACTTTAACTAGTTATATTAACACTACTAAAGCCACTCAAATTATATTTGGAATTTTACTTTCTGTTGTTGTAGCTTTTACAGTAGGAGCAATTGTTCAATTCATTTCTAGGTTATTATTATCTTTTAATTATGAAAAAAAACCAACTTGGGTAGGGGCTATTTTTGGAGGTTTAGCATTAAGTTTCATCATTTATTTTATTCTTTTTAAAGGTATAAAAGGGAGTAATTTTGCTCATGAAAAATTAAGTTATTTAAGTGGGGTTACCTTAAAAGACTTTTTAGAAAGTCATGCATTTACTATACTATTTATTAATTTTTTACTATGGTCCTTTTTATCTTATATATTTATTAAATATATTAAAATAAATATTTATAAAATAATAATTGTTATAGGTACATTTGGTTTAGCATTGGCATTTGCTGGGAATGATTTAGTGAATTTTATTGGAGTACCAATTGCTGCTTGGCAATCTTTTGAAGCGTGGTCAACTGCAGCTGTTCACGTTCCTGCAAATGAATTTTCTATGAGTATATTAAGTGCTAAAGTACCAACACCTAACATTTTACTATTAATTGCCGGTTTAATTATGTCACTAACTTTATGGTTTTCTAAAAAAGCAAAAAATGTAGTTGCTACTTCAGTTAATTTAGCGCACCAAGGAAATACTTCAGAAAAATTTCAACCAAATTTTTTATCAAGAGCTCTTGTTAGAGGAACTATTTTAGCTGGTAGATATTCTAAAGTAATTATACCTGAATTTATCCAAAATAAAATTGACAAACAATTTGAAAAACCAGTAATTAAATTAGTAGACAATAAAACCCATGAATTACCTGCTTTTGATTTGGTTCGTGCCGCAGTTAATTTGGTAGTAGCAAGTATTTTAATTTCTATAGCTACTTCTTATAAATTACCGCTTTCTACAACCTACGTTACCTTTATGGTTGCTATGGGTAGTTCTTTAACGGACAGAGCTTGGGGTAGTGAAAGTGCTGTTTATAGAGTTGCAGGAGTTTTAAATGTTATTGGTGGATGGTTTTTTACTGCTATTAGTGCTTTTATTGCTGCCGGAACTATTGCCTATTTAATAAACTTAGGTGGTGCAACTATGATAGCTGTTCTTTTATTTGTTGCATTTTTAATTTTACTACGTAATTCTATATCTTTCTTAAAAAGATCTAAAAAAGCTAAAGATGAGGATTTATTAAACAGAACTGAAAGCAAATCACTTAAAGGAGTAATTGAAGAAAGTGCCGACAATATATCTAAAGTTTTAAAAAGAGTTAGTAAAATTAATACTGGCATTATAAAAGGTCTTATAAACCAAGATTTAGTAGCGTTAAAAAAATCTAAAAGTTCTGTGGCAAAACTAGAAGCAGAAATTGAAGATTTACAAAATAATATTTTCTATTTTATTAAAAATTTAGATGAATCCTCTGTAAGTGCCAGTACTTTTTACATTAATGTTATTGGAGATTTACAAGATATAGCTCAGTCCGTTGCTTTTATTTCAAAAGCAAGTCATAAGCACGTTCATAATAATCATAAAAGTTTAAAGAAAAATCAAGCGAAAGAATTATTAGATTTAGACACAAAGTTAAGTGATTTATTATCTAAAATTAGAGTAATTTTTGAAGCAAGAACGTTTAAAGAAATACCGTCTTTAATGCATGAAAAACAAGCTTTATTAAACGATGTTGCTGCTTCGGCTCAAAAACAAGTAGAACGAACAAGAACCACAGAATCTAGTCCAAAAAATACTACTTTATATTTTAGTATTATTTTAGAAACAGAAGATTTAATAAAAGCAACAATGAATTTAATTGAGCAATATGCTCATAGATAATATAGAATTTTCTTGAAAATAAAAAGAAGCTGTCTAAAAAGTGAAATTTTATGTCATATTGAGCCTGTTGAAATATTTTAATTAATTGATAATCAAAGTTAACTTCGACAGGCTCAGTTCGACAAAACGAATTTTATTCACTTTTTAGACAGCTTCTTTTTATTTTATTACGATTAAGTCCACTATGAACCACACATTAAACAATCATCCGGATTATCTTTTGATTGTAAAATCAACTGTTTTAATTCTTCCGGTGTTAATGGGTTTTCTTCTTCCTTTTTATTTTTTGAAACGGTAAACTGAATGGCATTTACAGCACTTTTTGTACGCAAATAATACATTCCCGTTTTTAATCCGCTTTTCCAAGCATAAAAATGCATAGATGTTAATTTGGAATAATTTGCATCTTGCATAAACAAGTTTAAAGATTGAGATTGATCTACAAAATAACCTCTTTGGCGAGACATATCTATAATATCTTTCATGCTCATTTCCCATACAGTTTTATACAAATCTTTTAATTCTTGTGGAATTACATCAATATGTTGTATGGAACCATTAGCGCGCATAATTTCTTCTTTCATATTATTATTCCACAACCCTAATTCTACCAAATCTTCTAACAGATGTTTGTTTACTACAATAAACTCACCGCTTAAAACTCTTCTGGTATAAATATTTGAAGTATATGGTTCAAAAGCTTCATTATTTCCTAATATTTGAGAGGTTGATGCTGTTGGCATTGGTGCAACTAACAGTGAGTTTCGCACACCATTAGTCATTACTTTTTTACGTAATGCTTTCCAATTCCATCTTCCGCTTAAATTGTCTTCAGAAACTCCCCACATATTAAATTGAAATTCACCTTTAGACATTGGCGAACCTTTAAAAGTAGAATATGGTTCTTTTAATTTTGCTATTTCCATAGATGAAGTTACTGCCGCAAAATAAATAGTTTCAAAAATTTCTTGATTTAATTTTTTTGCTTCATCACTGGTAAAAGGCATACGCAATAGTATAAATGCATCTGCTAAACCCTGAATTCCTAAGCCTATTGGTCTATGACGAACATTTGAATTTTCAGCTTCTTTAACTGGATAATAATTACGATCAATAACTGTATCTAAATTTTTAGTGATTTTTTTAGTTACTTTAAATAATTTTTTATGATTAAAAAACTTAACTCCTTCTTTGTCTTCTTCCACAAACATTGGAATTGCAATAGACGCTAAATTACATACGGCAACCTCATCTTTTGCAGTATATTCCATTATTTCTGTACACAAATTTGAAGAACGAATGGTTCCTAAATTTTTTTGATTTGATTTTCTGTTTGCTGCATCTTTATACAACATATAAGGGTTTCCTGTTTCAATTTGTGCTTCTAATATTTTTTCCCAAAGCTCACGTGCTTTAATAGTTTTTCTTCCTTTTCCTACTTTTTCGTAACCTGTGTATAGTTTTTCAAATTCATCTCCATACGTATCAAACAAATGTGGACATTCATTTGGACACATTAAAGTCCAATTTCCATCTTCTTCAACTCGTTTCATAAACAAATCTGGAATCCACATTGCATAAAATAAATCGCGTGCACGCATTTCTTCTTTTCCAGTGTTTTTACGTAAATCTAAAAAATCAAAAACATCGGCATGCCAAGGTTCCATATAAATAGCAAAAGATCCTTTACGTTTTCCACCTCCTTGATCTACATAACGAGCTGTATCGTTATACACTTTTAACATCGGAACTATTCCGTTTGAAGTTCCGTTTGTTCCTCGAATATAGGAGCCTGTTGCACGAACATTATGAATGGACAAACCAACACCACCCGCCGATTGCGATATTTTAGCAGTTTGTTTTAAGGTGTCATAAATTCCATCAATACTATCATCTTGAATTTGCAATAAAAAACAAGAAGACATTTGTGGCTTTGGCGTTCCAGAGTTAAATAATGTTGGTGTGGCGTGTGTAAATATTTTTTTAGACATTAGCTCATACGTTTCAATTGCTTCATCAATATCTTTTTGATGAATACCAATAGCAACACGCATTAACATATGTTGAGGACGCTCTACAATTTGTCCGTTTATTTTTAATAAATAGGAACGTTCTAATGTTTTAAAGCCAAAATAATCATAATTAAAATCGCGATTATAAATTATAGTAGAATCTAATTTAGCAGCATTATCTTGAATTATTTTATAGGTATCATCTGCCACAAGAGGTCCTTTTTTTCCGGTACGAGGATTTACATAAGTATATAAATCTGTCATTACTTCAGAAAATGTTTTTTTGGTGTTTTTATGCAAATTTGAAACTGCAATACGCGCTGCAAGTTTTGCATAATCGGGATGTTGAACCGTCATAGTCGCAGCAATTTCTGCTGCTAAATTATCTAATTCAGAGGTGGTTACTCCATCATACAAACCTTCAATTACTCGCATTGCAACCTTAACAGGATCTACCAATTTGTTTAAACCATAACACATTTTGCGCACTCGTGCTGTGATTTTATCAAACATTACTGGTTCTTTTTTTCCATCTCTTTTTAGTACAAACATTCTATATATTTTTGATTTATGAATTTTGAATTAATCTGTATTACAAATTCTTATTATTTTTTTATAAACTTAATTCTGTCATTCCTGCGTAAGCAGGAATCTATACTTTCTTGATTTTGGATTCCTGCCTACGCAGGAATGACAACTAGTTGATTAAACTAATGTGAAGTTATTTTTGAAACACCATCTTAACTTCAGGCATTTAACTTCTATTTATTTAATATTATTAGGGGTTCAAATAATACGTTGGGGTAATTGTATTTCGTGATTACATGTTTGTAATTACTTAAAAATCAGCATCAAAGCTTATATCTCCTGTTCCGCCGCTTTTTACACCAGCTTTTTGATATTCAGAAACTCTTTTTTCAAAGAAGTTAGTTTTACCTTCTAATGAAATCATTTCCATAAAATCGAATGGATTTGTAGCGTTGTATACTTTATCACAACCATATTCCACCAATAATCTATCGGTTACAAATTCTAAATATTGGGTCATTAGTTTAGAGTTCATTCCTATTAAACTTACAGGTAAAGATTCAGTAATAAACACACGTTCAATATCAAGAGCATCAATTAAAATTTCAGTGATACGTTCTTTTGGGACTTTATTTACAATATGATTTTGATGTAAGTGTACGGCAAAATCTGCATGCAACCCTTCATCTCTGTTTATTAATTCGTTTGAGAATGTTAAACCTGGTAATAAACCTCTTTTTTTCATCCAAAAGATAGAACAAAAACTTCCAGAGAAGAATATACCTTCAACTGCTGAAAATGCAATTAAACGCTCGGCAAAACTGTCGCTTTCAATCCATTTTAAAGCCCAGTCAGCTTTTTCTTTAATGGCTGGAAAAATTTCAATAGCTCTAAACAATTCGTCTTTTTCTCGTTCATTTTTAATATACGTATCTATTAATAATGAATATACTTCAGAATGTATATTTTCCATCATTAATTGAAAACCATAAAAGAATTTCGCTTCAGTGTATTGTACTTCCGAAACAAAATTTTCAGCTAAATTTTCATTTACAATACCATCTGAAGCTGCAAAAAAAGCTAAAATATGCTTGATAAAATAACGCTCGTCATCATTTAATTTAGTTTCCCAATCAATTACATCTTGTTGTAAATCAATCTCTTCAGCAGTCCAAATACTCGCTTCTTGTTTTTTATACCATTCCCACAAATCTTGGTGTTGAATTGGAAAAATTACAAATCGGTTTTTGTTTTCTTGTAAAATAGGTTCAATAAACGACATTAATCTTGAGCTTTTTTAGTTGGTAAATGGTTGCTTGTTTAGAAAAAAACGAGTGAAACAAATATTGAAAAAAAATATGCTATAAAAAAGGGTACTTATCCACATTTAGAGGTAAGTTTTTAACATTTTTTAACTTTTTAAATAAACGAGTAAATAATCTTAAAAGCTGATAATCAACACAATAAATTTATTTAAATTCTCTCAGTAGTTGATTTTACTGACTTTAGTTAAAAATGCAAAAAAATAAAAAAGAACACAAAATTTGTGTTCTTTTTACGGGGACATACTTAAAATAATACTGGTACTATTTTAAAACTTTATTCAAATAATTATAAATCCACCTTACTTATCAAAGTAATTTTTATATTTCTCATTAATTGCATCAGCTCATTTTGTAAATGAAGTAGCATCTTGTCCTAATGTTTTTCATATAATGTGCCTTGTTATTTTATGATATTTACTATTTCTAACATTTCTAAAATTCCCCAAAGAAAAAATAGAAGGCCACACCCTAAAAATAGCCAAGGCACAATTACCATACTTAATACATTATCCTCCTTTACTTCTTCTGGAAATTGAGGGTTATAAATAATTTTTCTTTTACTACCAATGACATCTTCAACTCCGCTAGCATCTCCTAATTCTACTTCTAATGTTTGCTTATCTTTGGTTGTAAACTTCACGGTTGGTCTGTAGTGCCATCTTGTTGGACCGGTATCACCAACCCTACTATTTGTTGACCGTTCAACTCTAGTACTTATTACTGTGCCATTTGTTTTAATACCAACTTTTTTTAAATTCAGGTTCTTTTTTATAGCTATAATTCCACCGTAAGTAAAAATTAATCCAAATAGGCTTAAAATTAATTCTTTCATAAGCTGTATTTTTTTGTGTTATAATTTTGACTTGTTTTTTCCCTTTTTTATTTGAGCTTCAGTTGCATTTGGCATTGCCATTTGCATCACTTTTTTAAATTCAAACTATTAATCAAGATAGTTTTTATACTTTTCGTTAATTTGATTGATTCTAGCTTTAAAAGCTGTACCTACTTGCTCTAAAGCTTTTAACTGTGTATCATTAATTAAACCTTGTGTTTTTCTTCCATTCATATAAGTATCAAACTCTTCCATTAATTTTGCCATTTGAGTGCTATTTGAAACAAACTGAACCATTAACTTACCTGCTTTTAAGCCATCCATTAAGGTTTGATCTTCATCTTTTTTACTTAAAACATCTTTTCCTTCAATAGCTAATTGTTCAATATTATCTGAAAATTCATTCAGGGCTTTTTCTGAAGATTTTATTACTTCAACTAGTTCAGCATCTCCACTAATTTCATCAGCTATACTAATTTTTAACGGAGGTAAAAAGTCAGCATTTCTTTTATTTTCACTTGAGCAGGCTGTAAATAATAGTGTTAGTACTGTTAGTGTTTTTACTATATTTTTCATAAATTCGATTTACTTATTATTAGACTTTTAATTGTTTTCTTCAGATAATTTAAATTCAATTTTTAAAGTTGCTTTACCGTTAGATAATGTTCTTTCAAATTCTTCTGATTTTTTGAACTTCTCAATCTCCGCTTCTGTAAATTTTATTCGTTTAAAAGCTAAAGGGTAGCCATTTAAAGAATTCCCTTTGGTAATATTCCACTCTTTATCTTCTTTACAGCCAACATCTACTTGCTGCCAAACACTAGAGTTTGGATATCTTCCTGTTAAATCAAAATTGATATCTAAATAAATAGGGCCGTTGTTATCTTGTGAAATATTACAAGTGTTTAGAGCATCTTCTTCTAATGATACTTTAAAAGCTGCAAAAACACCTTTACCTCCTAACGAGCTTACTGAAATAACTTCAGGAATTGCACTTTCATTTTCTGGCCAACCATATAAAGTTTGTTTTCCTATACCTGGAATAATTGTTGTGTAGGGTATTTCTAAAGGTTCCCCATCGGTTCCAGTTGGATTGTCGTAATCACCACTTTCTCTAAATGCTACCATATCAAAAAATTGTGGAGTTTCATCTTCTTCAAGAAACTTTATAGTTGCTGCTCTCCAAACAAGTGCTGCTTTGGCAAAACCAGAAGCCGAGTAAGTTGCGTATATATCGTATTTAGAGTTTTTAACTAAAATTTCTCCTACATTTAATTTAGAGCCTTCTGTAAAACCTGCTTCAGTTTCATCAGCACCTGTAGTTATTATATTGTAAACTCCTGTTGGTACTTCGGGGAATTTAAACTTCCCCGCACTGTCAGATTTTGTTTCCTTTTCGGGTAATCCTGACTCGCTACAAATAGGTTTTAGTTTTAATTTTTGATTTTTTACAGGTTTTTTAGTTTCTTCATCTACAAGCGTACCACTTATTTCGCCTACAAAAGTCTTAAGTTCATACTCTAACTCTTGTAGTAGAACATCAAAAGGATTATACACAATATGTGCTTCTAATTCTTGATAAGTACCATCTTCCCATAAGTATTGTACTTGATAATCACCCATGAAAAGTTGTTTGGTAAATTCAAATTCTCCGCCTGTAACCTTTGTATCAGGTTTAAATTTTATTTTACCAGGACCTAAACGATTCATTGCTATTTTACCACAAGCTTTGTAATTATCATCTCTAGTTATTTTTCCTTCTAAGTTTTGTGGTTTAATTTTATGGTAATAAAAAATTGAATTGGCGTGAAAGTATACTGAAATTAATTCAGTTTTATCAGTTTTAGCGTTTTTATAGGTTACTTTTACAGAGATTTTTTTTGACACGTGCAATCCCCAAACTTCTGAAGTTATTTCAGGTGGCCAACCTGCTAAAGTTCCATTCATTATATCGTTAAAAGTTATCCCTTCAAAAGGATTATACCCGCAATGTCCAGCCCAAGTTATTTTATCTGGTGTTGAAACCCTTTTTGGAGGCGTATTTAAGTTGTACTTAAATTGTCTGCGAGCTAAATTGGTTAGTTCGGAGTTTAAATAGTCTTCTAAAGGTTCAATTGCTCCATTAATTTGAATTTCTTTACCCAATTTATTTTTAGTAACTATTTTAACTGCTCCGCTCCAAGCAACTAAATATTGATCGCTTGGGGCTCTAAACATTTGGTTAAAAAATTTTTCTGGAGGATTATATTCAAATTTAGGTTCAGTATTTTGTGCAAAAGATATGCTAACCAAAAATACCAATAAAAAGGGTGCGTGTTTTTTTATAAAATTAATTTCTTTCATAGGGTTTTAGTATTAAGTTATTTGTTCTACTCGCTTTTAAAAGATAAATGCCAATATTATTTTGCGGGATAATTGTTTGTAATTCTCCCCATTTAAAATCTATTTCTTTAGAAATTTCATCTTTTGTAGTTACTACATCAATATCAACTAATGAGCTGCTATTTATACGGAAAGAATCTCTATTACTTCCAACAGAATTATCGTTGTAATACCATTTAAATTTTATGGTTAATTTGTTTTTATCATTAATGTTTAACACTTGAAGTTTTCCTAAACGATAATTAGTGCTTACAAAAAGTAAGATGTCATTCTTTTTTAGTGCTAATCCTTTCGTATTATCTGCCTGAATAAATAAATCTTGACGTGCATCTAACAATCCATTTATTTTATTTCCATCTAAAGATTGATATAGTTTTTCTCTTTTTAACCAAATTGGATTAAAAAGCGTGTCTTTTACTTTAAAAATGGTATCAATTTCTACAGCTACTTTTGCTCTTTCAATAGTGTTTCTAGGCCCATTTGAACCTCTTGTTGAAAAACTTTCATCTTTTAAAACCAATCCTTTCCAAGCATATATATCATGATAGGTATCTATTCTATAATAGCTTGCTTTTTTACCTAATACTTCTTTTTCTTCTGAAACTTCAGCTCCCAGATATAGGGTTTCAATCCAAGAATCTTTAATTTGGTAATACTGAAAATTTTGTTTGCATTTTATACGTAAATGATATGGATCATCGCTCACTTTATTTTCTTCAAAATTGTAATAATAACGATGTTCATTAATCCATAAACGTTCAGCAATTTTCACTTTTTCAGGCAGCAGTTTTCCTCCAAATTTTGAAACTTGATAAATTTCTTCAAAAGCAATATCACCAAATTCATCCCAATAATACACCACTTGCTCAGCAACATAAGGAACTTGTTTACTATAGCTAGTCTCAACTCCATTTACAGATGAAAATCCTGAATGTGTTGAGTATTTAAGTCTTTCGTACACTATTTTCCCCGATTTTACTTTGTAAGGTTTAAATTCTTGTGCTTGTAAACCAATACTTATAAAAATAAATATTATAAATAAACTCCTTTTCATATTTTAATTTTAGATATTAATTGCTACAATTACCATCTGTAATATCCTGTTTACTTGGGTTATAAACATTTCCTGTGGCAGTAAAAGTGTTGCTATAATTATGGTTTATAATTAAATTACTTAGGCCACAAAAACTGGTTAAAAAACTATTATCTTTTACTTTTATATCAGATCCAACAGAAGTTAAGCCATTTAAACCATCTAAGTTAATAAGAGAATTACAGGCATATATATTTATACGACCTACTACAGAAGTAAGATTACTTAAGGCATCTATATTAGTAATATTAGCTTCTTGAATAAAGAGTTCTTCAACAGAAGTAAGATTATCTAAACCATCTAAATTTAATAAATTTTCATTTGCATAAAGATTTAGGACGCCTCCAATTGAAGTTAAACTATTTAACTCATTTAAAGTTGTAATTAGATTGTGTTGTAAATCTAGCTTTCCACCAATAGTTTTAATATTATTTAGCCCTTCTAACGAAGTTATATGAGACTGTAACGATAAATTACCTGTTAAAGAAGTAATATTACTTAAGAAATTTAAGTTAGTAACATTATCGGAATAAGATAGGCTAAATCCTCCTAAGCTAGTAAGATTACTTAAACCACTAAGGCTTGTTAGATTTTCATTTGAAGAAAAGCTTAATTCTCCACTAATTAAGGTAAGGTTGCTTAAAACATCTACATTTAATAAAGCAGGATTATCACTTATTTGAAAATTTTTACCTACTGTAGTAAGTTTATTTAAACCATTTAAATCTGAAAGGATTTTATTATAAGAAATTACTAGGTTTCCACCTACAGAAATTAAATTACTTAAACCACTTAAACTGGATAACTTTGTGTTTTCATAAACACCTAATTCTTCTGTAACTTCGGTTAAAGTAGCCAATGCATCTAAATTTTGTATAGATTCAGGAGTTAAATTTGTATCGCTTCCAATTATAATATTTCCAACAACTTTAGTGTAATTATTTGCCCCAAAATCATCTACTTCTTGTTGTGTTAACAACGTTATATTTCCTGTAAAAACATTTACAATGGTTATGGTTCCTGCATTTATTGTTTTACTATTATAACTTACCGTAATTTCTCCTGAAGCGGCTCTATCAGGAACTGTAACTTTTAAGTATGTTGTGGCTACTTCAGTTACAGTTCCTTCAAGGCCGTTAAAAAATACTTGGTATGTATTATTAACATCAAAATTTTGACCATTTATGATTATTATATCTCCAATAGTTGCTGTTTCAGGAGAAATAGTTGAAATTATTATATCTGGAATAATATCTTCTGAATTATTACAAGATGTAAATGTTACAAATGCAATTAAAATTGCAAATACGAGGTTTAATTTTTTCATTTTTTTAGGTTTTTATCTGAAGTAATGGACGACTTTTTTACTTTTAATTGCCTTGTCCCATTTTTGCCATTTTTTGAATCATATCATAAATTTGGTGTAGCTCTTTATCTGTTTTTCCTTGCATTTCAGGGTCTTGTAATGCTAACTTTTTCCATTCTTTAAAACTTAATTTACTAATTTGATCCATTCCTTGTTGCATATCTTCTCTGTCAACACCGCTATTAAATTGATTATTGCCCGTAAAACTTTCGATTTTTTGAATTGGAAAATCTGGTAACTTAAAGTTGCTACTTGGTACAGAAATATCAAATTTTGCACTTGTAGCTTCAGTTATTGTAGTAATCCCTAAAAGCGTTACTTCCATTTTTAATGTGACCCCTTTGTAAATCCATTGTTTGGCACCCATTACATCCCAAATTTCACAATTGTGCCCTAAAACACTTTCATTTCCAACTTTTTTTCCACCCATAGATTCTAGCATGCTCATTCCTGCTTCTCCAGCATCTTTATTGGATTGTATCATTAAATCCATCCCTAAATCTCGATTTGCAATAATGGTTTTATTGTTTAAATCGGCCAAATAACTTTCTCCATTGTCCAATTTATTCATGGTGTGTGTTGAAATAGTTTCTACCTTTTTTTTACCAAAAAACTTCATAGTAGTGGTTTGCTTAGAATTTACTTCCTTTAATTCTAATGCTCCCCAATCTTTAAAATATAAACTTTCTGTTCCGCTTCCTGCTATTTTACCACCTAACACTTTACCTGAAATTGTGGAGGTATATTTTACAATTCCTGATTTTACATCGTAACGTTTTAACTGATTTTGACTGTTTCCGTTGCAGCTAACAAACGCTACAATAATTGAAAGTAATATGCTTATTTTTTTCATACTATTATATTTATTTTATTTGTTGTAATTCATATATGTGATAGTAACCAAAACTTTTGTCTTGTTTATCTTTTATAACTTTTGCTAATATTCCTGGTTTATTATTAATCATCCAAATTTTTATGTTTTCATCAAAACTACCTGTTGCTTCAATAACTGTACACATGAAAGTACCTGCTGCAACGGTAATTTCTTCTTCACCAACTACTCTAAAAGTATCATCTTCTAAAGGATATAATTGATTGTACTGATCATAATTATTTGAAGGAAATGCTGTGTCTTCAGGAAGATTATAGCTATCGTAACCTTTAAATATATTGTCAATACTAAACGTTTCCTCTTCTTCTTTTACAATTACATTTGCTGTGAGTGTTTTAGTTTCAAAGCTCTTAGTTCCTTCTAAAAGTGTTGAGTAATTATAAACCAACTGTTTTACTGTTGATAAGTCTGCCATCATTTTATAAAAATCTTTCCAAGGTAATTTTTGTTCATCATCGTAATATTTATAGTCGCCATCTTCAGTATAAAAATCTTCTTGAGTAAAGGATAATCGTTCAATTTTTGTGTTGTTTTGAGCTTCTTTACTCCCTTTATAAATTGTTCCTTTATTTTCTAACTCAATAGTTTCTCCATTCATATTAACTATTTTGTTTTCACCACTAAAGGCATCATCACCACGGAGTCCAATCATAGTAAGTGACATTTCTTTTTTGTTTGCCATCCACATTCCTCCAAACTTACTTGTCATTCCTTCTTCTTTTTGAATAATCTTAAATTCGTCAGGTTCGTTAAATAAAATAATTGTACTGGCTCCATCATATGGTGTATCTTTAAATATCCATGTTCCTACAAGTCCAGATTCTTTATTATCATTTATAATTTTTTGTTTATCCATTTTTGAAAAGTACATGGTGTCTTCTTCAAGATTTAAAACAAGTTCATTTTTGTTGGGTTGTGAAAAAGAGTATGTGCCTTTGAAATCTTCATTGTCAAGTATGATTTTTTTACTCGATTCATTATAATTCCAAGTACCAAATATCATATCTTGCCAATAGAAAATTCCGTTTTGGTTGAATTCTACTAATGAACCCACAAAGTTTATTTCACCTTTTTTTTTCATTTTTTCAAAAAACCAATCTCCTGTAATTTTGTTGTGCAATTGTTTATTTTTAGGAAGGCTTATTTTTTTAAAACTATTTACATCTCCATTTGCATTGCTTAATTTTAATTCTAAATCATTCAATGCTTCAATTTTATTTTCACCTTCCAAAACTCCTAAGTAAGGACAACTAACAGTAAATGTATTTTCAGTTTCATTTTGCGACCATGTTCCAACATTGGCGCCTGAAATTTCAATTTCTCCTGCAGCATTAAATACCACGTGCATATTTACTGGGTATGCTTCACCTCCTTCATTCATGTTTGTAAGCTTCCAAACTCCATCCAAATAATTTGATTGTGCTTTAATACTTCCTATAAAAGCAATAAAAACAATACTTATTAGTATTAATTTTTTCATTGTAGTAGTTATTTTAAAACTTTTAAAATTGCAGTTTCTCCATTATAAATGGTAGCGGTTTTGCTATCTTGAATACCCAATTGAAAGTCTCTTTCCGAATAAATAACATCTTCCGTTTTCCCTTTATCTAGGTCGCAAGTATAGGTTCCTTTAATTTCTAAATGATTAGACTGGCTATGAATAGAGCCATTATAATTATATGTTACATACTTAATTGTAAGTTTGTGATTGTCATATTTATCAACATCTAAAATTTCCATTTTTCCTAAGTTTCCATCTGAAGTTGCGTATAATATTACGGTTCCTTTGTCATTCACAATTTTAGAATTAACTGAAATAGGAATATTAAAACTGTCTGGTAATGATTCTAATTTAGCACCAATCGTTTTTTTGTCAAGTTGATCAAATGCTGAACTTCCGATGCTATTTGAGTTTGATGAAGTTGTATTAGATTTTCCTAAAAATTTTACAAATTCAACTCTTCTGTTATTGGCTTTTCCTTCTGGTGTGCTATTATTGTCAATCGGTTTACTTTCACCAAAACCGTTTGATTTTAACCTGTTATTAGCAATTCCCATACTTATTAATTTATTCATAACTGTTTTCCCTCTTGCTTTAGATAACGTCATATTTGTATCATCTCCACCATCACTATCTGTATGACCTTCTACACTAAAGTTCAGTTCAGGATTTTTCTCCATTAATTGATAAATTTTATTAATAGGTCCCATACTCTCCGCTTTAAGTGTCGCTTTGTTCACATCGAATTTTATACCGTTTACAATAATTTTACCTTCAGAAAGTACACGATCATAATATTTTACGCCACCTTTGGCTATTCTAATATTTTTTATATAAAAATTATTGCTAGATTTTATAGTGATTCCAGTAGGATTAACATCTAAATGAGGTACATTTATTAAACGAGTATCGTTAAAATAGGCTTTGAATTTACCTTTGGTATAAGCAATAGAAATATGTTTCCATTCCCCTTTTGGTTCTACAGACCAACCCATATTTTCAGTTCCAGGATACGACTTTTCAGAATCTCCAAATTCTAAACCATGAGGCATCACTGTTAATGAACGGCTTGCTGCATCACTTCTATTATAATTCTTTTTATCACCTAAATAAATCCATAATCTATTAGCTGTTGTTCGCCCTTTTGGAAACCATATATCCATTTCTAGGGTAAAAACATCGGGTAAATAATCTTCATTAGAATTTTTAAGATAAGGTACAATATAAGTACTGCTACTTAAAAACATAATTACATTTTCGCCATTTACTTGGCCAATTTCAGCATTCCCTTTATGTAAATCCCAACGGCTAGGAAACTCTCCATTTTCTTCATCAGATGCGGGCCCGTCTTCAAAAATTACGGTATCACCAGGTACAAAATCAAACTTACTCCAAACTACTGTGGGTTTGTTTGATTTTTCAGCTGTTGAATTATTTGAATTCTGGTTTTGGTTAGTTGTTTGGTTAGAAGTATTATCTGTGCTTCCTGTTTTTTTACCTTTACCATCTAAACCTTCTTCAGCTTTGTCAAATTTTTTATCAATGCTTTTATCTAGCCGTTTTTCTGATCTTCTTTCGGCTTCTCTATTTATTTTTTCTTTTGCATGCTTGGCTAATTTTTTAAAAAATTGCGCATCAGTTTGTTGAGGAACAATAAAAAATAAGCCTAAAAAAAATAATAGTTTAAATGTGAAATTTGTTTTAAAATTAAATGTGTGGTTTTTCATAATTTTTTATTTTTAAAATTTCAGCTTTAATAGCTGTCTAATTCTGATGCTAAATTAGGTTCAAAAACAAGAAATTATTTCATAAAAAAGGATGATTCTATTCACCCAAAAGGGTGAGTTTTACAATATTGGTATTGATTATTAGTAAATAAGTGTGAAAAATAAGTTTAGTTTGAATTTATACAACTACTATTTTTTTAATAGCTTGTATTCTATTTTTAACATCTAATTTAGAATAGATATTTTTGATGTGTGTTTTTACCGTGTTTTTTGAAACAAACATTTTTTTAGCAATTTCATCGTTAGAAAAACCTTTTGAAATAAAATTAAATGCTTCGATTTCTCTTTTTGAAAGTCCAAATTCGTCAAATTTTTCGGTTAAATCTTCATTTTTAAAAGCCAAGTTGTTATCTGCTGTTGCTTTTAATTCTTTAATTTGATGAATGTAATTTTGTAATTCTGAATTTTTATTTTCTAATTCTAGATCTGAATTTTTTCGATATAAAAATAGTAAAATAGATAAGGTTATAATAGCCAAAAGAGCAATTACAGAAATATAAATAATTCTTTTAAAATTGGTTTTGACCTTTTTTTGACTTATTTTATTATTGTATGCTAATTCTTTAATCTTTTTATCTTTCTTAGCAGTATCATACTCAATTTGAGTGCTAATTATACTTTTTTGAGATGCTTCATTTACAATGCTATCTTTAAATGAAGTAGCTATTTTAAATGCGTTTAAGGCTTTTTTATAATTTTTAACTTTAGAATAATAATCTACTAAAGTGTTATATCCTAAAGCAATGTTTTCTTTAGATTTTATAGCTTTTGCATTTTTTAATCCTAAAGTTATATTGGCAAAAGCTTCATGATGCTTACCAGAATATAATTGATTTTTTCCAATATTTATTAAGGTATTACTTAAATATCTAATATTATTAGATTGTGTAAATAGTGGAATAGCCTCTTTATAATAAGATGTAGATTTTTTGTAATCTCCTTTCCTTTGAAAAAGCAATCCAAGCAAATTATCTCTAATAGCTTCACTTCTTTTATGATGATTAACTTTTGTTAATATTAATGCTTTATTTAAATAATAATAAGCCGAATCGTATTCGTTTTTATATAAAAAAACTTCCCCTAAATTAGATAAGCTGTATTCTTGTCCTTTAATTCTTTTACCTTTTTTGTCTAAAACATATACTCGTTTAAAATAATATAAGGCTTTATCATATTCTTTAGTATCAATAAATACATTTCCAATTCCACTAAGTGCAATAGTTATACTTCTATTATGATTAAATTTTTCCGCTAATTTTAAGGCTTTAAAATAATATTCAAAGGATTCTTTTTCTAAATTAAGTTTATGATAAGTTACTCCTAAATTATTTAAGCACTTAATTTTTAGTAAAGTATCTGTGGTTTTGTTTAAGTAGTTTAATGCTCTTTTATGATAAGTTACAGAGTTGCTATAATCAAAATGCTTTCTAGCATAATATCCTTTTTTATTATAACATTCTGCCAATCCATCTAAATAATAAATTTTTTCAGAAATTTTTAAAGCTTCATCAATTATAGCCTTATTAATATGTTTTTCTTTAGATGTTTTTTTATATAAAATAATTAAATCCTTAACTTTTTTAATGCTATTTGGTTGTGCTTTTAAAACATCAAACAAACTATCATTTACTTTATTTTTAAAAGTTAATTCCTGACTAAAAATACTAATTGAAAAGAGTAAAATTACTAATGAAATGAAGGTTCTTTTTTTATTCATAGCTGATTAAATAATCTTTGCTAAAGTTAAAAAAAAAGATTGTTTTTTAATAAAATGAACGTAACAATTGCTACAAATAAAATAGTTGTCAAATTATTTGAATGATTTAGCAGTTTTTTCCAATTCCGCATACCAATCTTCACCAAACTTTCTAATCAAAGCTTCTTTTACAAACTTATAAACTGGTACTTGTAGTTCTTTTCCTAAAGCACAGGCATCATCACATATTGGCCAATGGTGATAGTTAACTGCCGAAAACTCGCTGTACTCCATAATACGAATTGGATATAAATGACAAGAAATAGGTTTTTTCCATTTAATCTTTCCAGCATTATATGCTTCTTCAATACCGCACTTTGCTATGTTTTTATCGTCAAAAATAACAAAGGCACAATCTTTTTTATTAATTAAAGGAGTTTCATATTCTCCTTCATTAGTAATAAAAAGTCCTTGGTCTTCTATTGCTTTAATGCCTTCAGGTCTTAAAAACGGCTTTACTTTCGGATAAATATCTAACAATATTTGAAGTTCTTCCTCTTCTAATGGAGCACCTGCTTCCCCATCAATACAACATTTGCCTTTGCAGGCATTTAAATTACAGACAAAATCCTTTTCTATAATATCTTCTGAAACTATGGTTTTTCCTAATTGAAACATGCTGCAAAAATAAACTATTTTTTTACATTACATTTGTATAATTAAACATGGATTTGCATACTTTTGTCCTCCTTTTTAAAATAGGTAAAAAATGAAATTAGATTTTAAAGAAATTTTCAGTGCAACTATGGTTTTATTCGCGGTAATTGATATAATGGGTAATATTCCTGTTATTATTGAATTGCGAAAAAAAGTTGGTAACATTCAATCAGAAAAAGCAGCCATTATTGCTGGTGTAATTTTAATTGCATTTCTATTTTTAGGAACAAGCATTTTAAATGTTATTGGTATTGATGTACATTCTTTTGCTGTAGCAGGTTCATTTATCCTATTTTTCTTAGCTTTAGAAATGATTTTAGGAATTACCTTGTACAAAGAAGAAGAGACAAATTCAATAACTGCCTCCGTATTTCCTTTAGCTTTCCCTTTAATTGCCGGACCAGGAAGTTTAACTTCAATATTATCATTACGAGCTGAATATGCTGCTATAAACATTGTAATTGCTATTATTATAAACGTTATTTTTATGTATATTGTAATGAAAACCTCATCAAAAATTGAAAAAATGATAGGTCAGAATGGTATTAAAATAGTTCAGAAAATATTTGGAGTTATTTTATTAGCAATTGCAGTAAAACTTTTTACCTCAAATATTCAAGGATTATTTCATTAATAATTACAAATTATGAACACATTTAATGTATTAATTATAGGTGGAAGCGCAGCCGGTTTATCTAGTGCTCTTATTTTAGGATCCGCTTTAAATAAGCCTTTTGCCACCAATAAAAAAATTGGAATTATTACCCATCAAAAAGGTTCTGCTTTAAAAAATGCAGAATTAAATAATGTTTTAGGTTTTAAAAAAGGGACAAAAGGAGAAACTATTTTAGAGTTTGGTTTAGAGCAACTTTCTGATGATTATCCAGAAATAATTCAAATTGAAAAAGAAAAAGTAATTAAAGTAGACGGAGATTATCCAGATTTTATAGTTACTACTAACAAAAACGCTTACAAAACTTCAAAAATTATAGTTGCAGTTGGGGCATCAAATATGTTTAATATTGAAGGATTAAATAAATTTGTTCAGCCTCATATTGGGTTGCCTCCTAAAAAAGAACGAATAATGCTTAAAAATGAAAACCATTTAGTAACACCCGGTATTTATGTTGCAGGTGTTTTAGCTGGTTGGAGAAGCCAATTTGCTATTGCGGCAGGTAGTGGAGCACAAGTTGCTACAGATATATTATCAAAATGGAACAGTGGCAATCATACCATGGTTCATGATTCTATAAAATAAAAAAGCTGTAAATATATCCTTAATTATTTATTGAACTACTCCACCGTAACTGATTTTGCTAAATTTCTAGGTTGATCCACATTACAGCCTCTCATAACTGCAATATGATACGATAATAATTGTAAAGGAATAGTGGTTAATAGTGGCGATAGTGATTCTGAAGCTTCAGGAATCTCTATTACATAATCTGCAATTTCTTTAACCACAGTATCTCCCTTTGTAACAATAGCAATAATTCTTCCATTTCTTGATTTAATTTCTTGAATATTACTAACTACTTTATCATAATGTCCTTTTTTAGTGGCGATTACTACCACAGGCATAGATTTATCTATTAAAGCAATTGGACCATGTTTCATTTCAGCAGCAGGATATCCTTCGGCGTGTATATATGATATTTCTTTTAACTTTAAAGCTCCTTCTAAAGCTACAGGAAAATTATATCCCCGACCTAAATATAAAAAATTAGAAACATCTTTATATTTAATTGCAATTTCTTTAATTCTTGAATCAATTTTAAGCAATTGTTCAATTTTAGAAGGAATTAAACCCATTTCATGCAAATACTTTTGGTAAATAGAATTTGATAATTCGCCTTTTAAATTTCCTAGTTTTAATGCTATTAATGATAAAATAGTAATTTGAGTTGTAAATGCTTTTGTAGAGGCCACTCCTATTTCAGGACCAGCATGTGTGTAGGTTCCTGAATCCGTTTCTCTAGCAATTGAAGACCCTACCACATTACAAATTCCAAAAACAAATGCTCCTTTTTCTTTTGCAAGCTTAACTGCTGCCAAGGTATCTGCTGTTTCACCAGATTGTGAAATTGCTATAACTACATCATTTTTATTAATTACAGGGTTTCTATACCTAAATTCAGAAGCATATTCTACTTCTACAGAAACTCTGGCTAAATCTTCAAATAGATATTCTCCTACTAAACCAGCGTGCCATGAAGTCCCACAAGCAACAATAATAATACGATTAGCATTTAAAAATTTAGCAATATGGTCATCTACACTTCCCATTTTAATTAAACCTCTGTCTGCAAGTAACCGCCCTCTAAAGGTGTCAAAAATAGCATTTGGCTGCTCATGAATTTCTTTTAGCATAAAGTGATCATAGCCTCCTTTTTCAATTTGATCTAAATTTAATTGTAGTTCATGAATGTCTGGCTCAACAAAAGAATCATCTTTTACCTTTCTAATTCTTAAGTCTTTACCTAGTTTTATAATTGCTAATTCTTCATCTTCTAAATAAACGGCGTCTTTTGTAAATTCAATAAATGGAGACGCATCTGAAGCAACAAAAAATTCCTTATTTTCCTCTCCTACTCCAATAGCAATTGGGCTGCCTAAACGAGCTACAATTATTTCATCTGATTTTGTACGGTCATATACTGCAATAGCATAAGCACCAATAACATTTTTTAAAGCAAGTTGAACCGCTTTTCCTAGTTTACAATTATTTTGCTTTTTAACTTCTTCTATTAAGTTAATCAATATTTCTGTATCGGTATCACTATCAAAAACGTACCCTCTTTTGGTAAGTTCTTTTTTAAGAGAACTATAATTTTCAATAATTCCGTTATGTACAATTACTAAATTTCCAGAATTGGAAACGTGTGGATGTGAATTTACATCATTTGGGACTCCATGAGTTGCCCATCGAGTATGCCCCAAAGCTAAATGCCCTTCAATATTTTTTGTTTCCGCAATTTTTTTTAAATCAGAAACTTTGCCTTTTGTTTTATATAAGTTTAGTTGATTATCATAGGTTAAAACTACTCCTGCACTATCATAGCCTCTGTATTCTAGTCGTTGTAATCCTTTAATTACAACAGGATATGCTTTTCTAAAACCTAAATAACCTACTATACCGCACATAATATTTTATTAATTATTTATTTCTGAATATGAAATTTCTAATTTTGCTCTTTTATCTTGAAAGCTTGCATCATTACCAAATAAAACAACTCCTTTTGGGTTCCAACTAAAATCTTTAATTTTTATATCAGAAAAACCAGTTGGCTCATCTGTTGAATTAAACACTTTTAATCCTAATTTATATATTGGAGCAGGGTCATTTTCATAAAGAACATCAGAAATATAATCTGTAATTTTAAATACATATTTATATGGATTTCCGTTATCATCTAAAACTAAATCTCCTCCAACGGAAGATTTTCCTTCAGTGAGCATATCTTTTAACTGTAAATTATCATCCACATTGTATAAAAACAATCTTTCTGGTGCAATATTACTAGATGCATTTTGATCTACAAATAATGTTAAACTAGCATCTGAAATTAGCCAATTATTTGCTCTTAAGGCGGCTAAATCTTCAGAGCCTAAAATATCTAAAGTTGCCATCGATCCTGCTGCTCCTTGAATATATAATTTATTAGCACCACTTTGTTTAGAGTTTGTTAAATCTCTATCAAAAAAGTTTGTTTTTACGCTTCCAAATGGAAAAACATACTGATGTTTAACCCTAACCCCTGTTTCTCCATTAACACCATTTCCATTTAAATCTTGTGTTTCTAGTTCATCTTCATCATTCGAATAATAAATGGTCATATTTGCACTAGCCAAATTTAAAGAAACAATGTGTGAATTCGGATTCGCCAACTCATTTGCTTCCAAATATAACCCTCTAAATACATGTTGAAAATTGTCTAAAGTTTCAAATTCAGAACTTCCTGCCGTATCTACAAATAATTGTTTTATTTGATTTTCATTTAATGGAATATTAATACTTGGACTTTTTGTAGTTTGTTTTAACGTATCAATATCAAATACAGTAATACCATCAGACATATAACGTTTTATATAAGAAACCGTGTCATTTGGATTTATTTTAAAGTCTTCGGAATATAATGCGGTACTTCCTTTATCAAATACTTTATTAGAGTAATAAACTTGACGTTTAGAAGGGTCGTTAGGATCTAATATATTTAAAAATGTATTTAGTTCATAAATACTTAAATTAAATGCGTTGTCTGCATTTCCCATTACCGAATCAATTGAAAACTGAGGCCTTCCATCAGCGTAATTATCGATTTTTGTAGCTTGATAGGGTATAGAAACCAATACAGAATCAATTTTTGCATTAGTTCCGTATGTATATCCTTCACCAGATGCAGGTAATGATAATTGAGAAATAATAGATGCTTTCAATTTTCCAAATTCCGCATCGTTATAAACCCCTAATAAAAACTGTCCTGAATTTGAATCTACTGGAACATTATCAATACTTTTATTAATGGCTACTACTTCTGTAGAAATACTGCTTGAATTAAAATTATTATTATTAATCAAATCTACTCCAACACTATCAATAGGTTTTTCACAAGATATTAATGCTAAAAATACCATAGCATTTAAACTCGCATATTTTATTGCGTTTACAACTTTAGTTGTCATATATATTCTTTGATTTTTGAGGTTAATTATAAAACTTCATTTAGATAAAATTCTGTATACATATTACCTAGTTCTTCCATAGAGACATGGTCTAGAACTGGTTTTTCGCTAGCAGTTAAAAAATCATCTAATTCTTTAGAAAGATTATCACTTGCCTTAATTACGGCATCAGAATTCTCAATAGCTATTTTTAATAAATTAGTATGGTTTGGTGTAGTAATGGATTCAATTTTAGAATCCATAATATTATCGAATTTAATTTTATTGGGTAATTCTTTATTCAACTCTCCTTCAAAACCAGTATTGTATAAAGAGGTTACAATTTTACTGTCTACAAATAAAGCATCATCTTTATAATATTCTTTAATGTATAACGGTATCAGGGAGGCTAGCCAACCATGAACGTGAATAATATCTGGAGCCCAGTTTAATTTTTTAACGGTTTCCACAACTCCTTTGGCAAAAAAGATTGCTCTTTCATCATTGTCTTTAAACAAGTGATTATCTTCATCAGAAAATAAAGCTTTACGCTTAAAATATTCTTCATTATCAATAAAATAAACCTGCATTCTTTCTTTAGGTATAGAAGCTACTTTAATAATTAATGGCATATCCATATCATTTATCACCAAATTCATACCAGACAATCTAATAACTTCATGAAGTTGATGTCTTCTTTCATTAATTAAACCATATCTTGGCATAAAAATTCGTGTTTGCCCACCTTTACTGTGCACCATTTTAGCGGTTTCAAATGAGGTGGTTGACAATTCGTTTTCAGGTAAATATGGCACTACTTCAGAAGATATAACCAATACTCTTTTATCTTTCATAATCTGTTAATAAACTTTAAAGAATATGCAAAATTACGAAAATTTATGTACATTTTCACTTGAAAAACGTAAGTTTGCACGCTTTTAACGTTTATTAACAAATAAGCCATGAATGTTTATTCTGAAATAACAAGTTTAAAAAAGAGAATTAAATCCTTTAATAAAGGCATAACTATTGGTTTTGTTCCAACTATGGGAGCACTTCATCAAGGGCATTTATCACTAATTAAAAAAGCTATAAAAGAAAATGATGTAGTGGTAGTAAGTATTTTTGTGAATCCAACCCAGTTTGACAAAAAGGAGGATTTAGAAAATTACCCAAACACTTTAGATAATGATTTACTGCTTTTAAAAGCTATTAATTGTGATATTGTTTTTACACCAAACGCTAAAGAAATTTATGGAAAAAATGAAGTGTCTGAAGATTTTAATTTTGACGGATTAGAATTTCAAATGGAAGGTAAATTTAGAAAAGGTCACTTTAATGGTGTTGCAACTATTGTAAAACGCCTTTTCGAAATTGTTACTCCTACCAACGCTTATTTTGGTGAAAAAGATTTTCAACAACTTCAAATTATAAAAAAATTAGTGGTAAAACAAAACCTGAATGTAACTATAATTGGTTGTGAAATATTTAGAGAATCTGACGGATTGGCAATGAGTTCAAGAAATGTTCGTTTATCTAAAACACAACGATCAGCAGCTCCTTTTATATATAAAACACTTCTAAAAGCAAAAAAAATATTTGGCACGAAAAATGCAGATAAAGTTATGAATTGGGTTGAAAATGAGTTTAAAAATCATCCTATTTTAAAATTAGAATATTTTGAAATTGCGGATGAAAAAACATTAAAACCCACAAAAAAGGTAATATCTGGTGAAAAATACAGAGCATTTATTGCTGTTTTTGCTGGTGAAATTAGACTTATTGACAATATAAGTTTATAAATACGAATAGATTAACACAAAATTATTAATTTTGCAAAATGAAAATAGAAGTAGTAAAATCAAAAATTCATAGGGTTAAAGTTACCGGTGCGGATTTACAATACATTGGAAGTGTGACTATTGACGAGGATCTTATGGATGCTGCTAATATAATTCAAGGAGAAAAAGTTCAAATAGTTAATATTAACAATGGAGAACGTCTTGAAACATATGCAATTCCTGGTCCAAGAAAAAGTGGAGAAATAACCCTAAATGGTCCAGCAGCGCGTAAAGTAGCCAAAGGAGATATCGTAATTATTATTTCTTATGGAATATTAGATTTTGAAGAAGCTAAAACTTTTAAGCCTTCTTTAATATTTCCAAATGAAATAGATAATTCTCTTACTTAAATTGAATAAAAATCTTAAAAAAACAAGTTTTATAATACTCCCAATTGCATTGGGAGTATTTTTAATTTGGTATTCCTTCTCTCATTTTAAACCAGGAGATTTTGAATCAATAAAAAACTCATTTCGTACAGCTAATTATTGGTGGGTGCTACTATCTGTTGTATTTGGTGTTTTAAGCCATTTATCTAGAGCTTACCGATGGCAATTTTTATTAGAGCCATTAGGCTATAAACCAAAATTTGCAAATAGCGTTATGACGGTTTTAATAGGTTATTTATTAAATTTATTAGTGCCACGATCAGGTGAGTTTGCACGAGCAGCAAGTATTAAAAAGTACGAAAAAATTCCTTTTGAAAAAGCATTTGGAACTATTGTAGCTGAACGTATTGCAGATGTAATAATGCTTGGTATTATTATGGGAACTGCTTTTCTGTTACAAACTCAATTATTAGCTAGTTACCTTTTTCCCAAAAATAGTGAAAGTGGTTTTGTTTTAAAGTTTGTTTTGTTAATTGGCTTACCATTATTAGGTTATTTTATCTATAGACTATTAAAAAAATCTAAAAATCAATTTATTATAAAAGCCTTCAACTTTTTAAATGGATTATTAGACGGCATTAAAAGCATTAAAAAAATGAAAAAAAAATGGAAATTTATTTTTCATACTGTTTTTATTTGGTTGATGTATGTACTTATGTTTTATGCAGTAACTTTTGCTTTGCCAGAAACTACTAATTTGCCATTTGCCGCTATTATTGTTGGCTTTGTTGTTGGAGGTTTAAGTATGGCACTTACCAATGGTGGTTTAGGATCTTACCCCGTTTTTGTAGCTAGTGCTTTAATTTTATATCATATTGACAATAATCCTGCTAGAGCTTTTGGTTGGATTATGTGGACTGCTCAAACACTAATGGTAGTTGTATTTGGAGGTTTATCGTTTATATTTATTCCTATCTATAACAAATACCTTAAATAACCCATTTTTCTTTATATATTTACTTTTTATTAAAATAAAATGAGCAAAACAAAAACTACTTTTTTTTGTCAAAATTGTGGTGCCCAATTTCCAAAATGGTTAGGGCAATGTACTTCTTGCCACCAATGGAATACTATTATTGAAGAAGTAATTCAAAAAGAAGAAAAAAGAAATTGGAAACAAAGCACCTCTTCTAAAAAAGCAAATAAAGCATTAAAAATAAATGAAATTTCGCTAAAAAAAGAAGATAGAATTCCTGTTAATAATAAAGAACTAAACAGGGTTCTTGGAGGAGGTTTAGTTAGAGGATCTATGATTTTATTAGGCGGCGAACCTGGTATTGGAAAATCTACTTTACTACTACAAATTGCATTAACAATTCCTAAAAATATTTTATACGTTTCTGGTGAAGAAAGCCAATCTCAAATAAAAATGAGAGCGGAAAGACTTAAAGTAACCAATACCAATTGCTTGGTTTTAACCGAAACTAACACCCAACAAATTTTTAGAGTAATTGAAGAAAACCATCCAGAAGTTTTAGTTATTGATTCCATTCAAACTTTATATACAAACAGCATTGAAGCATCTCCAGGTTCTATATCTCAAATAAGAGAAACCACTGCTGAACTTATAAAATTCGCAAAAGAAACTGCAACTCCAGTTCTATTAATTGGTCATATTACTAAAGATGGAAATATAGCAGGACCCAAAATTTTAGAACACATGGTAGATGTAGTTTTACAATTTGAAGGAGATAGAAATCATACTTACCGAATATTACGAGCTCAAAAAAACCGATTTGGTTCTACAGCCGAAATTGGAATTTATGAAATGAGAAGTGAAGGATTAAGAGAAGTAGATAATCCATCGGAAATCTTAATTTCTCAAAAAGATGACAATTTAAGTGGTACTGCTATTGCCGCTACTTTAGAAGGAATTCGTCCTTTCATGATTGAAGTACAAGCTTTAGTTAGTACTGCAGTTTATGGAACACCTCAACGCTCATGTACCGGTTATGATACTAAACGATTAAATATGTTATTAGCCGTTTTAGAAAAAAGAGCAGGATTTAGATTAGGAGCTAAGGATGTATTTTTAAATATTGCGGGCGGAATAAAAGTAGATGATCCAGCAATTGATTTAGCAGTGGTTATTGCAATTTTATCTTCAAATGAAGATGAAGCTATTCCGCAAGATTATTGTTTTGCTGCAGAAATAGGTTTATCTGGGGAAGTTAGGCCTGTAAACAGAGTTGAGCAACGTATTTTGGAGGCAGAAAAATTAGGATTTCATAAAATTTTTATATCAAAATTCAACAAAATAAGTGAGCAAAATTTCACTATTAAAGTAATTAAAGTTAGTAAGGTAGAGGCTATTTTTACTAATTTATTTGCATAAAAAAAGTCGAGTTTAAAACTCGACTTTTTTTTAATTTGTCTTTTTTTAACGCTTATTAGCTTCAACAATATATTTTTCTAAAGCCATAGTCATTGAAGGCGTTTCAGGCGTAGGCACTTTAATATTACACTTTAATCCTGCTTTTGTAGCCGCTTCAACTGTAGAATTGCCAAACACAGCAATTTTAGTGCTATTTTGTTTGAAATTAGGAAAGTTTTTAAATAAAGAATCTATTCCTGAAGGGCTAAAGAAAACTAAAATATCATAAAATACATGCTCTAATTCTGATAAATCACTAACAACCGTTTTATAAAAAACTCCTCTATCCCAATTAATTCCAGCCTTATTTAATTCTTCTGGAATATTTTCTTTCAATTTATTAGAAGTTGGAAATAAGAATTTTTCGTCTTTATATTTTTTTATAATTTTAACTAATTCTGGAAATGTGCGTTTACCAACATAAATTTTACGTTTACGGTACACTACATATTTTTGTAAATAATAAGCCACCGCTTCTGATTGACAAAAATATTTCATTTCATCAGGTACAGTAAATCTCATTTCTTCTGCAATTCTGAAAAAATGATCTACTGCATTTCTACTATTTAAAATAATGGCAGAATATTTATTTAAATCAATTTTTTGTGCTCTAACTTCTTTTGCTTCTACTCCTTCAACATGAATAAAAGGAACAAAGTCAATTTTCACTTTTTGTTTGTCGGATAATTCTTGATATGGAGAATTTTCCATTTTGGGTACCGGTTGAGAAACCAATATAGTTTTCACTTTCATACGCTTTCATTTAATCTTTAAATAGTCAATTTTAAAATAAGTATTAAAGGGGCTATTTCAAGGGTGCAAATGTACAAAATAAAATAAAACAAGTTATTCAAAATTAATTTTTTATTATTTATAAGTAGCAAAACATACCTGAAAACTAACATAATAACAAAAAACAGAACTGTTATTTTAATCATGTTAACTTTAAAAATTTTTAAATAAAAACTCAATAATAACAGTGGTAAACACCACAGAATAATATTGCTTAAATAATTAGATTTTTCAAATGAAAGCCTTAAAAATAGATCCTTTAGCTGAAATAAATTTGCTAATAAAAGACCGATTAAATATCTTAAAACAAAATACACAGCAGTTATACCCAAAATTAATGCAAACAAATTAAAGTTAGAAAAACCTTCTTTTAGGTTAAACTGTGTAATAAAAAGATACGATAATAATGAAATAGTTAAAATTTGAACCACAAACAATAACGAAGAAAAGGTAGCAAAAAACTTATTTTTATCTTTATTGTAATAGGTTTGAACGTAACTCTTAGTTAGCAACATTCTACTAGTTCTTACTAATCTTTTTCCAAAAAAAACGTTTAAGACAGCTAAAACAAAGAAAATAGCCATAAAAATTATAGCAATCCAATCATTATTTAAAAGTACTATTTCTTCAGAAGTAAACATTTTTTTGCTCTTATTATTAACACAAAATTAGTAATATTTTATATTATATTTGCTGCATAATATTGATATATGTCAAATGCGCTTGTCATAATTCCTACTTTTAATGAAAAAGAAAATATTGAAGCAATTATAAATGCCGTATTTTCCCAAAAAAAACAATTTGATATTTTAATAGTAGATGATAATTCTCCTGATGGAACTTCCAAAATAGTTTTAAAATTAAAAGAAAAATATTCTAATTTGTTTTTAGAAATTAGAAAAGGGAAAAAAGGTTTAGGATCTGCTTATATTCATGGCTTTAAATGGGCTATAAAAAATAATTACGATTACATTATTGAAATGGATGCAGATTTTTCTCACAATCCGAATGATTTAATTAAATTATATAATGCTTGTGCAGTTGATGGAGCTGATTTTTCTATTGGTTCTAGATATTTAAACAATAAAATAAATGTAGTTAATTGGGATTTTAAACGCTTATTTTTATCCTATTTTGCATCAAAATATGTACATTTAATAACACAAATGCCAATTTTTGATACTACTGCAGGATTTGTTTGTTATCAAAAAAAAGTACTAGAAAAAATAGATTTAAATCAAATTCAATTTGTTGGATATGCTTTTCAAATTGAAATGAAATTTAAAGCATGGAAACATCATTTTAAACATAAAGAAGTTTCCATTATTTTTTCCGATAGAGAAAAGGGAACTTCAAAAATGAGCGGATCCATTATTTCAGAAGCTGTATTTGGCGTTTTAAAAATGAAATTACACGGCTTACCAAAGCCATCTAAAAAATAATTATGAGTTTAACTCTTATTAAAAATGCTCAAATAGTTAATGAAGGAACTATTTTTGAAGGCGATGTGTTAATTGATGGCAATTTTATTGTGGATATTGACACTTCCATTAGTTCAAAATCTTCCGACACCTTAGTAATTGATGCAGAAGGTAAATTTCTATTGCCAGGCGTTATTGATGATCAAGTTCATTTTAGAGAACCTGGTTTAACACATAAAGCAACTATTGAGAGCGAAAGCAAAGCTGCTGTTGCTGGTGGAATAACTTCATTTATTGAAATGCCCAATACTAAACCACAAGCAACAACACAAATAAACTTGGAAAACAAGTTTGAAATAGCTTCAAAATCATCTTACGCTAACTATTCTTTTATGTTTGGTGGCACTAATGATAATTTAGAAGAATTGCTAAAAACAAATCCTAAAAATGTTGCAGGTATTAAATTATTTTTAGGCGCTTCAACTGGCAATATGTTGGTGGATAATGAAAAGGTATTAGAAAAAATATTTTCTTCAACAAAAATGTTAATTGCCGTACATTGTGAAGACGAAACTACTATTAAAAAAAATCTTGCTAAATATTTAGAAGAATACGGAGAAGATATTCCAATAGAAATGCATCCTAAAATTAGAAGTGAAGAAGCTTGTTATTTATCTTCTTCAAAAGCTATAGCTTTGGCAAAAAAAACAGGAGCTCGTTTGCATGTTTTTCATTTATCCACAGAAAAAGAAACACATCTTTTCACCAATAAAATTCCTTTAGAAAAAAAACAAATAACGGCGGAAGTTTGTGTGCACCATTTAACATTTACAGATAAAGATTATGCTACTAAAGGAACTTTTATAAAATGGAACCCAGCCATTAAAACAGAACAAGATAAAGAAGGACTTTGGAAAGCTTTATTAGACGATAGAATTGATGTAATTGCTACCGACCATGCTCCACACACCACACAGGAGAAAAAACAGGTTTACACCAAAGCACCAAGTGGAGGTCCATTAGTGCAACACGCGCTTCCTACAATGCTAAAAGCTTACCGTAACAACAAAATTTCTATAGAAAAAATAGTCGAAAAAATGTGTCATAATCCTGCTAAATTATTTAGAATTGAAAAACGAGGATTTATAAAAAAAGGATATTATGCAGATTTAGTTTTGGTAGATATTTCAAAACCTTGGACCGTAACTAAAGACAATATTTTATATAAATGCGGTTGGTCTCCGTTTGAGGGAACCACTTTTTATTCAAAAATTACGCATACTTTTGTAAATGGTAATTTAATTTATCATAACGGGCTTTTTCCACACAATAGTAAAGGAATGCGTTTGGAATTTAATAGATAAATGAAAAAAATAATTTACATAGTTGTTTTAAGCATTCTTGCTGTATCTTGTAATAGTAATACCATTTTAAAAAAACCAAAGGACTTAATTCCAAAAGATGAAATGGTAAATATATTAACCGATATGTTAATAGCTACCAGCGCACACCGTCTTAAAAACAAAGGCCTTATGCGCAACATTAATTATTTCCCTTTAGTTTTTGAAAAATATCAAATTGATAGTACTCGCTTTCAAACCAGTAATTTTTATTACACCTCAAAAATTGATGACTACGATGCTATTTTAAAAGAAGTTAAAGCTCGATTAACTGCTCAAAAAAAAGTGGTGGATTCTATAAGAAAGGTAGAAGATTCTATTAAAAAAGTAAAAAAATATCAATCTAACTTAAAAAAGGTCAAATCCATTAACTCTGAACGAATAATAAAATTAGACTCTATAAAAAAAATAATTCCGCCTAAAATAATTAATGATGATATAGATGATTAAAGCGTTATTATCTTAACTTTTCCCGTTCCTTATTAAGCCAATTAGTTAATAATAGTAGAAACTGTTTTCTATTTTCTTGCTCCTTAACAGAAAATTCACTCAATAATTCAAGTTTTTTTTCTAAAGGATTATCCGTTTCAAATATTTGACCTCCTTGTACTACAGATATATTACAATCTTTATCAATATTCCAAGTTTTATTCACTGGAAAACCTAACTTTTCTAAAGATAAATCCCAAGTAACATCCACAATTTGCCAATGTTTACCTATTTTAATTTTTAAAAAATTATGAGGGTCTACAATGTTATTTTTAGATAAAAAAGTTCTTATTTCTTTTGGATATTTAACAGGAAGTTGGTTAAATGAATGTAAAATAATATAGTTTTTAACAGGAATTTTTAAAGCGGTTAACAAACCTTTTAATAATTCATGTTTTCCAGAACAAGTTCCTTTTTGTTGCAAGTAAACTTGTTTAGGATTTCTAGAACCAATATTTCCATAAGGTATGTCTCTAACTTTATTAAAAAGAATACTTAATTTCTTATCTAAAGGCTCATTTTTGGTCCATTTTTTAAGAATATCCTTATAAAAATTGTTCATTATAAATTATATAATTTACAAATAGACTTTACAGCATCTGCTATTTTTTCGAATTTAAAATCTAAAGTTTTTATAATTTTATTGGAAGAATAATAGCTTTTTGTGTGTAAACTTTCCGCAGATTTTTTACTTAATACGGGTTTGCCATTTGTAATAAAATATCTTAAAGCATCTAATCTCCAAAAAATATTACTTATAAATTTAGTGATTTTAATTTTTGGCACTTTTTTACCAAACGCTTTTGCAATTTCCTGAAAAACAGTTTTAAAACTAATATTTTCCGAAACCAAAACAAATTGTTCGTTTATAATAGCGCTTTCCATTAAATTGGTCATACTTTTTACAACATCATTAACCGAAACAAATCCAGTAATTCCTTCACTATAAAAATTAAATCCTTTATAAATTTTTGAAAATAATTCTCCGGTTCCTGAATTCCAAAAACCCGCTCCTAATATTACACCAGGATTTACAATAATAACGTTTACACCTTCTTGCGAGGCTCGCCAAACTTCCATTTCTGCCCCATGTTTAGTTATGGCATAACCACTTTTATTTTTAGTAGAAATCCATTCACACTCTTCATCAATAAAGTCTGAATTTATTGATTTATCCAATGTTGCAATGGAACTTACAAAACAAAGTTTGTCTATTTTATAATCAATACAAAAATTAACCACATTTGCAGTTCCTTCAATATTAATTTTACGCATATTTTTATAATCTTTCGGATTAAAAGAAATTAAAGCTGCGCAATGATAAACTTTAGTGATATTTTTAAAAGCAATTTTTAATTCTGAAACATCGGTAATGTCCGCTTTAACCCATTCAATTTTATTAAATAACGCTTCATATTCTTCGGAATAATAACTAAAAACTTTTTTAACCGCATTTAAATTGCTGTTATCTCTATAAATTGCCCGAACATTATTTGTATTTAATGCTAATTTATAAAGTAAATGCGAACCAACTAAGCCTGTTCCTCCAGTAACTAAAATCATAAGACGAAAATATAAAAAACTACCGTTTAAAAATAAATTACTACCAACTAATATTTTATATTTGCTTAAAATTAAATATTTAAGAATGAATTTTGTAGAAGAACTACGTTGGAGAGGCATGTTACACGATATAATGCCCGAAACTGAAGAACATTTATTACAACATAAAACTACTGGTTATATTGGCTTTGACCCAACTGCAGATTCATTGCATATTGGAAGTTTAGTTCCTATAATTTTGTTAATGCATTTTCAAAAAGCAGGTCATAATCCAATTGCTTTGGTTGGTGGCGCAACTGGTATGGTTGGCGATCCTTCCGGGAAAAGTGCAGAGCGTAATTTATTAGATGAAGCAACTTTAAACAAAAATGTTGCAGGAGTAAAAGCACAATTAGCACGATTTTTAAATTTTGATGAAAATACTAGTGAAAATCCTGCACAATTGGTAAACAATTACGATTGGATGAAAGAAATTTCATTAATTGAATTTGTACGTGATGTTGGTAAACATCTTACAGTTAATTATATGATGGCTAAAGATTCTGTAAAAAAACGTTTAGGATCAGATGCCCAAGCAGGAATGAGTTTTACCGAGTTTACCTACCAATTATTTCAAGGATACGACTTTTATCATTTGTATAAAGAAAAAAACTGTTTACTTCAAATGGGTGGCTCAGACCAATGGGGAAATATAACTACTGGAACAGAATTAATACGAAGAAAAGCTCAAGGAAAAGCATATGCACTTACTTGTAAGTTAATTACTAAAGCCGATGGCTCTAAATTTGGTAAAACTGCCGGTGGCAATGTTTGGTTAGACGCTAACAGAACTTCTCCTTATAAGTTTTATCAATATTGGTTAAATTCTTCTGATGAAGATGCAGAAAAATATATTAAAATATTTACTTTTTTAAATCAAGAAACTATTGAAAAATTAACAGCAGAACATAAAGAAGCACCACATTTACGTATTCTTCAAAAGAAAATTGGAGAAGAAGTAACTATAATGACTCATGGAAAAGAGGCTTATGAAAACGCCATTAAAGCATCCAATATTTTATTTGGAAAATCAACTGCCAACGATTTAAAATCGTTAGATGAACAAACATTTTTAGATGTTTTTGACGGAGTTCCTCAAGCAGAAATTAATACATCTTTAATTGAAAATGGATTAGATATTGTTGCTGCTTTTGCGGATACAGGTTTTTTAAAATCAAACGGCGAAGTACGAAGAGCTTTAAAAGAAAACTCCATTTCTGTAAATAAAGAAAAAGTGAAAGATGGTTTTGTAATTAAAACTTCAGATTTAATTGCAAATAAATACGTGCTTTTACAACGAGGTAAAAAAAGCTATTTTTTATTAAAAGTTGTTCAATAAAATTAAAATCTATACTAAACATAACTACTTTTGAGCTTAACACCTCAAAAGTAGTTTCCCTTAAAATTATTATTCAACAACTTTTTTAACTCTTTCTACCGTATCTAATTTTGAAAGTGTTAAACGTACAATACTGTCTTTTTTAGCAACTAAATCGTGCTCGATATTTGCTTCTAACCAAATTAAATCGCCTTTAATTAACTTTTC
>Ga0209013_10000326_pt1 | contig 41671 bp, 35 predicted proteins | sample Cruoilmetagenom2_FD_187291 | JGI IMG/M metagenome (GOLD analysis project Ga0209013, IMG submission 187291) | Oil polluted marine microbial communities from Coal Oil Point, Santa Barbara, California, USA - Sample 2 (SPAdes) (version 2) | ecosystem: Environmental > Aquatic > Marine > Oil seeps ...
ACCTCGATGATGATCACGGAGAACGTCAGGATGAGCGTGCCATAGGGCTCGCCTAGCTCCTCGGCCACGGCTTCGCCCTGCTGCATCACGGCATAGGCGCACCACATCATGACCGCGAACAGCCAAACGAAGAGCAGCGTGGACTTGAGGTGATTCCCGAGGTTCGACATCAGGTCGGCCCCGAAGACCGCGAAGATCAGTGCCGTGATGCCGCCGACGACGGCCGGCGCGATGGCGTTTAACAGGACATGCTTGTTCATGAAGTCTCGACGCGGCGGTTTCCCCACCATGGCCCACCCCGTTGAACGCCCCGCGGTGGCGATCTTGGACTGATTCTGATGTCCGTATAACAGGGGGTCGATGACGGCGAACCTAGCCGAGCGGGCGGCTTTTATGTAATAGCCGTTTACATGAATAATTCCGGCCGCCGCTGGCAGCGGCGCTCCTACCATCACGGCAACCTCAAAGAGGTGCTGTTGGAAGCCGCGCGCAAGCTCATCGAGGAGCACGGCGCCTTTGGCTTCAGCCTTACGGAAGCGGCACGGTTGGCCGGGGTGAGCCCCGCGGCGCCCTATCGCCATTTCCGTGATCGCGATGCGCTTCTCGCCGAGGTTGCGCGCACCGGGTTCGAGCGCTTCGCGGCACGCCTGGATGCGGCTTGGAACAATGGCATCCCGACGCCGCTTTCAGCCTTCGAGGCATTGGGGCGCGCCTATCTCGCCTTTGCCCGCGAGGATCCCGCGAGCTACGCGGTCATGTTCGAGTCGGGGGCCGCGGCGGAAAACCGGGGCGAGGCCATTCAAGCCGCCGCCTCATCGCCCGCCGCCGAAAAGGCCTTCAACGTGCTTCAGCAAGCGGCCGCCGCCATTTGCCGGCATTTGCCGGAGAACGAACGTCCGCCTCTGAAGCTCGTGGCCATGCATATCTGGACTATGTCTCACGGGATCGCATCGCTCTTCATCCAGGAAGGGAGCGCGGCGCGAAAGATCCCGCTCACGCCGGAGGAGGTGCTGGAAAGCGGCCTGCTGATTTATCTGAAAGGTCTCGGCGTCTTGCCCGAGGGAGCCGCGCAGGAGACCCCCGAACAGAATTCCCAAGATAGCTCGGAAGGGGCGTCCTAGCGGCTGGCCGTCTGCGCGCCGCGGCCGGTGCCGCTCGCCTCAAGCCATCTCAGCACGAGATTCCAGTCCGACCAGGACCCGTTATAGATGTTCCGGTCGACCTTGCCCGGGACGCCCGGCACGATGCCCGTCGTGGTGAACTGCCAGAAGGCCCACTTGCGGCCCGGATACTTCTTATGCGGCTCGGCCGCCACCGTCCGCAGCCAGAAATGATAGTCCTTGAGCTCGCCCTTGAGGATGTCGCGATGGAAGTTGGGATCGGTATAGATGATCGGCCGTTTTCCCGTATGGCGCTCCATCGCCGCGAGAATGATCTTGATCTTTTTCAGCGCGAGAGAGCGGGAGACCCGTTTCGGGCAGGTCTTGGAAAAGGGATGCCACTCGAGATCCAGCACCGGGGGCAGGGCATCGGGATCGTTCGGAACGTTCCGGATGAACCAGGCTGCCTGCTCTGAGGCGGGCCGGCACCAATAGATGAAATGATAGGCCCCGCGCGCAATGCCGGCGCGCTTGGCCGCATGCCAGTTCTGACGAAACTTGGGATCGAGGTGGTCGCCGCCTTCGGTCGCCTTGATGAAGGCGAAGTGGATTCCGGCCCCGCGCACGCGCTGCCAGTCAATGTCGCCCTGCCAATAAGAGACGTCGATTCCCTGGACCGGCATGGAGTGAGCCCGGGTCACGCCCTTATGGGGCTTATGATCCTTCAGCGACCGGGCCACGGCCGCACCACCGCTTAGAGCGGTGAGCACGACGGCCCCCGCGACGGCAAAACTGACGAACTGGCGATACGCTGAATACATGGTGACGCCCCCAAAAAATGCCCAATAAGCTTACAATTTTCAGCGATTTGGCGGGGAACTCTCGTTTCTTGCGGTTAATTTTGTCTTGGCGGCTGGAGCGCCTTGGGGCGCCCGTCCGGGAGCCAAAATCCGCGAACGGCAGACGGGAATCAGACGAAGAGACATTGAACAGCTTGCCAGGAAGACCCATATATGTGAATGTAAATAACATTCACTTAAGCCCTGAAAGGACTCCGATGCAACTAGTTGCGACCCTCGACGATTACGGAAAGCCCGCTTGGTTCGCCGCGATGATTCTCGGTTTTATCGTTTGGTGGCCGGTTGGCCTCGGCGTTTTGGCTTATCTAATCTGGAGTGGACGAATGGGATGCGGAAATAAGAAGGCTTGGCGCTCGTACTTCAAGGAAGAGGCACAGCGGTTTCACAGCGGTTTTGCATCGACGGGCAATTACGCCTTCGACGCCTATCGCGAGGAAACACTGAAGCGGCTTGAAGAAGAGGCCGAGGAATTCCAGTCATTCCTGAAGCGGCTTCGCGACGCGAAAGACAAGGCGGAGTTCGACCAGTTCATGTCTGAGCGCAAGCAGGTCCAGCCGGTTCAGACGAGCTAAGCACGTTCATCCCCCTGCGAACGAGCGCCGAAAGGCGCAGGCGCAAGCCTGCGCCTTTCATTTTATACGCAAGACAGGCTTTTCATCGACGGCGTGCCTTGTAGGATGCGGGCCAACGCGCCTAGGCAAGGAGCGCCGCACCGAAACACGAAGCGTTTGAGGTAGGAAACGATGAATTGCTCAAAGGGCCGCCGCGCGGCTTTGCTGTTTGCTGGCTTGTTACTGACCGTAGGGGTCACGGAAGTCCAGGCAAGCGATATTCAGGATCTCGTCAAAAATCCGCAGAGCTTTCTGGGGCAGGAGGTCGAGATGAAGGCCACTTGCATCAAGGGTGGCCGGTCCGGTGATGTGCTGGGTTATGAGTGCACCACAAAGGATGGTGTCTACGTCACTACCGACGACATCACGCCCGAAGAGGCGAAGGCGAAGCTCGACGATGAATGCGCAGACGGCAAGTGCGAGGCGAAGCTCAGCTTCGTGCCACACTCCTTCACGACGTCGGGTGTAATCGAGCCGGATAATGACGTTGTCGTGTTCAACACCAAGACCGCGGAAGTCAACTTCTAGGAAGGTCGGGTTCTAGGACGCGCTATACTTCATCGTCCTCGAGAATGCTTCGCGCTCCGAACGCCTTGAACGCGAACGGCAGGACCAGCGGGTTGAATGCGGTCCAGATTACGAGGCGCCGCAACCAGGGCTTTGACTGCGCCTTCGGAATGAAGACGTTGGCGAAGGCCGCAGCGTCTTCCTGGCGCTCGGCGATCGCGGGCTTCATCATTGCCTCGTAGGAGGCGAACGCGGCCGCGTGGTTGTCGTCGTAGCGCTGTAGCTCCTGAGCGAGGATGTAGGCGCCCGTCATGGCCATGTGGGAGCCCTGTCCGGCCAGAAGCGTCAGGCATCCGCAGGCATCGCCGAGCAAGGTCACCCGTCCACGCGACCAGCGCGGTATGGCGATCTGCGTGAGCGTGTCGAAATAAAGCGGCTTGCTTCCCTTATAGGAGCTGAGCAGCGCCTCGCCGATCCACCCGGCGCCCTTGAAAGCACGCTGGACGAAGGAAAGCTGCTGTTCGGGCGGGACATCCACTTCGTCAAGCCGGAAGACGAAGGTTGCATCGAGTTTGCCCTCGCCAAGCGGGTAGTAGAAAGCAACGCGGTTTGGTTCTTCATGGATTTGCGCGAACCGGCCCACCGGAAGATCGTGGTCCTCGATGTGAAACGCGGCGACATAGGCGCCGAGGAAACGGGCGAACTGGCTCTCGTCGCCGAACATCAGCCGCCGGACACCCGAATGAACGCCGTCGGCACCAAACACTAGTGCGAACTCGCCCTCACTGCCGTCCTCGAAGGCGACGTCGACATGGGTCTCCTGCTCCCTCAGGTCGGTAATCTCCGTTCCGAACCGGAACTCGACGCCAAGGGACTCGGCGCGTTCATAGAGAATGCGCACGAGATCGGGGCGGCGCACATAGACATACTTTCCGTCCAGCGCGCGTTTAATGCGCGATATCGGCACCGACGTGTAGGGCTTGCCGTCGGAATTCACGAATTGGAGCTTATCGATCGGATAACGCAGTGTACGGAGCTTGTCGGTGAGACCCATGCGTTCGGCCACGTCCCAGCCCGAGCCATAGAAGTCCATCATATAGCCTTCGTCGGGCAGAGCGGGGCTCCGTTCCACGACAACCGGATCGTCTCCGTATTCCTTCAGGCAAATGGCGAGCGTGAGACCCGCGATTCCCGCGCCGGAAATCAAAGCCCTGCCGTCAATCGCCATACGCTCGTGCCTCTTGCGCGAGAGCCGCTCGGCTTCGACGCGCTTGCGCCGTATGCCGTCTTCTCTCGTCTATGCGTTCTCGTCCGGGGATGGCTTACCATAACCGCCCCCGGTCGGTGTTCTGATTATCACGGCCTCGCCTTGGGCGAGTCTGGTTTGGTCCGAACCTTTGAGCCGCTCCAGCGTCCCCGTGGTCCGTCGCACCCAATTTTCCCCCTTGCGACCCGGCGCACCGCCCTTTGTGCCAAATGGCCGCACGTTACGAAAGCCCGAGAGAATAGCGCAGTCCATCTCTTCCAAAAATCTCAGCGTGCGGACCGTGCCGGCTCCTGCACGCCATTGACCCCTGCCGCCCGAGCCCCGCTCGATGGCGAATCGCTCCAGCAGCACAGGGTAGCGCAGTTCAAGGACCTCCGGATCGGTGAGCCGGGAGTTGGTCATGTGTGTCTGCACAGCCGAAGCCCCATCGAAACCGGGCCCCGCCGGTGCCCCTGAGCAGATCGTTTCGTAGTACTGCACCCGCTCGTTTCCGAAGGTCAGGTTGTTCATCGTGCCCTGAGCGGAACCAAGAAGCCCCAGCGCGCCGTAGAGGCAGTTGACGACAGTTTGGCTCGTCTCCACGTTGCCGCCCGCGACGGGTGCCGGATAGCGCGGCTTCAAGAGAGACCCTTCCGGCAGCACGACGTCGATATGGCGCAGACAGCCGGCGTTCAGCGGAATGTCCTCGTCGACGAGCGTACGGAACACGTAGAGCACGCAGGCGCGCGTGATCGGCTCGGGAGCGTTGAAGGTCGTTTCGGTCTGTATGCTCGTGCCGGTGAAGTCGACGACGGCCTTGTTCGCATTGCGGTCGATCTTGATCGCTACGGCGATCCGGCTGCCTTGGTCGGTCTCAAGCGCAAAGCGAGAACTTTTCAGCGTGCCGATCACCTTGCGCACCGCGTCTGCGGCATTGTCCTGCACATGGCCCATATAGGCCGCGACAGTGGCAAGACCGTATTGGCGCACCATCTTGCGCAGCTCGGTGACGCCTTTCTCGTTGGCGGCGACCTGTGCTTTCAGGTCGGCAATGTTCTGCTCGACGTTGCGCGCCGGATAAGGCGCGTCCGTGAACAGGCGCCGCACGGCGTCTTCCCTAAAACGTCCACCTCCGACCAGCCGGAACGGATCGATATAGATGCCTTCTTCTTCGATCGAGGCGGCTCGGGGGCTCATCGAGCCGGGCGCGATGCCGCCCACATCCGCATGATGGCCGCGCGCGGCCACAAAGAAGAGGATCTCCGTGCCGGCCTCGTCGAAGACAGGCGTGACGACCGTAATATCGGGCAAATGCGTTCCGCCGTTATAGGGTGCATTCAGCATCCATACATCGCCGGGGCGGAGCTCGGTACCGACCTCCCGCACGATCGTTTCGACGCTTCGATCCATCGAGCCGAGGTGAACAGGGATGTGCGGCGCGTTGGCGATCAGAGCGCCGCCCGCATCGAACATGGCGCAGGAGAAGTCGAGGCGCTCCATGATGTTGACTGAGCGAGCCGTGTTCTGCAGCGCGTATCCCATCTGTTCGGCGATCGAGACGAAGAGGCTGTTGAACACCTCCAGCATGATCGGATCCGGCTTGCTAGCAGCGCCAACCGTCTCTTTGGTCTGCCGCGCGCAAGCCCGCGTCAAAAGGAGATGGTTCTTCGCCGTCACCGCCGCACGCCATTCCGGTTCCACCACGACGGTCTGATGATCTTCGATCAGGAGTGCCGGGCCCACGATCTCGGCGCCCGGTGCCAAATCGGCGCGGGCGTAGATGGGGACATCATGCCAGTTTCCGTGGGTGAAGATGTCGGCCCGGGTCTGTGGTGCGGGTGCGAACCGTTTGGCGGGAAGGAGCGCATCGGTTTCTTCGATCGGCGCACCGCCGCCAATCGCCTCTACCTCGACGGCCTCGATCTCGATCTCTTTCTCCGGGCTGATGAAACCGAAACGCTTCTGATGCGCTGCCTCGAACTGAGTGCGCATCTCCGCCAACGCGCCGGACGGGATCGGCAGGGAACTGTCCGTGCCCTCGTAACGCAAATGCGCCTGCGCTGTGATCGCACCCGCCTCGATGCCTTGAAGCGCAAGTTCGCGCGCCGTCTCGCGCTCTAGGGGTGCACGAATCTCGGCGAGTGTTGCCATGCCGTTGGTGTCGAGCGGCGCGAGCACCGCATGGGTGCGGGTCGCGCGCACATTCGCGAGCCTCATGCCATAGGCGGACAGAACCCCGGAGAGCGGATGCAGGATCACGCTCTCGATACCGAGTGCGTCGGCGACGAGGCAGGCATGCTGCCCGCCCGCACCGCCAAAACAGTTGAGCACATAGCCAGCGACGTCATAGCCCCGCTGCACGGAAATCGTCTTGATAGCGTTGGCCATATTGGCGACGGCGATCTTGATGAAGCCTTCGGCGATCTCCTCCGGCAAGCGGCCATCGCCCAGCTGCCGCGCGAGCGCATGGAATGCCTTCACCACCGCGCGCCGGTCCAGCAGTTGGTCTTGGCCGCGCCCGAAAATCTGGGGAAACAAATCGGGCTGGAGCTTGCCCGTCATGACATTGGCGTCCGTGACCGTGAGCGGCCCGCCCTGGCGATAGGCACGCGGGCCCGGATCGGCACCCGCCGAGTCCGGTCCCACCCGGAACCGCGCCTCGTCGCAATGAAGGATCGAACCGCCGCCCGCCGCGACTGTGTGTATGAGCATCATCGGGGCACGCACCCGCGCATCCGCCACGACGCTCTCGAAGGTGCGTTCCAGAACGCCGTCGTAATGGCACACATCCGTGGACGTGCCGCCCATGTCGAAGCCGATGACCCTCGAGAACCCCGCGCTTGCCGCCGTCTCTACGGCGCCCACCACGCCGCCGGCGGGGCCGGACAGGATCGCATCTTTGCCACGAAAGAGATGTGCGGACGTGAGACCGCCGGAAGACTGCATGAACAGCAGCCTCGGCGCGTCTTGTTGTGCGCCTAGGTGCACGCGCTGGCCCTCATGCGCCGAGAGTGCGCGCGCCACGCGGTCCACATAGCGGCTGAGCAGCGGCGACAGATATGCGTCCACCACGGTCGTATCGCCCCGGCCCACGAACTTTACCAGCGGACTCACTTCGTGGCTGACGGAGACCTGGCCATATCCCAACTCCCGGGCGAGGGCGGCTGCGTCATGCTCGTGGGCGGGATGCGCGTAGGCATGCATGAAGACGATGGCAACGGCATCGATGCCGTCTTTGCGTGCATCTTCCAGGGCAATGCGTGTGGCCTCGAGGTCCAGCGGAACCTCGACCGTTCCGTCGGCGCGGACACGCTCGGGCACCTCCACGACGCGCTCATACAACATGGAGGGTTTCTCGATCCGCCGCGCAAAGATCTTGGGGCGCGCCTGGTAGCCGATCTCCAGAGCGTCTCGAAATCCTTCACTCACGATGAGGAGAACGCGATCGCCTTTACGCTCAAGCAGCGCGTTGGTGGCGACGGTTGTCCCCATACGCACGGTCTCGATGAGATGAGGCGGTAGGGGCGCTGCGCGCGACGCGCCGATCAGGTCGGCGATGCCGGCGATGGCGGCGTCCTCATAAGATTCCGGATTCTCCGACAGCAGCTTCGTGGTCACGAGCCTGCCGTCGGGGTCGCACCCGACAATGTCGGTGAACGTGCCGCCACGATCGATGAAGAACTGCCATTTGCCGGTCATGCTGCGGTTGGTCCGCCTGTCACGAGATCCGTTTCAGCCCGGCCGCATACTGTTTCCAGCGCCGCACATAGACATCGGCGCCCCGGGCGATCATGGCGCGCATCTTGTCGTCGACCTCGCGCACGGCCTTGGCGGGCGATCCGACGATCACCGAATTGTCGGGAAACTCCTTGCCCTCGGTGATCAGGGCACCAGCGCCGACAAGACAGTTGGCGCCGATCTTGGCGCCGTTCAGGACGATCGCGCCCATGCCGATCAGCGTGCTGTCTCCAATGGTGCAGCCGTGCAGGATGACATTGTGTCCAATGACGCAGTCCTGGCCGATGGTCAGCGGGAACCCCGGATCGGTGTGGAGCGTGGAATTGTCCTGCACCTGCGAGCGTGTGCCGATCTCGATCCACTCATTGTCGCCGCGCAGCACCGAGCCGTACCAGACGCTGGCATTGGACTTCAGGCGCACCTTGCCGGTCAAAACGGCTGTATCGGCGACCCAATAGAGCCCGTCTGCCGGAATTTCGGGCGCCTGCCCATCAAGCTCGTAGACCGCCATTGTCGCTCCTTTCGCCTCTCAAGTGCCGTGGATACAATTCTGAGGTAGCCTTGTCATTCAAGATCGGGATGCAAGATCGGGACAGCCTGCCGGGTCGGAAGTACCGGAATCTCTTGTAACAATGGGATCACACCGGTAAGGAAAAGTGCCCCCAGCAGATTCTCAAGGGTTAGAACGCGCCGATGAGCACCGAAGACACCAAAAAAGGCGGAAATCCGCTGACGATCTTTATCGTTTCACTGTGCGCCGCCATCGTGATGGCAGGCGGCTTTGCGATTGTGATCGAGGCCTTCATCCTTGCCGCGGCCAATCTGTTCGAGCTGGGGTCCACATTCGTCTGGGCCGCGAGTGGCGCCAATGCGCTTTTGGCGCTGTGGTTTGCCGTCTGGACCTTTGTCAGGTCATGGCACGTGGAGCGGCGCCTCGGGGCCGGTCTCGAGGTCGATCAGCCGATGATGTCGATCCTTGGCAATCTCCGAGGATAGCATAACGTTCTTGGCCCGGCGGCGGTGCGCCACCGGGGCGATTATCCCATGCGGGACAACCGAAAAGTCCGTATGGTTTAACTAGATAAAGAGGTTCTAAGGGGGTCCGCTATGTCGGTTTGGGGAAAGCTCGCAGGTGCAGCCGCAGGGCTCGCGGTCGGAGGGCCGATTGGCGCGTTGGTCGGCGGTGTCGCCGGGCACTATGTGATCGACCGGGACGGTGAGCAGGAAGGTGGCGCCGACGGCGAGGACCAGGTGGCCTTCACCGTGGGCGTTATCGCGCTGGGCGCCAAGATGGCCAAGGCCGACGGCGTCGTCACCATGGACGAGGTCAACGCCTTCAAGGAGGTCTTCAAGGTCCCGGACGGCGAGATGAAGAACGTGGCGCGGGTGTTCAACCTCGCGAAGCAGGAAGTGTCTGGCTACGAAGCCTATGCCGACCAGCTTGCCGGAATGTTCAAGGGCAACCGGAAACTGCTGGAAGACGTGCTGGACGGTCTGTTCCACATCGCCAAGGCCGACGACGAATTCGATCCGACCGAGGAAGAGTTCCTGAGACAGGTGGCCAAGCGCTTCGGCTTTACCGATACGGAGTTCGGCTACATCAAAGCCCGGCACGTGGTTGCCTCGAAGCGCAATCCTTACGAGGTGCTCGAGGTCGAGCCGGCGATTACAAACGACGAGCTGAAGGCCCAGTACCGAAAGCTGATCGCGGAGAACCATCCCGACAAGCTGATCGCACGCGGCGTGCCGGAAGAGTTCATCGCCATCGCCACGGACAAGATGGCCGCCATCAACGAGGCCTATCAGCAAATCGCGAAAGAGCGCGGCCTCTAGGGTCGTCTTTTCCGCCGTCGTGGCAGATAGCTGGACCGGCGAACTTGTCGCGGGACGGCCGCACAATGGACTGGTTTGCTTAATGGACAGGCTTGGATGATGGCCGCACCGGACAGCAAGCTTGCCGCGCACTGGGTGCCATCGCCCAATTTCGAGCTGCGGCCTGAGGGACGGAAGCCTAACACGCTGATCCTCCATTACACGGGGATGGAAGCGCACGATGCGGCCCGCGATTGGCTCGCATCCGAAGAGTCCAAGGTGTCCGCCCACTACATCCTCGACGAGGCCGGGATCGTCACTCAGATGGTGGCGGAGTCAGCGCGGGCCTGGCATGCGGGCCAAAGCTATTGGGCTGGCGAGACGGATCTGAATTCGGCGTCCATTGGCATCGAGATTCACAATCCCGGTCACGACTACGACTACCCGCCGTTTCCGGATGTGCAGATGCGCGCCGTGGAGGCACTCTGCCTCGATATTCTCGGCCGCCACAGGATCCCAGCCGCCCGCGTGCTGGCCCATTCGGACATTGCGCCGGGGCGCAAGCGCGATCCGGGCGAGCGCTTCGACTGGGCGCGGCTGGCCCGTGCCGGGGTCGGCCTATGGACCGAACCGGCTCCTCTGGGCGACGATACGGGCCTCGGGCTCGGCGATGAGAGCGAGGCCGTCGTAGAGCTGCAGCGCGACCTCAAGGACTTCGGCTATGGCGTCGAGGCCACGTCTACCTACGGGCGCGGCACTGAAATCGTGGTGGAGGCGTTCCAGCGGCACTATCGGCCCGCGCGGGTCGACGGCCGCGCCGACCTCTCCACCCGGGAGACGCTGAAGCGGCTCCTCGTGGTCCGCGCCGGCGCCGTGGCTTGATCTCGTTTCCTAGGCCGCAGTCGCACTCGATAGTTACGAAAAAAAGGCCCGCCCAATTTCTGGGCGAGCCTTTGAAATCATGCCGTTGGGCCTGAGCCCGACGGACTATTGATTGTCGGCGTAGAAGGACTGGGCCTTGGTGAGATTGCCTTCCGGGTCCTTCATGAATGCTTCCTTGGCAGATTGCTTGCTGAAGCAATAGAGCTTCCCGTCGATCTTCTCCTGGACGGAGCAGTCGGTGAACTTCTTAACGCCCTTGGTGAGCCCAAACGCGCAGTTGTTGCTGAATTCACCCAGGTCGCCGGCGGCAAAGGCGGCGGAACCGGAAGCGGCAAACATGGTGCCGGCAATCGCAGCGGCGAGAACAACCTTATTCATAAATTCTTCCTCCAAGACTTTTGTTTGTATGGCGCAATCGGCCGTTGAAACGCCATTCAATCGTCAGAAATGCACCCGCCGTCAATGGACAATTACTATTCCATTGCGCCTCTAAGCCTGGGAGGCGTTGGGGAAGACCCGGTAGCAATTGGAGGGCCTTCCCCTAGCTGCGCCACGGAGGGCGCATGGCGCGGGCTACTGGTTGTCGTTGTAGAAGCTTTGGGCCTTCTTGAGGTTGCCCTCGGTGTCCTTCATGAACAGCGTCTTGGCCGTATCGTTGCCGAAGCAGTAGGTCTTGCCGTTGATCTCGGCGTTGATCGAGCAATCGGTCTCGACCTTCTTATCCAGGGCAAGGCCCATGGCGCACATATTGCCGTATTCGCCGGTCGCGGCGATCGCCGAGCCGGCGAAGAGAAGGGCGCCGGTGACGATGGCAGGGGTCAGAAATTTCATCGTTGTTTCCTCCAAGTATCGGTGTGGTTCGTGTCTCCGCGCTTCGTGCAGGTCCTGCAGAAAGCGTATCGGCACGTTACAGGGACACAACGCGCCGGGAATGTGACCGGGATCACGCACGCCCATCACATCTTCGCGATTTCAAATTAGACATTTGGCAAAAGAAACCCGCCCCTCCGAGAGAAGGGGCGGGAGAACTTGGCAAAGACGTTCAGGCGCAGGCTTTCGCCCTTACAGCGTCTCTTCGAAGTCCATGCCTTCGAAGGTGTAACGGTCGACCTGCGTCCAGATCCCGTCCTCCTGGACCGGAACCTTGTGCACTTTGACATTGCCGACCTTCAGCTCGCCGTCCGTCTCGTCGACCCAGAAATCAAGGTCGTAATACTCGTCCGTGCTGCCAGGTTTGCGGAAGTCGGTGCAGGCGAAATATTTGCCCTGACCCGTGAGGCGGCGCACAGGCCGGTGCATCTCGACGAATTGGAGCTTCAGGTCTTCGCCTGTCTTCCCGTCCTTGACGATGATGTTCCCTTCGTCGTCCTTATTGTCGGTAATGTATTCGTGGATGGCAGCCATCACGTGCCAGGCCCGCGCCCCTGCGATGCTACCCGGATGCTCCTGCACCGGCAGCCACCACCATGCGACCGGCAGACGTGTTATCATGTAGTACCCGTCGCCGTCGCGCTTGGGGCCCTTCTGCACGCGGATATCCATGAGCGTGAGTTTTTCGCCCTCGGGCTTGAACCAGAAGTCGATGGCGTATTGCTTCTTCGGTTCGTCAACGTCGCTGAAGATGACATTGGCGAACCAGCCATAGCCTTCCATGCCCCGCACGACTTTGATTTTGTCGTACTTCAGCTTGAGATCTTTATCGAGCTTGGGGTCGTGGAACACGAAGTTGTTGCCCTGCGAGCGTTCGTCGATGACCTGCTCGACACGGGCGTTGACCTCCTCTTCGGTGAAGACCTTCGCGCCCGAGGCCGCCTTTGCCTGTTGCTCTTTGAGAAACGTCTTGGCCCGCGCGATATTCCCTTTCGGGTCCTTCAAGAACGCGGCCATCGAGTTCTCGCTGGAGAAGCAGTAGACCTTGCCGTCGTCGTCGGTCCAACTGACCGTGCAATCCGTCTTCACCATTTGCCCATCGGCCAGGCCCATGGCGCAGCTCTCGTCGAACTCGCCCGCGCCGTCACCATGGTCGTCCATGGCGAGCGTGGTGGCGGGAAGGCCGATCGCGAGCATGCCGGCCAGGAGCGCAGGCAATGTCAGGCGGGAGATAAGCCGTCTTGGTGTCATGTCTGTCATTGTCATGGGTCCTTGGGCAGTTCTTCTTGGGAGCAAATTGTCTGGTTTGTTACTTCGATCGTTGGTCTCGAACGTGTTTAGGTCTCGCCTGCGGGACTTGTCTGTGACCTGAGTTACGTTGCCTAAGCGTCACGCCTGAGAGCCCGATCGCAATGCAGGCCGGGGAAGGGCCGCATCGCCCGCGCCATAGGCGGCGAGCGCGGCCACGTCGAGCACTTCGATCGAGCCGCGCGAAGAGCGGACCCAACCCAAGCGTTCCCATTCGGAGACGTAGCGGCTGATGACTTCGCGCACGCTGCCGAGATCCAGCGCGAGCTGCTGATGGGTCTTCGAGACGACGCGTGTGTCCTCAGCCTCGGCCAAAAGGCGCCGGGCTAAGCGAAGATCGAGGCTCGCAAAGGCCACCTCATCCACGAGTGTGATCAGGCTCGACAGCAAGTCCCCGTAGTTCGACAGCACGTAATGCCGGAACTTCGGCGACGATGACATGAGCCGGAGAAAGACGTCGGACGGTATGGCGGCGAGAAGCGCATCTGCTTGAACGTTGCTTTCCGCAGGGAAGGGATTCCCGGCCATCAAACAGGATGTTGTCAGCACGCAGGTCTCTCCGGCCCCGACCTGGTAGAGCATAATTTCCCGGCCTGACTCCGATGTCTTGAAGACGCGCGTCTGGCCTTCGATGCACATCACGTAGTTTTGGCAGGGTTGGCCTTGGTAGTAGGCGATATCGCCTTGCCGCAGGCGCTCGAATTGGGTGACGTCAAACAGCACGTCTCTCGTCTCCGGCTCGAGCTCGTCGAGTTCCGGAAAGACGTTGAGCCAGCGTTTGATCAAAATCTGATTGGTCATTGCGCGCAGGGGTCTCGCTTGAGGTTGATCGGGCCCGAAAGCCCTGGAAAAGCTTCATTTCCACCATTATGCGTCAGATTGCCGCGAGCATATGGGAACATTGGCAGCCCGGGGATCAAAATGCCGTGACAGCTTTGGGAGTTATTCTGGCGACGGGTTTGCCGTCGCCTGGGGGCGGATGACAGGAGCAAGACACTTGACGAAAACCCCTGTCTTCCCCTTATTTTGGCCAGTCAGCAGGCCGGATGGCCGCTCCTTGGGCGCGCGAGTGCCGGTGGAGAGGAAAGTCCGGGCTCCATGGAAGCGCGGTGCCGGATAACGTCCGGCGGGGGCGACCCCAGGGAAAGTGCCACAGAAAGCAAACCGCCCTCGAGGTCGAAAGGCTACGCGGAGGGTAAGGGTGAAAGGGTGCGGTAAGAGCGCACCGCGTCTTTGGCAACAAAGGCGGCAAGGCAAACCCCACCGGGAGCAAGACCAAATAGGGGCTGCACGGACGAGAGATCGTCCAGGTCTGTTTCCAGACCCGCGGCCCGGGTTGGTTGCAAGAGGCGTCTCGCAAGAGGCGTCCCAGATGAATGGCCATCACCTCGCAGCAATGCGAGGAACAGAACTCGGCTTACAGGCCTGGTGACATGATAGGACCGGCGTGAGGGACATCCCCTCGCGCCGGTCTCCAATTTTGGCCTCCGAAAATTCGCCGCGCCGGAAAAAGTGAACGGCCGGCGGTGGGCGACGCCGGCCGTTCTATGGGAAGCGCCTTCGGGGGGATGGCGCCTCAGCTTTGGCTATGCCAGTTTTCGTTTAGAGCAGGTCTTCGCTAAACTAGGTCAAAGCGATCGGCGTTCATGACCTTGGTCCAGGCCGCCACGAAGTCGCTCACGAACTTGGACTTCGCGTCGTCCTGCGCATAGACCTCGGACAGGGCCCGAAGCTGCGAGTTCGAACCGAAGACCAGGTCGACCCGGCTCGCGGTCCACTTGATCTCGCCCGTCTTGCGGTCGCGGCCTTCGAACGCGTCCTCTTCGTTGGACGTTGCTTTCCACGTCGTGTCGAAATCGGTCAGATTCACGAAGAAGTCGTTCGTGAGCTGTCCCGGCCGGTTGGTGAAGACGCCGTGCTCGGACCCGCCATGGTTGGCGCCGAGCACACGCAAGCCGCCGACCAGGACCGTCATCTCGGGCGCCGTCAGCGTCAGCAGCTGAGCCCGGTCGACCAGAAGCTCCTCGGCGGACACGGTGTACTTGGTCTTAAGATAGTTGCGGAAACCGTCCGCCACGGGCTCAAGGAAGTTCACCGACTCGATGTCCGTCTGCTCCTGCGTAGCATCGCCACGGCCTGGTATGAACGGCACGGTCACGTCGTGGCCCGCGTCCTTCGCGGCCTTTTCGACCGCGGCGGAACCGCCCAATACGATCATGTCGGCCAGCGAGATCTCTTTGTCGCCGCTCTGCGCGTCGTTGAACTTCGTGCGAATTTCTTCGAGCGTGTTCAACACCCCGGCCAGCTTGTCGGGCTGGTTCACTTCCCAGCCCTTCATCGGCGCGAGGCCAATGCGCGCGCCATTGGCGCCGCCGCGCATATCGGACCCGCGGAAAGTCGCCGCCGAGGCCCAGGCTGTCGAGACCAGTTCGGACACCGACAGGCCGGAGCCCAGGATTTTGGACTTGAGCGCCGCGATATCCACCTCGTCCACGAGCTTGTGGGTCACTGCCGGGATCGGGTCCTGCCAGATCAGGTCCTCGTCCGGAACTTCCTTGCCGAGATAGCGGGAGCGGGGCCCCATATCGCGGTGGGTGAGCTTGAACCAGGCGCGGGCAAAGGCGTCCGCGAATACGGCCGGATTCGCTTGGTAGTGACGCGAGATCTTTTCGTATTCCGGGTCCATGCGCATCGCCATGTCGGCCGTTGTCATCATCAGCTGGACGCGGTCGCTGGAGCCGTCGACTTGCGGTGCATGGTCCTTGTCGGCCAGCTTCTTCGGCGCCCATTGATTGCCGCCGCCGGGACCCTTCGCCACTTCCCACTCATAGCCGAACAGCACGTCGAAATAGCTCATGTCCCAGGTAGTCGGGGTCGGGGTCCAGGGGCCTTCGAGACCGCTCGTGATCGTGTCGACGCCGACGCCGGACTGATAGCTGTTCTTCCAGCCTAGACCCTGGTCCTCGATCGGCGCAGCCTCGGGCGCGGGGCCCACATAGACATCCGCGTCCGCGGCGCCATGGGTCTTGCCGAACGTATGGCCGCCCGCGGTCAGCGCGACGGTCTCTTCGTCGTTCATGGCCATGCGCGCGAAGGTCTCGCGAATGTCGCGGCCCGACGCGAGCGGGTCCGGGTGGCCGTTGGGGCCTTCGGGGTTCACGTAGATCAAACCCATCTGAACCGCGGCGAGGGGGCGCTCAAGGTCCCGGTCGCCGGTATAGCGGTTGTCGCCGAGCCATTCGGTTTCGGAGCCCCAGTAGATATCTTCCTCCGGCTCCCAGATGTCTTCGCGGCCGCCGCCGAAGCCGAACGTCTTGAGGCCCATGGACTCCAGCGCGCAGTTGCCGGCGAGGATCATGAGGTCGGCCCAGGAAATCTTGTTGCCGTATTTCTGTTTGACCGGCCACAGCAGCAAACGGGCCTTGTCGAGGCTTGCATTGTCCGGCCAGCTATTGACGGGTGCGAAACGCTGGTTGCCCGTGCCGCCGCCGCCACGGCCATCGGCCGTGCGGTAGGTTCCGGCGCTGTGCCAGGCCATGCGGATAAAGAGCGGGCCGTAATGACCGTAATCGGCCGGCCACCACTCCTGGGAGTCGGTCATCAGGTCGAAAAGATCCTGTTTCACCGCGTCGAGGTCGAGCGACTCGAATGCCTCGACGTAATCGAAGTCCTCGCCCATCGGATTGGTCTTCGAGGACTGCTGACTCAGCATTTTGAGGTTCAGCTGGCTTGGCCACCAGTCCCGGTTCGTCGTGGGCCGATTATGGCTGACGGGGCATCCGCCCCCGCTGCCGACTTTCGCGTCCATTTCCTCATCTCCTAAAATTTTTGGTTTTGGATTGGGGTGCCTCGAGGGCATGCGCCACTACGAGGCACAATGCGCGCTGCCGGTCATAAGGGCAAATCGTATTTGCTTATTGGGTCTATAAGAAAAACTAATGCATCTCAGCCGAGCGGCCGCTTGCGTCTAGCGGCGCCTATGAGCGTACGTGCTGCCTAAGACAGTTTTGCTTCAGCGCCGCAAAAAGTCCTGGATGAGCTTCAGCGTCGCCCCGGGCTGCTCTTCTTGCGGCATGTGTCCGCAGCGTTCGATGATTTCGAGCCGGGAGGTCGGCATGTTGCGGCGCAGCTCGAGGCCGATATCGAGCGGGACGATCCGGTCGTTGTCGCACCACGCGATCAGCGTCGGCTGCTTGATTGTCGGATAGCGCTTGGAGATCTCTTCCAGTCCTTGAGGGACAATCTGGCGGGCACTATGGATCACGGCATGTTTGCCGGCGGTGGTGCGCAGCGCCGCCGCATACATTTCGACATCTTCCTCGCCGATCTTGGTGTCGTCGAAATACGCAAGCTTGAGTGCGACGCGGGCCTGCATCTCCGGCGGCACCATCCGGACGCCGAGATGTGAGACGACGGGCATGTCCATCATCTTGAAGGCCACCGGGATGTTCTGGGGATAGGCGATCGTATCCAGCAGCACCAGCTTCGCGATACGCCCCTCAATGCGCGGGTCCTCGTCGAGCGCCAGCATCAGCGAGATGCCACCCCCGTAAGAGTGACCAATCAGGACTAAATTTTTGAGGTCTTTTTCGACAATGAGCTGCTTGATCAGCTTGGCTTGATCGAAGATCGAGTAATCCTCGTCGAGCGGCTTGTCGGACTGCCCGAAGCCCTTCAGATCGACCGCGATCACCTTGTGGTTTTCCGCCAGCGCAGGGGCGATCCGCCGCCATGTAAACGTGCTCGCGCCGAACCCATGGATCAGCAGGATCGGCGCGCCGGAGCCCTTCGTCTCGTAGAACAGCTTAACCGGGGCTTCCCGCGGCCCAAGGCGCGCGAAGGCGGGTCCGTCGGCCATCCCCGACGTGGCCGCGCCGCGCGCGGACGCGAACCCCAGTAGAAGGACCGTCATGGCCGTCAGGCCGAGGATGCGGTGGAACGTCTTACCCTGCATTGCCGCCAAATCGTTTATCGCCATCCCGTCGCGGGCGCGCGTCGGGCCGTCAGTAGGCGTCGTAAATACGCCGTCCATGTGGCCAGTCCCGCCCCAGACCTTGAGCCCATCTTTATCGTGCTTCGCGCCATCTCAGCAATCGGACTCCGTGCAATCGAAAAGGCGCTCGCGCGCCAGCAGTGTCTTGAGCGCGATGCGTGCGGGCCCTCGTTTCCCGCAAGAACACACGATTTCCCGAGTATATCCATTGACGCCCATGGTATCCCATGTTATCCCATTAATGCCCGTTCGGTGAGTGGGGTGGAGGAAGCAGGCAGCGCTTCCTTTGAGGCCACGGGGGGATCCGCGCCGCTTCCTCCACCCATTTTTCGAATTCGCGGAAGGCCAGCGCCGAAGCGCAGTTTGTTCCAGTTCCGCATTGTCCAGTCGGCTTCGTAGCGCGTGAGGGAGGAGATGGATCAATTTGTCTCGTCATTCACCAATAGGATCGACGCCAAGGGCCGGGTTTCGGTCCCTGCTTCTTTCCGCACGGTTCTCGCCAAGGACGGGCTCGAGGGCATCTACTGCTATCCATCGCTTGATGCGCCAGCGCTCGACGCCGGCGGCCAGCGCCTCGTCGATAAAATCAATTCTTTGGTCGAAGACCTCGCGCCTTACTCCGATGAGCGCGATCAGCTCGCGACAGCACTCTTCGGCACCAGCGAAATTCTCTCGATCGATCAAGACGGCCGTACGATTCTCCCGGAGCGCTTGCGCGAACACGCTGGCATCACCAGCCACATCACCTTTGTGGGGCTGGGCGAAAAATTTCAGCTTTGGGAGCCGAAACGCTTTGAGGCTCATTTGGCGGAGGCGCGCGACAAAGTCCGCGGCCTTCGCAAGTTACTCGGCGCGGGGCGCCGCGAAAGCGGCGGTGCAGAGGGAACACGGGAATGATGACGGGCCGCGGCAGGCCATCGTTTGCCGCTGGCGGACTGGCCCGTCACATTCCCGTGTTGCTTTGCGAGGTCCTGACGGCGCTCGAGCCTGAAGACGGCGGCACCTTCATTGACGGCACGTTCGGCGCGGGTGGTTATTCCAGAGCCATTCTCGAAGCCGCCAATTGTCGTCTCATCGCCATTGACCGCGATCCGGATGCGCTGGCCTACGCCCAAGATCTGACGGAGACGTTCCCGGGATGCTTCACACCTGTGCTCGGCCGGTACAGCGAGATGGAACGCCTAGCCGGAGAGCAAGGGGCCGATGCCGTCGATGGCGTCGTGCTTGATCTCGGCGTGTCCTCGATGCAGCTCGATCAGCCCGAACGCGGCTTCTCCTTTGCCAAGGACGGTCCGCTCGATATGCGCATGGGGGCAGACGGGCCGACGGCGGCCGATATCGTCAACAGCCTCGAAGAGGCGCAGCTTGCCGATATCATTTATGTTTTTGGGGAGGAACGGCGCTCGCGCGCCATTGCCAAGGCCATTGTCAGGCGACGTGCCGAAACGCCGATCGCACGGACTGGGACGCTGGCGGACATCGTTGCGGGCGTGCTTGGGCGCAGCCGCGACGACACCAAACACCCCGCGACACGGACATTTCAGGCGCTTCGGCTCTATGTGAATGCGGAATTGGACGAACTCGTCGAGGGGCTCGGCGCGGCCGAACGGCTCCTGAGACCGGGCGGACGCCTGGTGGTGGTCACGTTTCATTCCCTTGAGGACCGGATCGTTAAGCGATTTTTCGCCAGCCGGAGCGCGCCGCCGCAGAAGGGGTCCCGGCATTTGCCGGATTCGGCGGGCAAAGAATTTTTTCCAAGCTTCCAGCTTCTTAACCGTCGCCCCGTAGAACCGAACCTGGAAGAGGTCCGAAGCAATCCCCGGGCGCGGTCGGCACGGCTCAGAGCCGCCCGCCGAACGGAGGCTCCGGCCCACGGTTCCGGCTTTGCCGGGCTTGGGGTGCCCGAGCTGCGCCGCAAGGGGGACGCCTAGACTTTGCGTTGAGGGACGCGTCGGTTTGCGTACGCGTAGAGGTGATGTTGCGTTTTGTGAATGTCTGCCTGGTCCTGGGCCTCGTCGCCTTGGCTTATGTGATCTACCAGGTCAAATACGAGGCGCGGAGCCTCGATGAGAAGATCGTCGTGCTCGAGCGGCAGATCGAGGAAGAACGTGACGCCCTGGCCGTCGCGCGGGCCGAATGGAGTCTTCTCAACCGGCCGGAACGTATCGAGCGCCTTGCCAAGAAATATCTCGAGCTCAGCCCGGCTCAGCCGCGGCAACTGGTCATTCTGGATGAAGTAACCGAGAACGATTTCGAGCGCTCCCACGCGCTGGCGCAGTCTGCCAAGACCGCTGGTGCGAAAGCGGCAAGTTTCACTGCGGCGGCTCAGTAGGTACGGACGAATATGGCGCGGCGCGAAACTCACAATCCCGATCCGGCGGAAGCGCGCGCGGCCCGCGCCTATCATACGCGCTGCCGTACGCGGTTCCGGCTGGCATGCCTCGGCTTTGCCCTAGCGTTCGTTCTCATCGGTGGGCGGCTGGTGTCTTTGGGCTTGGCCGAGAAAGGCCCTGGCCGCAGCGGGGCCTACGATATCTCGACGACGATCCATCGCCCCGACATTCTCGATCGGAATGGGCAGCTGCTCGCAACCGATATTCGGGGCGCGACGCTCTATGCCGATCCTAAACGCATCCTCGATGCGGACGAGGTCGTGAGCGGCGTCGCGAGCGTCCTGCCCAATATCAATAAGGCCAAGCTGCGCAAGCAGCTCTCGGGCCGCGGGCGCTTCGTGCGCATTGCCCGTGAGCTGGCTCCGCGCCAGCAGCAGCACGTCCATGATTTGGGGATTCCCGGCCTCGGGTTCATCCAGGAATACCGCCGTTTCTATCCTGTCGGTGGGACCGCCAGCCATGTCGTGGGCCTGGTGGATGTCGATAATCGCGGCCTCGGGGGCATCGAGAAGTTCATCGACAACAACCCGCAACTGACCATGATGAACCCGCAGACCGAGTCGGGCGGCGAGACCGTGGCGGTCTCCCTCGACGTTGGCGTGCAGCATGTCCTGCGGGAAGAGCTGAAGAACGCCATGACGCTCTACGAGGCAAAGGCCGCCTCGGGGATCATCATGGACGTGAATACGGGCGAGGTCGTCGCGCTGGCCTCGCTGCCGGATTTCGATCCCCATCGCCGGGGTGAGGCGCTCGAAAAGAACAGGATCAACCGTATCGGCTTCGGTGTCTACGAGATGGGTTCGGTGTTCAAGGCCATTACGGTCGCAGGTGTGCTCGACTCCGGTTTGGCCAATGTCAATTCGGTCTATGACGCCACCAGCCCCATCTATTTCGGACGCTTCTCGATCAGCGACTTTCACGGCAAGCGCCGTCCGCTCACCGTGGAAGAGGCGTTCATCTACTCCTCGAATATCGCATCGGCGAAAATGGCGATGCATATGGGCGTTCCAGCTCATCGCGCCTTCCTCAAGAAACTCGGCCTTCTAGACCCCGTCGTCACCGAGCTCGGTCCGAGCGCCGCGCCTATCGTTCCCAAGCGCTGGAAGAAGCTGAACACGATGACGATTGCCTTCGGGCACGGGCTGTCGGTGACGCCGCTGCAGTTAGCGACGGCGACGGTGCCGCTCGTAAATGGGGGGCTTGCCGTACCGCCGACCTTCCTGCCCCGCACCCGCGAGGAGGCCTTGGCCGTCTCCGCACGCGTCCTGAAGCCCGGGACCAGCTCTGCAGTCGTCAAGCTGATGCGGGAGAACGTGCTGCGCGGGTCCGGTAAGCGGGCCAATGCCGAGGGCTATCGCGTTGGCGGCAAAACGGGGACGGCGGAAAAGGTCGTCAATGGGCGCTATGCGCGACACTCGTTGCTGAACAGTTTCCTGTCCGTGTTCCCGACCGACGACCCGCAATACGTGGTTCTCGTCACGCTGGACGAGCCGCAGCGGGTCGAAGCCACGAACTACAATTCCACCGCGGGCGTGAACGCGGCTCCGACCGTGGGCAAGGTTGTGGCGCGGATTGCCCCGATCCTTGGGGTTCCACCCATGCTCGGCGAGACCGCATCGCGGTTTGACGCCAAGAGATCGGCCACCTATTAGAAGACGGCCGGGGCGCAATACCGCTCGTCGCGGCTCTGATATTCTCAATTGATAATAGCCGGTTACGGGCAGTCGGACATGACCCTCGGTGAGTTGATAGGCCCGGAGGCGAAGCTGAGCGCGGCGGTTGCGGCGCTCCCGATTGCAGGGATCACCGCCGACAGCCGGCAGGTGAAGCCGGGCTATCTCTTTGCGGCGCTGTCCGGCGTTAATACGGATGGCGCCCAATTTGCCGCCGATGCAGTGGCCCGCGGCGCCGTCGCGGTTCTCGCCGCGGACGACTTCGATTTTGGCGTGCCGGTCATCACCGACCCGGACCCGCGCAAAGCACTCGCGCTGATCGCCGCACGGTTTTTTGGGGCGCAGCCCGAGACGGCGGTGGCGGTTACGGGCACTAACGGCAAGACTTCGGTAGCGGCCTTCACGCGGCAACTCTGGAGCGATGCGGGGTTGTCAGCCGCGAGCCTCGGGACGGTCGGCGTTACCTCGCCGGTCGGCACCAAAATCCTTCAGCACACGACCCCCGATCCGGTCGAACTACACAGTCTTCTAGCCGGACTCAGCGCCGAGCCGGTGACGCATCTTGCGCTCGAGGCCTCCAGTCACGGGTTGCAGCAGCGGCGCCTCGATGGCGTCGCGCTGAAGGCCGGGGCGTTCACCAATATCTCGCGGGACCATTTGGACTATCACGCGAGCTTTGAGGATTATTTTGCTCAGAAGCTACGCCTGTTCACCGAACTCTTGCCGCCGGGAGCGGTGGCCGTGATCGATATGGACAGTGCGGAGAGCCAGCGCGTCGCCGATGCCGCCAAGGCCCGTGGCTTGAACGTCCTCACCGTCGGACGGGCGGGCGAGACGCTGCGCCTCGTCTCGGCGGAGATCGAAGGGTTTGCGCAAAGGCTCAAGATCGAACATGCGGGAAGGACCCATACGGTGCTTCTGCCGCTGGTTGGAGAGTTTCAGGCGAGCAACGCACTTGTGGCGGCCGGTCTTGCGATGGCGACAGGCGCAAGCGCGGACGCGGTTCTCCCGCAGCTCGCGCATCTGCAGGGCGCGACGGGACGCCTGGACCTCGCCGGCATATCGCAGTACGGCGCACCCATCTTTATCGACTACGCGCACACGCCCGATGCCCTCGCCAAAGCCCTCGACTCTTTGCGCCCCTATGCGGCGAAGCGATTGTTCGTGGTGTTCGGCTGCGGCGGGGATCGCGATCGCGGCAAGCGGCCTCTGATGGGCGCGGCCGCGGCGGCCAGGTCCGATGTCGTGATCGTCACCGACGACAATCCGCGCGGCGAAGATCCCGCTGCCATTCGCGACGAGATTTTAGCGGCCGTGCCCGGTGGCCGGGAGATCGGCGATCGCGGCATGGCAATCTCGGAGGCGATCCGCATGTTGCGCGTGGGCGACGTGCTGCTTGTGGCCGGTAAAGGCCATGAGACAGGCCAGACCATCGGCACGCGGGTCATTCCGTTTTCCGATCACGACGCGGTGGGCGCCGCGCTGACCAAGGGGGTACAACTTGGCTGATCCTGTTTGGACTTTGGGCGAGGTCATAAGCGCCACGGGCGGACGCTGCGAGGGCGAACCCGCCGCGCCAATCTCCGGCTTTTCGATCGACAGCCGCGCGCTCGAGCCCGGCATAGGCTTTATCGCGATCCGAGGCCCGAACCGCGACGGTCACGATTTCGTCCCTAAAGCGCTGGACGCAGGAGCCGGCTGCGCCATCGTCGAGGAAACATTTCCGGACGACAGCTATCTCGAGGCGCGTGAGGCTCGCGAGGAAGGTGAGGCGCCGGGCGATCTCGACGAAACACGGCTGGTCCGTGTGCGGGACACGTTCGATGCGCTCAACGATCTCGGCCGCGAGGGCCGCGACCGGACCGAGCATACCGTTGTGATCGGGGTGACCGGAAGCGCCGGGAAGACGGGCACGAAGGAAGCCTTGCGTGCCGCGCTTGAGCCCAGCGGCACTGTCCATGCCTCCGCCAAGTCCTTCAACAACCATTGGGGCGTGCCGCTCACCCTAGCCAACATGCCGCGTGACATTGATTACGGCGTGTTCGAAGTGGGCATGAACCACGCCGGCGAGATCGCCGCGCTCACTCGGCTGGTGCGGCCCCAGATCGCAATCGTAACGACTGTGGCGCCGGTCCATCTCGGCTTCTTCGCCTCGGTGGAGGAGATCGCCGACGCCAAGGCCGAGATATTCGAGGGGCTGGAGCCGGGCGGGGCTGCGGTTCTCAATCGGGACAATCCGCATTTCGAACGGTTGGCCGCAGCCGCCCGCGGCGAAGGCGCCGAGATTGTCTCCTTCGGCGAGGACGAGCGTTCAAAGGTCCGGCTCCTCGACTGCGATCTCACGCTTGACGACTCGACCGTCACGGCGGATGTCTTGGGCGAAACGCTCACCTATCGTGCCGGTGCGCCGGGACGCCACGTGGTGCAGAATACGCTTGCGGTTCTTGCCGCCGTGAAGCTGGCCGGTGCGGACCTCAGGGCGGCCGCCAAGGCCCTGGGCGCAGTCCAGCCGACCGCGGGTCGTGGCGAACGATCTGTTATCGTGACGGAACAGCAGCCCGTTTGTATTGTTGATGAGTCCTATAATGCCAATCCGGCGTCCATGCGCGCGGCGCTGGCGACGTTGGGCCTCACGCCCCGTGGCGAATACAAGCGGCGGGTGGCCGTGCTTGGCGATATGCTTGAACTCGGGGAAGAGGGACCACGACTTCACCGAGAACTGGCGGAAGCCGTTGACGCGGAGGGTATAGATGTTGTCTTTGCCTGCGGTGAATGCATGGCTTCTTTGTTCGAGGCGTTGCCGCAAGCGCGCCGTGGCGCTTACGCCGAGACGTCGGAGGGCCTCGCGCCGGATCTCCTGTCAGAGGTCCAGCCCGGCGACATCGTCGTCGTGAAGGGCTCGCTAGGGAGCCGGATGGCGCCGCTTGTCGCCGCGCTGAAGCGCCGGTTCGAAGACTGCTAATTTCGGTCCATTGGGCCGGTACCGGCCCGACGGGCCTAATTTAAGGGGGGAGAACAGCGATGTTTTATTGGTTGGCGGAGCTTGCGCCCGATGTCGCCGTTCTCAATCTCTTCCGCTACATCACGATTCGGACGGGCGGCGCCATCGTCACAGCCTTGTTGTTCGTATTCTTCTTCGGGCCGCGCGTGATCCGCTCCTTGCGTGTCCGGCAGGGCAAGGGCCAGCCGATCCGCACCGAAGGCCCGAAGACCCATATCATTCAGAAGCAGGGCACGCCGACGATGGGCGGTCTGATGATTCTCTCGGGTCTCGTCGTCTCGGTTCTGCTCTGGGGTAACCTGTCTAATCCTTATGTCTGGGTCGTGCTATTTCTGACGCTGGTCTATGGCGCGGTCGGCCTCTACGACGACTATCTCAAGGTCACGAAGCAATCCGTCCTGGGGTTCGCAGGACGCATCAAGATCGTCATCGAAGCGGGCGCGGCGATCATTGCCAGCTACGTGATCGCTTCCGTCGGAGAGCCGCCACTATCGACTTCGCTGAGCATCCCCTTCTTCAAGGACTTGGTGATCCCGCTCGGCATGTGGCTGTTCATCATCTTCGGCTCCTTCATCATCGTCGGCGCCGGCAACGCGGTGAACCTCACCGACGGTCTTGACGGCCTTGCGATCGTGCCGGTCATGATTGCCGCGGCGACCTTCGGCTTCATTGCCTATGTGGTCGGCAACTCGCTCTTCGCCGACTATCTGCAAATCCATTTCGTCGCGGGAACCGGCGAACTCGCCATTATCTGCGGTGCGCTTGTGGGTGCAGGCCTCGGCTTCCTCTGGTTCAATGCGCCACCCGCGCTGATCTTCATGGGCGATACGGGATCGCTGTCTCTTGGCGGTGCGCTCGGCACCATTGCCGTGGCGACCAAGCACGAACTGGTCTTGGCGATCGTCGGCGGTCTCTTTGTCCTCGAGGCCGTTTCTGTGATTGTTCAGGTGACGTCCTTTAAGCTTTTCGGGAAGCGGGTGTTCCGCATGGCGCCGCTGCACCACCACTTCGAACAGAAGGGCTGGCCGGAATCGACCGTCGTGATCCGGTTCTGGATCATCGCCGTGGTGCTCGCGCTCGCCGGTCTAGCCACGCTAAAACTGCGCTAAGCTTCACCCATCATGATTCCCGTCACGATCTTCGCTGGACGAAAACTGGCGGTTGTCGGCGCAGGTCTCAGTGGCCTTGCGACCGCGCGCTCCCTGCAGGAGGGCGGTGCCGACATCGTCATGTGGGACGACAATGAACCGGGCCGCGCCCAAGCCGCCGAGGCGGGGTTCCCGGTCGAGGATCTGAGGCAAGCGGACTTCGGGGCGTTTGCCGCGCTCGTCCTTGCGCCCGGCATCCCGCTCACTCATCCCGAGCCTCATTGGAGCGTCAAGAAGGCGCGCGCCGCTGGGATCGAAGTCATCGGCGATGTGGAGCTTTTCTTCCGAGCCCGGGCCGCATCCGGCATCGACTGCAAGGTGATCGCCATCACTGGCACCAACGGCAAGTCGACGACGACGGCGCTGACGGCGCATCTGTTGGAGTCCGCAGGCCGGGATGCCGCGCTTGGCGGCAATATCGGCAAGGCCGTCCTCGACCTGGCGCGCTTCGCGCCCGAGATTACTTACGTGCTGGAACTGTCATCCTATCAGATCGACCTGACGCCATCACTGAAGCCCGATGCGGCGGCCCTTCTGAACATCACCCCCGACCACCTCGACCGCCACGGGTCGTTGGCGGGCTATGCAAGCGTGAAGGCCCGTATCTTCGCCCAGCTTGAGGCGCACGCCACCGCGGTGATCGGCATTGACGATGCGCCGTGCCAGGCCATCGCCGAGACGCTCGAAGGACCTTATGCCGTAAAGCGCATTGCTATAGACCGCGCGGTGCAAAACGGCGTTTGGACCGCCGATGCAATCCTCATGGAGATGGTGGGCGGCAACGAGGTGGCGCGCGCGGACCTCTCGGGCATTGGATCGCTCCGTGGTGCGCACAACTGGCAAAATGCCGCGACGGCCTATGCGCTCGCGAGGGCTCAAGGCATCGAGCCGCCCGCTCTCCAAGAAGGTCTGAAGAGCTTCGGTGGTCTCGCGCATCGTATGGAGCAGGTGGCGCGGGCCGGGACTGTTCTGTTCGTGAACGACTCCAAGGCGACCAATGCCGATGCTGCCGGCAAGGCTCTGGGCAGCTTCGACAGCATTTATTGGATTGTCGGCGGCGTGGCAAAGGATGGCGGCCTTCAGGGGCTTGAGCCGTTTTATCCGCGGGTCGCCCGCGCCTATCTCATAGGCGAGGCGGTCGAGGCCTTCGCGGGGCAGCTCGGGGACGCCGTTCCGCATATCGCCTGCGGCACGCTGGACCGTGCTGTTGAACAGGCGGCCGAGGATGCAAGCCTCTCGAATGCGCACGAACCGGTTGTGCTATTGTCGCCAGCCTGTGCCTCATTCGACCAATATGCCAATTTCGCCAAGCGGGGCGATGCGTTCCGGGAACTCGTGATGCGGCGTAACGGTGTCACAAGCCTTACGGGGTAGGGTAGCGTGTCATGAGAATTACGCGCGCCGACAAAAGCGTCCTTTCCGATTGGTGGTTCACCGTCGACCGGCTGATGCTTGCCTCCCTGATGCTGCTAATGGGCGCCGGCGTCGTGTTGTCGCTCGCCGCCAGCCCACCGATTGCCGAGAAGCTAGGTCTGGAGCAATTCCACTTCGTGCGGCGGCATATCGGGCTCCTCTTGCCCGCCTTTGCCATCATGTTCGCGGTCTCCATGCTCACGCCGAAACAGATCCGGCGCGCGAGCCTCATCATTTTCATTGTCGGCATCGTCTTGATGCTCGGGATCTTATTCATCGGCCCCGAGGTGAAAGGCGCCAAGCGCTGGCTGCCGCTCGGTCAGTTCTCGCTTCAGCCGTCGGAATTCGTGAAGCCGGCCTTCATCGTACTGACCGCCTGGCTCTTCAACGAAAGCCAGAAGCGCAAAGACGTTCCGGGGCTTGAACTCGCGATCCTCCTCTACGCGGTGTTTGCGCTGCTCCTCATCCTTCAGCCGGACTTTGGCCAAACCCTCCTCGTGAGCGTTGTCTGGGGCGCGCTGTTCTTCATGGCCGGCATCAACATGGTGTGGATCTTGGTGCTGGTCGGGCTTGGCGTCGTGGGACTGATCTCCGCCTATGTCATGCTGCCCCATGTCGCCTCGCGCATAGACCGGTTTCTGGATCCGGCCTCGGGTGACACTTATCAGTCGGACCGCTCGCTGGAATCGTTCCTGCGCGGGGGCTGGTTCGGGCGCGGCCCCGGCGAGGGGACGGTGAAGGACGTGCTGCCCGACTCCCACACCGACTTCATCTTTGCCGTAGCTGCCGAAGAGTACGGCTTGATCGCCTGCCTGATTTTGCTCACCCTGTTTGCCTTCGTGGTGCTGCGCGGGCTGTCGAAGGCCTCCCAGGAGCCCGACGGGTTTATCCGGCATGCGGTCGCGGGCCTGGTAATGCTGTTCGGCTTGCAGACCCTGATCAACATGGCCGTGAACGTCGGTCTCCTACCGGCTAAGGGCATGACTTTGCCCTTCATTTCCTATGGTGGCTCATCCATGCTTGCCATGGCGCTCACCATGGGGTTTACGCTGGGGTTGACCCGCAGGAGACCAATGGCGGGACGACTGAAACATCGGGCAGACGCCGAGCATGATGGCGATCATGCCGAGGCAAGGGGGCAGACCGCTTGAGCCAGACCATTCTACTCGCCGCCGGTGGCACGGGCGGACATCTATTCCCGGCTACGGCCTTGGCGCAGGAACTGACCCGCCGCGGGTTTGTGGTGGAGCTGGCGACCGATGAACGAGCCGAGCAATACGGCACCGACTTCCCGGCGCGCGCCGTATACCGGGTGCCCTCGGCGACATTCTCAGGGCGGTCGCCCGGCGCGGTGATGAAAACGCTCTCGACGTTGGGCAAGGGCTATTTCCGGGCCCGGCGCCTGCTCGAGATGGTGCAGCCGCACGTGGTCGTGGGCTTTGGCGGCTATCCCACGCTGCCGCCCCTGCTGGCCGCGCGGTCGCTGGCGATCCCCACGGTGCTGCACGAGCAGAACGCGGTGATGGGGCGAGCCAATCGCCTGCTGTCCCGCTTCGCGGACGCGATTGCCTTGTCGTTCGACACGACGAAACATCTTCGGAGCAGTGCCGAAAAGCGCGCGGTGGTGACCGGCAATCCGGTGCGCGATGCGGTCGTGTCTTGCCGCGATCAAGCCTATGCCGCGCCCGAGTCCGCCGGCCGGCTCTTGCTGCTCGTTTTCGGCGGCAGCCAGGGCGCGCGCTTCTTCTCCGAGATGATGCCGCAGGCCCTGGCGAAACTGCCATCGCCCTTACGGTGGCGGCTGACGGTCGTGCAGCAGGCACGCCCCGAGGATGTTGCCGAAGTCCGTGACGCCTTTCGGGAGGCCGAAGTCACGGCACATGTGGCGCCTTTCTTCCAGGACCTGCCCGAGCGGATCGCAGGGTCTCACCTGGTGATTTCCAGAGCGGGGGCCTCGACCGTGGCCGAGGTGACGGCGATCGGCCGGCCGGCCATTCTCGTGCCCTTGCCTCACGCCATCGACAACGATCAGCTCGAAAACGCGCGCCGCCTTGAAGACAACGGCGGCGGCTGGTGCCTGCACCAGTCCGGTATCACGCCCGAGTCTCTGGCCGCGCGGCTCGAGCAGTTGCTCAGCAACCCGGACGTCCTGGCCAAGGCGGCGGACAACTCCAAGGCCATGGGCAATGTCTATGCGGTGAACAGGCTCGCTGACCTCGTCGCGGACCTGGCCGGCCCGGACCAAGAGTAGGCGACGATCATGCATTTGCCACCGCCTGAGACGACGGGCCTGTTTCATATCGTGGGGATTGGCGGCATCGGCATGAGTGCCATCGCCGAAGTGATGCACACACGCGGCTACCGCGTCCAAGGCAGCGACTTGAAGGAAGGGCCCAACCTCAAGCGGCTGCGCGATCACGACATCGATTGCATCATCGGTCACGACCCCCGGAACGTGGACGGGGCGTCCTATCTAGTGATCTCGAGCGCGGTGAAGGCAGGCAACCCCGAATACGAGGCGGCCCAGGAGCGCGGCATTCCCATTATCCGGCGCGCCGAGATGCTGGCCGAACTCATGCGCCCCTGCACGACCGTCTCCGTCACCGGCACCCATGGCAAGACCACGACCACGTCGCTCGTGGCCGACCTGCTCTACGGCGGCGGTCTCGATCCGACAGTGATCACGGGCGGCATCATCAATGCGTGGGGCACCAATGCCCGGATCGGTCAGGGCGAATGGATGGTCGTCGAGGCGGACGAGTCCGACGGCACCTTCCTCAAACTGCCGACGCAGATCGGCGTCATCACCAATCTCGACCCCGAGCATATGGACTTCTGGGAGTCCGAAGAGGTGCTCTATCAGGCCTTCGAACAGTTCATCGAGGCGATCCCATTTTATGGGGTCGTCGTCGCCTGTATCGACCACTCCGTCGTTCGCGGTCTTATGGCGGCTCTTGGCGGCGCGGAAAACGGGCGGCGTACTTTGACCTATGGCGTCTCTCGCTCGGCCGATGTTCGGCTGTTCAATGTGCGTCCCGATCACGCCACCATGACGTTCGACGTCCGCCTCGGCTCGGGCGTTGCAGGTGGCGCCCGCGAAATTAATGACCTGAGGCTGCCGGCTTTGGGCCACTACAACGCACTCAACGCGATTGCCGCACTGGCGGTGGCGACGGAAGCCGGTGTCAGCGACGACTTAATCCGGACGGTGCTGGCGAACTTCTCGGGCGTGAAGCGGCGCTTCACCCGCGTCGGCGAATGGCGGGGCGTCGCCATCTATGACGATTATGCCCACCATCCCGTGGAGATCGCCGCAGTGTTGCGCGGCGCGAACGCCGCCGGCAAAGGCCGCATTGTGGCGGTGATGCAGCCCCATCGCTACACAAGGCTCCAGGCCCTGTTCAACGATTTCTCGGCCTGTTTCGACGACGCCGATGTGGTGGTCCTCACGCCGGTCTATTCGGCCGGCGAGGCGCCGATCCCCGGGATCGACCGGGACGAACTCGCCGCCGGCTTGCGGCGCCACGGCCACCCGCAAGTTCTTCTGGTCGATGATGCGGAGTCTCTTGCGGACATGGTCGCGTCGGTCGTGACGGAGGGCGACCTCGTCGTTGGCCTGGGGGCCGGTACGATCACCGACTGGATCAATGCGCTGCCCGCCAAGCTCGCAAGCCAAGAAGGCGCCTCGTGAGCGGAACTGACCTCTTCGAGACGCTCAGGGCGGCGATGCCGGACTTGCGTGGACGGCTCGGTGTCGGATCGGTCCTCAAGGACTACACCTGGTTCCGCGTCGGCGGCCCGGCCGAAGTCCTGTACTCACCAGCCGACGAGGCGGACCTTGCCTATTTCATGCGGGCCGTGCCGGCCGATATACCCGTGACGACGATCGGGCTCGGCTCGAACCTACTCGTCCGCGACGGCGGTATCGATGGCGTGGTGATCCGGCTTGGCCGCGGCTTCAACCAGATCGCAGTCGAAGACGGTAGCCGCTTACGCGTCGGCACCGCGGTTCCCGATGTGAAAGTGGCGCGGGCCGCAGCAGATGCTGGTATTGCGGGACTGGCCTTCTATCGTGGTATTCCCGGCGGTATTGGCGGCGCTTTACGGATGAATGGCGGCGCGCATGGGACCGAGACCTGCGATGTTCTTGTGGAGGCACGGGCCGTCGACCGCGAGGGCAATATCCATGTTCTGTCCGTCGACGACATGCACTACACGTACCGGCATTGCGGCGCGCCGGAGGATCATATCTTCACCCAGGCCCTGTTCCAGGGGCGGTCGGGAGATCCCGCCGAAATCAACGCCGAAATGGAGGAGATCGCCGCCTATCGCGAAGAGGTGCAGCCCATCAAGAGCCGCACTGGCGGGTCGACCTTCAAGAACCCGGACGGGAACAAGTCCTGGCAGCTCATTGACGCGGCCGGCTGCCGTGGGCTTGCCGTAGGCGACGCCAGAGTCTCGGAACTGCACTGCAACTTTCTCATCAACGAGGGCGAAGCGTCGGCCGCCGACCTCGAAACGCTCGGCGAGACCGTGCGGGAGCGGGTCAAGAAAACGAGCGGCGTCCAGCTCGAATGGGAAATCAAGCGCCTCGGTAAGCCCACCTAGGCGACGCTCTCAGCCGGCCCGCGTGCCGGAGCCTCATTTTCCAAACCATCGGCGTGCCAACCGGCGCGAATACGGTTAATGCAGCGTTAACCGATTCACGGTGTCTTGCGTCTTGAGCAACGCCGGACGCCGCTTCGCGAGTCAGTCCAACCGACAGGGGCCGTTCCATGACAGAAAAACAAACGCACGTCGCCGTTCTGATGGGAGGCCTGTCTAACGAGCGCGAGATTTCGCTCCGGTCCGGCGCCGCCTGTGCCGAGGCCCTTGAGGGAGAAGGATACCGGGTCACCAAAGTCGATGTGGGCCACGACGTGGCCCAGCGTTTGGCCGCGATTAACCCGGATGTCTGCTTCAATGCCCTCCATGGCCGTTTCGGCGAGGATGGCTGCATCCAGGGCGTGCTGGAGACCTTGGGCTTACCCTACACCCATTCGGGCGTTCTGGCCTCGGCGCTGGCCATGCACAAGGAACGCGCCAAAGCCGTGCTGCGCGAAGCGGGGGTCCCCGTCGCCGAAAGCCGGGTTGTGAGCCGCGCCGAAGCGGCCCTCGGCCACCCCATCGACCCGCCGTACGTGATCAAGCCGCCCGCCGAGGGCTCGTCGGTGGGCGTCTACATCATCCGCGAGGATCAGGCCCTTCCTCCCCAGGAGCTGAATGCGGCCGATTGGGCTCTTGGCGAGGAACTCATGGTGGAGCGGTACATCCACGGCCGCGAGCTCACTTGTGCGGTTATGGGCGAGGAAGCACTCGGTGTGATTGAGATCCGTCCGGCCGATGGCCTGACCTTCTATGACTATGAGTCGAAATACGCTCCAGGAGGCTCAATTCACGTCCTGCCGGCCGCACTTAAACTAAATGTTTACCAATTGGTACAGAAGCTGTCCGTAGCGGCTCATAGGGCACTGGGCTGCCGTGGGGTCAGTCGTAGCGACTTCAGGTTCGACGACCGGCCAGAGGGAACGGGGGAACTGATCTGTCTTGAGATCAACACCCAACCTGGCATGACGTCCACGTCACTGGTGCCTGAGCTGGCCGCATATGCAGGGCGCTCTTTTGGCGACCTGGTCCGTTGGATCGTGGAGGATGCGTCGTGCAATCGCTAGGTACGTCAGGACGTTACCATAAGCAAGGAGGGCCCCGCCGGGCCCCGCGGGCGCCTGTGGCGGCCAGCGCTTACGAGCGCCAACTTCCTGTGCCGCAAGGTAACCGGACGGTCACCGCGAGCGGGCCGCGGCGCGTGCATCTGGGCCGGACGCGGCGTGGGCCCATGACGGGCAAATGGCCGCTTCTCTGCGCGGCCTTCGCGGCCAGCGCAATCCTTTATGGCGCGATCGTCGGCGGTCAAATCGAGCAGATTTTTAACGCGGCAGTAACGGGCGCTGAGCGCGCCGCCGTCGCGATGGGATTTGGGGTCAAGCGCGTGGTCGTCGAGGGGCAGAGGAATGCTACCGATGCTGCGATCACGACGGCACTGGAGGCCGGGCCCGAGACGTTCATGCTTGCGTTCGATACGGACGCGGCCAAGGACCGCCTCGAAGCGGTATCGTGGATCCGTCATGCCCGCGTGATGCGCCTTCTGCCCTCGACTCTTCAGGTCGAGATCGAAGAGCGCGGTCCCTATGCAATGTGGCAGAACAAGCGGCAGACCTTCGTCGTGGATAGCGAAGGCGTTGTCTTGGCCCCAGCCTTGCCCCAGGCCTTCCCCAACCTGCCGCTCGTCGTAGGCGAGGGGGCCGGCGAGCATGCCGCCTCCCTCTATGAGACCCTTGCCTCTTACCAAGACCTGAAGAGCCGGATGCTGGCAGCCTTGCGCGTCGGCGACCGCCGCTGGACGCTGAAGCTGCGCACCGGCACCGAGATCATGCTGCCCGACGGCAACATCGAGATGGCTCTGAATGCGCTTCAGAAGCTCGAGCAGGAGCACGGCGTTCTGCAACGGGACCTCGCGGCCATCGATTTACGTCTTCTCGACCGGATAACACTGCGTATGCGTGAAACCACGGCTGCGGCCGTGGAGGAAGCAGTGCCCGCGGGGGTGCCTACATCGGCGACCGGCACGACCAATCAACCCGACGGCAGAACGTGAAACGGAGCTTGAGGGAACGGGGATGAACTACAACGCATCGATCAGAGGAAAGCGCCAGCGCATCGTGACCGTTCTCGATATCGGCACGAGCAAAGTGTGCTGCCTGATCGGCAAGACTACAGCGATACCCGAGTGGGCCGAAGGCGGCGGCGAGGCCGTGCAGTTCGACGTGCTCGGCTTCGGACATACGCGTGCCGAGGGCCTGAAGGCGGGCATGGTCACCCATCTCGACACCGCCGAACAGTGCATTCGTGACGCGGTCGATGCCGCCGAACGCATGGCCGGCGTAGTTGTCGAAGACGTGCATCTTTCCGTTACGGCCGGGCGTCTCAAGAGCGACAGCTTTTCGGCCGGCGTCGGCCTGCCCTCCGGCTCGGTCCGGGAGGACGATGTGCAGCGCCTGCTGGCGGGCGGCCGCCAATACGCGGCGCGCGATCGCCGGACCGTGATTCACGCTCTGCCCACTGATTTTCGTCTCGACGACAACGGCGGCATCGCCGAGCCCCGCGGCATGTGCGGTGAACGCCTGTCCGTCGATCTGCACACCGTCACCGCGGACGAAGCCGCGACCCGAAATCTGATGCTCTGCGTCGAGCGCTGCCATCTTGGCGTGGCGAATCTTGTGGCCGCGCCCTATGCCAGCGCGCTGTCGGTCGTCACCCCCGACGAGGCGAAGCTGGGCGTGGCTAACATCGACTTCGGCGCCGGGACAACCACCCTGTCGGTTATCGCCGACGGACATTTCCTGCACGCCGATGCGATCGCGCTCGGCGGCAACGGCGTGACCATCGATATCGCGCGCACACTCGGTGCGCCGATGGAGCATGCTGAACGGCTGAAGACCTTGCACGGCAGCGCCTTCGCGACGCTCTCCGACGAGCGCGAGATCATCACCTACCCGTGCGTGAGCGGTATTGCTCAAGGGAACATCAATCAGATCACCAAGGCCCAGCTCGCCTGCGTGATCCGGCCGCGCGTCGAGGAGATCCTCGACCTGATGCGTCACCGGCTCGCGGCCAGCGGTTTCCCCGCGGAGGTCGCCCAGCATTTGGTGCTGACCGGTGGCGGGAGCCAGCTCACGGGTATCGTGGAGCTCGCCTCGAACATGTTTGGACGCCCGGCGCGGCTTGGCCGCCCGCGCGTCATGACGGGATTGCCGCCAGCCGCCGCCGCGCCGGACTTCTCCGCTGCGATCGGTTTGCTTCTGCATTGGGCGCGCGGTGACGAAAAGCTCGGAACCCAAACCGGGCAACGGTTCTTGCGTACGGGAACAGGATACTTCGCCCGCGTGGGCGAGTGGTTCATGGATAACTTTTAACGGACACGAAGCCGGGCACCGCACGTTAATGGGGGTGTGGGTGTCGGCTCAATAGCAAGGGGCAATTCGCAAGGATTGGAAGCCGCCATGACGATCAATCTCAAAGTGCCAGATCTGACAGAGCTCAAGCCGCGCATCACCGTATTCGGTGTGGGTGGCGCCGGCGGCAACGCCGTGAACAACATGATTGAGCGCGGGCTCAACGGGGTGGAATTCGTCGTCGCCAATACCGACGCGCAGGCCCTGACGAGTTCCAGCGCCGAACGCCGCATCCAAATGGGCAACAACGTCACCGAGGGACTCGGGGCGGGGTCCAAGCCGGAGATCGGCGCCGCCGCAGCCGAAGAAGCCATGGCGGACATCAAGGCCCATCTGGTCGGATGCCATATGACCTTCATCACCGCCGGTATGGGCGGCGGTACGGGCACGGGCGCCTCGCCGGTCATCGCCCGCGCTTCGCGCGAAGAGGGCATTCTGACCGTCGGCGTTGTGACCAAGCCGTTCCAGTTCGAAGGCTCGCGGCGCATGCGGGCTGCCGAGGCGGGGATCGAGGAGCTGCAGAAATACGTCGATACCCTGCTCATCATTCCGAACCAGAACCTGTTCCGGATCGCCAACGAAAAGACGACCTTTACGGACGCCTTCGGCATGGCCGACGATGTGCTGCGCTCTGGCGTCGGCTGCATCACTGACCTGATGGTCAAGGAAGGCCTTATCAATCTCGACTTTGCCGACGTCCGCACGATCATGGCCGGCATGGGCAAGGCGATGATGGGTACGGGCGAGGCGAACGGTGAGCGGCGTGCGATCGACGCGGCGGAAGCTGCGATCTCCAACCCGCTGCTCGACGATGTCTGCATGAAGGGCTCGAGCGGCCTGCTGGTCTCGATCACAGGCGGCAGCGATCTGACTCTGTACGAAGTCGACGAGGCGGCAAGCCGTATTCGTGCCGAGGCGGACGAGGACGCCAATATCATTGTCGGCGCGACCTATGACGACGAACTCGACGGCTTGATCCGGGTCTCGGTGGTTGCCACCGGCATCGATACGTTGAGCGACGAGAAGTCTTTGGACGCCCCGGCCGCGCAGCCTCAGCAGGATCGCGGACGTCTGACGGAGCGCCTGGCCGGTCTTGCGACGGTTCCGAACGGGAATCCTGAGGAGCCGGTCGATCTCGACGAAAGCCTCGTGGTGCCCACGCCAGCGCCGGCTCAGGATGCCCAGGTCTGGCATGCGCCGAACGACGTGACCATCGAGAAGCGGCCTCAGGCCGTCAGTGGGGTTGCTATGCCGCGTCCGCCCGCTTCGCCGAAGCCTGCGGAAGCGCCGCGGAACTTCCAGCCTGCGCCGCCCGCCGCCATCAAGCGGCCGGTCCGTCGCATGCCGAATGTCGAGGAGCTGCCCATCGTGGCGCAGAAGGCCCTTCAGGCAAAGGCGGGCGAGAAGGATGCGGTTGGCCTGCACGCGCAAAAGCAGAAAGTCGGGTTCCTTGAGCGCCTAGCCAGCGTGGGTCGGAGCAAGAACGACGAGGATGCGGAAATGTCGCCCAAGATGGAGCCGGACTTCGCGCCGACTCCGGTAGCGGGCCGTCCGGCACCGCGTCCGCAAGCGCCGCGCCCGCCGGCACCGCCCGCTGCGGTTGCACACGCCCAAGCGCCTCACGCCCAGGCGCCACAGTCGCTGAGTGTGCAGCGGCCTGCGGAACAGCCCCCGGCGCCCAGGCCTCTCGAAGCGCAGCCGCGCGTTGTGCAGGGCCAGGCCGCCATGGCCGTGGCACAGGTGGAATCGCTCGGGGACGACGATCTGGAGATTCCCGCCTTCCTGCGCCGCCGGGCGAACTGAAACTGAGGGCGGGCGTTAACGATAATGCCCGTCTCCTCATCAGCGAGTAAAAAAAACGTATTACAGATCAATGCTCTAAAGAGATAGATCGCCGGTAATAGAGTGTAAGAAACCGTGATTTGTCCCGCGTCTGACCGAAGGAGTATGATTCCTAATAGATTGATTGATCGACTCAAAAAGGCACACCCGACAGGGCAACGACAACGGGTGTCACGATCCTAACCGACACGGGGAAAAGGATCGAACAAAGTGCCAGGGACGGCCGATCAATTGGGGGGTTCGGGGTTCTCTCCGGGCTTGAGTAGGGACCTAAAGACTGCGCGGGGGCCAACGGGGGCCATGAAAGGTTTCATCGGGGCAAGGCAAACGACGCTTGCCAACGAGGTTTCACTGACAGGGATAGGGGTCCACAGCGGCGCTCCTGTTTCCATGACATTGTGTCCGGCCGATAGCGACACCGGAATTCGCTTCCTTATTTCCAATGACGACGCGGATTGCACTGAGATCGCTGCGGATCAGCAGTGGGTCACCGGTGTCACGCTCTGCACTGTTCTCGGCGACGGGAACGGGGCTTCGGTCGCGACAGTCGAGCATGTGCTTGGCGCGCTGCGCGGCCTCGGCGTCGACAATGCGCTGATCGAGATCGACAGCGGTGAAGTTCCGATCATGGACGGCAGTGCGGCTCCCTTCGTCGAGGCCATCGACGAGGCCGGGCTTAAAGAGCTCGAAGCGCCACGCCGGTTCCTGAAGGTTCTCAAGACAATCTGCGTCGAAGATAACGGCGCGGTGGGCGAGCTGACCCCCTATAACGGCTTCCAGCTCGACGTCGAGATCGATTTCGAAACGCCGCTGATCGGCAAGCAGCAGCTGTCGCTTGACCTGAACCCCGGTGCTTTCCGGCGCGATATCGCCCGGGCCCGCACCTTCGGTTTCATGAAGGATGTGGAGAGCCTCTGGGCCGCCGGCCTGGCGCTCGGTGCCTCGCTCGACAACACCGTGGCTATTGGCGACGATCGCATCATCAACCGCGAAGGCCTGCGCTACGCCGATGAGTGCGTGCGCCACAAGGCGCTCGACGCGGTTGGCGATCTTGCACTGGCCGGAGCGCCGATTCTCGGTGCTTACCGGTCCCGTCGTGGCGGACATCGGCTCAATGCGCTGGTTCTCAAGGCGCTGTTTGCCGACCCGGAGGCTTCGACCATGGTCGAGGCGCCCCGCTATCGTGACGTTCGTCATGCCGAGCTCACCCCCGGCCTGGCGGCGGCGCACTTCGCGGCCGATCGCAGCTAGCTGTCGTTTTTCCTAAACGATTTGAAGTGATTTTGTGGCATTGTGCCGCAAACGAAACGTGGCTTTGGGCGCCGGTAGAGGCAGCCAAGGCCCAAAAGACACCATAATACGGGCGTTTGTTGTGGGCCTATCTGCTTAGCGATTGCGGCGGGCGGATTTTGCGTGAGATTGAGCGCAACATGACCGGCGATTTGAGGGGGAACATGTCCGGACCGGCTCGGCCGTCTTTGGCGACAGCATGGAGGAAGCGGAGCGCGCGGCTAATGTCGTCGCTGCTGACGATTGCCGTTCTTCTGTGTGTTCCGTTCGCCGGCGGTTGCGGGTCTTTCGGATCCTTCGACTCCCTCGGATCCGGCGGGGGTCCCTTGAGCTCGATTTTCGGCAAGAAGGACGAGGTTGAGCCTCTCAACACCGATCCGGCTCACGTCATCTACGGCCAAGCCGATCAGATGATCGATCAGGGCAAATACAAGGAAGCCGCGCGCCAGTACGAAGAAGTCGATATCACCCATCCCTATTCGCGGGAGGCGCGCCGGGCGATCATCATGGCCTCTTACGCCTACTACAAGGCAGGCAAATACGACGAGGCGATCTCCTCGGCCGACCGGTATCTGACGCTGCATCCAGGCACGAAAGAAGCGGCCATGGCACAGAACATTATCGCCATGTCGTATTATGAACGGATTCTGGATGCCAAGCGCGATCAAACCTATGCGCGCCGGTCGCTCGCGGCCTATGACAAGTTGCTTCAGCGCTATCCCTCGTCCCAATATGCGGCCAACGCGGGGAACCGCGCTCGAATCTTGCGCGATTTGATCGCGGCGAGCGAGATGCAGGTTGGGCGATACTATTTGCGCCGGAACAATTACCTTGCTGCCATCAACCGCTTCCGGACGGTCGTGACCGAGTATCAGACGACGGAACAGGTCGAAGAGGCCTTGATGCGGCTCACCGAGGCCTATATGGCCTTAGGTATTGTCAACGAGGCCCAGACGGCGGCCGCCGTGCTTGGCCATAACTTTCCGGAAAGTAAGTGGTACAAGCACGCTTACAAACTCCTAGGACAGCGCGGTCTCGAGCCCCAGAATTATCCGGGATCGTGGATCTCCCGGGCCTGGAAGACCCAAAGCTGGACCGGCGGCGGACAAACCTAACAGGCGTCCAGTGTTAGCGGCCCTGTCGATCCGTGACATCGTTCTGATCGACAAGCTCGACCTTGAGTTTGGCGAAGGTCTGTCGGCGCTGACGGGAGAGACGGGCGCCGGTAAATCCATCCTCCTTGATGCTCTATCGCTCGCGCTTGGCGGGCGCGGCGATACTTCGCTCGTCCGCCGCGGCGCGGCCCAAGGGCAGGTGAGCGCCAGCTTCGAGCTTTCCGCCGATCATCCGGTCTTTGCGCTTCTGTCGGAGAATGGGATCGCCATCGACGACTCCGTTCTGATCTTGCGGCGCTTGCAGGGCGGCGACGGCCGCAGCCGCGCCTTCATCAACGATATGAGCGTCAGCGTGCAGCTCCTGCGGCAGGTAGGGCGCTCGCTCGTGGAGATTCATGGTCAGCATGACGAGCGGGCGCTGATCGATCCGAGTGGCCATCGCGATCTGGTCGATGCGTTCGGCGGATTGGAGCGTGATGCCGGGCGCGTCGCCGCCTGCTACGAGGCTTGGGCCGATGCGGACGCCGCGCGGTTGCGCCACGAGAGCGAGGTGGCCGCGGCCCGCGCCAATGCGGACTATCTCGCCCACGCCTTGGAGGAGCTGCAGACCCTTGCTCCTGAACCTGGCGAGGAGGACGCGCTGTCCACCCGCCGCCAGTTCATGATGAATGCGGAGAAGATTGCCTCCGAGCTGAACGAAGCCTTGGATGCGTTACGGGGCGAGGGGACGGCCGGGGCCCGGCTTGCCTCGGCGCTTCGGCGGATCGAGCGCCAGGCCGCCACGGCCGGGGCTGACAGCGCATCGCCCTTTGTGGCGGTCGCCGACGCGCTCGAACGCGTGTTGGGCGAAACCGAGTCCGCGCGCGAGAAGATCGTGCAGGCGCTCGCTGCCACGGCCTTCGAGCCAGGCGATTTGGAGCGCGCGGAAGAGCGGCTCTTCGCGCTGCGTGCGCTCGCCCGCAAGCATCGGGTTCAGGTCGACGCGCTGCCCGCGCTTCAGGACAAGCTCGAGGCGGATCTCGCGGCTATCACCACGAGCGAGTCCAAGGCAGCAGAGCTTGCCAAGGCGGCCGAGGCGGCGAGGGGCGCCTACGAACAGGCGGCCCTGGCGCTGAGCAAGGCTCGCATCAAGGCCGCTAAGAAACTCGATAAGAACGTGGCGGGCGAACTCGCCCCGCTGAAGCTCGAAAAGGCGCGCTTCCTCACGCAATTCGAGACCGTCGACATTCAGGAAGGCGGTCCCTCGGGGGTCGACCGCATTGCCTTTTTTGTTGCGGCCAATCCCGGCACTGAACCGGGTCCCATGATGAAGGTCGCCTCGGGCGGTGAGCTGGCGCGCTTCATTCTGGCGTTGAAAGTTGTGCTGGCCTCACGCGGCTCGGCGCCCACGCTGATCTTCGACGAGGTGGAGTCGGGCGTCGGTGGTGCGACCGCGGCGGCCGTCGGCGAACGCCTGGCGGGCCTCGGCGAAAACGTGCAGGTGTTGGCCGTCACCCACGCACCGCAGATCGCGGCGCTTGCAAGCGGACATTTGCGCATCGCCAAGGAAGCGGTCGCGACATCCAAGGGCGAGGTAATGACGACCCGCGTCGCCGTGCTCGGTGATGCCGAGCGGCGCGAGGAAGTGGCCCGCATGCTCGCCGGCCAAACGATTACGGACGAAGCGCGCGCCGCTGCGGATCGCCTGATGCGCAAATCGGCGTGAGGCACGAAGGCGATGGTCAAGAAGCAAGATAAGAAGGCGGACGAGGATGTCGAACGTGCCGTAGAACCTGTCGCTGATCTGACGGAAGCCGATGCGATCGAGGAGCTCGCACG